>Ga0079301_1001645_pt1 | contig 10189 bp, 8 predicted proteins | sample Wag4_2014_7_11_3_FD_74797 | JGI IMG/M metagenome (GOLD analysis project Ga0079301, IMG submission 74797) | Fresh water mixed with fracking chemicals microbial communities from Ohio, USA - Utica-2 Time Series FC 2014_7_11 | ecosystem: Engineered > Industrial production > Chemical products > Input...
GGTGGGTGATGCGTGAAGCGCCTGCCCGAACCGCGGCTTGTACCTGAGCGGCCGTTGCATCGCTGTGCCCGACGCTCACTTGGATACCGAGCGCGACCAACCGCTCAATCAAGGCGATCGCACCCGGCAACTCCGGTGCCAAAGTCACAACACGAATGGCCTTGCGCTGTCGCTCAATCACTTCAAGCAATGCCGCGTCATCGCACGCGCGCAAAAACGCTTGCGGCTGGGCACCTTTGTAGCGAGTGGACAAAAAATTGCTCTCAAGATGCGCGCCCAGCACGACTGCGCCAGTGGGGGCTTGCGCTTGCACCGTGGCAACGGCAAGCAGGATCTCCGACAAGCGGGTATGTGAACAGGCAACCGTTGTGGGCAACCACGCCGTGACGCCGCGCGTAGCCAAAAATCGGGCGATGTTTTGCAATGCTAAAACACTGGCGTCGTTGGTGTCATCGCCCAACACACCATGGATGTGCGTGTCGATGAAACCCGGCGCCACGATGTGGCCTGCCAATGACATCACTTGTGCATCCCCCGGTACAAGATCAGGGCCAAGTTCGTGGATACGATCCCCCACCAGCCGAATATCCAGGGCATCAATTCGGCACGAATCGTGCAGCACGCGCGCCCCCTTTAACACGACGTGCCCACCCACAAAGGCCTCCTCTCGCACGGCAACCGACAACGGGCCATTATGCCACAACCGTTCCGGATACAACCACAAGGGGAGGTTGGCAATGCGCGGAACGGGCATTCAAGTGTTCGCGGCAAAAAATCTTGAAAACCAGGTCATCGCTTGATCAACAAAAAATATTTGAACCACAAAACGAGCCAAAGCAATTTGTAGGCAAGGTGCACTGAAACAGGCATTCGAAGAATGTTTCAAGCACTGGCTGATTTGTTGATGTGTCAAGCAGGCGCTGAACAGTTGACCGTGCTGCGACCAGGTCTCACGGCAGGTGCTGTCACGATGAACAGGTTTGCATTCAAAACCTGTGTGCCTAGCCCAAAAACATCGGGCAATCATGTTCCGATGTTCAGCAACAGAGACGATTGAATCACCAATCGACGCTTGTGTGTATGGCGAAGCTTCGGGATCGCATACCGCTGACGAACCAAACGGTGCACCTGACGGCTCGTCCATCAGTGTAAGCCTGCAATACTGGTGCGCCAGTCGCCGCGTCTGCCGATTCTTTGTTCTCGCGATACATCCCGTTGTTTTAGGATTAACCCTCAGGTTAATGTGGTTTCAATCAATTGGTGAGGGAATGTGTTTCGCGCGCAAGGAGGGGTTGATGACAAAGCGAAATCGCCAATCGGATCAACGGACGTGGGCGCCGTTGGATTCCAAGCGGTTGCTCCAGGTTGCCAATCAGGGTGAGATTGATTTTCCGGAACGGCACCCGGCCAATCCTGACCGGGACCGTTTGACGCAGCGGCTGACGCATCGCGGCGGACGAGCCAGCCCGCGTACCGACTTTTTGTAGTCCACGCGCCCATCAGCGGCGGAGCTGAAGCTCCCATACAGCGACCCAGGAGCGGCCCCAATTGCTGGGACGAACCCGCAGGTAACGGGTTTGAATCGGTTGAAATTGGGCTGTGCCCCAGGCTGGCCTCAGATTGGAACCCAGCGCACGGCCTGACCCCAAAGTGACCCAAGCGGTGCGATCCAGGGACGCATCGACCGCAAAGACGCACTCCGTGGCCGGTGTGGCATCGGCCAGCAAATCAACCGCGGCAACTGTTTCCGGGCGGTTCAGATCCAACAGCAAAAAGACTGATTCACCCACCCCCTGACGCGCGCTCCACTGGGTGCTCAGGCGCCCGTCAATGGCACCAAATGCCGTATCCAGACCGTGAAAGGACTCGACCTTGATCCCCGATAACGGCAGGACCGTGCCGGCTGCCGGTGCAGCCGGGAAAGGCTCGGTGCCCCGCTGCGCTTCCGGGATCGTTGGGGTTGGCGTCGGTGTCGGCACCGGAGTGGGTGCGGGTGTGGGTGGCACGGTTGGCGTCGCACTCGGTTCCGGTAAAATATCTGGCGTCGGCTCAAACGCTGGCCCCTCGAATCGCGACGACGGCGACTCCGCCTGACACGCCGTCAAAGCCGCCACCACACACAGGGTTCCTGTCAATACACGCCACGCTTTTTGCATCACGACCTCCTCTTGAACTGTTGAACGAATACATTCTCCGATTCAACAAACGTAACGGGATTGGAGCGTCCGTGCAGGGAAAGCTTGGCCAAACTTTTTTTCACCCCTATGACAAGGTGTGTGCCTGACACTGGAAATTCACGTGCACGCGTGTTTTGATACGCAATGGCGGCTATTCGAAACGGGTCGCGCGTTGATGTGGGTTGGTCAGTTTAGAGGAACTCAGGTATTCAAGCTGTCCTACCTGTTGTTATGCGTGCCTTCAACTTCAAGCGAGCGCCATTTGATGTCAGTGCAACAGCTTAACCATGGAATGACCCACATCGTGTCAAGTACCCCGACAAGTCGGTTTCGGGACCGGTTGCGGGCATTGACGTTCAATGCGACGGAGTAATGATGAGCGCAACGATTGAAGCCGCGCCGCGCTGGGATTTGTCGGCGTTTTACGAGGGTGTGGATGACCCTGCGATCCTGCGGGATCTTGACGTGGTCAGGGCGGGGGCGTCGCACTTGCGTGAGCAGTATCGCGGGAAAGTTCATACCCTCGATGAAGCCGCTTTGGCCGTGGCACTTCGCGCGTTTGAGGCGCACAGCATCCAATGCTGGCGTTTGATGGCCTATGCATGGCTGGCATTCAGTGCGGATAGCACGGATGATGCGATCCAGCGTTTGCTGGGGCGGGTGCGGGGTGCGCTCAGTGCGATTGAGGCGGATACTCAATTTTTTGAATTGGAATTGCAGCAGCTAAGCGCTGACGCCTTCGAAAGCCTGGCTGCGTCACCGGTTCTTGGGGGTTGGTCGCATTATTTGCGACGGCTGCGCAACTTTATACCGCATACTTTGCCGGAGGGTGAGGAGCGCGTACTGACCCTGAAGGATGTCACGGGACAGCAGGCGTGGCAACAGCTTTACACGGAAGTCTGTGCAGCCATGCGGATTGATGTTCCGGGGGCGGGCACGCTGACTTTGTCGGAGGCGCGTGCATTGCGGCAGTCGCCGGATCGGACGGTGCGGGAGGCCGCGACCATCAGCATCAACCAGGCGTTTGCTGAGCGCGCCCATGTGTTAACGTTCATTTTTAACACCATTTTTGAGGATCATCGCCAGAGCATGGATCTGCGTCATTATGATGATCCGATGGCGCAGACCTTGCTTGGTGATGATCTCGATGAGGGTGTCATTGATGCCTTGATGGGTGCCACTGAAGCGCATTACCCATTGGTGCAGCGTTATTATCGCTTGAAAGCTGAGGTTCTCGGCCTGGATGATTTCCGCTCACACGACACCTTGGCACCATTAACGCGCTCCGAGCAAACCATTTGCTTTGCTGAGGCGCAAGAAATCGTCATGGATGCGTTTCAATCGTTTTCTCCGGAGTTTGGAAGGCTTGCGCAAACGTTTTTTGAAAACCGGCGCATCGATGTACCGCCAGCTCCCGGCAAGCAAGACGGTGCTTTTTGTGCTGGGTTATGGCCCGGCATGCAGCCCTATGTGTTGTTGAATTTTACGGGGAAACTTGATGAGGTGAGCACCTTGGCTCACGAGTTGGGTCACGGCATTCATTTTATGTTGGCTGGAGAATCGCTGCCGCTGCAGAGTTTTCATCCGATCATTCCGTTGGCTGAAACCGCCTCAACATTTGCTGAACTCATCACGGTCAATCGTCTGTTGCAGGAGCAAACTGATCCCGACGTCCGATTACAATTGATGGCATCGCGCATCGAAACTGGTATCAATACGGTCATGCGTCAAGTGATGGTCACACGGTGGGAGAAATTGGCACACGCGCGGCGTCGTGAGGGTTTTGTGAGCGCGGAGATTTTTTGTGAGCTCTGGGAACGCCAAAATGTGAACTTGACGGGGTGCGCGGTGATTCGAAGTGAAACGGATCGCTGGGGTTGGATCAGCGTTCCGCATCTGATTCAATCACGCTTTTACTGCTACAGTTACGCGTTCGGGCAGTTATTGGTATACGCCTTGTATCAGCAGTATCTGGAAGAAGGCGAATCGTTTGTGCCTAAACTGCTCGAAATCTTGCGTGCAGGCGGCTCGCGGCCAGTGACGGAAATCTTGGCTGACGTCGGTATGGACATTCACGACCCCAACTTCTGGCGCCAAGGATTGAACGGGATGACGCGCTTGGTGGACGAATTCGAAGCGGCGATTCCGTCAGCCAAGCGCTAAACGTTTGGGTTGCGCCACCTTGGTTGTGAAGGGTGGCGCTGCTCTTTTTAGAGGGTATTGCGGCGAGCCTGTTCCAATTCGATGGCTTCGAAAAGGGCTTTGAAATTGCCTTTGCCGAAGCTGTCGGAACCGCGGCGTTGGATGATTTCGAAGAAAAGTGTGGGGCGATCCGTAAACGGTTTGGTAAAGATTTGAAGAAGGTAGCCTTTCTCGTCGCGGTCGATCAAGATACCCAACGCTTTGAGTGCCTCAAAGTCCTCACGCAGGTCCAGTCCTTCAAGTCGAGTGCCGAGATGTTCGTAGTAGGTCGCTGGCGGGGTCAAGAACTCAACGCCGTGCGCTTTGAGCCAACGCACGCTTTGGATGATATCGGCGGTGGTCAAGGCCAGGTGTTGCACGCCTGGCCCCCGATAAAAATCGATGTACTCTTCGATTTGCGAACGCTTCTTGCCGGCTGCGGGCTCATTGATGGGCAATTTGATGACTTCGGTTGGACTGGCGACCACCACCGAACGCAGGGCTGTGTAATCGGTTGAGATGTCGCTGTCATCGAAGGAGACGAACGGGTGGAAGCCTAGCACGTTGACGTAGTGATCCACCCACTGGCTCATTTCGTTCCAGCCCACGTTCCCCACGACGTGATCGATGCGTCCCAAGCCTGCGTTGTCGGTCAAACCCTCTTCGCGCGCCTGGTAGCCTGGCAGAAAGACCCCGCGGTAAGCGTCGCGTTCAATCAGGCTATGCACGGTGTCACCATAAGTTGCGATCGCCGCCCGCACGAGTGTGCCGTCCGCATTATCGACGCGACTGGGTTGACCCGCACATTGTGCACCCCGGGCGCGCAACACGTCGTAGGTCTTGGCAGCATCACGTACGCGAAAAGCGACATCCCGCACACCATCGCCGTGCTCGCGCACGTGCGCGGCAATGGCACCTTCCGGCCCCAGTGCACAGGTGAAAACCAAAGCAATGTCACCCTGGCGCAGCACATAACTGGCTGAATCCATCACACCGGTTTCCGGGCCCGCGTAAGCCGCCAGGCTAAAGCCGAGGGCATGGCGATAAAAATAGGCTGCCTGCTTGGCATTGCCAACCCAAAACTGAACGTGATCGATACCCAACAAAGCCGCGGTGTCGCTCGTTGATGAATGATCCTGATGAACATTTGCCTGGGGCATGGGCAGACTCTCCCTCCGTAAATCGATGCGACGCCATGTCGCGGCGCGTCGTCGTTGACACATCAAACATTGTACACACAGACGCAAACTTGTGCGCCCAAACGTGTCGAGTACGGGGACGGTCTGCGATTGAAACGTTATAATGGTTACAAAAAAGGAGCTCGCCTCATGTCGTGTGTGCATTACACTTTTGACCTTCGCGCACCCCACACCCATCTGGTGGGCGTGACAATCGACATTCCCACTCACGAAGGGCCGCATCTGGATTTGACCTTGCCCGCGTGGTTGCCCGGCGCCTACAAAATTGTTGATAACGCGCGCAACATTCGCAATCTGGTGGCTGAAAGCACGCGAGATGGCCACGCTTTATCCGTCACCCGCCTGAACTGGCAAACCTGGCGCATCCATAATGCCGGAGACGGCGCGACGGTGCGTTATGACGTGTTCGCCAACAAGCCCGAGATTCATCAGGGTCAACTCGACGCCAATCATGCGTTTTTGAACCCGGGGACTTTGGCCTGCTACATTGAAGGCCACAAGCTCGATTGGTCGGTGCGCTTGAGCCTGCAATTGCCCGAAGGCTGGTACGTGGCCACAGGGCTTGATGCTTTGAGCGCGACGACGTTTGAGGCGTCCGATTACGAAACGTTCATTGATTGTCCATTGCAAGCGGGACAGTTCAGGCGTTGCGACTTCGAACACGATGGCATCCGGTATGAGGTGGTGTATGAAGGTGCCACAGGCTTTGACCCAGCGGTGTTGGTGCCGGAGCTTGAAGCGATCGTTGCGACGGCCACCGGTTTTTGGGGTCGTCCACCGCTGACGCGCTACACGTTTATGTATTTGGAAACGGATGCGGGTTTTTTAAACGGGTTGGAGCACCGGAACTCCACGATTATCACGGGACCCATTTCGGATACGGCCGTGCGGGATGGCTTGCTTGCCATCACGGCGCACGAGTTTTTTCATCTCTGGAATGTCAAGCGCTTGCGACCGCTTGGTTTGGGGCCTTTCGACTACACGCGCGAGGCGCATACGACGGGCTTGTGGGTGGTTGAAGGGTTTACCGAATATTTCACCGATGTGTGGATGCTGCGTGCGGGTTTGCGTTCCCCGACGCAGCATTTGCGTGCCATCACGTCGAACATTCGTCACATGCTGGAGATGCCGGGTCGTCGTAACATGAGTCTGGAAGAGGCGAGTTGGACAACGTGGCATTTCGGGGACGATCGTTGGAACGGTGCGCTCAACTATTATGTCAAAGGCCATTTGCTTGGCGTGGCGCTTGATGTCACCTTGCGTGCCCGTTCCGACAACCGGGTGGGTCTGGAGGATGTGATGCGCGAGATGTGGACGCGTTACGGAATCCCGGATATCCCCTACGAGCCGCGGGTGGTGTGTGACGTGGCGGAAGAATTGCTGGGGGCGTCACTGGAGGATGTGTGGTCTCGTTATCTGTGGGGTCGGGAAGATTTTGACTGGGACGAGTTGTTGGCGCCGATTGGCTTGCAGTTGGTACTGACGCGTCAGTCGCCTTCCTTGCAGTTGACGCCGAAGGCTGTGGCCGGCGGGGTTGGTATCGAAAAGGTGTTGGCTGAAGGGGCTGCCCAGGCAGCCGGCTTGATGGCTGGTGATGTCATCGTCGCGTTGGGTGGTGAGCAAGTCAGCGCCAGCAACCTGAAAGCGATCTTGAACCGGCACGAACCAGGTGCTTTGGTGTCGGTGCATTATTTCAGGCGGGGGCGTTTGCACGAGCGCGAGGTGACGCTTGGCATCGATCCTGAATTCAGCTTGGTGGTACGTGGCGGTGATGGTCAAGCGCAGACCAGGCTTCGAGAGGCGTGGTTGTGGGGTCGAACAGGCGCCGCGACGCTCGTCGGTTAGCTTGATGCGGCTGTCCGACCGACTCGAGGCGATTGTGTCCTTGCTCAAGCCGGGTGTGTGTTTGGGGGATGTGGGGACGGATCACGCGCTGGTACCGGTGGCAGCCATTGAGCGGAGGATTATGCGTGAGGCGATTGCGACGGATCGGTATCAGGCGCCCTTGGAACAGGCCTGTGCGCGTCTGAAGGGCAGGCGTCCTGCCGGGTTGCGATTCCGGCAGGGCGAAGGGCTTTTACCCTTGGTGGAAGCCGCGTGTGATGCGCTGGTGATTGCAGGTATGGGTGGGCGGGCGATCGTCGGTATATTGAGCGCGGCGCCTCGGGCGTTGTGTTCTTGCGAGCAATTGATTGTGGCACCCAACCAGGAGCCGTGGCTGATTCGACAGTGGGCGTTGCAAAATGGGTGGCACCTCTCCCGCGAGATGGTTGTTTACGAAGGCGGGCGGGATTATCCGATTTTGCGCCTGCTCCCTGTGTCGGGGGCGGACCCTGCTTATGCGGCAGGCTGTGCGGATCGTGAGTGGATGTGTCATATTGGACCATTGCTGCTGACTGAGCGATCGCCTGACATCCGGGCTTATTTTGAGCGACAGTTGCATCGTGCCAAGCGTCGTTCAGGCCCTGATGGCATGCGTGAATATGAAATCTGGCGACGTGCGCTGGATGGTGAATGGGTTGTCCCTGTCGAAGAAGCCAAGGAGTACCTGAATGTTTGAAACCCTGCCCTTTTCAATAGAGGCTTTCATTGCACGGGAACGTGACGCCTATGAGGCGGCGTTGGCCGAGATTGTTGAGATTCCCACAGTCAGTACTGATCCGGTGTATGCGCCCCACATTCACCGGGGAGCTGCCTGGGCGCTGGCATTTCTGCAGCGCCACGGTGTCGAGGCGCGTTTGTATGAGACGGGGGGGTATCCGGTGGTCGTTGGGCGCATCACGCATCCGGATGCCAGGCGCACCGTGACGATTTACAACCATTTGGATGTACAGCCCGCCAACGAGCCGGAATGGGTGGGTGATCCGTTTACGTTCATCAAGGATGGTGATTTTTATCGGGGACGCGGTGCAACAGATGACAAGGGGCCTTTACTTGCGGCGTTTTGGGCCGCTTTGGCCGCGCGTGAACGGAGCCTTCCGCTGAACATCACGTTGATTTGGGAGTTTGAGGAGGAGATTGGCAGCCCGCATTTCGCTGGGTTTTTAGCGGCCCACGCGACGGAATTGGCGACTGACTCCGTGCTGGTGTCAGACACAATCTGGATCGCGCGCGACAAACCGGCTGCGCCGACGGGTTTGCGTGGGATGCTGGGTTTTCGTCTGTTGCTTGAGACGGGAACCAAAGATGTGCATTCCGGTTTGGCCGGTGGTGCGGCGCGAAATCCGATTGGTGAGTTGTGTCAGTTGATTACTGACATGTATGATGCACGCACTGGCCGCATTCATATTCCGGACATTTACGAGTCCGTGAAACCGGCCTCACCGGAAGAGGTGGCGCAGTTTTTGGCGTCCGGCTTTGATACGGCCGAATTTCAGCGTGCACACGGCTTGCATTGCTTGCGCATGCAAGACCCCGCCGAGGTGACCCAGGCGATTTGGTCACAGCCGACGTTTGAGGTGCATGGCATCGTGGGTGGCTACACGGGGCCTGGCATCAAGGCGATCGTCCCTCCCAGGGCGGAGGCTAAAATCTCGATGCGGCTGGTCCCGGATCTCAAGCCCGCTGAGGTGCTCGAACGGGTCAAGGCTTTCGTTGCTGCGCGTGCACCTGATGTGATCGTCGAGGCGGGTGGCTTGCTCGAACCGTATGAAGGCAGCGCCCAAGGCGCTTACAGTGACGCCATTCGCAGTTCTTTGCGCCTGGCGTTTGGGGTTGACCCGGCCTTTGTGCGCGAGGGTGGCAGCATCGGGGCGGTGGTGAGCATGCAGCGTCATCTGGGTTGTCCAATTATGTTCATCGGGCTGTCGTTACCGGAACACGGTTACCACGCACCCAACGAGTTTTTCGACTGGCAGATGGCGTCAGGGGGCATGCGTGCTTTTGGGCATTATTTCGACCTCATCAGTCAGTTTTAATCCCATCCACGCAAGATTGAACCAAGACGGGCACATAATCCGGTTATGCGCCCGATTTTAGCGTCTTTTTTCGTGCCGGCCATTATACCAAGTGCCGTGCCAGCCCGGCGTGAACCGTCTTCTGGCACGGTGAGTCGGGATCGATGGGAATCGGGTCGTTCGCATCGCCTCGCGGCCTTGTGCGACGGATTGGATGAATTGCGGCGGTATCCGGCTCGCATGCCGCATTATGAGGCAGGGTCGCATCCACATTGGCGTGATCGGACGGACCATTGTTATTCGTTGTTGTTTCGTGTGGCGATCGCCCGGGGGTTGCTGCGCAACGGCGAAGCTGAACGACTGATGGCCAGCATCCCGGCGGGTAATCCTGCGGGGTTTCGGGCAGTGATGTTCCCTGAGGGGCACACGCGTGTACCCCTCGCCATTGAGGGGTCGCGCGTGCGCCTGGATGGCGGCGCGATTCCCCGCGGCCATCTGGTTTCCCTCGACGGCGGTGCCCACGTGATGGTGTCGACGGGGAGAGTGCGTCGGGATGGGCGTCATGAGGTCTATTCGTTCAAGGGGGGCGAAGCGGCAACGCCTGTCTGGGGTGATGCGCCAGACCGCGACTTTCAGGCACGAATCCACGTCCTCACCATTGAAGACGAACTCGAAAACCTGCTGCGCGATGACCAGGACCTGACAGGTGTTTACATTGCGACGGGCCCTTCGGTAT
>Ga0079301_1001647_pt1 | contig 10187 bp, 8 predicted proteins | sample Wag4_2014_7_11_3_FD_74797 | JGI IMG/M metagenome (GOLD analysis project Ga0079301, IMG submission 74797) | Fresh water mixed with fracking chemicals microbial communities from Ohio, USA - Utica-2 Time Series FC 2014_7_11 | ecosystem: Engineered > Industrial production > Chemical products > Input...
GGTCATGTTGGTGCCGCGCTGGCCACGGATCTCATAACCTTCGCGATTGCGCGCGGCATCTGCGGCGCCGGCTATGCCATCGTCACCATAGCCTGTCAGGTGCATCTGGCGCAGGAAGCGCCAAGGGGCCGCGTGGCACGTAGTTTAGGTGGATTCACGGCAGCCGTGATGACCGGTGCGGTCTGCGGTACTGCCATTGGTGCTGTGCTGGCAGACCGGGTCGGCTTCCGCCTGACCCTGACATTCTCGATGGTGCTGGTCGTGTTCACAGCATTGCTCGTCGCGCGCAATTTCGTGGCCGGCGGGGGCAGTGAACAGCAATCCATGGGCCTGTGGCGCAGCGCACGCGCTGCTTTCTCCGAACCGCGCTTCGCCCTGCTGGTGCTGCTTGCAGCAATCCCTGCCAAGGTGCTTCTTGGTGGCTTCATCTTCTTTTTGGCACCGCTGGAACTTCGTGACCTTGGGCTGAGCCAGGCGGCGATCGGCCGCAACGTTATGCTGTATGGCTTGTGTATGCTGCCAGCGATCGTGCTTGGCGCGTGGTTGACGGATCGGACTGGTCGTGGGGGGCTGATTATCTCGCTGGCCGGCGTCATCAACGGCATTGCGCTGCTGCTGCCGCTGTGGCTCGACCGCGCCGTGGCGCTTCCGCTCGCGATCATCGGCACTGGCCTGGCACAAGGCCTGGCTGCGGCACCGATGCTGGCCATTATCCCTGGGCTGAGCCAGGTGCTCGGCGCTCCAAAAACTGCTGCAATGCTTAGCTTCCTGCGGTTGGGGGAACGTGTCGGCAGCGTCATCGGGCCGCCCGCCGCAGCAGCGCTGCTCGCGCTCGGTTCGGGGCAGCAGACGATGTTGGCGCTGGGTGTGATCTCGCTTGTGACTGCCATCGGCTATGCGCTGTCGCTCACCATCCAAGCGCCCCGGCAGGATGGAGCGGCGTGATGCTGCAACGACGATATATTCTGGCGGCGCCGGCATTGCTGCTCGCAACCCCCGCCGTGGCGCAGGCACGCCCTTTTCGCATCATGATGCTTCTGACCCGCGGCTGGGAAGAAGCCTGCGATGGGTTCCGTGATCACTTCGCCGCGCGCCGAATCCCGGTGGAATTGATGGTGCGCGACATCGCCACGGATATGCGTCTGGTGCCCGGCTTGGTCCGAGAAGTCCAGCAGGTGCGCCCCGATCTGGTGTATGTTTGGGGTACCGGCTTGGCCGTGGCTGCGCTTGGGCCCTGGGATGCGGTGGACCCGACAAAGCACATCACTGGTGTACCAGTGGTCTTCAACATTGTCACTGATCCTGTCGGCAATCGCCTTATCCGGTCCAACACCAATCCTGGCCGCCCTGTGACCGGAACCGAGTATATCGCCTCGGTCGCGGTGCAGATGCGCGCGATGGCGCGCTACCGCCCCTTCACCCGTGTCGCAACAATCTTTAACCCGAACGAAAGCAATTCGCGGTCTGTGGTCACGCAGGTGCGCGCCCTTCTTGGCGATAATCTGGTGGAACTGCCGGTCGCGCTGAATTCGGCGGGGCAGCCGGACCCGGATTCGATCCCAACTGTGCTGATGCGGGCGCAGCGTGCCGGCGTTGATTGGCTTTACATTCCCCCTGACACTTTTCTCAATAACCACCGCGCTTCGCTGACGCGCGGTGCCCTGGCCCTTCGCCTACCCATCTTCGCGGCCACTGAGCGCTTCGTGCTGTTTGCGGAAGGACTGGCCGGCCTTGTCAGCCGCTACTACAGCGTCGGTGCCTTCACGGGGTACAAGGCAGAACAGATTCTGCGCGGTGGGCGTGCGCCGGAAACCATTCCGGTGGAGACGCTCACGCGCATGTCCTATCTGATCCGCATGGAGAGCGCGCGCCATCTCCATTTCTACCCACCTGTTGGTCTGCTGCGCACTGCGGAGACTGCCTGAGCCATGTCGCTGCGATCCCGCATCCTGCTGCTGTTCGCGCTTGCGACCTTGCTGGTTGCCTCTTCGGTGGCAGCGCCTGCGTGGCTGGTGCTGCGCGATGCAGAGGTCCGCTCCGCCACGTTGCGTGCAAACCTTCAATCCGCAACATTGCGGGAGGCGATGGACCGCGCGGCCGAGCCACACATTGCCTCACTGCGTGCCGTGGCACAGGATGCAGTGCTTCTTTCAGCGCGCACCACGCAGGATGAATCCCTGCTGCGCCAGAGGTTGGCGGCCTTGAGTGAGCCGTTGGGGGCAGGTGTGCACCTTGATGTGGTTGGTGGGCAGGGGCAACTTTTGGCGGCTATGCCGGCGGCGGCTGACCCCATGGCCAGTGGTGCCATGGCCTTGCTGCGGGATCTTTTGCCGGGTCAGGTGACTTCCGGCTTCGAAAAGGCAGGCGGCGAGGTGTTGTTGGTTACCAGCCTGCGTCTTGCTCAAGGCGACCTATTATCGCTTGGCATGCCTGCGTCGGAGGTACTCGGCCAGATCGCACGGTATCTCGGGGCTGATCTTCTGATGCGCGATGTGGACGGCGCACTGCAATTCGCCAGTACACCCACCTTGCGCGATAGCGTCACCATTCTGCAGACCGTTCATCCAATTGCTTTGGATGGTCGGCTGTTCCGGCTGGAGTCTACGCCCACGCTGAATTCGGCAGGATCACATATTGGCGAGATTTCAATTCTGACCGATGCTACAGCTGAAATAAAGTCACGCCGGCTGATGTTGCTGGTGGCTACCGCTTTGCTGGTGGTGGCAGTCACTGGCACATGCACTGCCCTCTATGGCGTGATCCGCGATGCGCTCGATCCACTGTCCGAACTGGCCCATACGCTGCAAGCTGTGGCTGGCGGAGACATCTTTGCCTCGGCCGCTGTCGGCCGCCGCAGCGATGAGGTTGGCGCGATTGATGATGCATTGGAATCGCTCCGCAGCAACACGATAGCCCTGGATCGCTTGCAGACCGGGAACCGCTTGGCAGGCCTGCGCGAACGTGCATTGATTGCGCAGGAGATCTCACGCCTCACAGCAGTGCTTGAAGGGCCGGCGCGGCAGGAAATTCTCGGGCTGCTGGAGGTGGAGGGCGCCACGATCGGCCCTGCCTTCGCGCGTCTATCTGGCCTTGTTGTACAGCAGCACCGGGCCATGGAAGACCTGCTGGCCGAACGCACGCGCGACCTGACCTTGGTCCGGCAAGCGCTGGATGAACGACTTCAGTTCAACCGGATGCGCGAAGAGTTGGATGTGGCACGCAGGCTTCAGCTTTCTTCGCTGCCCACAACATACCCCGAGCGCGACTGCTTCAAGCTGCATGCGGCGATGACGCCGGCGAAGGAAGTTGGCGGCGATTTCTGCGATCTGGTCATGCTGGATGATGATCGCCTTCTGCTCATGATCGGCGATGCGTCAGGCAAGGGCGTGGGCGCAGCCATTTTCATCGCGATGGCCCGTAGCCTGCTGCGGGCCGCCATGACCCGCGGCGCTAGGCCAAGCGAGGCGCTTGGACAGGCCAATGAAATGCTGGCGGCGGACAACCCAACCTTGATGTTCGCTACCGCCATTGTCGCGGTATTGGATTGTCGGACCGGCGTACTGACCTATGCCAATGCTGGCCATAACGCGCCCCGCCGCCGTTGCGTGGGCGGACGAGAGGCTGAACTGCCGGTAGAGGTCGGCATAGCTCTTGGCGTGATGGATGGGATCGATTTTGTCGACCAGAGCCTGCAGTTGGAAGCGGGTGACCATCTGTTGATGTTTACTGATGGTGTGACAGAAGCGGTTGGTCCCGGCGAGACAATGTTTGGCGAGGCGCGGCTTGCAGCCATTGTTGCGGACCCCGCATATTCCGAACCCGCGCGCCTTGTCGAGGCGGTGGCGCACAGCGTCGATGTCTTCGCGCAGACCGAGCCCCAGGCGGACGATATCACCATGGTTGCGCTGCATTGGCGCGGAGTTGCGGCAACCCCCAATTCGCCCGCGCGTGAGAAGGAAATGATCTGATGGATGTTACCACTGAAGAGCATGGTGCGGTGCTGATCCACCGCGTCAGCGGCCGGATCGATACTGGTACCGCCGCTGAGGCGGAGCGTAAGCTGACTGCTGAAGTACGCCTGGGCCGTCGCGTCCTATTGGACTTGATGCAGGTGACCTATGTTTCCTCTGCTGGGCTGCGTGTGGTGCTGATGGCGGCCAAGCTGGCCAAGGCCAACCGCGGCGCCGTGGTCCTGTTCGGACTGCAGCCGACGGTGCGGGAAGTCTTTGCCATGTCAGGCTTCGATAAGGTTGTGACGATCCGCGACGATCAAGCTGCGGCCTTGGCGGCCGTCATGACCTGAAATGACGGCAATCCGGCTGCTGTGTGATCGCGCGCCTCACACGGTGGAGAGCACGCTCGATGCTATCGAGGCGCATCTGATGGGCGCTGGCGCGTCGGGGCCTGAGGCCTTGCAAATGCGCCTGGTGGCGGAGGAGATCGTCACCAACATTGCACGCTGCGCTTGGCCAGAAGGTGTTGCTGCTCAGTTCTTCGTGGAGTTGGCGATAGAAATCGATGTGGCCGGGCTTCATGTAACCCTGACCACGATCGATAACGGCGTAGTCTTCGATCCCACCACGAACGCAACGCCTGATATCGATGCGGACCTGGACGACCGCGCGATCGGGGGGCTCGGGATGTTTCTGGTCCGAGAGATGACGGACACCCAACATTATCAACGTATTGATGGCCAGAACCGTTTCCGTGTGACACGATTCATGCCACGTGTTCACAGTGTCATCTAGCCCGTCCTTCGATCGGATGGAATTATCCGGACCGATATTCTGTTCTCAGACATCTCTGATCAACCGCGCGCGCATGTTGGTTTTTCGTGATCACGGTCATCCCGGCCCATGCTCGGTATGGCAAGCAGCCGCAGAAACGAACCTAAATGGTCAAGCCTAAAAACAGTGGGGCGCAGACAGCGGTTACCAATAGAATGATGGGCCTGGCAGATCGTCGTCTCGTCTGGCGCAGCGTGCGTTCAACCCCGATCGGCGGGCGGCCTCATTCGCCTGAGGGGTAGTGGGGTTCCATCAACGCTGACGGCGCAGCCCAGGGAACCACAATCTCCATCTCGGCCAAGCTGCGCTCTGGCCATGTCGGCTTGCAGTGCCGTTCAAAACCAAGGCTCGAGAGGCTTTTTGCCGCATGGTGGTCCCGCTCAACCCTTGAATGGCCGATGCAAAACAGGGCCAGAAAATCAGTGACGGTCCGAGGGGGGGGAGTAAATCAGCGGCTCCTCAACTCAATCTAGATGAGCAGAAGGGGGCAATTTTATTTGGGTTTTGTCTTGTAAAATCATATTTTATTATCTACTATCAGGATATCATCTCACGAATTATTGGACCGTCAATCTATGAGCCCTCCTTCGGACACTTTTGATGGCATCACCTTGCGCGTGGGGGATGTGCTCCTCGAGCGTGCTGGCCTGGATTTGAATTCCATCATTATATCGGTAGGCCAGAAGCTCGGTGGGTCTTCCAAGGCTACAACCGTTCATGCCGCCATTTATGTAGGTAACGGCTTCAGATCGGAAAGCACCGGAGTCGGCCTGTCCACCGTACCATTTAACCATAAGAATAAATGGAAGATATATCGCAATTCAGTGCGGCCAGATATTGCTGAATGTGCAGCCGACATAGCGCAGAATCTCGTCATCAGAACGAAGAATGATGGCGGGTTTGGCGAATACAGCAAACTCAGGGCGACAAAGTCGGCAATATTGCCCGGCCGCAAGAAAGTTCATTCGGCCAACGATGTGTCAAATTTTCTGAACAACGTATCACGGTACGAAAGTCACAACGCAAGAACGTTCTTCTGCTCGAACTTTGTCGTGTTGTGCTATTCGCTCGCTTCAGAATTCCTTTCAACCAATCCGCATTTCTGCATTGATCTGGATTATGAAAGAGCCTCCCCTGGGGCTATGGCGGAATATTTCGAGAATCACCGCCCACATTGGAATCGGGTTGGAGAGATCAGAGGCTGAATTCGCTGCATTGTTGATTGCTCTATCTGCGAAGTTACAATTTTTTGTGACATCGACCTATGGATTTCTACTCGGTTTGATCCTGGTGTCGCCAAAGCTTGGCCAGTGAAATCACTGAACTGGTTCGGCCTTGGCTGAGGTTGTTTTGCTTAAGGTGCGCTATCATGGCTGGCTGATCCAGTGAAGCATTATGAAATGCTGCCGGTTTGATGGCCACGATGATAAGATCGCGACAGATGAACCGGGGCGTGCATGGGGCGAGGCTGAAGTTCAGCCGCGCGTTCAAGACCGAGGCAATAAGGTTGGTGTTGGATCGGGGCATGGTGATTGCCCGGGCTGTCCGTGACGTGGAATTTAGCGCGGCACTTGGTCTGCCTGCGCCTTCCTGCATTATCGAGGCGCTGCGCTGATCCGGGGTGGACGGCGTGACCAACTGGAAAACGCCGCGGCACGCAGACTGGGGACAAAACCACCAAGGGCAATCGATCTAGCGACATGGTGGCACCAAAACTTCGTTTAAGAAGCTTTTGGGCAGATCTGGTTCTACTAACCCATTGAAAAATGGTGCCGACTCGGGGAATCGAACCCCGGACCTACTGATTACGAATCAGTTGCTCTACCCCTGAGCTAAGTCGGCCCAAACGAAGCAAGTTCTTCTCCGCGTCCGCCTCATAGCCTTAGCCAAGGCTTCGCACAACCATCCATATCAATGCGGCCTCCTTTCACGTTGCCCTTGCGCTGCCAGGGGAGCCAAGCGCCGACTGTCATGTTAGACTGACATCATGCCTGCCCGAATCATTATCCCGCTTCTGCTGTTATTGCTTGGCCTGGCCGGCACCTGGGTCTGGCGCGGACTGCCGCCTTCTGTCGCTATCGCCGCGGCGACAACGGGCCCTGCTGTTCAGGCAGTTTATGCCACGGGCAATGTGGAACCCGTGCATTGGGCCAAGGTTGGGCCAGCGGTGCGTGCCCGCATCACCGCCGTGCTGGTGGAAGAAGGGGCGCGCGTTGAAGCCGGCCAGCCCATGGCGCAGTTGGATGATCGTGAAGCCCGCCATCGTGTTGAAGAAGCCGAAGCCCGCGCCAGTTTTCCCCAGGAAGAATTGTCGCGGGTGCGCGCCCTGGTCGCGCGCGATGTCGCCTCCCGCGCCGCGCTGGACCGTGCAGAGGCCGAAGCCCGCGCCGTGCGCGCCGTGGCAGAAGCAGCGCAACGGCGCCTCGATGATTACATCGTCCGCGCGCCTTCTGACGGCCTGGTTTTGCGCCGCGATGCCGAGGTAGGGGAGGTTGTGGATACCCCCGCCGCGCTTTTCTGGATTGGTGAACCAAGGCCGCTTCGCATCACGGCCGAGGTGGATGAGGAAGACATCGCCCAGATCCGCGAAGGCCAACGCGTCCTGCTGCGTGCCGATGCTTTTCAAGGCCAAGTGCTGCATGCAGCGGTGACGCAGATCACCCCCAAGGGTGATGCAACGCGCAAGGCCTATCGCGTGCGCCTTGCGCTACCAGATGACACGCCGCTGATGATCGGCATGACGGTCGAAGCAAATATTGTGCTGCGTGAAGCCGCCAATGCCATACTGATTCCGCCCGCAGCACTCCGCGGTGATCACGTATTTGTTGCGCAAGGTGAAGTGGCACGGCGGCGTCAAGTGACGGTTGGTGTGCAAGGCCCGCGTGCCATTGAAATTCGCCAAGGCCTCGCCGCGGGAGACATTGTGGTGCTTGATCCGCCACAGGGCCTGAAGGATGGGCAGGCAATCCGCCTGAAGCCATGACGCTGATCTTTGACCTTGCGCGCGGCATGCTTTCCCGCCGGCGCCGTCAGACCCTGGTATCGGTGATGGGGGTTGCCTTGGGTGTGGCGTTCTTCATTGCCATCGCCTCGCTCATGCGCGGCTTTCAGACCTATTTCATCGAACAGGTGATTGATGTGCAACCGCATATCATCGTGAAGGATGAAACGCGCCGCCCGCTGCCACAGGCGGTGGAAATCGCCCATCCTGATGGCGCAGTCGCACTTTCTGGCGTGAAGCCAACCGACCGCATACGCGGCATCCGCGCGAGTGCGGAAAAGATGGCGATATTGGAAGGCATCCCTGGTGTCTATTCATCGCCCATCCTGACGGGGCAGGCGCTACTCCGCTACGGGTCGCGCGATGTTTCGGTTTCCATCACGGGGATTGAACCCGCGCGCTACCGCCGTGTGTCGAACCTTGAAAAGGATCTGATCCAGGGCAGGATGGAGGATCTGCGCAGTACCGCCAATGGCCTGATCATCGGCATTGGGCTTGCGCAAAAGCTTGGTGTTGCCTTGGGCGATACCATCATCGCCGTTTCGCCGAGGGGTATCAGCCTGCAAATGAAGATTGTGGGCATTTTCCGAACAGGGTTGGCATCCTTGGACAATCAGGCCGGCTATACACTGCTCAAGGTCAATCAAATCCTGCAGGACCGCCCCAATGTGGTCAATCAAATCCTGTTGCGGTTGAATGATGTGACAGCGGCGGAAGCACTCGCGCGGCAGATCGAATCACGCTTCGGCGATCGGTCCGAAAGCTGGGAAGAACAGAACCGCAATGTGCTGACGGTTTTCGTCATTCAAAACGCCATCATGTATAGCGTCACCGGCGCCATTCTGCTGGTTGCGGCTTTTGGAATCTACAATATCATCTCGACCGTGGTGTTCGAGAAAACGCGCGACATCGCCATCCTGAAATCGCTGGGCTTCACCGAAGGCGATATCCAATGGCTGTTTCTGTTGCAGGGCATGATTGCGGGGCTGCTGGGCGCGGTGCTTGGCTGCGTGCTTGGCCAGATCATGATTGAAGGCCTGGCGCAGATACGCTTCAATAACGAAACACCTGCGGGCAATGACCGCTTTCTGCTCGCGCATGATTGGCGGATTTTTGCGGTCGCGTCCTTCTTTGCACTACTCTCGGCCAGTGTCGCCGCCGTGGTGCCCGCACGCCGCGCGGCGCGGCTTGACCCCGTGCAGACCATTCGCGGCGCCGCATGAACCAGCGCCCCCCCTTACTGGAAGCGCAGCACATCACACGCCGCCTGCCGGAAGGGGTGACGCTGGTGGCGGATGCGTCGGTGAAGGTGGAACGCGGCGAATTCATCGCCATCACCGGGCCATCCGGATCGGGCAAATCATCCCTGCTTTATTTGCTTGGATTATTGGATCGCCCCACCGAAGGCCGCGTGTTGCTGGAAGGCCGCGACACGGCAAGCCTAAGCGCGGCGGAACTTGCCAATCTTCGCCTCGCGCGGCTTGGCTTCGTGTTTCAGTTCCATTTCCTGCTGCCGGAATTCTCCACGCTGGATAATGTGCTGATCCCGATCCGCCGCCTCGGCCGCTTGAAGGATGCGGCGGCCCGCGCACAAGCGATGAAACTGCTGGAAGCGCTAGGCATGGCAGAAGCCGCAGCGAAATTGCCGGAACAGCTTTCCGGCGGCATGCGTCAACGTGCCGCGATTGCGCGCGCCCTGGCCAATGACCCCCCCATTATCCTGGCTGATGAACCCACCGGCAATCTGGATACACGCAATGCCGCGGCAGTGTTTGATATTTTCCAGCGCCTCGCAGCCGAAGAAGGCCGCGCCATTCTGGTAGTGACGCATGATGCGGAACTCGCCAAACGCGCCAATCGGCGCATTCATCTGGTGGATGGTCGGATCGTCAGCGATAGCCGCGCCGGTTGACGAAAAACCCCACCACCACCAGCGCTGCCACCAGCGCTGCGCCAAAACTGAAGATGCTGCCAAAGGCGGCGCGGAATGCCTCCATGCCCGCAAGCCCGCGCGCCACACCGGCCAACTCAAGCGCGGCAAAAACCGTGCTCAGCAGGGAAGCCGCCGTCACCACACCCAGCGTTCGTGATACCTGCGCCAGACTGCCCGCGACACCACGATCCTCACGCGGCATGCGTTCCAGCAATAGATCGGTCACACTCACCTGAAACAGGCCAAGCCCAACGCCTTGCAGCGCCAGCGCCGCCACCAGCAGTAAAAGCGCACCGCCACCGGCGCCAATGGCGCCAATCAGCCAAAGCCCAAGCGCCGCCATCACCGAACCAATGAATGCCAGCCGCGCCGCGCTGACGCGCGCCAGCAAAGACCCCGCAAAGGGTGATGCCGTCATCGCCGCCAAATGCCCAATCGCCAGCACCAACCCGCCCCAACCCGCCGG
>Ga0079301_1001648_pt1 | contig 10184 bp, 9 predicted proteins | sample Wag4_2014_7_11_3_FD_74797 | JGI IMG/M metagenome (GOLD analysis project Ga0079301, IMG submission 74797) | Fresh water mixed with fracking chemicals microbial communities from Ohio, USA - Utica-2 Time Series FC 2014_7_11 | ecosystem: Engineered > Industrial production > Chemical products > Input...
GCCGCGGCGGCCGTCGCGCGGAGCTGCGCGATGCGCGCGATCCCCGGCGTGCGCTCGGCGGTGCTGCTCGATGCGACCGGCGCTCCTGACGGACGCCGACTGCTCGTGACGGCGCTCGCGGTCACCAAGGGCACGCAGGCGACGCAGAAGAAGTGAGCGCGCGATGCCGCGCATGTTGACGCGGTCGCGCGGGGAGCGCCGCGCCGGATGCCGCGCGCCTCACCGCACGAAGGCTTCGAGGCCGCCGCGGACGCGACGTCGGAAAAACGATCGCGCCGCCCTCACGAGGAAAGCGGCGCGGATCGGCCGAATACAGTTTCATGCTGCGCGCGGTGCGGCGGGCATCACGCCCACCGACCGAGGCACGGTCACTTGACCTTCTTGAAGTCGAGGTGATCGGCGACGCTGGCGATGTCCTTCGCGAGCTGCGGCGTCACCTGGAGGGTGAACGACTGGCCGGCGGCCACGCGCACCAGGCGCGTGCAGCGGGCGCGGACGAGCCACTCGCGGCCCGCGCGCGGACGCCACTCGTTCAGCTCGACCTTGCGCTTGTGCTGCAGCTTCTTGAGGATGCGCTGCGCGCCGCGCTCGAGGCGCATGAGGCGCTCGACGGTGCGGAAGCCGCCGTCGGTGAGCGGAACGCTCTTGATGGTGAAGGTCACAGTGCCGGTGTTCGGGATCGTGCTCATGCTGGGCTCGCTTTGGAGAGTCGGGCAAGATACACGAACCCCACGCGCACGGCAAGCCGCACGGGGACTCGGTTGCTTCGGTTCGGGCGTCGTCGAGCGCCGCCCCCCTCGCCAGCCCGCGCGACGCCGCCTCCGAGCCCTCGAAACGCACATCCAAACGGGACGCGTGTCGCGATGGCTTATCGGTCGCGATACAGGAGATAGACCCCCTGCGTTCCCTTGCGGCCGTGCCCGGCCTCGACCAGCGCCTCGTACCGGGACAGGCAAAGCTCCACCAGCGGCATGAACTCGCCCAGCGCCCCCGCGTCGTCGCGAGCGATGCGGAGGTCCTTGACCAGGTGCTCGACGATGAAGCCGGGGTCGAAGTCGCCGTTCAGGACCCGCGGCGCAAGCACCTGGATCGACCAGGACGCCGCCGCCCCGCCGCTCACGGCCGCAAGCACCTTCTGGGTGTCGAGGCCCGCCTTCGCCGCGAAATGCAGCGCCTCGCACATGCCGAGCGTGTTCGCCGCGACCAAGATCTGGTTAACCACCTTGGTGCGCTGACCGCTGCCCGGTCCTCCCTGGTGGACGATCGTCTTGCCGAGCGTCGACAGGACAGGCATGACGCGCTCCACCGCCGGCGCATCGCCGCCGACCATGATCGAGAGCGTCGCGTTGCGCGCCCCGACATCGCCGCCCGACACCGGCGCGTCGATCGCCGCAGCACCCTTGGCCGCCGCGGCATCGGCGAGGCGTCGGGCGAAGCTCGGCGGCGAGGTGCCGAAATCCACGAGGATCTGCCCCGCCTTCACCACGCCGAGCACCCCGCGGGCGCCGAAGTAGACCTCCTCGACCTCGTCGGGCATGCCGACGTTCGAGCACACGAGGTCGGCGTCGGCCGCGGCCTCGGCGGGACTCTCGGCCCACGAGGCGCCCGCGTCGAGCAGCGGCTGGGCGCGCGACTTGGTGCGGGTATGGATCCGCACCGCATGGCCCGCGCGCAACAGGTGGCCGACCATCGACGAACCCATGATGCCGGTCCCGATGAAGGCGATGCGGGACGACACGGACAGGTCGGGGGCGGAGAGATCGGAGGCGGAGGTCACGTGGAGAATCCTCGTCGAAGGGGGCGGCGCGCGGTGGTTCCGGCGGCGCGGACGGCGATCGATCCGCGGCGGCGTACGCGCGGCGGAGCCGATCCCGTGACCTGCTCCGTCCGACCGACCGAAGCCTGACGGACGGGCACGACTCCGTGCATCCGTCGCGCGCGCCGCGGTATACCACGACCCGCGGCGGCGCGCGCGTCCCGCTCCGCACGTCACGACCGACCCCGTTCCCGTACCCTCCCCGCTCCCCGATCCCGGAGCGCAATCCATATGGCAACCGCATCACGAGACATCGCCGCCATCGAGCGCGAGGTGACCGAGAAGAGCCGCCCCTTCCGCCTGCTGCAGGACGAGATCCACCGCGTGATCGTCGGGCAGGACGAGCTGGTGCACGGCCTGCTGCTCGGCCTCCTCGCCAACGGCCACATCCTGATCGAGGGCGTCCCTGGCCTCGCGAAGACCACCGCCGTCGCGTGCCTCGCGAGCGGACTGCAGACCGCGTTCCAGCGCGTGCAGTTCACGCCCGACCTCCTGCCCGCGGACCTCGTGGGCACCATGGTCTACCGCCCCGGCACCGCCGACTTCGCGGTGAAGAAGGGGCCGATCTTCACCAACATCGTGCTCGCCGACGAGATCAACCGCGCGCCCGCCAAGGTGCAGTCGGCGCTGCTCGAGGCGATGCAGGAGCGGCAGGTCACCATCGGCAGCGAGACCCACCGCCTGCCCGAGCCATTCCTCGTGCTCGCGACGCAGAACCCGGTCGAGCAGGAAGGCACCTATCCCCTGCCCGAGGCGCAGGTCGACCGCTTCATGCTGAAGATCCTGGTGCGCTACCCGACCGCGCGCGAGGAGCGGCAGATCCTCGACCGCATGTCGCGCGCCGCGGCGCCGACCACGGTCTCGCCGGTGATGAAGCCCGAGGACATCGCCGCCGCGCGCGCCGTCGTCGACGAGATCGCGATGGACGACCGGCTCAAGGACTACATCGTGAACCTCGTGGTCGCGTCGCGCGATCCCCGCTCGGCGAAGGTGCCGCTCGAGGGCCTGGTCGCGTTCGGCGCGTCGCCGCGCGCGACGCTCGCACTCTCGCGCGCCGCGCGGGCGCACGCGTTCCTCGACGGCCGCGGCTACACCGTGCCGCAGGACGTGAAGGACGTCGCGCCGATGGTGCTCCGCCACCGGCTGGTGCCGAGCTTCGAGGCCGAGGCCGAGGAGAAGAGCGGCGACGACCTCGTGCGCATCCTGCTCCAGCATGTGGCCGTGCCGTAACGCGCCGCCCGGGCCCACCGCATGCTGCCGACCGAGATACGCCGGAAGATCCGCTCGATCGAGATCCGAACGAGCCGCATGGTGAGCGATGTGCTCGCCGGCCAGTATCGCTCCGCGTTCAAGGGCCGCGGCATGGAGTTCGAGGAGGTCCGGCCGTACATGTACGGTGACGACGTCCGCTCGATCGACTGGAACGTGAGCGCCCGCGTCGGCGAGCCGCACGTGAAGGTGTTCCGCGAGGAGCGCGAGCTCACCGTGATGCTCGCGGTCGACCTGTCGGGCTCGCTCGCCTTCGGCACGCGCGCGCAGCTCAAGCGCGAGCTGGTCGCCGAGATCGCGGCGACGATCGCGTTCTCGGCGATCCGCTCGAACGACCGCGTGGGCATGCTGCTCTTCACCGACCGCATCGAGGCGATCGTGCCGCCGAAGAAGGGCTCGCGCCACGTGCTGCGCATCGTGCGCGACCTTCTCGCGTTCCGCCCCGAGGGGCAAGGCACCGACGTCGCGCGCGCGCTCGAGGAGCTCGACCGCACGCTGTCGAAGCGCTCGGTGGTATGCGTGGTGAGCGACTTCCTCGTGCCGGATGCAGCGCCCGCGCGCGGGATCGCGACGCAGCGGAGCGCCTCGGCCGGCCGCGGCTGGGAGGGCGCGCTCGCTCGGCTGCGGCGCCGCCACGACGTGATCCCGATCATCGTCGGCGACGCGCGCGAGCGCGAGCTGCCCGACGTGGGCATCATCGACCTCGAGGACCTCGAGACCGGCGAGGTGGTCGCGTTCGACACCGGCTCGCGCTGGGTGCGCGAAGGCTGGGGCGAGGTGGCCGCCGAGCGCGCCGAGGTGCGCGACCGGCTCTTCCGCAAGGCGAAGGCCGAGCCGCTCGCGATCGAGACGGGCACAGACTTCATCGTGCCGCTGCGCGCCTACTTCCAGCGCCGCGAGGCGAGGAGGGGCGGATGAGCGCGAAGGCACCAGCTCTGGCGCCGACGATGCTCGCGTTCGCCATCACGGTCGCTGTGCCGCCTGTTGTGGTCACGGGGCCGGTCGCAGCTGCGAACTCAGGTGTGAACTCAGCTCCGGTCACGCGCGCCTTCGCGGCCGCCACCGCAGGCGCTGACGCGGACGACCCGTCTTCGGCGAAGGAGACGCAGCTCGACGGCCTCGTCGCGCGCGTGAGCGCACGCGCGCAGGCGCGCGGCTTCGAGGTCGGCAGCCCGATCACCTGCACGATCGAGTTCGAGGGCGCCGGTGCCGCGTCGGTCTCGATTCCGCCGGTCGAGACCATCGGCGAGTTCGACGTGCTCTCGATCTCACCGGTCGCCGCGGCGCGAGCCGGTGGCGCGAACGCCGGTGGCGTGGTCCCGACCCCGGCCTCGTCCGGCGTCGCCTTCGACTTCGTGCTATCGACCCTCGCCAGCGGCGAGGTGACGCCCGACGCGATCGAAGTGCGGTGGATCCACGACGGCGCCGAGCGCTCTGGCAAGGTGGCGTTCCCCACGCTGCGCGTGACGTCGCTGCTCGGCGAACAGATCGACCCGTCGCAGTTCCGCGACATCGCGGGCGAGATCGTGCTCGTCGGTCCGCTCGACTGGTGGCCGTGGGCCGCCGGCGCGGCGGGGCTCGTGCTCGTGGGCGCGGTCGCGTGGTGGATGCTGCGCGGAAGGCCGCGCGCGCCGCTCGCGCCCGACGCGTGGGCGCTCGCCGAGTTCCGCCGCCTCGAGGGCGCGCGGCTTCCGGACCAGGGCGACTTCGGCCGCTACTACGACGAGCTCACCGGCATCGTGCGACGGTACGTCGCGCTCCGCTACGCGATCCCCGCCGACCGGCAGACCTCGCGCGAGTTCCTCGAGGCGACGCGTGCGCACCCCGACTTCCCCGCCACCGAGGCCGAGCGCCTGCGGGCATTGCTGCGGCTCGCCGACCTGGTGAAGTTCGCCAAGGCTGAGCCCACCCGCGCCGAGTGCGATGCGAACCTCGCGGAGGCGCGCGGTTTCGTCGAGCACACGCGGCCCGTCGCGCCCGACCGCGCTGACGCCGCATCGAACGGGCCCGCCGCCGCCGCGCCACGCACGGAGGGCGCGCGATGACCTTCCATCCCTCGTCGTGGTGGCTGCTCGTCCTCCTGCCGCTGGCGCTGCTGCCGCTGTGGCGCGCGCGCCGCGCCGCGCGGGCGACGGTGCGGTTCAGCGCGCTGCACGCGGTCGACCACGCGCCGCGCGGCCGCATGACCCGACTGCGCGCGACGCTTCCGCTCCTGCGCGCCGCAGCGCTCGCGTGCCTCGTGATCGCGCTCGCCCGCCCGGTGCTGCCGAACGAGTCGACGCGCACGCTCGTCGAGGGCGTCGCGATCGAGCTCGTGGTCGACCGCAGCGACTCGATGCGCGCGCTCGACTTCCAGCTCGACGGAAAGCCCGCGAACCGGCTCGACGCGCTCAAGGACGTCGCGACGCGCTTCATCAAGGGCGGCGAGGGATTCGCGGGCCGCCCCAACGACCTCGTCGGCATCATCGCCTTCGCCGGCAAGTCGGACAGCATGGTGCCGCTCACGCTCGACCACGACGTCACGGTCGAGGCGCTCGCGCAGATCGACTTTCCCACGCAGCAGAGCGAGATGGGCACGGCGATCGGCGACGCCGTCGCGCTCGGCGTCGACAAGCTCAAGGACGCCGCCGACCGCGCCAACCGCGACGGCCGCGCGCGCATCAAGTCGCGCGTGCTGCTGCTGTTCACCGACGGCGAGTCGAACGCCGGCGAACTCTCGCCGCAGGAGGCGACGGCGCTGGCGCAGTCGACCGACGTGCGCATCTACGCCGTCGGCCTCGGCACCAAGGGATTCGCCAACGTGCCGGTGCAGACGCCGTTCGGCACCCGCATGCAGCGCGTTCCGGTGTCGATCGACGAGAAGACGCTTACCGAGATGGCCACCGCGACCGGCGGCCGCTACTTCCGCGCGACCGACAGCGACAGCCTGCGCCAGATCTACGAGACCATCGACGCCCTCGAGAAGAGCGGCATCGAGGAGTCAAAGCGCACGCGCTACCGCGAGCTCGCCGTCGAGGGCTTCGCGGTCGCGCCCCCGCTTCTCGGCGCGCTGCAGCTGCCCGGCTTCGCGGCGATCGCGCTCATCCTGCTCGCGGTCGAGACGCTCCTTGCCTGCACCCGGCTCAGGAGCCTCGCATGACGGACACCGTCGGCACCGGCTTCGAGTTCCTGCGGCCCGACGCGGCGATCTGGCTGGTCGCGGCGTCGGCGTGCGCGCTGCTGCTCGGGTGGCTGACCGTCTGGCGTCGGCGCGCCCGCGCGCGGCTCGCCGACGAGGCGACCCTCGCCCGCGTCGCGCCGTCCGTCGCGCGCGCCCGCAGCGGCATGCGCGCGCTGCTCCTCGCGGCCGCGATCGCGGTGCTCGTGCCCGCGCTCATGGACCCGCGCATGGGCGCCGGCACCGAGACGGTCGAGCAGCGCAGCATCGACGTCATGGTGGTGGTCGATGTCTCGCGCAGCATGCTCGCCGAGGACGCCGCGCCGAACCGCCTCGCGCGCGCCAAGCAGTTCGCCTCCGACCTCGTCGAGGGCGTCGGCAGCGACCGCGTCGGACTCATCGAGTTCGCGGGCGTGCCGTCGCTGCGCTGCCCGCTCACCTTCAACCACCGCGCGTTCCGCACCCAGCTGGATTCGCTCTCGCCGCAGGCGACCGTCCGCGGTGGCTCGATGCTCGGCGACGCGATCCGCCTCGCCGCGTCGAGCCTCGCCGGCACCGGCGCCGACGGCGTCGCGAAGGGCGGCGACGGGGTGGGCATGGCGATCGTGATCTTCTCCGACGGCGAGGACATGCAGAGCGAGCCCGTCGAGGCCGCGGCCGTCGCCGCGAAGGAACAGGGCATCCGCGTGGTCACCGTCGGCGTCGGCGATGCGCGCGAGGGCGCGCGGATCCCCGTCGACCAGGGCGCGGGGCGCCGCTACCTCGTCCACGATGGCCAGGAGGTCTGGACGCGCATGGACCCGAAGCTCCTGAAGGAGGTCGCCGACGCGGGCGAGGGCTACTTCGTCGAGGCGGGCGTCGACCAGGCCGACATGGGCCAGCTCGCCGCGCTGCTCGCCGCGGGCCTCGAGAAGCAGACCCGCGAACGCACCGACGTGTCGACCAAGCAGCCGCTGTTCCAGGTGTTCGTGGGCCTCGCGCTCGCGCTGCTCGTCGCTGAGTCGCTGCTGGCGCCGCGCCGCCGCGGCGTGAAGGAGGAGATCCGACCATGACATCGGCCACGCTCACCGTGCTGACGACGCTGATCCTCGCGCAGGCGCAGGAGGCGCGCCCCCCCGCCGCGCCCGACGCGCCGGCTGCGGAACGATCCACCGCCGACGACCCGCGCCGCCGCGCCGAGGCGCTGCTCGAGGATCGCGGCGCGGCGCCCGAAGCCGTCTACAACGCGGGCGTCGCGATGTACCGCGCCGGCGAACTCGCGCTCGCCCGCGAGCTGTTCGCGACCGCGGCGGGCCGCGCGAAGGCGGGCGTCGCCGCGCGCTCGATGTACAACCGCGGAACCTCCAGCTACGCCGAGACCATTCGCGCCATGCAGGAGGCGGGCGAGTCCGCGCAGCCCGATCCCGCCGCGCAGCAGGCGGTCGTCGAGTCGCTCGAGCGGTCGCTCCGCGAGCTCAAGGACGCCGTGCGCGCCGATCCCAGCAACGCCGACGCCCGCGCGAACGCGGAGCTCGCCTATCGCGTGCTGAAGGACTTGAAGCAGCAGCAGAAGCAGGATCAACAGCAGAAGCAGGATCAGCAGCAGAAGCAGGATCAACAGCAGAAGCAGGACCAGCAGCAGAAACAGGACCAGCAGCAACAGCAGGATCAGCAGCAACAGCAAGATCAGCAGCAGAGGCAAGATCAACAGCAGCGGCAGGACCAGCAGCAGAAGCAAGATCAACAGCAACAGCAGGACCAGCAGCAGAAACAGGACCAGCAGCAACAGCAGGATCAACAGCAGAAGCAAGACCAGCAGCAACAGCGCCAGCCCGACCCCTCGGAGGCGCGCGAGGAGCGCAAGCCGATGTCCAAGCAGGAGGTCGAGCGACTGCTGCAGAAGATCCGCGACAAGGAGCGCGCGCGCGTTCTCGATAAACTCGAGCGCGAGCGCGCCCGCACCAAGCCCGCGCCGAAGGACTGGTAGTCCCACCGCAGCGCAGAGAGACCGCCCCGATCAAGCAAACGAACGCGCACTCTTCCACCGATGCACCGCCTGCTCCTCACCCTTCCCCTGCTCGCCGCGCTGCTCGCGTCCGCGTGCGCGTTCGCGCAGGGCGTGACCGCGCAGATCTCGAGCCAGCAGGGCTTCGTCGACGAGCCCGTGCGCGTGGTGGTCAAGGTGCTCAACCTCGACGCGTTCGACGGCCCCTTCGTGGACGAGGTCGACGGCCTCGAGATCAAGCGCCTCGGCGGCGAGCAGACCTCGAGCAGCTCGACCTTCATCAACGGCCGCAGCGTGACCCAGCGCACTGTGGCGATGTCGTTCGAGGTGACGGCGCTGCGCGAGGGCTCGTTCACGATCCCCGCGTTCCGAGTGGAGTCCGAGGGGAACACCTACCGCTCGCAGCCGATCCCCTTCAAGGTGACTCCGGCCGACAAGACCGTGCTCGCGATGGCGCGCGTGGTGGGCGAACCGTCGGCCATCTACGTCGGACAGCGCGGCGCGATGAACCTCGAGATCCTGGTGCGGCGGTACAGCGACCAGGCGCTCGGCATCACGCTCGACGAGCAGTCGATGTGGTCGCTGGTCGACCTGCAGTCCTCGTCGTGGGGCGTGTTCGGCCCGAAGCTTCAGGAGATGCTCTCGCAGAACCGCCGTCCGCGCGGCGACCTGCGCGTGATCGACGGCGTCGAGTACTTCGTCTACACGGTTTCACGGCCGTTCGAGCCGATCGCGATGGGCACGCCCACCGCCGGCGATGTGCGGATCCGCATCGAGTATCCGCTCCGCCTCCAGCGCGACAACAGCTTCTTCCAGCAGAACCGGCTGTCGCTCGCGCAGTCGCGCACGCTCAGCGTGCGGCCGGCGTCGGTCGACGTGAGCGTGCTGCCGCTGCCCGAGGGCGGCCGGCCGGAGAGCTGGAACGGCGCGGTCGGCGACTTCGAGCTGCTCGTGGTCGCCAAGCCGCTCGAGGTCGCGGTGGGTGATCCGATCACGCTCACCATGCGGCTCACCGACCGCTCGGGCACGGCCTCGCTCGAAGGCCTGCAGGCGCCCGCGATCGGCGCGCAGCCGCGGTTCTCGTCGGGCTTCCGCGTGCCCGAGGAATCGGTCGCGGGCACGGTGGAGTCGCGCAGCAAGATCTTCACCCAGTCGATCCGCGCGCTCGGCGAGACGGTGCGCGAGATCCCGCCGGTCGAGTTCTCGTTCTTCGATCCGGCCACCGGCGAGTACCGCACGGTGCAGAGCGCGCCGATCGCGCTCAAGGTCCGGCCGAGCGCGGTGGTGCGGGTCGACGGCGAGCTGCCCGTCGAGCGCGATCCGGCGAAGCCGGCGTTCACGAAGGTCGAGGGCGGGCTGCTCGCGAACGCATCGACCGCCGAGTGCGCCTCGCGCGGCACGGTCACCGCCGGCATGCTCGCGCTCGGCATCGCACCGCCGCTGGTGTTCCTCACGCTCGGCGCGCTCGGTGCGCGGGTGGGACGCGCGCGCGATCCGCGCCTGCAGCGCCGCACGCAGGCGCGCGCGGTGTTCCTGCGCGGGATCGACGTGCACCCCGACGCCGCATCGCTCGAGTCGACCCTGCTCGAGTACATCGCCGCGCGCGTGGGCGCCCGCGCGACCGGCTTCGCACGGCGCGACGCGCTCGCGCAGCTCGCCGCGCACGCCGTCGAACCGGCATTGATCGAGGAGACAGACCGGTTCCTGCGTGGCTGCGAGAGGGCGCGCTACCACGGTGGGCCCAGCGGCGGGTCGGGCAGCGAGGCGGGCGTCGACGCCGACGCCGCGCGCCGACTGGCGGAGCGCCTGGAAGAGGCGACCGCCCGCGTGACGCTGCGGCCGATCGCGGCGAACGATGGCGATCTCCGCGCTGACGACGATCGGAGCGCCGCATGACGCGCCGACTCGACCGCTTCGCAGTGCTTTCGCTGACCGGCGTGGTCGTGCTCGCGCTGCAG
>Ga0079301_1001649_pt1 | contig 10183 bp, 27 predicted proteins | sample Wag4_2014_7_11_3_FD_74797 | JGI IMG/M metagenome (GOLD analysis project Ga0079301, IMG submission 74797) | Fresh water mixed with fracking chemicals microbial communities from Ohio, USA - Utica-2 Time Series FC 2014_7_11 | ecosystem: Engineered > Industrial production > Chemical products > Input...
TAAAAACCCCTATAAATTTTGTAGGATTTTGTGAGATTTTTGTACAGTTTTGTAGAAAAAAATATATAAAGGTTTGGTAAATATCTGAAAAACCAGGAAAAAAGGTTTGTCTATCGTAATGTCTTATATAGGTAGTGTATTGTGTTCTTTGATCCCCCTGAAAAAACGGGAGATGAAAATATGGTGTATACTTATGGCATGACAACTTACTCATATGCTTGCGATGCTTGTGCATCAACTCTTTCTTTTGCTACAGATGTTCACCCAGAACCACAATCATGGAAATGCCCATGTGGTGAACTTATGTCAAAAGTTGCTTAATTAATCCTTCGCTTTTTTTTGCAGGGATTTAACAAGAGACACAATTCTACCTATAATAGGAACAATAGACAAACCTTTTCTATCAAGATCTTCTTGATGTTCTTTATGTTGACTAAAGGTTTGTCCTACAAAATAAGGACCATAGGGTTTAGAGAAATGTCTAGGACTCATAAAACTATTATACACCTGGTTTGACACAAAAAGGTTTTTCTGGTATAAGGTTTGTCCGATATAAAGGTTTGTAAAAAGCCTGGGATTTTTTAGAAAACCTTCTTAATGTTTTTTTGGGAAAATATTGTAACAAATCGTAATAAGGTTTTGGGGAAAATAAGGTTTGTATCGTAATAAGGTTTTAAGGTTTGTCTAATATGTCCGATTTGATAGCATTTTGCACGTTCTATTGAGACGTCCCGCCTGAGCGGGATCCTAAGCGTCTAGGACACTATTTAAATCAGTAAACCCTGTATCCTCAAGCCCAAGACCATCAAGAAATATTTCCCATGTTTCTAAAATATATCTTGCACCATCCTCGGAGGGAAGAGCAAGTTTCTCTCTAGCCAAATACGCTAGTGGTAAACCTAGGTCATTAAATTCTATAAAGTCTTTAAAATCTTTGTCTTGTTTATAATTTGCAAATAGTTCTCCTAGAATATTGCATACCTCAGAAAAGTCTGTCATGGTTGTATCCTATTCTGTCATGCTCGATGACATCTTCTTGAAATTGTGCAGACTCTAATACTTCTAAAGACCTGCGGAAAATAAGATATGGAGTTGATTTAGCCAAGTAGTAACCAACCTTTTCTAAGTCAAGGTGAAAATCAGAAAGCAACTTGCCCATAGCAATAGCAGTTTTTTCTTCCTTGCTGGTTTGTACTGATTTGTTAATGCGATACATGGAACTCCTCTCAATTCATTATACCAAAAAAGTGGAGAGGGGGCAAGCCCACCACAAACCTGCCCCCATCTCATTATATGGACAGGGTGACCCTACCCTATCCTCTGCTCAGCCAAAACCTTTGGTGCATATGCGTTGACAAAATCGGTCCAATGAACTACATTACCCTGCGGGTCAATGATAGTCTCTTTAGCCATATCAATCACCACGGTGGTCTCACCTAATTCAAAGTGGTCCCCCACAATTGCGTAGATGCCAAACCCTGTTTCATCTAATATTGAATCCTGGATAAGATAACTAATCATCATACGGGTACAGTATGTATAGTCCATCCACCTAGGCTTTGAATGCTGTAGGGCCATTGCTAGGTCCCGCTGCCATTCAGTCTCACCCCAGTGGCTGTAAAGGACCACAGAGCCTGTGCCCTCATCGTCTTTGAATACATAATTAATGCGTGCACCCATTATTCTTGCTCCTTTGTTAGGTCGTTTACTTCAATGATATCAAATAGAGTTAATTGTGTCCAATTATTCATCTGGATCAACATCTCCCTCAAAGTCAATGACGACCTTGGTTACTCGATTGTCATCATTAAGTTTTACGTAAACGGGATAAGCCCCGTCGCCATAGCCTGTAGAAAATACAACTGCTTGGCCATGGCCCAACTCTCCAAAATTTTCATTAAGGGTTGTGCCACATGCACCAAGATAACTGTACTGGCCCTTGTTTTTCTCGTGTTCAAATGGCGTGCCCTCCGCCCAAGTCTCCCACTCATTTAAATAACATGGGTCGCCAACCATTGCTTGGCCACTGTCTACATAAAATGTTCCTGCATATGTTAAGCCTTGTAGTGTCATGGTGTTCATTCGGTCTCCTCTATTTCTTTTAGTTGTTCAACTGTAGCACATTCTGGGCAAAATCCCAAATCGTAGAATTTATCATTAATTAGTTGACCTTCATCCTCAATCTCAGCCCCGCAGCCATTGCAATAGAACCAATAAAAACTAACCTTGATTTGAATCGTGGTATCGGCGGGACAAGGGACCTCAGTAATAAAATAACCAATCCTATTAACAAAGGACCAACCATTCCATACATAAGTCCCACCGTCATCACCGTCTCCATAGGTCCAGATATATGCTGGGTCTGCCTTCTTTACAAAGTCTACCTCATCGCCATAGGTTTCAAACATATGACCATCAAAGGAAGCATTCTTATCTATATTGTTAGGGATTGGTTTGTATGTATCAAACCACTCATCAAAGTCCATTTCAATAAACTTATCCATTGGCTTTGTTCCTATCTGCAATTGCGAATGCCAACTGATATGTTAGTTCATATACATTAGCATATGCGTCCAGTAGGCCCTCAGCGTACTTACGCTCCATAGAGTCCATTGCGTCTTGATAGTCTGTATCTTCTTCAACCTTTTGCCAGTAAAGCAACTCAGTCTCTGCCTCCAGCATAAGGTTTTTAAGTTCTCCGTGTAGGATATCTGTTCCTGATTCGCCTAGGTCTACTAGGTTTTGTAGTCTTGGTGCTAGGGCTAAGTTGTTCATTACTCTATCATACCCTCTGCCACTGACAAAAGGTGGGAGGTAGCCTCAATTTGTCCTTCTACATAATCTATACCCACCATAGTGTCAACTGTCTCTAGGTCTTGTTCTAGACTAATCAAATGTATCTTGATATACTCAATGAACTTATTCATTAAGCCTGCTCTTCTACATCAATAGAATAAACTTCACCTGAATAAGCATAGTCCTCGTAGTGCCAGCCCTGTTCTTCTGCTTCTTGTTCGCTATCTGCTTCTACCTCATACATATAGGTAACTACTACTTTTACATCATATGTTGCCATTTAGGTCTCCTTTTTGTGTATATATTAATTATAGTGGTTATGGAAAAATATTACAACCTTCTTAAAGGTTTTTAGGGTGTGACCTTAATCACTCTAGGTACTCTACCTGGATGTTATCCATTACCTCATTATATTTAACAAGACTGTCAATGTCTTCAGCGAATCTATTAATAAGATAAACAACCTTATCTTCATCGCTCATGTCGGGGGAGGCAAAGAGTTCAAACTCTACATCATTAGATATTGCCTCATCGATATCTACTGTTTGCTCAAGACTTATTCTAACTTTCATTTGTATTCAAAGTACCCTTCTGCCCATAGACCCTCAAGTAGGTCTCTTGCTTTCCATACGCTATTGTAAAGGTATGGGTCTTCCTTAATTGTACCTAAGACCACTGACAAGCCTTCTGTCATGTCGTCTAGATCTGTTTTGTTATATCCTAACATTAGTCCCCCTGATTAACTAAATAAGCACGGACTTCTTCAAGGGTATTAATTGATTCCTCACACATTACAATAAGGTCTTCTCTGGTCATTATTAAACCTCCTCTATAGGCTCAAATACATTATCAACAACATCTACATCATCAGGTTCAGTACCCTGAATTTCTTCAAGGAAAAACTTTTTAGCCTCTTCAATGCTGTTAGCATTAATTTCTCTGCTCCAGTAGTTATTTACTCGTTCGTAGTAATCAATGTTATAAATAGGCATTAGTTCTCCCAGTACTTGACAATAGTGTTCATGGTAATATGTAAGTGGCAGTCACATGGGTCTCCCCCCATGTTTTCCTCAAACTCAAAGTGTGAGTAGTTATCCTCATAAATCTCATTTACAAGTTCTGATATTGTGTATGGTTTGTGAGTGGTAGTCATGATATTAATTTTACAGGAGAACTGGGAAAAAAGCAACTCTATCGTAATTAAGTTTCTATGTTTAATTAGTTAGTTACTAACAAGTATGTCCTAAATGTCCGAATTTGGGAACGTCCGCAAATTTTGCGAAGCGTACGGGACTTGAACCCGTGATCTCTACCGTGACAGGGTAGCGCATTAACCAACTATGCTAACGCTCCATTTATGGAGAGCAGTTTTAAATCGTGCTCAGGATTTTCTTTTGTTACGCTATGCGATTTGCATAACACCTTGTACAACTTTTAGCAAACGATTTTTTTCTGCGTTGATAGCAGGGTCAAAACCACTTGCACTTGCAAGGATTGACTCATTATTACCACCACGAGCAGAACGGTACCAGTCAAGGCGCTCAGTTAGTGCATTGAAAGCGCCCCATGCATTACCAGCAATCATGCCGTTAAATTCGCCAGTGTAAATATCGTTGATGATATCAACTTTATTTTCCCACTTCTTGATTGAACCCTTAGCATCTTTTTCTGGCTTAGGATAAGCAGCGAGAATGATATCGTTAAACGCCTTAGCGCTAACTTCTTTCTCGAACATAGCCTTAGCCATGATGTCGAATTCGTCCATGTATGCATTAGCAAGACCTAGTGTCTCACGAGCAATCTGCACTTTGCCATTAGCGGTCTGAGTGTGACGAATTTTGAAAGATTGCTTGATACCCTTGTTCTTCTTGCGACCTACGCCACCAAGAGCAAGGTTAAGAGTATTAGCGCACACAACACGAACGGGTGTTATGCTTGCTTGAATTGCGATAGAGCCATCGTGTGATGTGTTAATAAGTAGATAAGTTTTAACCTTATCACTTACACCATTAGGGTCAAGAATTGTTTCACGCTCAAGAGCAAGAGCGCCAAATACTACACGCCCACCCTTGATTGAGCCAGCAGTTTCCCAACGACCACCGCCGTCAAGAATGTTATCACCGAATGAAAATAAATCCTCATTCTGTAAAACATGGTAGCGCTCACCAACTACACCAAGAACATCAGTCTGGGTGTTTTCGGTAGGGTTAGTGCGTACTACATATTGGTATTCCTTGTCGCTTGTTAAGTGTGCAGGGATTGGCATATCTTCAAGACGAACATTCCAACCATTTAGATTTGCTGCTGATAGCATTTCTGCAGTTGTTTTTTCTTCTGTGAATACGGTACCCAATCCATGCCAAGCAGGTTCACGGAAAGATGCGAAAGAGGTCTTGCCGTTTTGTGTTTCTAGGTCATGTGCCATAGGTTATTTTTCCTTTTCTGTTTTGTTGATATTCTAAGTGTAGCAGGGTGGGCAGACATATGCAAGTTAGGCTAGTTAGATATGGGACAAAACGGACATTTCTTAAAGTGCCGTAAATCACATTGTGATCTTGATCACGGCGGGACGTGCACAAAAATAAAGAATGAGCCGTTTACGTGGACAATGCTCAGGTCCCTTGCCTAGTTTATAGACATTCGACATGTCTTTTAGTAGCCCCCTACTAAATATCAGTCACACTCTTCATAGTTGACCTCAATTACATTATAGTCAACATTATCCAGTGTTGTGTGATATGAATCAGCGCTAAAGTCGATTGAAGTTAGTACATCATCAATGTCATCGCCTGCTTCAAGTTCAATTGTAAATGTGTGCTCCACAGCAATTGTAACATCGTAGCATGTAACAAGTGTGAAATCACCAATATGTGCAAGTTCTAAAGCCTGACTTTGTGTAATGCTTCCACTGGCCAACTGGTCTTTGGTCCACTCTCTAAGACTCTCTTGGGTGCGACCCAATAGGTCATGAACTTTATTACTAGAAGAAATTAAATCTTCTTTAAATTTCTTTACTGTATTAAGTTCGTCTGTTAACTGAGCAACCTGATTCTGCAGGAAGTCTCGTGTCATGTAATGTGTATCTTGGTCCATGGGGGCCTCTTTCTGTTTGGTTATTAATATAAGTGTAGCAATGGTCACTGACAAATGCAACTTAATGGCCTTAATAGTCTTACATATTAAGATATGATTTAGATCACACTAAGACGTCCGCAAAAAAAATGAGCCTTTTTCCATCATGCTCAGGATGTATGGGTTCTTGCACCTGCCCAATAAGGTGGCTCTATAGTATTTCTATTATCGCCCTAATCAGCCTGGCGAATTCTTTTTACTTAGATGTTTTTACCATAGCAAATCGGTGTGCGCCATTTGCTAACTGTAATGAAACTCTAGTAAGTTTAGAATTGATAGGTGTAAAGTTGCTAATACGACCTGTAATTCCTGTCTTGCTTGTTGTGAATAGATCACCGATTTGATATGTATATCCGCCTAGTGTCATTTGTTTTTTCCTTTTGTTAGTGGTGGTATTAAATTGTGTGAGCAGTTTAACCTCATACTCAGGAGGTTTAGGAGAGGCTCTGAGCCTCTTGCCCTAATTATAGGTAGCGAGCCACCGCATTGTATGTGGAAGTATTTACAACTTCCTCATCTGTCATTTTTAGGATACGAATTGCGTTTGCAATTTCCTCTTTCTGAGTACGATATTCGTGGTTATGTAGCACTTCATAGTCTCGCTCAGGTTCTACTGGCAAGTCGCTTTCTTTGGTTACGACAATATCGTAGTCAATGTTTAGTTTGTTATTGTATGAGCGATATGAAGTACGGAAGTTTTCAGCCTTCTTGATATTTGCAATAGCAAATGCCTGAAGTTCCTTGTTATACTTTTCTCTTGCCTTCTCATACTTTGCTTCGTTGGCTTCTTGTGAAGTCCAATTAAGTTCTAAAGTATTTAGTGCTTGTTCTAGTGCCTTGATTACTTTTGCTGTTGGGATTTTTACTGAGATTGCTTTGCCTCTTGACATGGGTTTCCTTTTCTTTGGTGGTTGATATTTTTATTATAGGGGGTTGGTCTGACAAGTTGAGCAGTTTTGGGTCATGCTCAGGACTTTAGCCATTAGGCTAAGACTACTGTGCTGTCCAAGTTGTCCAGCGTGTGTTACCATTGACATCTAACTTAACACGAACTGTGTTGTTGTCTTGTGGCTTGATTTCAAGAATTGTTCCTGTAACCTTTGACTTCTGTGAAGTGTAAGTGTCGCCGACCTTGTATGTTGCTGTTGCTACTGTCATATCATTTCCTTTTCTGTGTTGTTTGGTTTTGCTTATATTTCTAGTATATCCGAATAATCTCAGAAATACAATTCCTAGCCTTGATAATCTCATATATTGAGACCTTTTCTCTGTGATATACCTCACAAGTTACCTGTGATAAATAGGATAAGGAAGCATATCCCTAGCCATAGTATAAACTTATCCATATAATCCCTACTTTTTGGTTGCACTAAATACTATATCAGATTTCTCATAAATACACAACTTACATGTAGCGCATGCAGATCCCTTCTGTGAGATAAGTGGAATAGCCTTTTTATTCTCAGGACACTTAGCGCCAGGCTTAGAGGTGAGCGCCTTCATATCTTCTTGTCCGATTGCAAAATTTTTGGCAAGGTATGCAAGGGATATGCCATGATCTTTTTTAAGTGTAATGCCTATAGCCTTATTCTCACTATCTGTAGAATAGTATAAAGATAGATTAGGTATATCTTTTAGGATTAGGGCTGCAGACTTTACTCGTGTGTATACCCAGAATTGAATGTTTGTATTGTTATTGATTACTACCTTCCAAGCATTGGCATAGGTATCGTTAAAGAAATCTCCGTCCCAGTGGATACGGAATGACTTAGGTGCATTGCGCTTTTCACAATCAGCAACAAAATCAGAAATCATCTCTTCTAATAGCATTACCATAGTTAGGCCGTCTGCATTGCGTAGTAATTCCCAGTTATGCAATAAGTTTTTCTTTACTGTTGGGAATACCTTTTCCAATTTGCCTGCATAGCAAACACTTTCGCAGACACTCGTAGCGCCAGGACATGAATAATTTTTTCCTGCAGGTAATCCGAATGTATTTGCGATACTTGCTTGTTTTCCATTTGGTGTAACGGCATTAGCAACTTTCCTATCTTTGCTTCTGAGTAATTTGGACATGGTGGCTACTCGCTTTCTTTCTTTAATTTTAGCATGAGGGACTGACATTTCTTTCTGTCATATTTCTTTTTATTAGGTACCGCTGAGGCTGCATTGCTACGGCGTAACTCCATTAATCGCCTTAATTCCTCAGGTGTTTTTTTCATATACTAATCTTAGCAAGAATTGTGGAAAAATACAAGTTAATCTTAATTAGGGCAAAACGGACATTTGGGGCGGACGTCCCGCCTTACTCACTATTCTCAATGTATACATACAAGTCAACATATGTGTCGTGTGAAATTGTAACTTCGTCACGCTCACCATATTCATCAGAGTATTGAATAAAATAATTATCACCAGTAGCATCTGAGTTTATATTTAACACCTCAAGCAACTCACCATTGAATTTGATTAAATCATTTTGCATAAGTGATCCTGGTGTTAACTTATCAGCCCATACTAATTCCATAGAGTTTATTGTAGCAGTCATTTATATGTTCTCCTCATTAGATAAACACTCATCACAATCGCAGTATTTTGAGTGTGGAATATAGAAATCTTTATCCACCTGTGTACTCTACAATTACATCATCATAGCCTAGTTCAATCAACTCTTGCGCCCAGTACTCTGCATCTCGCCTAGTAAGATAGTGAGAATTCATCTCGCTACCGCCACACCATAGTGTATACATTAGTCCTCACAATCTGAGCATACGATAGCGCCACCTAATAGGTGATACCCTGTTTCTTCATCTACCTCTGCCTTGCAAAACCAACACTGTAGCATTAGTATTCCTCCTCTGGAAGCCAAAATCTTAGGTGGTGTTGTTCAACGATAGCCCTTGCAGGTGCAGTAAGGCTTCCACGATAAGTAATCTGAAAGTCACCAACCATAGGCATAGCAATTTCACGGTCATAGTCCTCATCATAGTAAGCGTCAATAGCCTCTATGCAAGGTTGCACCATTTCTGCGGGGACAGGTGGATAGTGATTACCCTTAAGGTGATAAAGTATCTGAGTCTCTAAATCTAATACTGTATCCTGTAGTCCTATTGCTGTTACACTTCCCATTATTAGTTCTCCTCATCTAGTGGTGTTAAGTTTAGCGCAGTTACGCACTGGTGGCAAACTGGAAAGTCAAAGCGATAGTCAAACTTATCGTCATCTAAGTTTTCTAGGCAGTTCTCACAATAAGTTAGGGTATCCATTATCTACCCTCCCAATCCTCTAATACTCCCGAAATAGCATCTGCTATGTCTGCTTCAAATAAATCTAATTCATCTGCACTCATATTGCTTATGAGTTGGCAGTGGATATTATACTTCCAAGATATTGTGTTTAGGCTGCAATCCATTATTTAACTGTTACCTCTCCGTTACGATAGAAAGTCTTAGTGTACATCTTACCTGTTGGGTCAGACAAGTTATAGGTTGCATATTCTTTAGCATTACCAAAGTCTACGCATTTAGTCCAAGCGTCTACGGCTTCCATTAGGTCTGCGGTACGCAAAGTAAAGTGTAGTTCTCCGTCATATGATACAGTTAGTGAGTAGTTGTATTCCATTAGTTGTAACTTCCTTTACACTCTGAACATAGATAGTTTAATTTACAATAGCAACCTACGGCTGTAGGCATATCAGTTTCATAGTAGTCATCATAGTAGTTCATACTAGTTAGCCTCTTTCGTTAGAAATAGTTGGTCAAGGTATTCTGAGTTTATCATGGCTTCTGCTAGTTGGTCAAGGGAGCAGTGTTGGCAGTAAATCTCAAGTGTATCTATTGCGTTTTCATTACATTTTATGCATGTATCGGTCATGTGAGCCTTCTTTCTTAAGTTGATATAAATATCCTATCAGTTAGGTGCGACAAATACAAGCCCGTAAAGATAATTTTGCTCTTAATTCAATGTGTTTAATCTCACACTTAATAGCCTGTGGACAACCTGTGGAAAAGCGGGACGTGCAAATTTATTCGCCTTTCACGAATAAATAAGATCCAACAAAAAAAGAAATAAAAGAAAACCAGAATAAAGCATTACCACTTACAAAAAAGGTTTGATAAAAAGAATTCATTTATTATTTTCCATTTCCTCTAAATCTTTATTGAATAGTTTTGCAATTCTAAGTTGCTCTTTTTTTGAAGTGTTAGCCCAAAGATAACCAAGCAAGTAGTGAGTGCCAGAGTCATGATTATTACCA
>Ga0079301_1001653_pt1 | contig 10175 bp, 8 predicted proteins | sample Wag4_2014_7_11_3_FD_74797 | JGI IMG/M metagenome (GOLD analysis project Ga0079301, IMG submission 74797) | Fresh water mixed with fracking chemicals microbial communities from Ohio, USA - Utica-2 Time Series FC 2014_7_11 | ecosystem: Engineered > Industrial production > Chemical products > Input...
CGTTGCCAACCAGCGATGCGCTGTCGTTGCCAACCAGCGATGCACTGTCGTTGCCAACCAGCGATGCACTGTCGTTGCCGACGAGGCGCCCACCACCCATGACGATGGTGGCTCCGACAACTTTGTCGTTTTCGCGTCGCACAATTACGTTACCGCTGCGAACACCTGCTGCGTAGCCCGCATCGATTGTTACGCGCCCCGAGACTCGGAAATGTTTGTCACCAGGGGGTCTTAACAGTTGGAACCTGGCTTGATTGGCAGGCGCACTTGGCTTGCTGGATACGTTTGACCGGGCTTGGGGTGCGAGCCGACTGGATGGGGGAGGCGCTTGATTGGAGCATGCCTGCAGCTCACTGAGCGTTGCCAGGATGATCAGCGTCAATGCGGATGCGCGCAATCTGTGTCTCCGAGACAGTAAGCGTGGCGGTTGCCTGTTGACCTTCCGTCACCCGCTTGGATGGCTCAGGCGGCAAAACAAGTTTTTGGTGGGGCGTTGAATCAGCTGTTGATGGTTTGGTTCGCAAAAGCCAGGTACCAATGGAGTCAGACAAAAAACCCTTTTCGGGGGGTCTGGGCTGCCAGGTTTTGTATACCCCGATTTGACGGTTTTATTGCTGGGTTGGTTCAGGTTGTGCATCGTTATGGTGAGTTGTGTTGATGCGTTCGTAGCGGGGTATGGTTACCGCCTCAATCCAGCGCCGAATGGCGACCTTGATTGAGCCAAAATTGATTGAGGTAGACAAACGTCTAGGGGCTGCCTGGATTCAGACAGCCCCTAGAACCCAAAGTGAAGGTGTTCAGATCGAGACGGCGAACAAATGGGCGATCGCCTGTTTTTCTTCGAAAAGCTCTTCGTAGGTTGCGCGCATTCTTCCTCGACTGAAGTCGCTGATGGCGAGATTGGACACAATGGTGTATTCACCGTTTTGGCAAGTCACCGGGAACCCGTAGATGACCCCTGTCGGAATCCCATAGGAGCCGTCTGACGGGATTCCCATCGTCACCCAGTCATCCGCCGGCGTGCCTAAAACCCAGTCGCGCACGTGATCGATCGCGGCATTGGCCGCTGACGCAGCCGAAGACAACCCACGCGCCGCGATGATTGCCGCGCCACGCTTTTGAACGGTTGGAATGAACTCATCCGTGAGCCAGGCGTCTTCTTGAATGTCAAAGGTGCCACCACTGTGTTTGGCGTAAAATACATCCGGATATTGTGTCGCAGAATGATTACCCCAAACGGTAACTTGACGGATGTCTTTCACGGGCACATCAAAACGTTTGGCAAGTTGCGACATGGCACGGTTGTGGTCGAGTCGCATCATCGCCGTAAAATTTTTGGCGGGTAAATCCGGCGCGTTTTGTTGAGCAATCAACGCATTGGTGTTGGCTGGGTTACCAACAACCAGCACCTTGACACTACGACGGGCAACCGCATTCAAAGCACGCCCTTGCACCGAGAACACTTCCGCATTCGCTTCCAGCAGGTCTTTGCGCTCCATTCCCGGCCCACGAGGGCGTGCACCAACCAGGAGCGCATAGTCTGCATCCTTAAACGCCACCATCGGGTCGTCTGTCGCAACCATGCCAGCCAGCAATGGGAACGAACAATCATCCAGTTCCATCATGACGCCTTGCAAAGCAGCTTGGGATTTTTCGTTGGGCAATTCAAGCAGTTGCAAGATGACTGGCTGATCCAACCCCAGCATGTCACCATTGGCAATTCGAAACAGTAGACTGTAGCCGATCTGGCCGGCCGCGCCGGTCACGGCAACTCGAACAGGTGCTTTCATTGTTGTTTCGCTCCCATGTCACTCGCGGTCAGCAACCGCCTGTTGAATCCCGCCTCGGAAGAACCTGGGCCACCCCGCTGCAGAACCCTCGCACAGCCGTCATTGGCGATGCAAACCTTTACGGGCCAAGTGTAACACGTTGCCCATTCCATTGTCGTCTGTACCCTCAACAGACAATGCAAGCGCCACGAGAAGCTGGTCAGGTACGGCGTTCTTGCAAGCGCTGCGCGATTCCGAGAACCACAACCCCCATCAGCAGGTACAAAGCGGTGAAGTCGAAACACCAGTGCGGATTTTTCTCATAGAGCCAAGGCGTAACCAGCGCACCAGCCAGTGCACCCAGTGTACGGATACTGGTCACCAATCCGATGATTCGGCCCCGCTCGTTGTCAGGGGCGACCATGAGGGTGAGGGCGCTGATTGCCGGATAGGCGAACGCGAACCCGATGCCCTCCAAAAAACAGAGACCAAGCAACGCGGAGACATCCGAGACGCGTATGTAACCCGTTACCATGACGGCAGAAGTAACCCCACCCGCGATCGCGAACACAATCGGGTTCCAGCGATCGATCAGCCGCCCGGCCCAACTCGCCAGAATCACCGCCGGAACCGCAAACAGGGTCCAACTCAAACTCACTTCCCACGTGCTCGCGCCCATGCGCTGCATAAACAACGGCCAAACCGTGAAATACATCCCGTTCGCAAAACCACCTGACGAAGCGCGAAAAGCCACTGCGCCCAGCAATAACGTCTGCGACACCCCTGATTGCGTTTCACGCACTTCCAAGGCGACTGCACGCGTTGGTTCAGGCATACCGAAAACCAGCGTGCCAGCCAACATGCATACCCCGAACAGCACCAGGAACAAAGTGGGCATTCCCCACTGATTTTGAATCATTCCGCCAATGGCTGGCCCCAGCAACAATCCCAGATTTTCACTCGCCGACAGTTGCCCGAGGCGCAAACCACGCTCACCGGAGGGATAGTGGTGAGCGACGTAGGCCAGGGCAGCTGGCAAAAAAAAGGCGGCCGCAATGCCTTCCATGCCACGTAACCAGATGAACGCCACAGGATTGGGCCAAAGGTAAAAGCCCAAAGAGCACAACGCATACGTGATGAGGCCCATCAGCATCATCGGGCGAGTACCGACGCGATCCGACAAACGCCCCGAACCATAAGAAAACAACAGCTGTGTGCCTAAAAACGCGGCACTCATCCAACCAACCGCCATCAAACTGGCACCGGACTGCGCTGCATAGAGGGGCAAAAGCGGGATGATGGCAGTCGCTGTCAGTGAAGCCGCCAGTGTTAACCACCAAACACGACCCGCACGCCCGGCAGGGACATGATCACCTAAAAAACGAAGCCACGCCCGCCAGTTGCGATTCAGGTGGTCGCCAACCCAAGCAAGCACCTGAATCCGTCCCTCAGTCGCGCTCATCGCCGGAAGTCGGGTTCGGCACTTCGGCGGGCTTACCGGAATTGTGACTGACCGTGTTCCAAAGTGTAACCATAACCCGTGGCGAAATGGCGGGGTCCACCCCGTTCAGAAACGGATGGTGAAGGCTGATTTCGATTTGCGCATTGCCAAGACGCGCAAACGGTGGCGCAATCGCGACGTAGGGCTCCACAAGGAACCCGAGGGAATTGGCAAATTTAAGCGTATTGGTGCTCGGATTATCCGTGGTAATCTGCCGAAACCAATGACCGCTCACCGTTGATCCCATTCGCAACCAGCCAAGATTTGCCATCAGCCCCAATGCCAAGCCACTGGTTTCGTAAACGTATAGCCGGTTTGGCGCCAACGCCTGTGAACGACTTTCAAGGTCCAGCGTCGCCGCAAGCGGTTGAATGGGCAGGGCCAGCCTAAATTTGAGTGCTGTTGACCCTTGCATGACCGGAAACTGTTGCAATTGCCCAAAACCATAAGCCACGCCCGTTTCGAGTCCCGCATCAGCCGCTTCGGCAAACAAACCGAGACTCACGAACAAGCTCAAATAAGCAATGGGCCACTTCCAGTGGAGCATGCGGGCACCCCTCGACCAGGAAAAATCCGTTGCCATTCAATACAACCGTCACGCTTGCCACTATAACAGAACCAACGCACACGCGCTGGTTGAATGCCGACAGCCAAACCCATCAAGAATCACCGAACAGCTTTGTCAAGTCAGGTCACGCTGCTCGCCCGTCAGCCGTCGGCATCAGGCACCCCTGACACCGGCCGATCATGTGCCTTTGCTCGCCTGCGCGTGCTAAGATGACAAGGCGCAACCATTAGGGTGGGAGAATTGGGATTGTTGAGCGACGGATTGACGCAAGAAGAAGTTCTGGGCAAGTTGTATCGGGATTTTGCTCGTCTTGCTGGTGAGATAGCGTTGGACCGCTGCCGGCAGCGGGTCCTTCTGGGTATCGTCCGTGATCGTCTTGGTGTTGAAGAAGCTGAATTGGACAAACTGTTCAGAGAGGAGATCCAGTCCCATCTGGCCTTGTTCTGTGAAGACATTACCGAGCCGATGCTTGCGGAGTTGCGTGAAGTGGATCGGCAAGCCGGATGCTGTGGGGGTCAAGCAAACTGAGCCCGAGCATCCCGCGAGGGGTCGCTGAACCAACCCCTCAAATGTAGCGGCGCCAACGGAAAAGCAAGAGCAGGCCAACGCTGCTCCCGACCATAAGAGTCAACGCCCACGCATAACCGTGTGACCAGTTCAGTTCCGGTATAGTCCTGAAATTCATGCCGTAGATGCCAGCCACGAGCGTCATGCTCCCCAAGATGGTGGAGATGACTGTCAATTTTTTCATTGTGTCATTGGTACGATTGGATACGACGCTTTGATAAGCGTCGAGAGTGTTGCTGATAAAGTCGCGTGTGATGTCGATGGTGTCGCTGATACGCAAGAGGTGGTCCAGAACGTCTTGAAAGTAAACGTAGTGGCGATCGCCAAACAGGGGATCGTCGCGTCTCACCATATACAGAAGCACATCTCGCAGCGGTGTCACCAGCCGACGAAGTGTCAAAAGGTCCTTTTTAATCATGAAAATATGACTGAGCACCTGGGGATCGAACGCAACAAAAATACGGTTCTCCAATGACTCCATGGCGTCACTGTAGACATCGAGGGTCGGAAAGTAGGTGTCCACAGCGGCATCGAGAACGCGGTAAAGCAAGGTTGAAATGGTGCTGTCGTGATCACCGTGGGGGTATGGCATCTCAATCAGTTGCGCGAGCAGGCAAGATTGCTGCCTCGTCACGGTCAAGACAAAGTGGTCGCCTGCAATGATGTTGATCTCACGCGCTTGAAGCGACGTTCCGGGCTCAAACGGCAACAGTTCGTAAATCACCAGGTACAGATAATCGGGATGCCGTTCGATCTTCGGTCGCTGATGCGGGTTCAGGCAATCGGCAATGGTCAATGGGTGTAAACCAAGGCACCCACCCAAAGCGTTCATGGTCTCTCGCGACAGATCACACGCGTGAAGCCAGATCGCCGTGCTTCGCGATGCGATGCGTGAAGCCAGTTGCAAGGCATCATCCGGATTCTCCGGGTCGAAACTTTGACGCGTCTCCCCTTGAATGAGCTGTATCACGTCAAATCCTCGACTGGGAAATCGCTACTTTTGTGTGAACGTGACCGGTACACTTGTTCTGAGGTCCTTCAAGCCTACCATGGAACCATGTTGAAGTGGCTTCGTTCAAAAAGGTTGGGACTCGTGTTGACGATCTGGCGCGTATTGACCCGCGGCTTGATTCGAATCGTGGTTTTTGGCTTTTTCTATGCCGTGGGCCTGGCATTGATTGGGTCAATGGGCATCTCGGTGCTGGTTGCTGCACCGTTGTCGGCATTGATTACGGGGGTTTTGTGCCTGATTTGGCTAGTCAATGAGCAGTCACGTCATCAACCACACTCCCAGCACCTCAAAGCCTTGGAGCATTTTATGTCGGGCGTCGATCAAGTCGCCGACCCTGTACAATTGGCGTCATTGGTAGTCTACACGCTCCACCGTTCCTTGCGGCCCACGCACCTTTACTTATGGTTGCCGGCCCGAGAGAAGCGCGATTTCTACCTGGCGGCGGGACACGGTCCGGACCCGGAAAGCGCGCGTTTACCGGAAGCGTGGTTGCAAGACTTTTTCGCGGCGCACTCAATGGCAAACGACGAAGGCATTGGCCTTGATGAGGACGCGGCCTATGCATTGTTGGCGGATAACGTCGAGATGCAGCGATGGCTCTCCCAACGGCAGCTTTCCCTGTGTGTCCCGGTGCAGGCCTATGGTCGAATGGTTGGTTTATTGACGACCGGAAGCAAATTGGATGGTGGCGAGTTTGATGCACGTGACCGCTGGTTGCTGCAAACCGTGTTGCACGCGGCGGCGCAAGCCTTCTGCTTTGTGGGTCTTCAAAAAGAAGAAAAGCGCCGACGTTCCAGGATGGACAATTTGACGCACCTGTACCGCAGCGCCCAGAAAGCCGCGATTACGGACGGGTTGACGACACTCAACACCCAAGCGTTTTTCAAGGAACAAATGGCCAAGCGCTTTAGCGAAGCCAAACGCTACGGGGTGCCCCTTACGGTGATGATGCTGGACATTGACCATTTCAAGAAATTCAATGACACCTACGGGCATCCACTTGGCGATGAGGTTTTGGCCAAGGTTGCGCAGGTGGTCAAGCAGGAAGCGCGGGTGGCTGACACAGTGGCGCGGTACGGCGGTGAGGAGTTTGCACTGGTTTTGCCGCAGACGGATTTGCCCGGCGCACGCATCCTGGCTGAACGCATCCGGAAGCGCATTGAACAGATCGAGATTGTCGATACCAAAGGACGGAAGTTACCGTCAGTCTCTGCCAGCATCGGACTCGCCGCGCTCGAACGTGGCGACGAAGCGCCGGCAACCTTGATTGAAAGAGCCGACCAGGCGCTGTACAGCGCCAAGCGACAAGGGCGCAACCAAGTCATTGAGGCCAGATAGACGCTCCGTTTAAATGCAGTGAAATCCAACGGCGCTTGAAACCCAAACCCGAGCTCACGACGGCAAGCAACGCATGGATGTTAAACAACGTGAAACGGGTCCCGCTGCAACAAGGGAAAAACTGGCACGTTGGCACCCAGATGTTGGCTCAGGTGGGCTGCCAAATAGGGCACGACCGGTTGTTCGGAGCCGATGTGTCCCACTTCGATGAAACTGAGGCCGCAGGCCAAACCATCCAGCGCGGCATGGTGTCTGATTTCACCCGTGATATAAACATCGGCACCTGCCCGGCGCGCTTCTTGGAAATAATCACCACCACTGCCGCCAAGCCAGGCAACCTGACGAATCAGGCGATCGCGATCACCCACGTATCGCACGTGGCTGACACCCAACGCGTGCTTGACCCGACGCGCAAAATCCTCAAGCGACTCGGGTTCTGCCAACTCGCCAACAAGGCCCCAACCCTCGGGAACACCCATGCGCTGGAGTTCGATCAGCTCATAGGCCGGAACATCGTAAGGATGAGATTGGTGAAGTGCCTGCAAGGCATCTTGAACGCATGAATCGGTGATGAGGCATTCGAAGCGGATCGCTTGCATGTGGGTGTCGGCACCGGCTGCACCGGTATGAGGCGTGGCACGCGCACCTGGTTGAAAATATTCCTGCGTTTCCCATTGATAACCGGCACGGGAATAGTTGTCGCTGACACCAGCGCCAACGGCCCACAAGGCCTCACGAACGGCCTCAATGTGGGTGTGAGGGACGAATACACCAAGTTTATACACTTTTTGCTGACCGGTTTGGTGTAGCAGGCGTGTACCTTGCAGGCCGAGACGCTCCGCCAACGCGTGGTTCACGGCGGTTGCATCAAGGTTGGTGTGGGCAGCGTAAATGGTGAGGCCATGCCGGATGGCTTTGGCGACACTCAGCCCTGGCTCCGTATTCAGATCGAGGCGTCTGGGTGCCTTAAACAAAAGCGGATGATGGGTGACAAGCAGGTTGGCACCCAAACCCAATGCTTCCTCAATTGCTGCGTGGGTCGGGTCAACTGCAACGGCGATGCCCTTGAGTGCCTGGGCTGTGTCACCCACCTGCAAGCCACAATTATCCCAATCGGCAGCAAGCCGCAAGGGCGACAAGGCTTCGATGACGGCAATCGCTTGGGCAATGGTGGTACTCACGCTGTTTACTCGCTTTCGTATCTTGTTACGTCAATCGCGATCATTTTATCGATAACGGGAGGCGAACAACCGAACGCCTGTTTTGAGTGACGGTTTTGAACTGGTTCCAATGATTGTCGAGCAACCGTCGACACAAGCGTTTGGCACCTCTGCCAAGGGCTTCCTCAACCAATTGTATCGTTTCCGCCATTTGACACGGGCCGATCCCGCAATGCTTCGACTTCCCGGTGGCGCGCGCGATGTATGTTAAAATCATTGACGGGACCTTGGCGCCATTTTAGGGGACCGCAGCCCCGTCGGCAACTTTGACTGGCCGGGGCTTTGGGGTTTGCGTCATTGAAGGAGTAAGGGTTCGTGTCGAAGCACGTGTATTTGAAAACCTATGGTTGTCAGATGAATCTGAACGATTCGGAGCGCATGTTGGGGATGCTCGCGCAAATGGGCTATCAACCAACGAATGATGCGTTCAGTGCGGACTTTTTACTGTTGAATACTTGCGCCATTCGAGAAAAAGCGGAAGACAAGCTGTTCAGTCGTCTGGGCGAACTGAAAGAGATTAAGCACCTGAAGCCAGGCGTCTTGATTGGTGTGGCTGGTTGTGTGGCCCAGCACATGGGCGAACGCATTCGCACCAGGGCCCCATATGTCGATCTCGTTTTTGGCACGGAAAACATTCACGAATTGCCAGAATTGGTTGCGCGTGTCGAGCGATCGTTAGAACCGGTCGTATCGATTATGCCGTTTAGTGACGAATTGCCTCCGGAGATGCCGGTTTTGCGGCAAGGGCGTCACAGTGCCTGGATTACTGCCATTTATGGTTGTAATGACCGCTGTACGTATTGCATCGTGCCGTCGGTGCGTGGGGATCAGAAAAGCCGCGCCATTGCAGACATCGTGCAAGAGGTAAAACGGGTTGTGGCGGAGGGATTTTCAGAGGTGGTGCTCCTTGGCCAAAACATTAACGGTTACGGCAAGGATCTGACGCCCAAGTCATCATTGGCGGACCTCATCGAGGCGGTTGCAATCATACCTGGCGTCAAGCGGGTTCGATGGTTGACCGGACATCCCCGTGACCTGGATGAGGAGCTCTTGCTGCGAATCAAAGGCTATCCCAATGTCTGCGATTACTTTCATATTCCCATTCAGCATGGCGACTCTGATATCTTGCGGCAAATGGCACGCGGTTATACGCGGGAGAAGTACCTCAAACTGGTGTCGTTGATCCGTTCGCATTTTCCAGAGGCGGGCATCAGCACGGACCTGATTGTGGGGTTTCCCTCAGAAACGGAAGAGCAGTTTCAGCAAACCCTGGCGATCGTTCGCGAGGTTCGCTTTGCTGCCGTCAATACGGCCGCTTATTCGGCTCGCCCCGGTACCTACGCCGCCACACGAGCGGATCAGGTGCCCGAAGCGGTCAAGGATCGCCGGCTGCGCGAACTGAACGAAGTCGTTAACGAAGTGGCCGCAAGCGTCAGCCGCGCGATGGTGGGGACTGTGCAAGAAGTGATGGTCGAAGGACCCTCGCCACGCAACCCGCACGTGCTGCAGGGCCGGTGTCGTAACAACCGCATCGTGTTGTTCACGGGGCCCGCTCAACTGGAAGGTCAATTGTGTCAGCTACGGATCACGGAAGCACGCGCCTGGACACTCAGGGGTGAACTGGCATCCGGCTAAGGCAGCCAGACCACGCCAAGCATTAGCGCCTGTCGGCACGAACGTTTAAAACAATCGTTCGTGCCGACAGACATTCGCAGAATACTTGAATCCCGCCTGCCATAAACGTCAGGTGTGCACGGTTTGCTTGCCGAGACGGAGCGTTTCCCGGATCGCTTCTTCGACACGTCATTACGTCAAATGGTGCTCAAAACGCCATTGTGAGGCTTGTTTGATGCTGCTTCGCGTGAAGACCGAATTCGCCTGTTCCCTGGAAAAAGATTTTCACTGACAAGACAGTGACTTAATTTCCGGGATTTCCAACCCCGAACAGTCGACCATTCTCGGATTAAATCGTTATTTTTAACGGGCCGCCGACCGATTTTCCGGAACTTCCCGCAATGGGAGGTCAGCAATAACCCGACAACAACAAACGACGCGTGAATGGGCAAAGTCAGCAACCCACTCACACGTCGCACTTGTTATTCGAAAACGCCTTGATTGGTGATCAATATTTTCAACTGGCGCGGTACATCAACAACGTCGTTTTTGGTGCCTGGCATGTGTGCTACAAGTTACAGACCGC
>Ga0079301_1001655_pt1 | contig 10166 bp, 5 predicted proteins | sample Wag4_2014_7_11_3_FD_74797 | JGI IMG/M metagenome (GOLD analysis project Ga0079301, IMG submission 74797) | Fresh water mixed with fracking chemicals microbial communities from Ohio, USA - Utica-2 Time Series FC 2014_7_11 | ecosystem: Engineered > Industrial production > Chemical products > Input...
ATTCAGAACCAATGGCAATTCATCTAGCTCGGTGGTGTTGATTGGCAAGGCGCCTCCTTGCATGTGTTGCATCGAATACTTCTCCCGATACCAGAATGTAATCAGCTTCGAATTCAGCAAAGCTTCGACAAGCCAAATATTTTTTAAGTCATGTGGAGTCACTACATTGACCTTGCCACCAAGAAATTGACCATCCTCGACCGCAACAGCGCGAATAGACTTCGTCATACGACTGGTATAAATGACAGGACCTTCTTGCTTCCTTGCCGAAGCCGAACCATAGGATTTTTTCTCAACTCTTTGGCGAGGTTCTTTGAACTTCCACTCAAAGATGTCAGAAGCCGTCAGGAGTTTGGGTCCAATTTCTTCAGTAGCACTTAAGTTGAGTGTCGTCGAAGAGGAGGCGCAGAAGACATTAGCCACTGCATCAAGTCGAAATTCGCTTGCTGATTCGATTGTGGATACAAGTTCGGAAAAATTTGAGATGTTTACGGGTTCAGGAATCGGATTTGGTATCTCCAATGTTCTAACTGGCGAGTCGAGGTTCTCTAATTGATTGAACTCAAGGTAGCGAGCAGACTCCTTGGGCGAACTTTTCTCGATAATCGAAACAAAAGGGTAGGTAGACGCATCGAAAACCTTCACTCTGGCAAAGTCGGCCAACAGCACGAGATTGTTCTCTCGGAATATGTCGCGAAGTCCCTTGCAGTTTGGGTAAATCAAGTATTGCTGAGGGCTGATGTATCCGAGCACGCCATTTGCTCCGAGGAGATTCAGCCCGAGCTCGAAAAAGTAAGTGTAAAGATTCACCATATTTGAGTGAGATGCAAGTTTGTAGTAGCGAATTACAGACTTGGTTTCTGGGTCTATTTTGCGATAGTCCCTGTAAGGGGGATTGCCAACCACTAAGTCAAAGCCTCTACTTATTCCGAACATAGTCTCTGAATCGAAAAACTTTGCTGGATGTTCATATGAGAACGGTTTGTAGCTTTTGACTTGTTGGGTGCGTGGGTCGTCAAAACTATCTTCATTCGTTTCTGTTAGGGCGGAATATTCTTCTCGAAGCTGTTTCTTTGCAGCAACATCCGTGACCACAAAGTACTTGTCTCTAATCACTGCAAGCTGGTCTCCCAAAGAGAAATCTGAAAACAGACCTGGGTTCTGTTCTACACTCTCAAGTGCGATGAGGGTGTTTGCACACACAAACTTGAAGTCAAGGTTCGGCAGAGGCTCAACTTTTTGTGATTCATCTTTTTCAACAATGATTGATAGCCATGCGCGAAGTCTAGATATCTCAACTGCCATTGGTTCGATATCGACACCGAATATGTTCCGTTGCAGGATGGACAACTTGGCCTGATGTTTATTCAGTCCTGGCTCTAGACGTTCGTTAAGTTTCATGAGCAATGCCACCATACCCATCGGGAAAGCACCTGAACCACAAGCGGGGTCGATGACAGTCATCTTACGAATTACGTCTAGCATCTCGGGTCTCTTGCTTAGCGGTATCGTGTCCCTAATTGCGTTTGTGCCACTTGCAGCCCAGTCACGTTCGTTTGTATCCAACAAAAGGTCGACAGCTTTTTTTAGAACAACGTCAGACTCGAATTGGGATTTAAGGTAAGTCCGTGTTGTTTCCCTACACATGTAGGCAACAATTTCACGTGGAGTATAGAACGCGCCTTTAGCTTTTCTTGCCTGCTCGCCAGTTTCATCTATTTGAGAAGCAAGTAGACTCTCAAAAACTCGACCGAGCATCTCAGGGTCAATGGCAACTTGTTCATACTCCGGAGTTGATTCGTCGGTTGTGAAGTTGAAGTCCGAGAAGTGCTCATAGAGCCGTTCGAAGAAACCCTCGGGAAATGTCAGGGCCTCTCCGCACCAATCTCCGTCATGTGGCTCGAACAGACCACCATTCAGATATGGTGTGAAATCATCTACCCCAAGCAAGGATGAGCTGGTCGAAACTTTGCTCCTCTCGCCAACTGGTCGATTCAAGGTTTCGAAGAATAGCGGCTCAAGTTTTTCCTGGTAATAGTTGGCAGAATCCTTATCGACATCGAAGTACCCGATGTTTTCGTTCACTAATTCCATGTTTCGCAGGAACCATACAAACATGATTCGACCAAGCAAACGACTTGCGAAAAGCTTCGCCTCTTCCCCATCCCTTCCACGCGATGTTAATTCATGTAAGAGTTCGTTGAAGCTATTTGCAACCCCCAAGTAGAACGAATCATTTACACTTTGGAGCTTGAAGCTATCCCATAAAGCTGAGTGGAGACGTTCGTGGGACTCCTCGCCTCGGATGTCTGCCCACTTACTAAAAACATCTATTTGGGTGTTGGTTAGCCTGTCTTTTAGCTCAACAAGTCTCAGATTTCCGCGATTAGATAAAACAACAAGCACTGAGTCTGCCGCCGAATTAAGAAAAAAATCGATGCCTATTTTGTATTTCTTATTTCTAGTGAAGTCTCTGTCTTCCCAGTTTTCAGTTAGATGTACGCCGCCAGCCACATTTTGCCTTGAACGTTTCTTCATCCAGTACAACTTTGCTTGGATTGGGGAAACTTGACCGTCAAAGACGTCAAATGCTGAACGCTCATCCCCCATCCAAGGATGCTTGTGAAACCAATGGTCTTGGCGTTCAGCGTTTGGCAGCTGGACTAAGCGATCATCAATCACTTCATTGGCGGCAAACTTAGTCTCAGTAGTCAATAGCTCAAGTAGAGCATTAGCAACTTCAATTACTAGCGGTAATCTCTTTTTAGCTTCAACTTCCAGCTTGAGCGCTCCGAGTTTTTCATTAATCGCATCTAGGAAGGGGCGACTGACCTTAGCGACCAAAGAAAATCACCCCCCAAGCTTTATCTGGGGTTTTTGTTGGCACTGGCTGGCTCTCCAGTCTGGTCGTAAGCGCAATGAAACCGTCCAAGGTCTCGGTCGAAATGTGGTTAGTCTTGAGTTCTCGTTTTGCCTGCCTGAATAACCTGTTCGCGATTCGCAACTCAGGCTTCGCAGTGATTCTGTTCAAAGCAGCTCTCACATCGAGGTCAGGAGCTACTTCGATGAGTTTGTCCAGCACTTGTGCCGGTGAAGCAGTGATTTTGAAGTGGGTTGGAAGTGTACGAGCGTGCTTTTCTGCAATCTTTTTCATACGCGACTGAATTGTGGGTCTCTCTAGGTTTATCTTGTCTTCGAGTCTTGAAGTAGATTTTGACGTAGAACGAATCAAATGAAGCGCGTCCATAGTCTCCATAGGCTGGAACGTATCGGTTGCAGAAACGAAGATGGAGTTTTCAAACCTAACTCCATCAGAGCCAGAGGTTCCAGAAATCTTGATCAGTCCTAGTGCCTGAAGATTCTTGATCACGGATGCCTGGGAGGGCACATAACCCCACTTTCCTGCCGGGATACTTTTAACAAAGAGCTTCTCTTCTTCGCTAGCATCACGTTCAAAATTGCGTAAGTCCCTGATGAATTCATCTTCACTCAACAAGTCTTTATCGTCGTCTAATGAAGCGAATGCCTCGGTAGCCTTTGTGTCGTCATACAAATCAGAGATGTATTCAATTGGGTTCTCGAGCTCACCCAGGATTGATGAATCGGTGCCAACAGTAGAACTAATTCGCTCAATTTTTCGTTCAAGTCTGTCAACCAGAGCCAGGTATTCATCCAGATTCACATCAGGACGCATGTTGTAGATAAACACTTGAGCGTAGTTGGAACCCAGTCGGTTGATACGACCGTTTCTCTGAATCATTCTCACTGGATTCCAATGCAGGTCAAAGTTCACGAGCGTTGAGCAGTCCTGAAGATTCTGCCCTTCGCTCAATACATCCGTTGAAAACAAGAAGTGGATTTCGTTCTCTGGAGTGACATCTTGTGCCCCTTTTGATATAGGGCTGAATCTTCTAGCAAGTTGTTCCAGTTCGCGCTTATTAGCACCGCTGGTAAAGGCAGCATCTGTTGCAAAGTCTATTTTGGGTAGTAAAGATGGGAGTCTCTGTTGAAGATACTCAATTGTGTCGGCGAAATAGCTGAACACCAATAATTTTTTACTACCTGAATCTCTTGCAGAGATTGTCTCGACCAGATTTGCAAAGGCTATGAGTTTGTCGTCGTGCTTATCCAAAGTGCCGCAGAGCTTTAGTAGGACTTTTATGAGCTCCTCGTCTCGCGCCAAGTCTCGATTCAGAGCATCTAGATTGAAAACCTTCGGGTCGGCTTCAACTCTTCTATCTTCAAGCTCCTGGCCCAAGTCAAGGTCCCCAAACGTTTCTAGGTCATCACCGTAAAGGCCTCTAAGTTCTCTGAGGTCCTTTAGCCGAACGATGTACCCAGCCTTAAGCGCCAACTTGAAATCGTTGATTTTTGCAAGGTAATTCTCCAGCGATTTCTTAAGGGCATATTGCGATGATTCCAACCGCTTCAACAAGGTAACTCGCAGCATGTTATGAACACTGAGCTGGCTATTCAACCTGAATGATTCTTCAGGACTTAGATTGAAGGCCTTTAATTCCTCTGGCGACTTGCTGTAGTAGCGGAACTTATAGATGTCAGCTTTATACGGCGCAAAACCCAAAAGCAATAGCCCCTGAAAAACACTCTCAAAAGGGTTGCCCTCTGCAGATTCTTTTCTTACAACCTCGTCGAGTTGGTCCAATGGGTGCTTGGTTCGTTGGGTTTGAGAGAGCAGCGACTCGACTGACAGCTTTGTTGGATTCACATCTCCGAACACTGCTAGGTTTTCATCAATCGATTTGTGAATCTCTTGCATCAAATTGGCTTCAAACTTGTAGGGAGCTGAGCGCACAATCGATTTAGGAAATTTCTTCATTTCCCCGTCTGCAGTTTGCACCCCACCGAACTCTCGTTCTATTCCCTGTCGAGTGGTTCGCACCAGGAACCTGCTCAATCCTTGGCGCATTATGTTATTTGCTTTCGCATAATCGGGCTTTTCGCCTTTTTTCTCTGCTTTGTTTGCCTCTGTGATCAGGCGGTCAACAGCTTGAAAGAAATCGAGGGTCTCTGTTTTATTAGCTGTCCGGTAAACAACAGGAAACGATTCCAGCTTGCCTTTGGCCGCTAATTGAATCTGATTCACGAAATCGCGAAGCGAGTTATTAATCGGTGTCGCAGTCAGAAGAAGCACGTGGCTTTCAGGATTGTCGCTGAACCAGTCAAGGAGCTCATCATGTCTAGTTCCCGAACCGCTCCTAAGGTTGTGGGCTTCGTCGACGACAAACAAATCAACGGACTTGTACTCATCAAATATTCGTTCTTTTTGGATGCGAGCCATGTCCTGCATGCTGACTATCTGATAGCCGCCAAACATCTTGTGGACCTTCAGCAGGTCGTTCTGCCATTGCTCAGTTAGGTTCGCTGGCGCAACAACATAAATTCTTTTGGCTTCACGCTCTTCGATGTAGTGCCTGATTACTTCCCCAGCCGTTATTGTCTTTCCCAGACCAACGGAATCGGCAAGCATGGCAAGTCCATTGCGGCGCAGTTTGTTTATCAGAAGGCTTGCATTTCTTTTCTGAAACTCAAATAGAACGTCGCTGGCACTCCCCGAGTACTCATCTTCTGGAATAAGTTCTTCCCCATAGATTTCATATAGAGCCCGCAGGTACATGTGATATTGAGAGTAAGTGAGGTCTCCTACGGGAGAATTCTCAAGTATTTTTGAAAAAGTACCGTCCCAGATTTCCGACTTTGCGTCGTTCCACATTGAATCAAACCAGCTAATGTGGCCATATTGGTCAGACTCAACCTGTGGGACAAACTTTACAATTCGAGCCTCATCTTCAAGGGCGTTAAGTTCAATGTTCCGAGTTAGACCTGCTTCTGTGAAGTTTGAGGAGCCGATTATACCGACCGCTTCTTTGGACTTGTATGAGCCAAAAATGTAGGTCTTAGCGTGAAGGAAGTTTCCTCGGTAAACCTTGACCGTTAGTCTACCCTCGGTCAGTAGTTTCTTGACTTCTACTACAAGCTCGCGTAAATCATTTCTGTGCTCTAGGGCCTCCAAAGACGCCACAAACTGTGCTTCAGGGAATGTCTCATCTAAATGATTCAGGTCAAGCGTCTTTGCATAGCTCGGCGGGAGTGGTTCCTGCCCAATAAGCAACCTAATTGATTCATAGTTGCGGATTTTTCCGATGATGGTTTGTAGGCCCAGCAAATCCCAATAGCCAGTAGCAATTGAAAGCTCACTGAATGATGGGGCAATCTCGTTTATTACATCGGATAAGCGAACTCGGCTGTTGTCAATAATCTGAGCGCCCATGCTATGAGTCTACTTTTTGCGTCGGACAATGAGATGCGTGGTGCAGATTTGGTGGTAAACGTTGGCCTCATGAGCCCTGTGTATAACTCCAGGGGGTCAGAATTAAACCCGTTTGGGGCCAGAGGCCATGTGTTTACTGGGCATCCAATGCTTTTCTCCCGGCGGTCCATCCAGGCAAACCCATCCCTCCCAGGAGGACCGACTGCCGCAAGTGCCCCATTGCTAGTCTTGGCTAAAGCTTGACACAAGGGGAAGACTTGAAAATCAACGAAGCGGCCGCAAAAAAGGCAATCAATTCACTAAGACGTATTGGCAACTGGGAGTTAATTGACCGTCTAGGTCAAGGTGGTTTTGGGACTGTGGTCAAAGCACAAAAAACTCTTGTGAATGGCGATATCCAACTTGCGGCAATAAAACTTATCAACCCTAGCCAGATGGTAAAGGATCCAAATGCAGGACGTCGTTTTGCTCACGAGTACGAGATGATGAAGAGACTGGATAGCCCCTATGTTTCTCGTCTGCTTGATAGCGGTCAAGAGCCAATTGCTGTTGGCGGTGATGTGCTGCCGCTGTTGTGGTTTGCAACGGAGCTCATTCCTGGTGAGAACCTTCACGATGAAATTTCACAGCACGGCATATTGGATAAAGCCCAGTGGCTGGAGCTCGCGCATGACTTGCTTACAGCAGTTGCAGAAACTCATGAGAAGGGAGTTGTCCACAAGGACATTAAGCCTTCAAACATCATGCGTCACGCCAGAAGATCGATTTTGGTTGACTTTGGTATTGGCTCTTACGTTTCTGTTGAAGATCCGGGTGATGAAGGCGCTTACACTCTAGGGTTTTGTGCTCCTGAGCAAATAGACGGCAAGATCGACGCCACTGACTTTGGATATGAAGTAGACATATTTGCCTCTGGGTCAACACTGGTTTACGCGGCAACTGGCCTAATGCCTTGGGACATCAAAGAAACTGGTGTGCCTTCCAATGAGGCTGAGCTCAGGGCTATGAGACAACTAAAAGTGCGTCAGCTGAACGCCGACATGAAAGCCAAAGCGCCAAGACTGTCTGGGTTAGATCAGGACCAGCTTCAGCTCGTGCAAAAAATGCTGGTATACGCGCCCGAAAAGAGAGCGAGTGCGGCGGAATTACTAGCAACCGTAAAGAGTTTACTTCCGGACGGAAGTCTAAGAAAACAAGAGAACACCAATGTTCGTCCAGTGCGCTCAGTTCCTCAGGTGAATCGGGACCTGCTTGCAGAGTTCAAGATGGGCTTTCATAAACAGCAAGCCCCAAAGGCTGCCGCATCAACTGGACCAACTGGACCAGCAGCTCAAAAGGTTCAAGGCCCATGGCCGAGCATGTTGACGTCAGCTTTTCTGACTTTGTTTGGACCACTCGGCACTGGACTTCGATTTAGCTATTTAGAACAAAACCCTGCTTCGCATCCGCTAGCTCGGACGGAGCGACAGTTAGTTGCAACCCTTTTTGGATTAACAAGCTTGGGAATTGCCACACCGTTTATCGGATGGAAGAGGTTCAAAGCCTCAAAAGGCACTTTGAACCTAATCTTGGCCATACTCTCAACAGTTTCGGTTGTTGGATTCTTCGGTCTCGTAACTGTTGGTGTGCTTTCTGGGGAAGGGTCAGCCCTTTACGGCCTGACGCAAACACTCTCGACAATTTTGCTTCCCGTACTGCTCCTGCTAATCCCTTTGGTTGGCTTTCGTGTCCCAAAACCTGAGGAACCAAAAGAAGAAGACAAGACTCCAGACCAAACCTAGGACTCATCTGGCTGGATCAGCCTAAACAAAGTCCCGTAAGGGTTACTTGGATGAATCTTTACTCGCTCCAGTTTTCCGAGTTCGGCAATCTTGCTGGCGCGTATGCGGGTTGAAACGTCAATAAAGTCTGTTTCCCTAAAGCCATAGACGGTGATTAGGGTTTCAAGGACAAAGGCGGCGACTTGGAATGCTCCCCAGCCCACTTCAAAGAGTCGATATGGATTTGGAAGGCCTTCTTCCTTGTCTTCTTGATCATCCACAAGATCTGGCACATTCCAGCCAATGAATTTCAACACCTTGAGGTCTTCCTCACTCATATCTTCCATAGCTAAGCGGCCAGAAACCTCAACATGTAATGAGCCGTCATATTCAAGAAGTGCTTGGCAGTAAGGGGTGTTGTCTGGGGAGAAGTTGTTCGATTTCAGAAGTGTATTCATTACCCAAACTGCAGATTTTCTTGTCACGCCGGAATTCATCAGAGCAATAGCATCCGCCATTGGTAGCCAGGCAGGCCCAAGGTTCGGATTCTCTAGAAAAGTAGCTAAAGCATTTTCATAGATTGATTCGGGGAGGACATCAGTCACACTGCTTAGGAAGAAGTCATTTAGCCCTGCTTTGAGTGCTTTAGCGGTGGCCTCTTCTTCGCTCTTGGCTACACAGCCCCAGATGCCCTCTTCGGGTTCAACTCCGTTTATATAGAAGGTGTAGATTTGGTCCAGTTTCATCACATCCGTCAACCTAGGCGGAGAGCATAAGTGCTGTCTAATTTAGTCAACATGGATTCATTCCCCAACTCCCCCAAAAACTATACTGGTCGTCACAGATACACAACTTTAGGGAGCGGGATTATTATGGCTATTGAGTTCGACGAAGACGGGGAGCTAGATCTATCTGCTCTCACAGAAAAAGATATAAAAAATATTTCCGAGAAAGTGATCAAGTTTCTTGATGACGATCAAACAGCCTGGTATGAAAAGTACGGTCCTTTCGAGAATCTCTCCCTAGCTGAAATGGGGGAAGAAGCTATGAAGGCGAAACTCGATGCGGTTGATGACGCTCTAATTTGGGTGCATAACGACATTGATTACGGGATTACTATCTCCCCTATTGAAGGCCTTGATCTGGACATGAATGGTTCCGGTTGGGTACTGGGCAGGGAGCACTATGGGGGAACTGAAGAGATCTATGCAATCTCCAAAAAGCCTTGTACTGACGGTGACTCTGGGCCGTTTTTCACGTATGCCCAATGTCTCTGCCCATTCTGCGAAGACGGAGAATTCAATGGTGAAGAATGCACCATTTGCTTGGGTGCTGGGGACTGGGGAATTGACCTTTAGCCCATTATGCAGAGAAGCACTAGCAATCAGCTAATCATCAGAGTCATTAATAGCGTCAAATTCTTCGACGTATTCGGTTGCTAGCTCTCTAGTTAGGGCAGAGGCATTGCGGTGTTCTTGAATACCGGCTGCCATTCCCCAGGCACCAGGGGAAGCCTTGAACTCATAGATCAACTTCTGCAATAGCTCGTCAGGGCAGTTTGGATTCTCAATGATTGTTTCGAGAAACCAGTCTTCCCCTAGTTCTAGCTCGCCCGACACCCACTCACAAAGCTCGCATTGCTCTTCTTCAAAGGCATGTGTCGCGTACAAAGCAATCAGGTCCTGCGCGGGTCCTTGTCTAGCGCTTTAAAGTACTCGCACCCTCAACCACCTAACCCCAGCCACCACACTCACAACCCCCAGTACCGGGATGAGTATCTGGGTGGCAAGGATGATGTTTGGGTATTGCAGGTTCCATTCAAAGGGTGAAATGTGCCGGGAGTAGATTCCATAGAAAGCCCAAACTAGAACTAGAGAGTATGCGGGCGAGGAGTTAACAAGGGCTGTTGCTGTGCCAATGAGGGTTGCAACAACCAGAATCACAACTGTCCAGGTTTGGGCATCGAGTAGGTATCCGTCTTTGAAGCCTTGTTGGACCAGAAAAGATGAGATGTTGGCAATGGTTGCAACCGTGACCCAGCCGAAGTAGATCTCGAATGGGAGCCTGGTGGTTATTGTTTGCTCGATGCTGGTGCTTTTGGAAGTTGTTTCCTTGTT
>Ga0079301_1001661_pt1 | contig 10150 bp, 9 predicted proteins | sample Wag4_2014_7_11_3_FD_74797 | JGI IMG/M metagenome (GOLD analysis project Ga0079301, IMG submission 74797) | Fresh water mixed with fracking chemicals microbial communities from Ohio, USA - Utica-2 Time Series FC 2014_7_11 | ecosystem: Engineered > Industrial production > Chemical products > Input...
GTGCTGATGAGCGCGGCGCTCGCCACCGTGATGCTGGGCACACTCTACCCGCTGGCGGCCGAGATCCTGGGTGGGCGGAAGATGTCGGTGGGGCCACCCTACTTCGATGCGGTGTTCGCGCCGATTCTGCTGCCGGCAGTGTGGCTGATGGCGCTGGGGCCGGCGGCGCGCTGGAAGGACATGTCGGTGAAAGACCTGCTCGCGCCGTTATGGCTGCCCATGGGGCTGGCCGTGTTGGTGACCGCCGCGGTGATCTGGCTGCAGGGCAAACCCAGCGTGTGGATGGCGCTGGGCTTGATGGCGGCCACCGGGCTTTTCTGCGCCACGCTGGAACACGCCATACGCCAGCTTCGCAAGCTCAAAGCCCAGGGAAAATCTGCGGCGCTCTTCGACCGCGTGGTGATGTTGGGGGCCTCGTATTGGGCGATGGTGGTAGCGCACCTCGGGGTGGCGATCTTCGTGGCCGGCGTCACCTTGGTGAAGACCTATGAAACCGAACGCGATCTGGTGATGTCGCCCGGGCAGACGGAGGCCTTCGGCGGCTCGCGCATCACCTTCATCGGGGTGGATGATGTGCGCGGGCCCAATTATGTGGCGGCGCATGGGGTGTTCGAGCTCACCGAGGGCGCGGGCAAGGTAATCCACCTGCTCGAGCCGCAGAAGCGGCGTTATCTCGCCGGCGGGCAAGTCATGACCGAGGCGGCAATTGATTCGGGGTTCCTGCGCGATGTGTATATCTCGCTGGGCGACCCGGTGGAGGGCGGCAAGCAGGGCGCGTGGAGTGTGCGGGTGTATATCAAGCCGTGCATCAACTGGATTTGGGTGGGGGCTTTGCTGATGGCGCTGGGCGCGACGATCACGCTCTTTGATCGGCGCTATCGCGGGAGGCGGCGCGATGCGTAGGCTGCGGGTATGGCTGCCGCTCCTGGTGCTGGGTTTGCTCACGATCATGTTCGTACGCGGCTTGCAGCTTGACCCGCGCAAGCTGCCTTCAGTGCGGGTGGGCCAGACAGCGCCCGCCTTCAGCCTGCCGCTGCTGGATGACCCCAACTCGCGCTTTTCGCCTGAATCGATGCGTGGGCGGGTGTGGGTGTTGAATGTATTTGCCTCGTGGTGCGCCGCGTGTGTCACCGAGCATCCGCGGCTGCTACGCTGGGCGGCAGAAAGAAAAGTCGACATCATCGGGCTTGCCTACAAAGACGCGCCCGAGGATGCCCAGCGCTGGCTGATTGATCATGGCGGCAGCCCCTATAAGGCAGTGCCGCTGGATCGCGACGGGCGGGTGGCGATTGATTACGGCGTCTATGGCGTGCCGGAAACCTTCGTGATCGACGCCTCGGGCACCATACGCCATCGTCATGTCGGGCCGGTGGATGATCGCTTTTTTGAAAACCATGTCGCGCCATTGATAAAGCCATGACCACACCGCAAGACGATGCCCGCATGAAACAACTCGCCGCCGAGTTGCGCTGCCTGGTTTGCCAGAATCAATCGATCGCGGATTCCAATGCCCCGCTCGCGATTGACCTGCGTACCCAGCTCGCAGAGCAGGTCAAGGCGGGCAAAACCAACACCGAAATCAAGCAATACATGGCCGAACGCTATGGCGATTTCGTGCTTTACAACCCGCCGATGACGGCGGGCAATCTGGCGCTTTGGGTGGGGCCTTTTATGTTGTTGGCCGTGGGGCTGATGGCCGCTGCGGTGGTGATCCGGCGGCGCAAGCGGGTGGAAGACGCGAGCCCACCAGAAGCCACACGGCAGGCGCTTGAGGCGCGTTATCGGAATGAGTCCAAGGTGTCCGAATGAATTTATTACGAAGACAATTCATCCAAGTCACATCGCTCTCGGCGTTGCTCGGCCCGGGCTTGGCATGGGCCAAAACTAATCGCCCGGCGTTTGATGCGGTGACGCTGCAAGAGGCGCTGCGCGGCCTCGATGCCGCGGGTGCGAGTGAATCGCGCGATATCGTGCTCAAGGTGCCGGATGTGGCCGACAACGCCGCGGCAGTGCCGGTGGATATCACCAGCAACATCCCCAACACCGAATCGATCAGCGTGCTGGTGGATAAAAACCCGCACCCGCTGGCGGCGCGTTTCAATTTTGCGCCCGGCGTGGTGCCGCAAGTGCACCTGCGGCTCAAGATGGCACAGAGCTCGCCCGTCCGCGTGGTGGTGAAAGCCGGCGGCAAGACCTGGCAATTGAGCCGAGAAGTCAAAGTGACCCTGGGAGGCTGCGGTGCCTGAACCGATCAAGATCCGCGCCACGCTCGTCGGCGACATCGTGGATGTGCGCCTCATGGCGCCGCACATCATGGAATCGGGCCAGCGGCGCGATGCCAATAACCGCATAATCCCGGCGCATCACATCGAGCGCCTCATCATCACCCACAACGGCAAGGTCATGGTGGATGCCGAGCTGGGCGGAGCAGTGGCGAAAAACCCGGTGATGGGGTTCAAATTTCGCGGCGCGAAGGTGGGTGACAAGATCGCGGTGTCGTGGGTGGACACCTCGGGCGAAAAACGCAGCGATGAAGTTTCGGTGAGCGATGGCGCAAGAAATTGAGTTAAAGCTGCGCTGCGATAAAAGCGCCCTGCCCGCGCTCTCCCGGGCGCTGAGTCGCCTGGGCGGGGTGCGGGGGCGTGCCGTCACGCTCGCCAACACCTATTACGACACCCCGGATCTTGCCTTGCACGCCAAGCGCATCGCACTGCGTGTGCGCAAGGCCGGCCGAGTGCGGCTGCAAACCGTCAAAACTGCGGGCGAGGTTGAAGCCGGGCTTTCCCGGCGCAGTGAATGGGAGTGCCCCTTCACAGGCAGTTTTGATTTTTCTTGTGTGGACGACGCCGCGCTGCGCGCGTTTCTGGATCAACACGCGGCCCGCATCGAGCCCATCTTCACCACGCATTTCAAGCGCACCGCTTGGCAGCTGGATTTTCAGGGCGCATCGATTGAAGCCGCGGTGGATGAAGGTCAGATCGAATACGGGGCCTATGCCGAGCCGATTTTCGAGCTGGAGTTGGAGCTGCTGAGTGGCCCGCAGGCGGCCTTGCAAGCATTGCATGAAACGCTGGGCGCGGTGGCCGCACTGGTGCCCGAGAATGCGAGCAAAGCCCAGCGCGGCTATGCGCTGCACGAGGCGGCTGTCACGAAACAGTCACGCCCCGGGGGCAAAATGCGACGATTGCACGATGCCCAATCAAAAGTCATGGATCTCATCCTCTGGCGCCACGCCGAAGCCGAAGACGGCAGCCCCGACGACACCCGAGCCCTCACCCCGCGCGGCAAGAAACAGGCGCAACTCATGGCACAGTGGCTGGTCGAGCATGAGCCGAAAAAATTGTGGGTGGTGACCAGCCCCGCCAAACGTGCGGTGCAGACGGTCTCGGCCTTCACGGACGAATTCGAGATCGACCGGCGCATTGCCCCCGGCTGCAGCGTGGCCGACATCCTCGCCGCCACCGGCTGGCCGGACGGTCACGAGGCGGTGTTGGTCGTGGGCCACCAGCCCGCGTTGGGGCGTCTGGCCGCCTTGTTGCTGGGCGGGAGTGAAGCCGAATGGAGCATCAAAAAGGGCGCGATATGGTGGTTCTCCCGCCGCGTGCGCGAAGGCGAACCTCAAACCGTCCTGCGCGCCGTTGTGTCGCCGGATATGCGCTAGGGATGGTGTTCAAAACCCTTCGCGCGGATCGCATCCCGTTCTTCTGCGCCCTGCAGCGTTGGTTTTTTGCGTGTGGAGCCCGCCACACGCTGCAAAATCCGCCTTGCAGGCTCGCAGAACAACGGGCGCGCTGCATCTCGCAGGGTTTTGAGCACCATCCCTAGAGTGGTGCCGCATAAACTCGGCTGGGACGCTCAACATCTCAGGGAGATTCGATATCCAATCCCTCCCCATCACCCTATGACGAAGCCCTGCTCAGGTGAAGCTGCGCCCGTGTCGCTATGTGCTCTCCGCCAATGCGGGTATTCCTGAACTCGCGTCCGCCAGGCATCAGAACAATGAAACAAAAACACCGGGCGCGATACACCGCGACCGCGCCCGGTTACCTGCCGAACCATTACGGGGCGACCTCGGAAAAGCTGAAGCGCTGGTTTTCCCCGCCGTGCTTATCCCACTGAATCAAAGGGACGCCTACCTGCGTCTGGGCGCCGCGGACATCAACGACTTTCCCAGAGTGTGTTGCCACCAGATGAAACCCGCTATTTTTGTCTGCGCGCTCGATACGGAAGACCTGGTTCGGTCTACCATGACGAGCCCATTGATAAATCTGCTGACCATCCCCAAGCAGGTTCGCCGGCTTGCCCGTGATATTGATATGCCCGGAGACATCCAGCACCAAACCAGAGGCAATGTTTGTGAGAATGAATCCATCCGGGACCGGATCCAGCCGCCACCTCTGCGAGGTATCCTTAAGGTCGAATGACTTCTGCACAACACTCGTCCCATTGGTTTTGTTGATGGATTCAATCGCAAGCGCCAAGCCGGAGTGCCGTGCCGAGATGACATAGGTCTTGCCTGCAACAGGCATGGCGGACTCCGTCATCATGAAGCCAAGATCATGCTTGTTAAAATTTACCAACCTGGGAAACACCTTCGTGACCTGCGACTGATCAACCCCCATCCAGGCCGCCAGTGTCGCCCCAATCTGGTCGATGGATGTGGAGGGAATCAGAATACCGTTTTTGTAATTGTCTTTGCCTTCATTGCGCCCTGTGATGTGAGGCGGCGTGCCATAGAACTGCCCCCCCTTGACCGCTCCACCCATTACGAAGTGGTGAGTGCCCCAGCCATGATCTGAGCCATCGTCGTTCCCCCAATTGCGCCCGAAGTCCGACGCAGTGAAAGTCGTCACTTGATCTTCAACGCCCAGCTTTACGGTCTGCTGGTAAAAATCGCTCATGCCTTCAGAGAGCGTCTTGAGCAGCGCCGGATGCGTGGCGCTGAGATCACTATGGGTATCAAACCCAGGCAGCACGACAAAAAACACTTGGCGCTGGAGCCGCAAATCCGCGCGGGCCTGGATGACCCTCGCCACCATGCGTAGCGTCTTGACCAAGGGGTTCCCCTTCAACAATTCGTCCTCGACAGCATTCGTCTGCAAGTGTTTGGAAAGCACGTTGTGCGCATTGTGAGCACGCCGCGTGACAGCGATGTAATCAAGCAGCAGGGGGTTGGTGTCAGAGGGCAAATTTTTGGGCGCTGCCACCGCTTCAACCACGCCTGAATCGACAGGCAAACCAAACCCGTTAAAGGGGGTCGCGGTACCTGAGTTGCTGATAGAAAACGGCTGGAGCGCAGACCAATCGGTCCCCTCAGCCACATCGGTGAAAACATAGCCCCCGGATTCGCCCCCTGTCACCATCAAAGTTGAGAAGTATTTTTGGTTGTCCCCGATGGTCATGTCCTTGTAAAGCGACTGGCTCAGGCGCCCGCCCCAACCCGACTGCGCGCCCTCGTCCTCGAGAGACTGAATGAAATCTCTCTGGTCGTTATGGGAAAACAGCTTGGACGGCAAATCCGCACTGGCCAGATTCTCCTTGGAGATCGGCCCCAACATGGCGCCCGCATTGAGCAGGACGGCCAATTTTTTGTCGTCAAACAGCTTTTTGAGCCCACTCAAGTTGGGATTCATTGCATATTGACTGACACGCCCGTCCTCCACATTCCGGATGACAGGCAGCGGCAGCAACCCCTTTTTTTCAAGACATATATTCGGCCTGCAAGCCTTGTAGAGCTCGAAGCTTTTACTGTCAAAGGGCACAAGGGTGTTGTAGTGATCGTTGCCACCATCCAGAAAAATGCAAACCAATGCCTTGTAATCGTGCGGCGGCGAGGCCGCACTCGCCTGCCCGATCGCCATCAGGTTCATCACCACGGGTGACAGGGCGCTGGCCGACGAGAGCGCAGCGGAGCGGATCAGAAAATCGCGACGGGATGGTTTCATGGTCATGTCTAGCTCCTTGCGCTTACTTGAGCACCAGATAATCGGGAGAAATCATGACGAGGAACACAATGGTCTTCACCCGATCCTCGCATTGGATTTCGGTTTTATCAGGCAGGTTGTAGATGTGGTTGCGGATGGTCGTCAGAGTCCGCTCGCTGAGTTGTCCAGCGGCCAAAAGCGCATTGGCCCGGTCGACAATGAGAGTCGCACCCTCATTACCCTTGACATTCTCCACCCAACGCTTCCAGATCTCCGAGCATTGCAACAACCGAACGGGCTGCCCATTGCGATAATCCGTTTTTGGGTTGCCGATTCCGGTTGCGTAAAAGCCTGTCCGAATCACATTCCCCATGAAAGCGATGTAACGTGGCACGGTGTTTTCATCCACGATCTGGAATTCCGGCGCAACCATCTTTTTTTTGGCCATAAGGGTGTTGGGCGGCACGAAGCCCGGTCGGAAGAAGTTGAATACGCTTCTTGACCAGAACGGGATCTGATAGATCGAATCACTGAACAACCAATGCCCCAGAAAGCGCGGCTGCATGCGCTTGGTTCTCGTGTCACAGCAAAGCAGGCGCGCGTATTGGGTAAAGCGCAGCACAGGCTCGCGCAACTTGTAGCGATTGTCCTTTTTGCCGGGCAGTGCCACGGCCTCCGGGTCGAGCAACACCGCCGCCACAGTGGCCGCCAGATCGCCGCGCTTTCTTGAGCCGAAAGTCTTTCCCTCCGCGGTAAAACTTCCCAAATTGAAGGCCGATACGACCCGTTTGACGTAATCTGGGGAAGGATTACTCGTCACCAGTCTCTGAATCAACTGCTTGCCAATGAAAGGGCCGACGTTGGATTGATTGAACAGGTGATCAAGCGTGCGACGGATGCTAACCATGCCGGAGGTGCCGGCCGGGATGGTCAAGCCGAGAAACTTTTTCTCAAAGGGGTAATGATTGCCGTCACGCATGACCATGGGCTTGGTGGCGCGCAAGAAATCATCTTGGCGGTTCTCATCGGCAGCCCCCAATCCGGTGAACACGCCGGCAAGACCGATGATGTCAGCTTGTGTGTAGGTCTCCAGCTTCTTGCCCGATCGCTTTTTGATGGTGCCATCGTCGTTCAGCTGATAGAGCCCGATGGTAAAGAGCTGCATCAGCTCCCGCGCATAGTTTTCGTCCGGGGCCACGCCGGCGTCGACTCTTTTCTTCGAGCAATCCTGATCTATGTAGGTCAGAAAATGCCCCATCCGATAGCTCAGGGTGACATCCGTGAGAAGGTCGCGGAAGTTTCCGAAAGCATGTGTGTTGAAAATGTCCCACATCCTAGCAGTGCCCCAACCACGCACATGTCCGTCGATGGAATTCACCACAAAAATCTGCGAAAGCGTGAACGCGATGCGTTGGCGAAGGGTGTCTTCTCCGTTGACCATCAGGGCCAATGCACCCCATGCGCCGGCGTTGCACCAATAGCCCCACGAAGGGGACTGGAACTTGTCATCGGCTTTCGCAGGATCCCAATGCTTCTCACCCTCAGTGGCTAGGTGTCCCTTCATCAACTTGACGCAGCTCGGCCCAGTCAATGTCATTTGCCCTGCAATCCACGCTGCTCGGCCGGCCGTTTTTACCGTGTTGATATCGGCCTCATTAGCACCGCAAGAAGCCTGCGCCAGGAATCGAATCGCCTCGGCCTCTGACAACTTTTCCACCGTAGAATTGGCCTGCGCGCTGCTGGCCGCAATTGAAGCAACCGCCCCAAGTGCGGTCAGTCCATTGCCCAAAATCGCACCGTGATCTTGCTGCGACCTGTTATCGAGGCAAACCTCGAAAGAGGAAGCTTCTTGTTCATCAAACCCCATGTTCTCCTCCAGTCTGTAAAGGTTGCTGCATCGACTTCACTCCCCGGCCAACACGTTTTTTTATTTTCAGAATCTGTAAAACGCTCACTTCGACGGCGAAAAGCGCACGAAACAAATTGACCAGACTCCCCCCTGCACACGCCGCGATCTGTCCTACCAACTCACTAGCCTTGACGCTGATAGCCCTCGAAGAGTTCCTCATACCCCAAAAAATCCCAAGCCGAGTCGCCCTGCGAGCGTGACAAAAAACCATCCTGAAAACAGCAGTTGACGGCTCGAAACTATCTCCAACCACCTGATTTATTTGATCCGTTTTCCGCCGATCACCCACACCGCGAGGGTGAGAACGCTGCACGCCCGATTGCGGTTTTCAGGATGATTGCCGCGGAGGAGCGATCGATCTGCTGGGCACGCGAGAGCCCAACGACTGAATTGGATAGATAGCGCTGGCCGATGGATGGCAGCGCGAGAGGTCTGGTGAGGTTGATGTTCGCAACGGTGCGCCACGACCTGCCTTGCGCGCACCGCCCCCGCTTGGGCGGGCTGCGGATCACGTTTTATTCAGCCATGAGATCCCGAGCTCTTGGCCCTTTGAATATCGGGCTGCGCCCACGCCCCCGCACATGCTTGGGTATCACGCCGAAGCCCGCGGGGCAGGCTCGGTTTAGCTGAACCTCAATCCCGAAAGTTACCGAACTGCAGAGGGGTATCCGTGATCGATTTCTTCACCAGCGCGATGGCCTCCTGCAAGGTGTCGCGCTTTGCGCCCGTGACGCGCACTTCATCGCCCTGGATGCTGGCTTGCGCCTTGAGTTTGGAGTCTTTTAACAAGCGCACGATTTTCTTGGCGAGTTCGGAATCCACCCCGACCTTCACCTTGACCTCTTGCTTGACCTTGTTGCCGCTGACTTTCTGGCTGTCCTGGCGATCGAGGCTGCGCACATCCACGCCGCGCTTGGCCAGTTTGCCGGTCAGCACATCGAACACCTGATCGAGCTTGAAGTCGTCGTCGGCAAAGAGCGTGAGAAGCTTTTCAGCCTGCTCGACGCGGGCGTCCGATCCCTTGAAATCGAAGCGGTTGGAGATTTCCTTGTTAGCCTGATCGACTGCATTGCGCAGCTCGACCTGATCGACTTCCGAAACGATATCAAATGAGGGCATGGGCTCAACCGAAGTGGCAGACGTAATCGAGGGTTTCGATCGTTTCGATCTCGAAACTGCTGTTCGCGGGCACGCCGAATTGGCTGCCGGCGGTGTATTCCTGCCACGCGGCTTCGCCCTTCAAGCGCACGCGGCAGCGGCCACCGTTGATTTCCATGATCTCTGGGTCGCCGGTGTTGAAGGTGAGGCTGGAGGGCAGAATCACGCCCACCGATTTACGCGCGCCATCGGCCAGGATAATCGTGTGGCTCACGCACTTGCCATCGAAATAGACGTTGGCTTTTTTGATGACGGAGACGTTATCGAATTGGGTCATGTTCTTCATTCCAATCAACCGCGACGGCGGGCGATGTTGGCGGCAATCCGCATACGCAGGGCGTTCAATTTGATGAAGCCCGCGGCATCGGCTTGGTTGTAGGCGCCGGCATCGTCCTCAAATGTGGCGATCGTCGAGTCGAACAACGAATCGGTTTTGGAGTCACGCCCCACCACCGAGACATTGCCCTTGTAGAGCTTGACCCGCACCCAACCATTGACGGTTTGCTGTGTGTGGTCGATCAACACCTGCAGGGCGCGGCGCTCGGGGCTCCACCAGTAGCCGGTGTAGATGAGGCTGGCATAGCGCGGCATGAGGTCGTCCTTGAGGTGGGCGACTTCACGATCCAGGGTGATCGATTCAATTGCGCGGTGGGCGCGCAGCATGATGGTGCCGCCGGGGGTTTCATAACACCCGCGGGATTTCATGCCGACATAGCGGTTCTCCACCAGATCCAGCCGGCCGATGCCGTGCTTGCCGCCCAAGCGATTGAGTTCGGTGAGCACCGCGGCTGCGCTCATGCGTTGGCCGTTGATGGCGACGATATCGCCCTGTTCGAATTCCAGGTCGACATACTCCGCAGCATCGGGTGCGGCCTCGGGCGAGACCGTCCAGCGCCACATGGATTCTTCGGCTTCTGCGGCGGGGTTTTCGAGGTGACGGCCTTCAAAAGAGATGTGCAGCAGATTGGCATCCATCGAATAGGGGCTGCCGCCTTGCTTGTGTTTCATCTCGATCGGGATGCCGTGCTTCTCGGCATAGGCGAGCAGCTTTTCACGGGACAGAAGATCCCACTCGCGCCAGGGGGCGATCACTTTGATGTTGGGCTCAAGCGCGTAATACCCGAGCTCGAAGCGCACCTGATCGTTGCCCTTGCCGGTG
>Ga0079301_1001666_pt1 | contig 10133 bp, 9 predicted proteins | sample Wag4_2014_7_11_3_FD_74797 | JGI IMG/M metagenome (GOLD analysis project Ga0079301, IMG submission 74797) | Fresh water mixed with fracking chemicals microbial communities from Ohio, USA - Utica-2 Time Series FC 2014_7_11 | ecosystem: Engineered > Industrial production > Chemical products > Input...
CCCTGTGGCAGCGCACCGGCCTCACAGCGCTGCTCATCACCCACGACCTCGAGGAAGCCCTGCTGCTGGCGGGCACGGTGCACATCATGGCGCCCAGCCCTGGACGGATCGTGCGCAGTGTCAGGGTGGATCTGGATCGCTCCTCGCTGGCCAAACTGCGGCTATCGCGGCCGTTTCTGGATCTGCGCGAAGAGCTCGCCGCGGACCTGCGGGGCCTGGAGCCGGCTCTCGCCGCCTGACCCCTCCCGTCGCCAGACCATGGTTTCGACCACCTTCCTGCCCAGCTGGGTCTATACCTCCGCTGCCGTGGCCGCGCGGGAGCTCTCCCACTACGCCAACCGTTTCTGGCACCCGCTGGCAGCCGCTGCCGACCTGACAGCAGGGTCAGCACTGACTGTGGAACTGCTGGGGATTCCCGTGCTGCTCACCAGGCCCAGCGGCGAGGGGGAAGTGGCTCCCCGCGCCTTTGTGAACCGCTGTCCCCATCGGGGCGTGGCTCTGCAGGCGACCGGAGGCACCGGGGCAGCCTGCCGCCGCCTGATCTGCCCGTATCACGGCTGGACCTACGACCTCCAGGGCCAGCTGCTGGCAGCGGCGCGGGAGAGCGACTTCCTGGAGCGCTTCGATCGGGCCGACTGGCCCCTGCAGGCCCTGGCCTGCCGTGAGCTGGGCCCGCTGATCTGGGTGGCCCTGACGGCCGATCCCCTGCCCCTCGAGCACCAGCTGGATCTGGTGCTGCAGGAGGCGGCAGATCTGTTTGCCATACCGCGGCCCCTGCTGGCCCGGCAACAGCGGCCTCTGGCATGCAACTGGAAGCTTGCCCACGACAACACCCTCGACGACTATCACGTGGCGATCGCCCATCCCACAACCCTGCACCGGGAGCAGGGGCCGGTGCGCGACTACCGCCATGCCTTCAGTGCCCACGGCACTCTGCTGGCCACACCCCACGGCCAGGGCACCTTCTACACCTTCGGACTCGCCCCCTGGACGCACCTGCTGCTCTGGCCAGACCAGCGACTGGCCCTGATCAGCTTTCTCCCCCGGGGCTCCACCGCCGCACCGGCATCAGCACTGGATCAGTGCAGCATGGACGTGTGGCTGTTCGGTCCCGCCGCACTGGCCGCCAAGGCCGCGGGCTGGATGGACGACATGCAGAGCTTCCTGGAGGAGGACCGGCGCCTGGTGGAATCGGCCCAACGCGGCTATGGGAGCCAGCTCACCCCCGGACCGGTGCATCGGCTGGAGCAGCGGATCGTGCAGTGGCAAGCGTTGTACCACCGCCTGATGGACCTGGACAGCATGCATCCCGGCTGAGGAGACGCTGGCCCCCTCACCAGCTCTGGCGCCGCAGCCAGTCGGCCATCGCTCCATTGATCTCCAGGAGATCGGCCACCGGCTGGCGGGTGAACGGCAGCTGGGGCAGATAGCCATCCGGACCGAACTCCGGGGTGATGGTGAACGGACCCTGGCTCGCCTCCGAGCGTTCCCGGGCGAAGAGCTGCCAGCAGCGGCGATGGGCTTCAAGGGCCTCCGTCCACTCCGGGGCGAAGGGATGGCCCACCGAGGGCCCCTGGGCATGGCCCACCCGGGCGTGGATGTGGTCGACGCGGGCGGCCATCGCCCGCACGGGCTCCAGTTCGGGCGTCATCAACCGCTCGGCCACCGCACACCAATGGCTGATATCGGCTGTGAGCCGCAGCGCTGGGAAGGCCTCCAGGTACGGCTCCAGCAACCAGGGGCTGCAAAGGCTGCGGGAACGGTGGGTCTCAAAGCTCACCGGCAGGCCGCTGGCCTCGGCCAGTGCCAGGGCCTCGCCCCAGAAGCGATGCTGCACGGGCCAGGGCCAGCTGTCACTGCCCGTGAGCACCGTGACGCGCAGGGGATCGAGAGCTGGTGCGCAGGCCAGCTGGGCAGCCAGGTCCTCGAGGTGCTGCTCCGGGGTCCAGCTCAGATCGGGCACATAGTCGCCCCCTGTAAGCAGCTCAAGCACCAGGGCCAGGCCAGCGGCCCGCAGTGCAGGGTTCACCTCCTCCCCAGCCTGATCGGCAAGGACTGAATGGCGGAGATTCAGCTCAAGGCCGTCAAAGCCCCGGTTCCGGGCCGTGCTGATGGCAGCGGTCAGATCACCGCTGAAGCCCCAGAGGCTGAACAGCACAAGCGGGGTTCCGGGCTGCATCACAGCCGCACCTGCATCGCTCAGGCCTGCCCCGTGAATTCTTCGGGCTGAATGCCGAGATACACCGCCTCCTTGAACAGGGCCTGCTTGGCCGCGGCGTCCTGACACTCCTCGGCGCTGCGGAAGCGGCTGCGCAGCGACGCCACCAGCGCCAGCCGACGCGGGTCGGCCGCCAGGCTCGGCGACACAGCCGGCAGGGGGTCTCCGTTGGCCATGGGGGAAGCGCCGTACAGGGTCAATCTAGGCAGGGTCGCTAATGGCAGCGGCCAGCCACACCATCAGCCCTCCCGGGGCGGGCTGATGGTTGCAATCCCTACCGAAGCCACAGGCTGGCCGCTGCTGGGATGGGTGAAGCGCCATACGCCCCCTTGAACGCCACCAGCCCCGCAACTCCCTGCGCGACCGCCGCAAGGACGAGCCTGCCGCCCCTGATCCCCCGCGAGGAGCTGGCGGCCCTCAACCGGCTGCGTGATGGCCCCGCCTGGTTGCGGCTCGCCAGCCACCTACTCACGATTGTGGCCGGAGGCCTGGCCTGGGGACAGCCGCACTGGCCCCTGCCCCTGCGGCTGGCGGGGCTGCTGGCGTGTGGGCTGGGGCTGGCCACCTGCTTCGCCGGGCTGCACGAGTGCAGCCATCGCACCGCCTTCCGGAGCCGCGCCCTCAACGACGGCATCGCCTGGCTGCTGGGGCTGCTGAGTTTCTACAACGCCACCGCCTATCGGCGCTACCACCAGTGGCACCACCGCTACACCCATCAACCGGGGCTGGACCCCGAGCTCGACGACCCGGTGCCCACCAGCGTGGTGGCCTACCTGCTGGAGATCAGCGGCTGGCACTGGTGGAGCGGCAAGCTGAGCAGTTATGCACGCCTCCTCTGGGGTGATCTGGCGGCGGTGCCCTACCTCAACGCCGAGCTGATCCCGAAGGTGCGCCGTTCAGCCTGGTTGCAGGTGGGCCTCTACCTGACCCTGGCGGCGGTGTCGCTGATCGAAGCCAACGGCTTCCTGTGGCGGTTCTGGCTGCTGCCGCTGGCCGTGGGTCAGCCCTTTCTGCGGTTCGTGCTGCTGGCCGAACACAGCGGCTGCAGCTTCTCCAGCGACGGCACCGCCAATACCCGCACCACCCTCACCCTCTGGCCGGTGCGCTGGCTGATGTGGAACATGCCGTTCCACGCCGAGCACCACCTTTACGCCTCGCTTCCCTTCCACGCCCTGCCGGCGGCCCACCGCCACATCGCCCCCCACCTGCACCATCTGGACCCGGGCTATCTGCAGGTGCACCGCCAGCTGCTGGCCGATCTGCCATCCCTGGCCCTGCCCGGCACAGGCGGTCAGCCGGCATGAAGACCCTGGCCCGGAACCTGCATCAGCACCGCCTCGGCGACTTCCCCCTGGCCTGCGGCCACACCATCCCCGACGCGCAGATCACGGTGCTGCAGATCGGCGAACTCAATGCCGATCGCACCAATCTGATCCTGGTGCCCACCTCCTACGGCGCCCGGCCTGAAGATCTGGCCTGGCTGGCGGGCCCGGTGCTCGACCCGCAGCGCTGGTGCATCGTGATCGCCAGCCAGTTCGGCAACGGAGCCTCCAGCAGCCCCAGCAACAGCGCCATGGGGCTGGCGGAGCAGGGCTGGGTGGTGCAGCACCGCGACAACGTGGCCGCCCAGCATCACCTGCTGCAGGAGGCCTACGGCATCCGCCGCCTGCCGTTGGTCTACGGCTGGTCGATGGGAGCTCAGCAGGCCTATCAGTGGGCGGTGGATCATCCACAGCTGGTGGAGCGGATCTGCTGCGTGTGCGGCAGCGCCCGCACCTCCCCCCACACCCGGCTGTTCTGCCAGAGCCTGCGCCAGGCCCTCACCGCCGACCGCCACTGGAACGGAGCCGGCTTCGACGCCGATCCGGAGCAGGGGCTGCGCACCTACGCCCTGATCTACGCCAGCTGGGCCGCCAGCCAACCCTTCTTCCGCACCATCCGTGAGCCGGTGGAGGAGCACGTGGAACTGCAGTGGCTGCCCCACTACCAGCGCCACGACCCGCGCGACCTGATCGCCATGCTCGACACCTGGCTGGCCCACGACGTGGCCCCCGGCGCCGATCTGGCTGCCGTGCTCGGCGGTATCAGGGCGCGCTGTGCCGTGGTGGCAGGCAGCCACGACCTCTACTTCACCCCCGAGGACGTGGAAGCCGACGCGGCGGCCATCCCCGGCGCCGGGTTCCACCTGATCGCGTCGCACCTCGGTCACCGGGCCGGCAACCCCCACAGCAGCCCGGCCGAGCAGCAGCAGCTGCGCGCAATCGTCGACCACCTTCTCCAGCAGGCACCCCATGGCTGATCTCACCCACCGGCTCCTGGAGCAGGACCTCCAGTTCGTGCTGGTGTCGTTCACCGACCTGTTCGGCATCCAGCGGGCCAAGCTGGTGCCGGCCTCCGCCATGGCGGCGATGGCCACCGGCGGAGCGGGATTCGCCGGCTTCGCCGCCTGGCTGGATCTCTCCCCCGCGGACGGCGACGTGCTGGCGGTGCCTGATCCGGCCAGCCTCACAGCCCTGCCCTGGCAGAGCGGCGTGGGCTGGATGGCCGCCGAACTCACCCTCAACGGCACGGCGATGGCCCAGTGCCCGCGGCGGTTGCTGCGCCGGCAGCAGCAGCGGGCCGCCGTCCTCGGCTTCGAACTGCGCAGCGGCGTGGAGGCGGAATTCTTCCTGCTCAGCCCGGATGGGGCGGCGATCGCCGATCCGGCCGATCACCAGGAGAAACCCTGCTACGACCAGCTTGCCCTGATGCGCCGTTTCGGCCTGATCGGGCCCCTGCTCACGGCGATGGAACAGCTGGGCTGGGGCCCCTACCAGGCCGACCATGAAGACGCCAACGGCCAGTTCGAGATCAACTGGACCTTCGCCGATGCCCTCACCACCGCCGACCGTCACGCCTTCTTCAAGGTCATGGTCAAGGCGATGGCCGAGCAGCAGGGCCTGCGGGCCAGCTTCATGGCCAAGCCCTTCGCCGCCCTCACCGGCAACGGCTGTCACACCCATCTGTCGCTGTGGGGCGCTGCCGGCACAGCGGCCGCCGGCCGCAATCTGTTCCACGATCCGGCCGGGGAGCTGGGGCTCTCGGCCCTGGCCTATCACTTCCTGGGCGGGCTGATCGCCCACGCCCCGGCCCTGTGCGCGATCACCAACCCCACGGTGAACAGCTACCGGCGCCTGGCGGCCCCGCCCACCACCTCCGGCGCCACCTGGAGCCCCGGCGGCATCAGCTACACGGCCAACAACCGCACCCACATGGTGCGTATCCCCGACGACCAGCGCCTGGAGCTGCGCCTGCCCGACGGTTCGGCCCACCCCTACCTGCTGCAGGCCGCGATCCTGGCGGCCGGCCTCGACGGCGTCGAGCGCCAGCTCAGCCCCGGCCTCCGCCACGACAACGACAACTACGCCCAGCCCCTCGCCCAGAGCGAATGCCAGCGGCTGCCGACCGAGCTGGGTGAGGCTCTGGAGGCCTTCGCCGCCGACACGGCCCTGCGCCAGGCTCTGGGGGAGGAGTTCTGCCAGGCCTATGAACACCTCCGTCGCCGCCAGTGGCAGCGCGAGCGCGGTGACATCAGCGAGGCCGAACGCCGTTCCAGCCTGGACTGCTGAACCACTGTTGCGCTGGTCCTGAGGCTGCCGTCAGAGCAGATTGGCCGCCAGTTCCGCCAGGGCACTGCGCTCGCCCCGCTGCAGGGTCACATGGCCCGCCAGGGGCTGGTCTTTGAACCGCTCCACCAACCAGGTGAGGCCATTGCTCTCCGCATCCACATAGGGGTTGTCGATCTGGTAGGGATCGCCGGTGAGCACGATCTTCGTGCCTTCCCCCACCCGGGTCACGATCGTTTTCACCTCGTGGGGTGTGAGGTTCTGCGCCTCATCCACCACCATGTACTGACGGGGAATCGAACGGCCGCGGATATAGCTGATCGCCTCCACCTCCAGCAGCCCCATACCCTTGAGGTCAGCCCAGTTGCTGCGGGGCCGATGGCCACCGGGCCTGGGGCCATGGCTGGTGGCGGCGCTGCTCCCGCCTCGCTGATCGTCGCAACCGAGCAGGAAGTCAAGGTTGTCGATGATCGGCTGCATCCAGGGCCCCATCTTCTCCTCAAGGTCACCGGGCAGGAACCCGATCTCCTTGCCCAGGGAAATCACCGGCCGCGTCACCAGCAGCCGTTCGTAGAGCCGTTCATCGGCCACCTGATTGAGGCCCGCCGCCAAGGCCAGCAGGGTCTTGCCCGTCCCCGCCTTGCCCACCAGGGTGATCAGCTGGATGGCCGGGTCGAGCAGCAGATCGAGGGCAAAGGTCTGCTCCCGGTTGCGGGCCTGAATCCGGCCGAGCTTCACCTTGGTGACGCGCTGCAGCGGCTGGAGGGTCTGGCTGGCCGCGTTGAAGCGAGCCAGCAGGGTGTGGGCCGGCTGGACCTGGTCGATCAGCGTCACCCCCTCGTTGGCCACCAGCTGCTGGGGCAGCGCCAACCCCTCCAGTGCGAGCCCGGGCGCCAGCTTCACGGCATCCATCTGGTCGGCACTCGCCCAGACCTCACTGAAGCCGGGGTACAGGTCGCCGATCGCCACCTTGTCGGTGGTGTAGTCCTGGGCGATCAGCCCCACCGCATCCGCCTTGATGCGCAGGTTGGTGTCCTTGGTGACCAGCACCACCGGCGGCTGGTCGCCGATCACCGCCTCCAGCCGCTGCTGCTCCAGCGCCACCGCCAGGATGTTGTTGTCACCATTGCCCGCCTTGAGCTCAGGCGGCAGGGTGGCCAGGGTCTCGGCGCGACAGAACACCACCTTGAGGGTGCCGCCCTGATCGTCGATCGGCACCCCGTCGGAGAGGTTGCCCCGGGCCCGCAGCTCATCGAGCAGGCGCGACACCTGGCGGGCATTGCGCCCCTTCTCGGCGGGGTCGCGCTTGAAGCGGTCGATCTCCTCGACCACCTCAATCGGGATGACGATGTTGTTGTCCTCAAACCGGGTGAGCGCAGCCGGATCGTGCAGCAGCACGTTGGTATCCAGGACGAAGGTCTTGCGCATCGCCCAGCGGGCCCCATCTGGGGGGGACGCTAAAGCGCCGGATGCCTCTACGCTCCCCCCGATTCGCGTCGCGTTGCACTTGCTGCTCCTGTTGCTGCTCAAGGGGGTCCTGATCGCTGCCCTGCTCCTCGGCCTGCTGCTGCTCTGGCTGGAGCTGCGCCACCGGCTGCGGCCGGCATCGCCGCTGCGGCTCACCGCCGAATCCTTTGCCGTCGAACAGGCAGGGGGCCGGGTGATCGTGCGCGGCATGGTCACGCTGGCCAATCCACACCGGCGCATGGAGGTGTTCGTGCCCCAGCTGGAACTGCGTCCCACCCTGCTGGGACGGGGCGACCTGAGCGGGGTGAGCATCCGCACTCACGTACAGGCCTGCCACCCGGACGAGGAGAGCCGGCCGGATGGCTACTGGGCGGCCTACATCATCAAGGGCCACAAGGCCACCCGCGCCGCCCTGAGCGTGACGATCGAAGCGCCGGCTGACGTTGATCCGGCCGTCCTGCTCGACACCCTCTGGCTCGAGGTGCTCTGGGTCAACTACGGCCCGTTCGGTCGTCTCTGGCGCCGCGACGGCATCCTCGTACCCCTGCGCCGTCCTGAGCCCCTCGAGGCCGCCGGCGCTGCCTGGCGCGAGGGGGAGCGCTGCCGGGTGCTGCCCCTCAGGACCCATCTGCTCGGCACCCTCGACGACCCGGAGCAGGTGTTGCGCCGTTATGCCGGTGCCCTGGTGCAACCGGGCGATGTGCTCACGATCGGCGAGACCCCCCTGGCGGTGATGGAGGGCCGATACCACCATCCCGAGACGGTGCACCCCTCCGCTCTGGCCCGGTTGCTCTGCCGCGTCTTCCACCCCACCAGCTCCCTGGCCACGGCCTGTGGGCTGCAGAGCCTGATCGACCTGGTCGGCCCCGCCCGCGTGCTGTCGGCCTGGCTGGTCGGCACCGCCCTGAAGCTGGTGGGGTCCAAGGGCTGGTTCTACCGACTCGCCGGTGACCAGGCCCGCCTGATCGATGACGTGACGGGCACCACCCCCCCCTACGACCAGACGATCGTGCTGGGCCCCTCCGATCCAGCCAGCTTCTGCAGCCGCATGGCCCAGGCCCTCGGCGTGGCGGTGGCGGTGGTCGATGTGAATGACCTGGGGCGGGTGAAGGTGCTGGCAGCCAGTGCCGGCTGCGATGAGGAGCTGCTGCAGCGGGCCCTGCGCCCCAACCCGGCTGGTAACGCCAACGAGCGCACGCCGCTGGTGCTGGTGCGGCCCGCCTGAGCCAGCGGCGGTGGTGGATCTGCCTCGATAGAGTGATTCGGGCCAGCATCGGGGAGCGGACCGGGATGGCAGTGCAATCCACCACGCCGGAGCGTTCCGGTCCAGCCGGTCCCAATTCCGGGGACCTTCTGGTGGAGACGCACTCCGCTGGCACTCCATCGGTCCCGGACCCTGAGTACACCATCGAACCGCTCGCCGCCTGGCACCTGCCCCAGCTGGGTGATCCGGCCTTCGTGCCGCTTCAGCCGCTGCTGCAGCGCTCCGTGCTGATGCAGTCGCTTCTGTTCAACCTGCCTCAGCGGCTCCTGCACCTGTTCAGCGGTCGGCCGAGCGGTGCAGCCCAGGTGCTGCTGGCCCGCCGGGGTACCCAGCCGGAGGGACTGATCGTCACCCGCCAGATCAATCGCCGTGGCAGCTGCTGGCAGGTGCTGCATCTGCGCCTGGCCAGCACCGCTGACCGTCGCCAGCTCAGCCAGTTGCTGCTGCGCGAAGCGATGCAACGCACCGAGGCCGCCACCAGCTGGATCGCCACCAGTTCCAGCGTCGACCGTGACCGGCTGGCATCGCTGCGCGAACAGGGCTTTCAACCCCTGCGCCTTGAAGGGCTCTGGCGTTGGCACCAAGCTGCGGAGCCGGTGGAGCCCCCGGCGGAGTTGCTGCCCCAATCCCTCTGCCGCGCCAACGCCAAATCCCTCCTGCAGCTGGAGCAGGCGGCCTGTCCGGCCCAGCTGCGCCAGTTGCTCGACCGCTGCAGCGACGACCTGCTGGACCAGAGCCGCGGCCGGGGCTGGCTGTTGCTCGACCGCTGCCGCAACCAGGCGGTGGCGGCGGTGCGCTGGCTGGGGGAACACCCTGGCGGTGGCCACGACCTGGAACTGACCGTCCATCCGGGCTGGGAGCACCTGATCGGCACCGGCACGGAGCTGCTGCTGCACCAGGCCCAGCAGGCCCTCGGCGATGGCGAGCCCCTCTGGCTGCGCAGCGACCGCCACGACACCGCCCTGGAGCACTGGCTGCAGCACCGCGGGGCCGAACCCCGCGGCGAACGGCTGCTGATGGCCCGCAGCGTCTGGCGTCGCCAGGAGCTGCCCGTGCGCGCCAGCCAGACCAGCCGTCGTCTGGATGCGGTGCTGGAGCAGCTCCAGCCGCGTCGCCGGCCGATGCCGACCCCGCTCGGCGGGCCGCGCTGAAACGATGCCGGCACCTCACCCTCGCTCGGTGCTGGCCTTCGACGTCGGCCGCCGGCGCATCGGCCTGGCCGGCTGCGACCCCCTCGGCCTCACGGTCACTCGCCTCACCGCCGTGGCCCGCAGCAGCTTCAGTGCGGATCTGAACGTGATCCAACCGCTGATCAGCAGCCGCAGGGTGCAGCTGCTGGTGGTGGGTCTGCCCCTCGATGCCAGCGGAGCCCCCACCTCTCAGGCCCGCCACTGCCGCCGCTACGGCGAGCAGCTGCGCGCCGCCACCGGCCTGCCGCTGGTGTGGGTGAACGAGCACAGCAGCAGCTGGGCAGCAGCCGAGCGCCACGGCCTGGCGGGCGATCGCAGCGGTGCCCTCGACAGCGCCGCCGCCGCCCTGCTGCTGGAACAGTGGCTGCGGGAGGGGCCGGAACCCGCCG
>Ga0079301_1001668_pt1 | contig 10124 bp, 6 predicted proteins | sample Wag4_2014_7_11_3_FD_74797 | JGI IMG/M metagenome (GOLD analysis project Ga0079301, IMG submission 74797) | Fresh water mixed with fracking chemicals microbial communities from Ohio, USA - Utica-2 Time Series FC 2014_7_11 | ecosystem: Engineered > Industrial production > Chemical products > Input...
GTAAAAGTTGCTGATATTGGTAATCAGTTACCAAATCATGTCTCCCCTAGTCAATTATCAAGCTTTGATAGATGCTCACTTGCATATTGGTTTTCCTCTGTTGCAGGTTGGCGAGAGCCAGCAGGTTTACCCCAAATTATTGGAACATTAGTTCACGATGTTTTAGAAAACTTTTTAAAGATAAAAGCTGAGAATAGAACCAAAGAAGTTGCATGGAACCTGCTTCGAGACACTGGTGAAGTTGTTATAAATAGCAACAAATCGTGGTTAACCGAAGAAGATTTGGTAACTCTTAAGGACAAAAGTGCCGAGTCACTTAAAGGTTATTTTGATCTTGAAGATCCAACTCAATTAGACATTGATTTAGAAGATCTAGAAAGACCAGTAACTGCAATTTTTGAATCAGTTAAACTCTATGGTCGCCTTGATCGAATGACTAGAGATGGCATCGTCAGAATTACTGACTACAAAACCTCCAAAAGACCAGCACCTCAATACCTAACTGATTCACTGCGCCAAGTAATGCTTTATGCCGCAGGCTTAAAAGAAAACGGTTTAGAAGTAGGAGAAGTAGAACTAATTTATTTACCAGGTAGAGATCGAGTTAGAAGACCAACCTATAAATCTGCTCTAGATAGAGCAGTTCAACATTTAGTTACCACCAGAAGAAAAATGGATTCTTCTTTAACAAATCAAACCTGGATGGCAAATCCGGGAAGTCCTTGCAAGTCTTGTGCTTTTGTTAAGGCTTGTCCTGCAAAAACTGCTAAAGCACCAATTCCTGGAACCAAAGAATCAGAAGAATTATTACAAACTTTAAATCTAGAAAAAAGAGTCAGATCTAAATCAAGTAATGCCGCTGCCGGAATGGAAATGTTGCCCTTTGGAGAAGAAGTGCAATGACCACTCAAATTCCCCAAGAATGGAAACCAGGTTTTCCGGTGACAAATGCCGGCTTCTTAAGAATTTCTGCGTCACAAGTTGGTGCTGAAAATAACAGGGCTTGTCATGATTTTATTTCACTTAAATCTCGACCTGCTGCAAAAATTGGTGAAGGCTACATGCAACTTCGCTATCCCCCATTTGAATCATTTCCCCTAGGAATTGTGCGAGATGCATTACTTGCCACCATTAATAATGACAAAGTAATTCATGAATTTGAAGACATGGACGATATTGCTGAAAACGCAATTTCTGAAGCAATAAGTAAAACTCGGGGCAAGGTTGAGAAGTCTCATAAGTTATGGGCCATTGATGCCCTTATTGGTTACCTAACTGCTTGGGAAAAAGCGCGTAAAGAAGATTTAGCAAACAACATTGATTTCACAGACCTAGAAGTTATCCAAGCATTTGATGAAACAGAAAATTCTCACACTGAATGGTTTGCTTGGGGAATCTATTTAACGTCTCATGATGGAAAGATTAGAGAATTTAGAGCTTTAAAGTTTTCTAAAGCAGGATTAACTACTTTGAATCCAGTAAGAGCAGGAGTGATTGCACGAATACTTGCCGATGGAGTTCCTCATAGCGAACCAAGTTGGAGCTCTCCCCGAGATCCCATTTATAAAGTATTAAAACCTGCTGAACATGTCAGAATCAGAGAAATTGGATGTCTTGATTCAAGTCAAGCAATTGTTCTTGAAGCAAGTGTTGCTGAAGCAAGAAAATTGTTTGAAGAAAAATCTTTACCAATTGTTATTGAAAGAGTTCAAGGTGGAACGCAAAAGCCTGGACCAAGTTGTCGAGGATGTCGTGCCAACACAATGTGTGAAACATTGCCTAACCGCCCAGGACTATTAGGGATCACCGCTTTTGCTCCTTGGCCTAAGGCATTTTCGCCATCAAAATTTCATACTTATAGAAGGTGTCCTCGTCAGTATTTCTTACAAGATGAACTTGGTTTAAGAACTAAACCAGAATCTCAAAACTCAGCACAACAAAGAGGTTTACTAGTTCATGCCTGGTTAGAACAAGCACACAAAAGATCTCTTGAATGTTCCAAGGAAGATTTACCAACTAATTCAAGTTTAGGAAAAATTGCAACTGAACTTGGTTGGAATCAAGATGAAGCAAATGTTGCGCTACCTTTTCTGTCCCAACACCAATTAACCTGTCCAATTAATAAATCTTCGATAGTTGCAACTGAAATTGCAGTTGAAGCACTTGACACTGATGCTGATATTTCAATTAGTACTAGACCAGATCTTATTTACAAAAATGGTGATGATTTGGTGTGGCGAGAGATGAAAACAGTTTCTAGCATTAAAGATTTAGAAAATGATATTTATTTCAATATTTACCCTCAATTACCTTTGGCAATTAGACTCATGGTCGAAAATGCTATCCCCAAAAATGTTCTTGCAAAACTAGGTGACTACAAAAATAAACGAGTTGAATTAGAACTGATCTCACCTGATGAATGCAAGACCATAACCTGGGATTGTGATGATGAAAAAGTAAAACTTTCTGCTTGGTCACAATTAGCTGAACAAGTTGATAATTGGGCCAGTGACACTCTCTTTGCTCCATCTGCTAACCCACCGTGTAATTGGTGCAAAGTCAGCAAATGGTGCGAATTCGCCAACGCAGAACTTGTTAAAGCCGATATTGGTGGATTACAAGTTGATTTGAAGACTGGGGAAATAATTGAAAACGCATCTATTCCATTGATTAGCAATGACGATCGTGTTGCAAAAGCATTAGGGCTAGCGGCTTCCTTGGCTGAAGTTAGTGAAAACGATGAAGATATTCCTTTCTAAACCAACCCCGAAGTTAAAAAATACCTTGTTTAGTGATTGGATTTAATTATGACAAGTCAAGTTATGCAAGTTCCCGACTCAGTTGCAAATCCAAATAGTGATGCAACGGCAAAACTTTTAGCTAAAGTTCCAACTGGTTTATTAATTGGGGATAAATTTGTTGAGGGTTCAAATGAACCATTTAATGTTACAGATCCTGCCAATGGTGAAGTTCTCACAAAAGTTGCTAATGCAGGCGTTGCAGACTTACAAAAAGCTTTAGACATTGCAGTTGTGGCTCAAGAAAAGTGGGCTAAAACTGCTCCCAGGGTTCGTGGTGAAGTATTAAGAAAAACCTATGAGTTGATGATTGCTCAAGCCGATGACTTAGCAATGTTGATGTCTTTGGAAAATGGAAAAACTTTGGTTGATGCCAAAGCTGAAGTTACCTATGCTGCTGAATTTTTCAGATGGTTTTCTGAAGAAGCAGTAAGAATTGATGGTTCAATTAGAAATGCCCCCAGTGGTGCTAACCGAATTTTAACTTACAAACAACCAATAGGAATTGCTTTCTTAATTACCCCCTGGAATTTTCCAGCAGCTATGTACACCAGAAAAGTTGGTGCAGCTCTTGCTGCAGGTTGCGCAGCCATCTTGAAGCCAGCATCAGAAACTCCACTAACTGCATTAGCAATTAGCAAGATATTGCTAGAAGCAGGCGCTTTACCCGGAACAGTTTCAGTTTTGCAAACAAATCAACCAGGACCATTAACTGATGCAGCTTTGGCAGATGAAAGAGTTGGAAAATTATCTTTCACAGGATCCACTGGTATTGGCAAAATGCTGTTGAAAAAAGCAGCCGAAAGAGTTTTGAATTGTTCTATGGAACTTGGTGGCAATGCCCCCTTTATTGTGCTTGACGATGCAGATGTAGATGCAGCAATTGAAGGCGCGATGATTGCCAAGATGCGCAATGGTGGTCAAGCATGCACTGCAGCAAATAGATTCTTTGTGCAAGAAAAAGTGCATGATGAATTTGTAACCAAACTTGCCCAACGAATGGGTGCTTTAAAAGTTGGTCATGGAACTTCCACTGACACAAGCCTTGCTCCCCTAGTAAATAGAAAAGCCGTAGGTTCAGTTGGAGAACTAGTTGCAGATGCAATTAATAAAGGTGCAACCCAAATAGTTGGTGGTACGGCTTCTCCTGGTCCTGGTTGTTATTTTCCAGCAACAGTTTTAGGAAATGTTTCTGCTGATGCCAAAATAATTTCCGAGGAAGTATTTGGACCTGTTGCTGCTGTCGTAAAGGTTAAAGATGAAGCAGAAGCCTTAAAGATTTCCAATAAATCAGAATATGGATTAGCAGGTTACATTTACACGAAAGATCTTGCTAGAGGCTTAAAGGTAAGTGAAGCACTCCAAGTTGGAATGATTGGTCTTAATCGAGGTTTAGTTTCTGATCCTTCAGCACCATTTGGTGGTGTTAAACAATCTGGATTGGGTCGCGAAGGTGGCTATGAAGGAATTGATGAGTATCTAGAAATTAAGTACGTAGCCACAAACGATTTTTAAGGTTTAACTACCGGTACTTCCGGTATCGAAACATCATATGTAGATCCAGCCATTCTTCGTAATACTTTTAATACAGCACTTTTCTCTTGTGCCTTATCAATATTGCCCCACAAAACTTTTCTTCCATTTGTCATCATGAGCCACATTGAATTTGGATTATCAGCATTAGTAGAAACTATTTCTGCTTTCAACCAATCAGGAAAGCTTTGCCAAACTAAAACACTTGATGCTCTTGATGCGTCATCTGGTCCACTTACTAAAGGCAAATTAGTATCAGCCGGTGCAGGAAGGTATGGAAAACCTGTTTGGTCAACTAAGAATCTTCCTTCCGGAATATCCGTTAAAGCAAGCGGTGTTCTTTCACTAATTTCAATCACCAAAGTTGAGGGCCAGCCCCTTCTAACTTCTGCTCGACCAATTTGAGAAATTGTTTTCAATCTTTCAACAACAGTTGTTGTGGGCACTCTTAGAAGTTGCGTATTTAGTGAAACCTGAGCAGTCTCTGAGATGAGTTCCACTGGAAGTTGCTGAGCTCCCCTTATTTCAATGTTTTTAACAATGAGAAGGTTCGAATACCAACCTATATAAAGAAGTGTTGAAGAAATCGCCGCAATTACAACTACTGCGAAAGCAATCCTTCGACGAATGTGTCGCTTAATCACGATTTCTGACGAGCTTCTAAAAGAGTCAAAACTTCAGGTGCTAACAATCCAATATCTCCTGCCCCCAAAGTCATGATGATGTCATTTGGTTTGGCTCTATTAACAAGTTGCTGCGCAACTTTCGACCATGATGGTTCAAACACAACTTGATCTTGAGGAAGTGGCACAAGGGAAGCCATAGTTTGACCACTTGCTCCAGGGATAGCTTCTTCTCCTGGTGCAAAAACTTCTAAGACCACAACTTGATCAGCTAAACCAAGTGCTTCACCAAATTCCTTATTAAACAAAGCTGTGCGGTAATAATGATGTGCTTGAAATGCAACCACAATTTTTCCACTCTCAACAACATCTCGAGCAGCTCTTAGCGTGGCTGCAATCTCAGTTGGATGATGAGCGTAATCGTCATAAACGCGAATTCCATCTGCACTTCCTCTAAATTCAAATCTTCTTCTAGTGCCTGTGAATTTGGAAATACCATTCTTTAAATTATTAAAGTCTTTGCCTAAGCCGATACCAACACAAAGTGCAGCAGCAGCATTCAAGGCGTTATGCAATCCTAAAACTTTTAGTTCAATTCTTCCTAAGTTCTTACCTTCAAAATTAACATCAAAAGAAGGTCCAGGAAGACCTAGTTTTAAATTCGTAATACTCAAATCACTATCAGAACTCGTGCCATAAGAAATGACTTTCACGCCTTTTTCTCTAGCTTGCAAAATTAACTTTTTGCCACCTTCGTCATCGGTACAAATAACTGCAAACCCATTTCTTTCTTTTGTAAGTTCACAAAACTCAACAAATGCGGCTTCAATTTTGTCAAAAGTTTTCCAGTGATCCAAATGGTCTGGTTCCACATTCGTGACTACTGCAACCTTTGGTGATAAAAATAGAAATGAACCATCAGATTCATCTGCTTCAACTACGAAGTTTTTTCCTTCACCTAAGTGTGCGTTTGAACCAGTTTCTGAAAGTTCACTACCAATTGCAAAAGATGGATCTTCGCCACATGCTTGTAAAGCAACTGTCACCATTGATGTTGTGGTGGTTTTTCCATGAGTGCCTGAAACTGCAATAGTTTCAAACTGTCTGGTCAAAACACCTAGAGCATCTGCTCTTCTTAGTACCTTTAAATTCTTATCTCGAGCTGCTTTTAATTCAGGGTTATTCTCTTTTATTGCAGTTGAGTGAATTACTGTTTTGCAATCTTTTAAATTATCTGGAGAATGACCTACGAAAACATTTACACCAATTTTTCTTAAAGCTTCAAGTCTTCTAGATTCTTTTGCATCAGTTCCACTTACTTCCACTCCTTGAGCAGAAAGCAATCTGGCAATACCAGACATACCTGCTCCACCTAAACCAAGAATATGAACTTTTCCTAAATCGGAAATCTCTTTATTTAATGTCATTTGCAGACTCTATTTGTGCGCACTTGCTAAGGCTAACGCGCTTTGTGCAACTTTCTTGTCAGCATCGCGCAAACCATGACGGCTTGCAGCCTGTGATATTTCATGCAACTTCGCTGGGTTTGCTAAAAGTTCTTTAATTTGGCGAACCAATACAACGGGTGAAATTTCAGCATCTGAGATTACAACTCCTCCCCCATCCTTTACTAGTTCAGCCACATTTTGACTTTGTTCGCCATTGCCACTGGCAAAGGGAACATATATTGCAGGCATCGCTAAAACTGTTTGTTCTGCAATTGTCATTGCTCCTGCTCTAGAAATTACTAAGTCTGCAGATGCATAGGCCAATTCCATCTTGTCTATATAGGAAACAGGGTGATAGAAATCAAAATTCTTGGTACTTTCTGCAACTGAATTTTTGCTGCCGATTGCATGAAGAATTTGAATATTTAAGCTTTCTAATTCTTGAAGTGAGTCAACAATCGCTTTGTTGATCGAGGAGGCGCCTTGAGATCCACCAAAAACTAACAAAGTTTGTTTGTTTTGATCTAGGCCAAAATTAAGTCGAGCGCTTTTTCTAGAAGATTCTTTATTTAAGTTAGATATTTCACTTCTTAAAGGCATCCCAATGGTCTTTGCTCCCTTAATGGAATTAGGAAACATTTGGAATACATCTTTTGCAAATTTACTTCCTATTTTGTTTGCTAAACCTGCTTTCTTATTGCCCTCATGAATTATCACTGGAATATTCAATTTTTTGGCTGCAAGATACATAGGTAGTGAAACATATGCTCCAAAACCAACAACACAATCAACTTTTCTATCAACTAGTAATTGCTGGGCAATTCTTTTGGCGGCCAAAAATCTAAAAGGCAAGGATAAAGTTTCAAGACTTAAACTTCTAGGCAAAGGAGTTGCTGGAATTAATGCCAGTTCTATACCTCTTTGGGGAACTATGTTTCTTTCTAGTCCTTTTGAAGTTCCAACAATAAAAACTTCTGCATTAGTGTCTAATTCTTTGATTGCTTTGGCACAAGCAATTGCAGGTTCAATATGACCTGCTGTTCCACCTGCAGCTAATGCAATAACGCTCATTTAACAGCTCTTAGTGATTTCTTCTTTTTCAATTCGGCTTTCACGTTTGGTTCTGCCCGTAACACAGCCATCAGTACTCCAATTGCACTCATTGTGAATACTAACGATGATCCTCCATACGAAACCAGAGGCAAAGGAACACCTGTTACTGGGAGTAATCCCAACACCGCGCCTACGTTGACTATTGATTGCACCACAATCCAAGCCATAACAGCTGTTGCAATTAATTTTGTGAAAAGATCATTTGTTTTTCTAGCTAGAGTCAAAGCAACATAAGCAATTGTTCCGATTAGTGCCAACACAATTAAAGTTCCAACTAAGCCCAGTTCTTCTCCAACTACTGCGAAAATAAAATCTGTGTGAGCAGCAGGTAACCAACCCCATTTTTCTTTACTGGCTCCTAATCCAATTCCCGTCCAACCACCAGATGCCAATGCATACTTGCCGTGCATTACTTGCCAACCCGCGTCTTGATTTTCAGCTGATGGATTTATCCATGATAAAAATCTTTGAACTCGATACCCTTCTTGGATTGAAAGCAACAAAATTCCTAACAAACCTGCCATTGCAGACCAAGTAAACAATTTGACCGGTGCACCAACTGCAAAGAAAAGTGATAACAAAATAGGACCAAGAATTAATGCTGTTCCTAAATCACCTTCAAGAATAACTAAAATCGCAATGATTGCACCAACTGGAAATACCGGGACAAGAAGATTTTGCCAAGTTGTTACTTTTGATCTGATCTGCTTACTTAAAACAACTGATCCCCAAACAATAAGTGTGAGTTTTGCTATTTCACTGGGTTGTAATCTAAATGGTCCCCATAAACTAATCCAGTTTCTTTGGCCAGCTACAGAGATTCCAATGCTTGGAATAAGTACCAAAACCAATAAAACAATTGATATCCATAAAGCAGCTTTTGACCATTTAAAAAAGAACACTTTTGGTAATCGAGATATTGCCATCATCATGACAACACCAATACCAGCAAACATTAATTGACGAAGAAAAATTATGTATTGATTACTAAATTGTTTATATGAGACAGTGGTTGAGGCAGAAAGAATCATTACAATACCGACAAATAATAAACCAAAAGTTGCAATCAATAAGGCGTAATAGAGTTTGGCTGAAATTTCTGCCTCAGGTTTTAAGTTATTGGCTCTGACCTGATTTTGTGTAACCATTACTTTTTCCCTTGAGTTTTTAGAACTGCCTCGGCAAATGCATTACCGCGTGCTTTGTAGTCCTTAAACATGTCCCATGAAGCACAACCTGGAGCCAATAAGACAGTATCTCCGGGTTTTGCAAATTCACTTGCTGCAATTACAACTTCTGTCATTGCTTGCTCATCTGTAGTTTCAATTACTTTAAAAGCGATATTGGGAGCTACGCTCTTTAGAGTGTTGGCAATTAATTCTTTGTCTGCACCCAGTATTACAGCTGCTCTGATGTTTTTGCTGTTTTGTCTAATAAGTTCTGTAAAATCTTGACCTTTGGCCTGTCCCCCGGCAATCCACACCACATTGTCGTAAGCCTTTAAAGACATTTGTGCTGCGTGACAATTAGTTGCTTTGGAATCATCAACATAGGTAACTCCATTAAATTCACCAACTGTAGCAATTCGATGCGGTGCTGGAACAAAACTTCTTAAACCATCTCTAACGTGTGCTGCATCTACGCCATAAGAACGAGATAAAGCAGCTGCAGCTAAAGCATTAGCAACATTGTGTGGTGCATTTGGTTGAATATCGTCAACTGAACAAAGTTCTTGAGCGTGTGTTTGGCGTTCTTCTACAAATGCTCTATCTACTAGAAAGTCTTCGACTACTCCAAGCATAGATAAACCTGGAATTCCTAAAGTAAAACCAATAGCTCGAGCACCTTCTATTACGTCTGCGTCTTGCACCATTTTTTCGGTTGTTGAATCTTGAACGTTGTAAACAGCGGCCTTTTGCACGTGGGTGTAAACCTTAGCTTTGGTCTTGGAATAATTTTCATAATCCCCAAAAAAATCAAGATGATCTTGAGCAAGATTTAATACCACTGCAGAATGTGGAGACATTGATTTAACAAAAGGCAATTGTGGTGCTCCTACTTCAATTGCAAATACATCAGCAGGAATTGGATCCATCACAGCACTTACCAAAGAATCTCCAATATTTCCCACAGCAGGAGCTCTTAAACCTGCAGCAGTCAATATTGATGACAACATCATTGAAGTTGTGGTTTTGCCATTAGTTCCTGTGACACATAACCAGGGTGCAGGAAAATCAAGAGTTCTTAATCTCCAAGCCAGTTCGAATTCTCCCCAGATTTCAATATTCTTTTTTTGTGCTTCGTTAATAATTGCAGCACTGGGACGAACTCCTGGAGAAACTACAAGTAAATTTGTATTAGCTGGAATTTCACCTTTGTAATCTAAATAAATTTGGGCACCTAATATTTCAAGTACTGTGCCATGTTCTTTTTGTCTTTCGCCATTACCGTTATCAATAACAGTTACTTTGGCGCCAACTTCAATAAGTGCATCTGCTGCAGCAAAACCTGCAACACCTAAACCAACAACACAAGCATTGATTTTGGTCCAGTCACTTTGTCTGTTGTGTCTTGACCAATCGATCATGCCCTTACCCAACTTGCGTAAA
>Ga0079301_1001669_pt1 | contig 10117 bp, 8 predicted proteins | sample Wag4_2014_7_11_3_FD_74797 | JGI IMG/M metagenome (GOLD analysis project Ga0079301, IMG submission 74797) | Fresh water mixed with fracking chemicals microbial communities from Ohio, USA - Utica-2 Time Series FC 2014_7_11 | ecosystem: Engineered > Industrial production > Chemical products > Input...
GCTTTATTGAACGGGCGGTGCAGGATTTGGATGCGTCGGCCTATGAGGTCTTGGCGACGGCTGAGGAACTGGTTCCTTATCGTGATCACTTGTCGCGCATTCGCAGCGCGACGGGCCATTCACTCGGTGAACTGGCAGAACGAATCATCACACTGAAGGATCGCACGGGTTCACGGGCGTGGATCCAATACTATTTTGAAACCACCGCCGATTTTCGTGTTCGTTTGGGACTGGATGGTTATCCAGAAGAAATGACCTTGTCGGAAGCGCATCGCCTGCGAGAAAGCAACGAGCGTGCCATTCGTGAAGTGGCGCACCGTGAAACGTTAAAAATCTACGCGCAACACGCACGCGGGTTGACCTTTGTCTTCAATGCCTTGTTTGACAATTATCGCAGCATGATGGAACTGCGGGGCTATGGTCATCCTTTTGCGCCATTGCTGGCGGAAGAACGCTTGGATGCCAGCGTCATCGACACCTTGCTTGAAACCGTCGAAGCGCATTACCCGATGGTGCAGCGTTACTTTACCGCAAAAGCCGCGGTCATGGGCATCACGGCGTTCGCCAGCCACGATTTGCGTGCCGCGTATCAGGGCAATGCCTCTTATATCTCTTACGCTGAGGGACGCGATATCGTGATTGATTCGTTGAAGGCTTTTTCTCCGCGACTCGGTGAGGAAGCCCAGCGTTTTTTTGACGAACACTACATCGATGCGTTCTCGCAACCGGGCAAACGGGCGGGTGCCTACTGTCTGAGTTCGGGCCCCGTTTTTCATCCTTATATTTTTTTAAACTACAACCATACACTTAAAGACGTGATCACCATGGCGCACGAACTGGGACACGGCACGCATAATGTGCTGGTGGGAGAGGCGCAGAACGTGACGAATGCCGATCGCGTCACGATGTTTATGGAAACGCCGTCGACTTTTAGTGAAACCCTGACCTTTAAACGCCTGTTAACGCGGGAAGTGGATCCGGTGATCCGGCAACAGTTGCTTGGTTCGCAAATTGAGGCCGCGATGTTAAAGGTATTCAAGTCCGTGGCATTGACACGTTTTCAGCTGAATGTGTACCAACGTCGCGCAAGCAGCGTTTTACCTGCCCAATTGCTTTGTCAGATGTGGCAGGAACAGATGGATGCGATGTATGGGGACGTGGTGCAGATGAATGAGTGGGACCGCTGGGAGTGGCTCACCTTCCATCACACCTTGGACAAACCCTTTTACGATTACGCCTATTCGTTTGGCCAGTTGCTCGTTTATGCGTTGATGCGGCGTTACCAGGAAGAGGGCAAGGCGTTTGAGCCGCGTTATTTGGAATTGTTGCGGGCCGGGACCTCAATCACGATTGGGCCGTTGCTGGAAAAAGTGGGCGTTGATCTCCGCGATCCGGAATTTTGGCAAAAAGGCCTGGCCTATCTGGATGATATGGTCAGTGAATTCGAAAGCCTCGCACAAATGTAAAAGCATCTTGTCCATTCGGTGCGCGACGCGGCCACGCTTGCCCCGTACAGTCTCTTCTGCAATCACGATTGCGAAGGAGGATGTCCGTGCCTGGCTTGACCGTCCTGTTCGACTCCCGTGCCCGCGCCGATCTCGCGCAGCGTTTCAGTTTATTACAACGCCACGCCTATAAACGGCGGGGTTATCTGATTGATTCCTGGCGTGACGCCTGTGCTGGTATCGCGTTGGGACGGCTGGATTTGGGTGTCATCAACCGGGCACCCCAACCCCTGACCAGCATTGATGGGCGGTATCTGCTCGTAGCCCAAGGTGAGATACGGGATTGCGACCGTGTGAGGCAAACCCTGAACGCGCGCGGGGTACCACTGACGGGACGGGATCACGCCGATGTCTTTCTCGCAACCTACGTAGCGGATGGCGCAGCGGGTGTCGCAAGCCTCAATGGGTCGTATTTTTTGGCCGTATGGGATCGGCACGAGTCAACCTTGACCCTGGTGAGCGATCGCTATGCATCCCGCCCCCATGTGATGGCGCGGTTGGGCGATCGCTTTTACCTGGCCCCCGACATCGCAGCCATTCGCGAAGCCCGTCTGACCCCCGCAATGATGGACCTCAACGGCGTGGCTGCCTGCCTGGCTTTTGAGTATCCCCTAGGCGACGATACCAACATCGCAGGCATCCAGGCATTCCCAGCCGCAACCATCATGCGCATCCACGCCGATGGAACCGACTCTGTGTGTTACTGGAAGCCGTTCTACACAGGGGGCATCGAATCAAGACCGCGTCCGCGCGCCGCTTGGCTCGAAGAGGCGACCGAACGTTTCAAACAAGCCATCAGACGCAGCTTGCAAGGCGACGTGGTGGTCACCCTAAGCGGCGGTACGGACACCCGCTTGATGGTCGCCTTCGCCTCCCGATTCGACTTTCCGGCTTACACCTTCGGTCATCCCCGCAGCGACGACGTACGCCTTGCGAGGCGGGTAGCGGCAGCACGAGGTCTGAACCATCACCTGGCAACGTTGCGTTCCGATTACCTGATTACCGAAACTCCCAGAATACTCGAACTCGGCGAAGGGCTGGTGAGCCTGTTTCACGCGCACAACAGCGATGGCATCGATGAGGTAGCCGGACTTGCCCCAACCGCTGTTTATGGCGTCACGTCACCGTTCGGGCGCATCGAGGGCGTGGATGGCATCTTGCAGGAACGCCCCACGTCGCTTGTCCAGCGGCTCGAACTGCTCTTGCGTCATGCATGGCACGGCCGCCCGGTACTGACGAATTTTGAATCCCACGAGGCGTTGACGCAACGGGTGTTTGCATCCTTATGGCAAGGTTGCTCTCCGTCGGATCTCGTCACTTGCTTCGATGACGACTTCGCACGCTCTTTGCTGCAGTGTCTTGATACCCGTTTTGCGCACGAAGCGGCGCTGATTGAAGCGGATGGCCCCGAAGACTGGCTCACCAGCTTTGGCCTGGTCCATCGTCAGCGCCGCTTCACCCAGTGGGGCCTCAAAATCGCAGGAACTGCGCACGAGGTGCGCAAGGCCTTTGACGATTATGAATTGACGGATTTTCATCTGCGCCTCCCGGCCGCGACGAGACGGAAACTGGTTGCAGAGGTGATCAAACACCAAGCACCCGATCTCGCCCGCATTCCCCGTACGGGCTCCGGCGTCGCGATTAGCGCCAGTTGGCCCACGCGCGCGGTGGGCTACGGCATCAAGCAGATGAAACGATACCGGCACGCCGGCCGTACCCAGGCGTTTGCGGATCCACAAGCGCTTCTGCGCCACGAAGCCAAGCAATACTTCGAAGACATTCTGCTCGACACAAGCACCCTCAACAACGGCTTTTTTAACGCCAACGGCCTGCGTGAGCTGTGGCGGCGGCATCAGTCCGGTGAGCGCCAAGCCGCAAGTGCTCTGTTAGCCCTCGTTACCTTCGAACTGTGGCGCAGACAACTGCGATTGGCGCCACGGCACGCAGTGGATGCCAATTTTCCGCACCGGGATTCCGGCCTGTGATGCGTTTGCGTAAAACATTGACACACGATGGTCGATATAAAAACGCTTTGACTGGTGCCTAAATCTTCTCTGTTTTGAGTCAGAGCAGGTGCGTGCGTGATGTTTTTGCCTCTGCCATGTCCAACCGCGTTGAGTGTTAAGCAAGGATTGGCTCTTATTCAATAACAGCCAATCCTTGCTCAATGTTTTTCGTTTGCGACCCAAGTTTTTAACCCAAACCGATGCGTCACCTTAGCGTTGGCTGGTTGTGTTCGACCGTCAGGGACGCTTGCGAGACAGGAATACAGCACCTTTAAAACTGTGAATCAGACTGTCCGACACGCTGCCAAGCAACAATCGTCCCATCCAGCCACGGCCATGACTGCCAACAACGAGAATGTCCACGCCCAATCTCGTACATTCGCTTAAAATCGTGCTGGCCGGATCCCCAACCGCAACATGGTGATAGGGTTGGGCAACGCCTGCTTGAATCAAGGCCGCACAGGCGGCTTGAGCGTAAGTCTCGGCTTCGGAGCGTGCCGCTTCGATGGCTGGATGGATGATGGGAGCCCCACTTTCAAAGTAACCCAGATCGCTTCCCAGAGGCCCCGGGTCGCCAACGGCCAAGACCGACCATGTGGCTTCTTTATTCAACACCCTTGCCGCTTCATGCAGGGCATGAAGCGCTTCGTCTGAACCGTCCGTTGCGATTAAAATGTGCATGCGTCATCAGCCTCCTGACGTCAGGCACAGCCTGCCTGAACACCCGCGCGAAGCAGGTGCCGGTTGCAGAATGTGCAGGGTGTCTTCGTCACGATGCTGATTTTTGGGATCCGCGACAACACCCGGACAATGGTTGAAACCCAGGACCTTGCCAGTGGTCCTTGCTTGGAAGTTTGCAGGGCCTCCGCTCTTGCGCTTATAATGTTGCTAAATAAAGGCAGGTGGCGGTGCGCGATCATTTTCAGTTTTTTCTTCGATTTTTGAGCAACCCCCGCAAAGTGGGCTCAGTCATGCCCAGTTCACCCCAACTGGTTCGTGACCTCCTTGATGGCGTCGACTTCGATGCAGCGCGGGTCGTGGTTGAATTTGGGCCCGGAACAGGGGTTTTTAGCAGCGAAATCGTCAAACGCCTACACCCCGAAGCACATTTGGTTTGCATCGAACTGAACGACGAATTTTTTCACACCATGTGCAGCCGTTTCAAGGACCCACGCGTCAAGGTGATTCACGGCAGCGCCGCAGATGTGCAGACCATTTTGGAACAGTTGGGACTCGACCGTGCAGATGCCATTGTGTCTGGTTTGCCGTTTACGACGCTCCCTGAGCAGATTCGTCACGAGATCTTGCGTGGCACAGTGAGCGCACTCAAACCGAATGGCCGGTTTTTGTTGTACCAATACTCACTCTTTTTAATGAACCACCTGCGACATTATTTTGAGCAGATTCAGTTGCGACGCACCATCTTGAACCTGCCGCCGGCGTACACCTTTTACTGCGATGCCCCACGTGGCACAGATACGGTGTATCCCGCGTGACCACATCGGAACCCCGCGGTGCGTTCGTTCGTGTGCGCGATCGCCAAACCCAGGCTGTCGTCGAAGAACCCGTCTACGCAGCCTTCGCTCTATCACTGCTTTACGAACACCGCCTCAGTGCCTGGCTGGTCAATCTGGCTTGTAAACGCCACTGGGTGAGCACCCTGTATGGCTTACGTATGCACAGCCGTGCCAGCCGCGCTCTCATTCAACCCCTGATCGAGCAATTTGACATCGATCCGACTGAAGCAGAACTCGACGTGGCGGCTTACCCCCATTTCAACGCGTTCTTTGAGCGTCGCCTCAAACCGGATGCCCGTGTGTATTCCGATGACCCAACCCAGTTCGGTTCGCCAGGAGATGGCAAGTTGTTGGTCTACCCTGAGTTGGCCACAACCACTCATTTACCCATCAAGGGTCTGAATGTGAGTCTGGCCGCTTTGCTGGACGACGAATCAATGGCCAATCGATACTGCGGAGGCGCGGCCATCGTGCTGCGACTGGCGCCTCAGGATTATCACCGCTTTCATTTCCCCGTGGCCGGCTTGGCAACGGAGGCGCGCACCATTCCGGGTATCTACCATTCGGTCAATCCGATTGCCGTCAAGAAAGTACCGGGTTTGTTCGGGTTGAACAAACGGATGTCTGCCACCTTGCATACTCAAGCTTTTGGACAGGTGGTTCTGGTGGAGGTGGGGGCGATCATGATCGGGACGATCATGCAGAATTACGTCCCCGGCGCGGTAGTTGCGGGACAGGAAAAAGGGCACTTTCGCTACGGCGGCTCCACCATCATCGTACTTTTCGAACCGGCTTGCATCACCTTTGATGATGACCTGCTTCGTGATTCGGCGTCTGGCCTCGAAGTGCGGGTCAAAGCCGGCGAGGTGGTCGGGCGTGCCCGCGCTTAAGACGTTTTTACAATACTGACGCGCCGGAATAACAGTTGGGCAAGGGGCGTTGCCGCATAGCAAAGGTACATCAGTGCCACCGCAGGACCGATGCCCATCAAAACGGCGACCACGCATAGAATCGCCACATGCCAACGGGGTTGCAACTTTCTTAAATAATGCTTGGGCCAATCGGCATAGCAAGCGCTCGACACCATCAAACCAGCCACTACGGCACCGAGCGCAGGCAACAACACATGTAAACCATTGGTGAGCCCAATGGCCAAGCCAGCGGGCAGCACCACAAAACCCAAGTGCCCGCCACTCACATTCACGACGGTAATTGCCAGCGCCGCAACCAGCGAGGCAGCCGCGGGCGAGGGCATGCCCTTGAAATAAAGATGCCCCAATTCATCTTGCGGATCCTCCACGTTAAAACGCGCCAAGCGCAAGAGCACCGCCATCAAAAACAGCCCGCCGATGACCCAACCCACCCACGGCAAAGCAGGCATTAAACCCATGCGCTCCCAATAAAGACCAATCAGGTACGCGGGCGCAACCCCAAAACCCACTGCATCGCACAAAGAATCCAACTGCGCCCCAAAAGCACTGTTAGTGCGGGTTAAACGCGCCACGAATCCATCCAGCATGTCAAATAGGGAAGCGACAAGAATTAAATAGCCCGCCAGCCGCAATGGTTCCCAACTCGCCGCGTCGTCACCAAAAACACCAACATCCCGCAAAACCACCAACGCTGCAAATCCGCACAACGCATTGCCCAACGTCATAACTGTCGGCAACACAATCAGCCACCGCCGTGGTTGTGGTCTGGACTCCTCCTGGAAGATTAAAACAGGCGCCACATCTTCGGCCATGCTGGTTTGAAACAACCTCTCGACACTGCACCAATCGGTCGCGGACCGGTGGCGACCCTTTATTTTACGATTTTTGCATGGTTCCAGCGAGGGGTGTATGAAAATTTTGAAGCACGGCGCCTCAAGACGGTCGCTCATTTGGTCGTCACACTGGCCAATGCACCACTGGTTATCTGTGTCCGAACAGCGGTTCCATCATCAGATATTGAACAACAGTCAGGATTTTATTCACCAATCAACGCGTTTCTGTATCGTTGCACGCGACCGGAAATTGTGGAAAGGACAGCTAGATTGGCTTCGCAGTTACAATCGGCACAGCGTTTGCGACGCGGCATCGGCTCGAACGCCGCTGGCGTGATTCTGGTGCAAGCCTTGCAATACACGTGTTTTTTGGTGGTTGCCAATACCTTGACGCCCGCCTTGCTTGGTATGTGGACGAGTGCCAATGTGATGATTGCAGCTTTAACCTTGCTGGCCGACTTGGGTGTGGGCGTGTGGTACATTCGCACGGCAACGCCATCACCACAGGCTTTGGCATCGGCATTTTGGCTTAGCGCGGTTTTTGGAACCGGGTTGAGCCTTCTTGCCGGGTGTGCACTCGGCCTTGGGATCCCCGGTGTACAACTCGCGTGGCGCGAACTGGTGATGGGCCTGCTGCCGGTTGTCGTCTTGGTTGCGGTCTCATCCGTGCCGCGGGCCCACCTCGAAAAAACCTTGGCCTTTGGTCGCATCGCCGTGATTGAGTCCATTGCGATGCTCGTCAATGTCACTGTAACCCTCGGATTGTTAAAACTGGGTGCCGGTGTCTGGGCCTTGGCCTTCGGACTGCTGGCCTTGCACCTGGTTCAGTCCGTGCTTTATTGGCTGCACGCGCGTTTGGCGATCCAGCATCTGCCTGACCGGGCTGAGTGCCGCCAAATTCTGCGTTTCGGTTTACCCCTCCTCGGTACGCGTGGACTGGGTCATTTTAATGCGAACATTGATTATGTGCTGATTGGCAGCCTGTTCGGCACGGCCATGCTGGGTCAGTATGCGCTCGCCTACAAACTGGTCACCTATCCCATGTTAAAAGTCTCAAGCACCGTCATGCGCGTGGCCTACCCCATCTTTGCGCAATTGCAGAACGATTTGCCCCAGTCACGCGATGTGTATCGCAAACTGGTGCGGCGCTTGGCGTGGTGTCTAATGCCCGCCCTGGTTGCGTTGGCTGTGTATGCCGATCGCCTCATTCCCGCCCTGTTCGGCGCTCACTGGGAAGCTGCCGTCGTCTTCACGCGCATTTTGGTATTCGTCGGACTCCTAAAAGCACTGAGCTTTGCCGTGGGACTGATTTATGTCAGCCAAGGACGGCCCGACATGGAGTTTCGCGCCAATCTGATGGGAACCTGTGTCTTGCCCCTGTGCCTGTGGGTCGGGACCTTCTGGGGACCTTACGGCCTTGCCTGGGGCTTTGTCGTCACTGCTTGCATGCTGGCGCCTTATCAAGTGTTTCGCGCACACGCACTGATTGGCCTCACAACCCGACACTACCTCGGCGCGCTCAAATACCCACTGGGCGTGAGCACCCTCGTCGGCGCCTTCCTTTACGCCACCACCTACCCTTGATGCTTACGAACACAGCGTTGGTCGGTTACGACAATCTAAACGGACGTTTGGTCCCAATCAACAAATCCCACCAGTGAAACGTCATGGCGAGAAGGTGGTCAAGTTCTTCTGTTGCGGAACCACGCGCGAGCGTCTCGGGTGGCAAACAGTACGCCGCAATTGGTGAGGCCTGCAGCATATGTTGAACACCAACCGACAGTCCGCCTCCTGCATAGGCGATGCATCCAGGAATATAGGTGCGCACTGATTCCATGTCAGCCAATGCATAAGGAATTTTTTCATCGACCGTGCCTTGCGTGTCCTGAAACTTACATTCAATGCAAAAAGCTTTATCCGTATCCATGTTTACAACAAGAATGTCCATACGACGGTTTTTGCCAATAATCGTTTTGCCGAGGCTTAATTCGCGATAAACCTCTACCCCGCGATCACCATAGTTTTTAAGAACATAAGAAGCAATTCTATTTGCATATTCACTACCGGTCATTTTAATCACCTGTATCGTCCATCCAAAGATGAATACGCTTAGCCAATCAAACGAAGTTGTGTAATTTTATCATCAGTACTGTATGTTTCGACGAACGGCTGACCGCCGGCAGCTTTGATCCTGCCTTCTGTTATATCCACCGCCTCAGCACAAATGTCATTCCCTTTAAAGGAACGCCCCAAGCCGATTGCCGCGACCCCTACAGAACCAGATCCTGAAAAGGGATCAATCACCAACTCACCAGGCATCGAACTCTGCTGCACCAGAATCTCACTCACCTTGACAGGTTTCTCTGTTGGATAGCCATTGAAAACCCGAGGCACTTCAATGATGTCAGATATACCCAAATCATTTAATTTTCGCTTCCCTTTTTCGAAGAATAGGATGTTTTCATAACGGGCACGATAATGATAACCCATGCCAATTTTTTTCTTATCCCAAATGATCGGTTTCCAAAACTTAAAGCCGACGCGCTCTGCGATGGGCTTTGCAGCAAACATGGTCTCGGGATCACAGAAAAGATAAAAATGCGAGTTCTTTTTTAAAACTCGGTAAAATTCACCAAACAAGGCCTCGAACCGTTCATTCGGAAATATTTTGAACCAGTCATTGCTCGATGCTTTGCTGTGCTTGAGTCGTGTTGTTGTACCAACCGCTCGATGTTTTTCTAATGATTCGTATGGCGGGTCCGTAATGATCAAATCCACTGACGCACTCGGCAATGTTCGCAACCACTCAATCGCATCACAACACGATACGCGGTAAAAAGCCTCTCCGTTCATCCGTCGTGCCTCCCACGCCTAACGTCATCAATCAGTCGTTGTGTGCAAATTTAAGCGACCATCCACGCGTGGCATGATAGAACGTTTGTTCCCAGGATGTCAATTGGTCATTTCAATGAGGCCGCGGCTGGTACACGGCATGAAAATCGTTTTGGTGAGAGAAACCCAGTCGACTTGGGGGAAACTCAAGCCCTATTCCGGTGACGCTGTAAGATACAGCGCCTGCCTAACAGACCACCCCAATGCCTTGAATGGCCCGTTAGTGGCCTAAACAGATTGTTGTTCCACCGACCCCGGGCAACTGGGGTTTCAACTTGTCCGAAAAAACGTGCGGTATCGACGTCAGTTATTCAATCCCGAAAACGATGATATCGGGAAGTACCCGAGGATGGAGCGTCGGCGTGAGTGAGCTTAAGTCCGTGATTGTTTCTTCGCCAGGCGAGGTCCCAATTGGGCTGCGCAAACGACCGA
>Ga0079301_1001670_pt1 | contig 10114 bp, 9 predicted proteins | sample Wag4_2014_7_11_3_FD_74797 | JGI IMG/M metagenome (GOLD analysis project Ga0079301, IMG submission 74797) | Fresh water mixed with fracking chemicals microbial communities from Ohio, USA - Utica-2 Time Series FC 2014_7_11 | ecosystem: Engineered > Industrial production > Chemical products > Input...
AATGGGGCGCATGTGAATTTCTCCAGCGCCAGCATGGGCATAGTGAACAGGGTTTTGGTTAAATCCTGCCAATATCTCATCCAACTCATCGATGTAGTCTGCCAAATCGGTGATGTCCACAGCCGTATCCTCGATGCAGGCCACCGCCTTGGGATCTCCTGGGATATTTCCAAGAAGCCCTAGTCCCGCAGCTCGAAGGGCCCAGGCAGAAGCCACTTTTTCGGGTTCAATGATGGGGTAAGCATAGCCATAACCTGCAGCTTTCAAGTCAGCAACCAAGGCCTTTCCTTTTGCCATGGCTTCTTCCAAGGTCTTCCCTCTAAACTCAATCATGAGGAGCGCTTTGGGATCTCCCTCCACGAAGTAGCGATTTTTGGAATACTCGATGCTTTCCTTGGTGCAGTCTAGGATTATTTTATCCATCAACTCTACGGCAGTTACCTCGTGCTTCATCGCCACTTGGGCCGACTTCATGCTCTCGTGGATACTTTCAAAATGTGCTGCGACCACGATCTCTATGGGATCTGGAAGTGGATCTAGGCTAATTTTTATCTCGGTGGTTACCGCCAAGGTCCCTTCCGAACCTGCTAAAAGCTTACAAAAATTGAAATTATCGGTTCCCTCAAATTGGGATGCTTTCAAAAGCTCGTCCACCGCATAGCCTGTATTGCGACGGTGAATGGATTTTTTGGGAAACTGGGCATGGATTTCTGCTCTAGCTTCGGAGGAACTAAGCTCCTCAAATGCTTGGCGATACAGCGTGCCTTCCAAATCTTTTTGTTCACACTTTTGCTTAAAATCTTCGGGTGATATGGCTTGAAAAACCACCTTTTTTCCATCGCTAAGGATGGTGTTCAAAGAGATCACCTTGTCACGAGTGACGCCATAAACGATAGAAGTAGTTCCCGAGGAATTATTACCCACCATCCCGCCGATCATCGCACGATTGGCAGTGGAAGTGATGGGAGAGAAAAATAAGCCATGCGGCTTCAAAAATCGGTTGAGTTCATCTCGAACCACCCCCGGCTGCACCCGTACCCAACGCTCTAGGGCATTCAGCTCAAGGATTTGGTTGAAATGGGTAGAGACATCCACAACGATACCATTGCCCACACACTGACCAGCTAATGATGTACCTGCAGTTCGTGGGATCAAGGAGGTACCGTGATCCGTAGCAAATTGAATCAACCGCTGAATATCTTTTTCTGTTTTGGGAAAAGCTACTGCCAAGGGAACCTCCCGATACACGGATGCATCGGTCGCATAGAGCGTTTGGGTAAGTCGATCCCAGTGGAGCGAACCGTCCAACTGCGTGGCTAAATTTTCTAAAAAAGGAATGAGGTTGGGCTGGTCTGAAGGCATCGTCAAAATTAGCTTTCTACAGCAAATTTTTACGAACAAAAAATAAAAATATGCACATTTGAAAGGTAAAAATCTTGCGGAAGGTAATGAAGCTGAAAGAGTCAGAAAGAACTACTCGCCAATGGATTTCAGTTTTTAATTTTCAACTCCAGCTCCTATGTTTTTCTACTTCTCTCAATTCCTAAGTTTTTTGGCTATGCCCCTCACCATGGTGCTGCTATTGCTTTTGACAGCCGCTATTTTCACTCCCAAATCTAGGGGAAAGAAAATCTTGTGGACAGGGATCCTGCTCTTGGTATTTTTCTCCAATCCATTTCTATCCAACCTAGCCCTACTCGCTTGGGAGCCGCCCTACAAATCTTTTGAAGAAATTCCCAATCGAGAAATTGGCATTGTTCTGACTGGGGTAACCAATCTGAACAAAACAACAACGGATAGGACCTTCTTTGGCAGGGGCGCTGACCGCATTACCCAGGCCTTGCAACTCTACCGAATGGGTAAGATCAAGAAAATCCTCATTACAGGAGGTCAGGGCTTGAATCCAACAAATAGAAGCAGCGAAGCAGAATTACTCAAACGATTTTTGATCATGACCGGAATGCCTGAAACCGACATTCTAATTGAAGAAAAGAGTGTGAATACACGTGAAAATGCACTTTTCACCAAAGAGTTTTTGGAGAAAAATGGAATAGCAACCGACCAAGAGTTTGTGCTAATCACTTCTGCTTTTCACATGCCCAGATCCAAAAAATGCTTTGACAAGGTCGGACTCAAAACCATTCCCTTTCCAGTGGACTACTACAGTCATGACATAAAATATGATCTTCCTGAACTCCTATATCCGAGATCTGAAGAATTAGTCAATTGGTAGGTATTGGTAAAGGAATGGATTGGTATGGTTGTCTACCGACTGGTAGGCTACAATTGATAGCTGCTAACTAGAATTAGTTGAAAGGAGAATCTTTTTCCTTGGCCATCTGCTTGTAAACGATGCCGTCGAGGATTCCTGGAATCCATTTGTTGAGAAATACCGCAAGCTTCCCCTGGGTCGTCAATACCAAGTCTCGCTTTCTTTTGGAAGTAGCATGAAGGATATGGATAGCTACTTCTTCTGAACTCATCATCTTGGATTCGTCACGAGGAGATTCCCCTTGCGAACTTCCATATGCAGTCAGGGCGGTGTTTCGGATGTTGGAAGACGTAAATCCCGGAGCCACTACTAATACGTGAACCCCTTTTTTCATGACCTCAGTTCGTAAGGACTCAAAAAATCCATTCATCGCATACTTACTTGCCGTGTAAGCCGTGCGGGCTGGTGTACCACGATAGCCGTTGATGGAGGATATTCCAATGATGGAACCCTTTGTTGCTAAAATCGCGGGGAGGCAATACTTCGTCGCATAGACTGTACCCCAAAAATTGGTATCCATGACCTTTCGAAAAACCTCCAGATCCAAATCCTGAAAAAGGGCCCGCATGGAGATTCCCGCATTGTTGATCAAAATATCGATTCGTCCAAAATGAGCTAGGGCTTCCTCGACCATGCGTCGGTTGTCCGCTTCAGAACTTGCATCTGCCAATATGGGGAGCACCTCCAATTTCTGGGCGCGTAGCATTGCTGCTGTTTCCGCTAGTTTCTGCGAATTTCTTCCCGTAATCACCAATTTGGCTCCGGCTGCACCAAAAACGGAGGCACAGGCTTCCCCTATTCCTGAGGTGGCACCCGTAATTACCACCACTTTATTCGTATAGTTCATACCCGACATTTGGTCCTAAAGATAGAAAAATGCCCGAAAATTTGGAGGAAGAAAGCCAATTCTAGGTTCTAGGCTTCGGCTATTGGAGAAGTTGACCCAAACCTGCCCCTTTTTTTCTAATTTTACAGCCATGTCGAGAAAAATGAAACACAAGGTCATTACCGGCCTAAAAATCGAACGAATCGCCACAGAGGGCAAATGCTTGGGCTACCACGAAGGCAAAGTGGTATTTGTCAGTCAAGTTGCCCCAGGCGATGTGGTCGATGTTCGAATTACAAAAGGCAAGAGTTCGTTTATGGAGGGGGAAGTGGTGAAGTTTCACGCATACTCCGAAGACCGTATCGAACCGTTTTGTGCTCATTTTGGCACCTGTGGGGGCTGCAAATGGCAACACATCACCTATGAACTTCAGCAGCAGTACAAGCGGCAACAAGTGGTGGACCAGTTTGAACGGATCGCCAAAATTCCCATACCGGAAGTTGCTCCGCTCCTCGCCTCTGCCAATACCCAATATTACCGCAACAAACTAGATTTCACATTTTCCAACTCTCGCTGGCTCACCCGTGAGGAAATCAACTCCGACCAAGAGTTTGAGCGTAATGCCTTGGGCTTTCATATCCCTAAGATGTTTGATAAAATCATCGACATCGAGCATTGCTACTTGCAAGGGGGTATTTCCAATGCCGTGCGGAATGGTCTTCGAGCTTTTGCTCGCGCAAATGGAATCTCCTTCTATGCCATACGCAATCAGGTAGGAGTCCTCCGTAACCTCATTATTCGTACCACAAGTACAGGGCAGACGATGGTGATCGTCCAATTTGGAGAAAATGACCCGGAGTCAATTTCTAAGGTGATGACCTATTTGAAAGCCACTTTCCCCGAAATCACCTCCCTACTCTACGTAATCAATACCAAGGGAAATGAAACCTTCCATGATTTGGACTTGGTGACCTTTGCAGGGCTCCCCTACATCGAGGAGCAAATGGAAGGGCTACGGTTTAGAATAGGACCCAAATCCTTCTACCAGACCAATTCCGAGCAGGCCTACGAACTGTACAAGGTAGTCCGTGATCAGGCCCAATTGAAAGGGAACGAGGTGGTCTATGACTTGTACACGGGTACAGGTACCATAGCCAACTTTGTGGCGAAACAAGCCAAGCAAGTGATTGGGGTGGAATATGTGGAAGCGGCAATTGAAGACGCCAAACTGAACTCTCAACTCAATGGGATCGACAATACCCTCTTCTATGCGGGTGACATGAAGGATATCCTGAACGATGAATTTATGGCCAACCATGCCAAACCGGATTTGATCATCACCGATCCGCCTCGGGCAGGTATGGACGAAAAAGTCATTGAAATGCTCCTGCGCATCGCTGCTCCAGTGATTGTCTATGTGTCCTGCAATCCGGCTACTCAGGCCAGAGACCTTGCCCTCTTGGGAGAGCGTTATCAAGTAGAACAAGTGCAGCCTGTGGACATGTTTCCTCAAACCTACCATGTGGAAAATGTGGTACGATTAACCTTAAAACCATGATATCTGATTTCAACGACCCCGAATTGAGTGGTAAATATTTAGGTACCATCACCAGCGACTTTATCAAAGTTTGTGATGTGCTCAAGGAAGCTTCCTACCAAGTTCGATCCAAAGGGTTTTCTGACTTCCCTATTTTCCCGATCAGTAAGGAGGTGCAGCCCATTGGCAAAATCTTTATCGGCAAAGCAGAAAAAAACTTGGACTGGAACTACTTCATCACCTATGTGGATGAGTTTGTTCAACGCGGCCTAGTTGCCGAAGAAGCCTTGGAAGAATTTACTCAAGCCTACAAAGATGCAGATGAATTTTGCTGCTTGTTTGTGATCGATGGACCCTTTACCAGCTTTGTGTTTATTCCCTATCCCATTGATTGATCGAGGTTCGTATTCACTTAAATTGAGAATTAATAAATAACTAATAATCAATTTGTAATCGTGAACTACTTCGAGCATTTTTTAAAAATTAAATTGGATCAAAACCTGTGATTGAATTCCCTTAAATCTTCGCATTGCTCCCCTCATGTCCGACTCCATCCTCCTTCAAGTTGTAGCTGCGCAGGTCCATTTTCGAGGAGCTCCGCTCTTTGAAAACCTCGAATTTACTTGGAAGCAGGGCGAACATTGGGCGGTCTTTGGAGATTCGGGCAGGGCATTGACAGGGTTCTTAGAATCACTTCTTGGCAGAACCCTACTCCAAAAAGGAACCGTAGCGCGGCCCTTTGCGGAAGCCTATGGCCAACAAAAAAATAAAGAAGGGCAAGTGCATGCATTCCGTGATTTGATGGCCTTGATCTCGCAAGACTATCAGATTCGAAATACCTCAGGGCTGCAAAATTTCTATTACCAGCAGCGCTTCAACAGCGCAGAGGTAGATGATACGCTAACGGTGGCTGCCTACCTCCAAAAAAATGTGAGCACCCTTCCTGGACCTTGGACTTTAGAAGAAGTAGTCGTTCTACTTCGATTGGAACACCTGCTTCAGCGATCTGTTCTTGCCCTCTCTAACGGAGAAACGCGTCGCTTATCCCTTGCTTTGGGCCTCTTACGACAACCGAAGATCTTCCTAATGGATCAACCTCTCACTGGTCTAGATCAAGAAAGCAGGGAAGCCTTTGGTGATTTTTTGGAGGCATGCATTCTCCAAGGGGTGCACCTTCTGCTCACGACCAATTCCCAGGAAATCCCATCCCAAATCACCCAGGTGGCTCAACTAGCAGAAAATGGGGTCCTTCGAACCTGGAAGCGAAAAGACTACCTCCTTCCAAGTAAAACCAAATTTACTTTACCCTGGGACCTATCTCTACTTCCGCAGCTCCTTCCTGCCATTCCTCGCCCTGAAGGTAACGTAGTGACCCTAGATCAAGTGAGCATCCGGTATGGAGCTAAGCTCATCCTAGACAACCTCAGTTGGAAAGTGGAAGCAGGTGAACGGTGGCGGCTTTCGGGTCAAAATGGAAGCGGAAAATCCACATTAATCAGTTTACTCATCGGAGAAAATCCCCAAGCCTATTCTCAAAATTTCTCCCTTTTTGGGAAACGAAGAGGGACAGGCGAAAGCATCTGGGATCTCAAACGGCCCATTGGATTTGTAGCCCCTGAACTAGGGCGCTTCTTTCCCAGAAACCAAACGCTTCAAAAAGTCATCCTCTCTGGGTTGACCGATACCATGGGCTGGTTTAGAAAAGCAAATCCACAGGAAGAGGTGATATGCAGTTCCTGGATGGAATTCTTTAAGCTACAGCACCTAGCCAACCGGTATTTTCACGAGTTAACCCTTGCAGAGCAGCGCTGGGCCCTCCTCGCCCGAGCATTGATCAAAAACCCACAGCTCCTCATTCTGGATGAGGCCTCCCAAGGAATGGACGAACAGCAACGTCATCTTTTTCGAGAAACCCTCCAAGTACTCCTTCTTCATGCGCAGATGACCCTGATCTACGTCAGTCACTACGACCAAGATGTGCCGGCCTGTATCGATCACTGCCTCAAGCTAGGAAAATAAGCAAGCAAAGACCGGCTTCAGCTATCGAAAAACCTTAGCAGAGTTCATGCAGCTCCTTGGGCACTAGAAAACTTGATCAACGGATTCCAATTCTGGATGATAATCTTTAGTTTACTACTTTAGAACTGATCGATGAGCAGCCGAAGAACTTTCCTTCATCACCTTGGGCTAGGATTAAGCCTCCCAACTCTTGCTGGATTTTCCTTTCCCAAGGAGAATAACACCCCTTTTCCCACGGGCCCTGTCCAGGATGAGGCCTATTGGAAGGCAATTAGAGGCCAATTCCCCCTCACAACTGATCGCATCTACCTCAACAATGGTACCTTTGGCCCTGCCCCCTTTTCGGTACTCGATGCCCTAGAAAAAAGTAATCGAGACATCAACACCAGTGGAGAATACGGCAACTCAGACCAAGAGCGAATTCAGCTGACTCAATTCTTTGGAATTAAGCCCACAGAGTTATCCATTACGCACAACACCACCGAAGGAATCAATATCCTAGCCTGGGGCATACCGCTGCAGCCTGGAGATGAAGTTATACTCACTACACATGAACATGTTGGAAATGCCGTTCCTTGGCTAAATAGAGCCAAGTACGACGGGATTGTAATCCGAGCACTAGAGCCCAAGGCAACACAACAAGAGAATTTGACTGAAGTTCAAAAATTAATCAATTCGAAAACCAAAGTCATTGCGCTGCCCCATTTAACCTGCACCACGGGATTGGTATTCCCTATTCAGGAGATTTGCAGCTTGGCAAAATCAAGGGGCATCCTTACCGCCATCGATGGGGCACATGGTGCGGGTACCTTTGACCTCAACCTCCATGCATTGGGATGTGATTTCTATGCAGGTTGCTTCCACAAATGGATGCTGGGACCCAGTGGAACTGCTTTTCTGTATGTACGCGAAGAATCCTTGGAAAAGCTGCGCCCGCTCATGATTGGAGGACATTCGGATATTGGATGGGACATGAACGTCAACCCTCCTACCCTAGCAGGCTATGTACCTTCCGCCCGACGCTTTGACTACGGAACCCAAAGTAAGTCGCTAGCAGTCGGCATGGTGGCCGCCACCGAATTTCACGACAAAATTGGGAAAGCCAACATCGAAACTAGACTCAAAAGCCTCAATCAATACCTAGTTGATGGGCTTTCTGACATGAATTCCAAACTGGATCTCCTCACCCCAATGGAAAAGGAATCACGAATCTCCCTTATCACTTTTCGTCCAAAACATATGAGCTACCAAACCTGTGGAAATGCATTGGGTAAAGCTGGATTTCGCATTCGGCAGGTTCCTGAAGGAGGGGTGAATGCCATTCGGGTATCCACCCATGTTTACAATACCAAAGAGGAATTAGACGCGTTTCTAGTGGCCTTGAAGCAAATTCTTACTTGAGTTTCTTTTTCTTCTTTGCAGCAACTCTTTCTACGGCCTCCTGCGCACGAAACTGCGCGATGGAAACAATAAGTTGCTCCGGCAAATCCTCCCCATAGGGAAATTGAATGGCTCCCTTGGAGGTCACGTAGCCAGCCAACTCCTCCTGAAAATTAATCACTCCTGAGGAAGTCGGGTAAAAGCCCAGATGACTTTTGGCAGCTGCATAGTAGACCAGCATTTCAGTAGTCTTGAAGGCTGGCATGTGGTAACTGATGACCTCCTCCGCTTCAGGCAAAGCCTGTTGAAGGATTTCGCGCATTTGCTGTAACTTGGCTTGGATTTCTGGAGGAAACCAGGAAAAGTACTCTTGAATTGAATTTGGTTTGGGATTCATAGGCTTTAGGGCTCTATAGATGAAAAGCGGATTGAACTTATGGAAAAAAATGATTTGACGCTCAATGAAGCGCAAAAATTAGTAGACAACTGGATCAAAACGGTCGGCGTGAGGTACTTCAATGAACTCACCAACATGACCTTGTTGACGGAGGAAGTAGGTGAATTGGCTCGAATCATGGCCCGAACCTACGGGGAGCAATCTTTCAAGGAGTCGGACAAAGACCGCGCACTCGACGACGAAATGGCCGATGTTCTATGGGTGCTGATTTGCCTTGCCAACCAAACGGGCGTGAATCTGACAGAAGCTTTGGTCAAGAATCTGGAGAAGAAAAATAGCCGAGATTTAACTCGCCACCGAGACAATGAAAAGTTGCAGTAAGCCAATCCCTGCCCGATGCAAGGTTTTGACCTACTGCAACTCTAATTTTAACATGATCCTTGACAGATGAGCGCCAACCCATTTCAGGCAAGGTCATGAGGTCAACAGTAGACTTTCCACAGTCGACAGCAAACTTCGATACACGTTCAAATCCTAATTCAATTAGAAACAGAGCAGGTAAGCGCTCGGAAATTTAAAAAGCCATTACTCTAGCGTGTTGTTTTCAAGAATGCGCATTAAAGCGGTATTCAAGTACAACTTCTCTTTCCCTACTTTTTTTGCAGTCAAAAACCCAGCTTTCTCTAAGGCAATGAGGTAATTTCCCACCGTTTTGGAAGTACCCAAACCCACATCAGTCAACGATTTTCGTTTGGTGTAAGGCAAACGGAAAATCAGCTCTACCAACTCCTTAGAATACACCTTAGGCAAACGCATTCGGATGCTTTCTGTGGTTTCTTCCAATAGTCCCATCACCTGATCGATTCTACTCAGCCCATGGTTTGCAGTCCGTTCCACCATTTCTAGGATGTACAAAATAAAGCCCTCCCAATTATCCCCTTCGGTTACGGCGCGGAGATGACGGTAATAATCGCTTTTGTGCTGAATGATGTACTCACTCAGGTAGATCGCTGGCAACTCCAAGAGTCCAGTTTGCTTTAAAAACAGAAAAAGCAAGATGCGGCCAGTGCGTCCATTCCCATCTGAAAAGGGATGTATTGCTTCAAACTGATAGTGCATCAATGCCATCTTAATCAAAGGATCAAGACTAGATTCCTCATTGACAAATCTCTCCCATGCGGCCAATTTCTCCCTAATCACCTCCTCCCCACTGGGAGGAGTGTAGATAACTTCACCAAATGGATTGGCCAACGTAGTACCCATCCCATTCCGAATCCCAGCGGTATTACCCTTTATTGTCTGCACCAATTCAATGCAAAGGTTGGTCGTCAAGAACGGCCGAGATTTCATCCGCTCCAGTCCCAACCAAAGTGCCTCCTTGTAACGAAGAACCTCCTTGGCTTCTGGATTTTCGAAGGTACTGTCCGAGATCAGTGCTTGGTACAGGTCATCATGCGTGGTCAAGATGTTTTCGATGGCCGAACTCGCCTTCGCTTCCTGCAAATGAATCGTGTCAATAAATAGGGTCGGATTAGGCATCTTTCGAATGGCCCCGTTCAATTTAGCCAAAGCCCTACTGGCTGAGATGATCTTCAGCAAGATTGCTTTCGTCCCCAAATCCACCTTGGGTGGAAGAGACGGGAGCTCGTTGTAAGGAAGCAAACGGTTTAATCGGTTCATGAC
>Ga0079301_1001671_pt1 | contig 10113 bp, 5 predicted proteins | sample Wag4_2014_7_11_3_FD_74797 | JGI IMG/M metagenome (GOLD analysis project Ga0079301, IMG submission 74797) | Fresh water mixed with fracking chemicals microbial communities from Ohio, USA - Utica-2 Time Series FC 2014_7_11 | ecosystem: Engineered > Industrial production > Chemical products > Input...
GGTCGGGGTTGTCCCGGTGCGTGGCGACCCGGCGCTGGTGAAGGCGCTGGCGCGGGGCTTTCGTTGGCGGCGGATGCTCGAGGACGGGCGCTATGCCTCCATCAGCGAGATGGCGAAGGCTGAGGGGATTGAGCGCGGTTACCTCGGCTCCCTGCTACGGCTTACGCTGCTGGCGCCGGAAATGGTGGAGGCGATCCTGGACGGGCGGCAGCCGGAACGGGTGACACTGCCGCGGCTGCTGGAGGGGGTGCCGGTGGCGTGGGGCGAGCAAAACCTCGCCTATGGCCAAACTCGCTCGTAAGCAACCTGTTACGTAGTGCAATGCCAAGGCGATCCTGGCATATTCTTAATGTGCCGCACGCTGTCATCGACAACCCGATTCTGAATAGCCCCTTTGCCGAGCCCACCCGCTATTGGGAACTCGACGAGAATGGCATTCCTACCGGCACACCGGCGCAGGGCCGTCGGCGCAGCGAATTCATCGTCCCGGTTCCGCCGCCGAAGCACAAGGTGAAGGCTCAGGCGGCTCTCGACCTGGAGGACGAATACGGCAAGCGCCAGCCGAACGACTATATCAATGAAATCAGGGCCAAAGTCGCCCAATGGCGCGCCCTCGGGGAACAGGGCCTGCGTCCCCTCACGCCCGTCACCGCGCGCCTGCTGCGCCACTGGCGCGAACAAGGCCGCGCCCGTCCGCTTTTCTTCTGCCAGGTTGAGGCGGTGGAGACCGCCATCTGGCTGACCGAAGTCGCCCCGCGTGCCGAGGCCGAGCGCCTGCGCACCCTGAATGCGGAGGCCAATCCAGACCTGTTGCGCATCGCTTTCAAGCTGGCGACGGGTGCCGGTAAGACCACCGTCATGGGCATGCTGATCGCATGGCAGACCCTCAACGCCGCACGAACGCGCAACTCAACCCGCTTCACCGATGCCTTCTTGATCGTGGCACCTGGTCTCACGGTGAGGGACCGGTTGCGCGTGCTTCACCCCTCCGACCCGGCCAACATCTACGCCGCCCTCGACATCGTACCGCGCGAATTGCGTGATGACCTCCAGCGCGCGCGGGTCGTCATCACCAACTTCCATGCCTTCAAAAAGCGCGAAACGCTTGAGGCGCCGCCGTTAGCCAAGAAGCTTTTAGCTGGCCGCAGAGGCAAGGTTGAGCGCCCCGAAACCGACGGGCAGATGGCGCAGCGCATCTGCAAGGACCTGCTCGGCCGCAAACGCATCATCGTCATCAACGACGAAGCCCATCATTGCTATCGCGCCAAGGTTGGCGCGGCGGATGACACCAGCACGAAGCTCGACGCTGAAGGCAAGGCCGAAGCCAAAAAGAATAACGCCGCTGCCCGCCTTTGGATCAGTGGCATTGAAGCCCTGCAACGTGTCGTCGGCCAGCCCGTACTGGTCTATGATCTTTCTGCCACGCCCTTTTTCCTGCGTGGCTCAGGCTACCCTGAAGGTACGCTCTTCCCCTGGGTTGTTTCCGACTTTTCCCTGATCGACGCTATCGAATGCGGCATCGTCAAAGTGCCGCGCGTACCTGTGCAAGACCTGCCCGGCGCCGACGAGCCTGTGTACCGCCACGTCTATCGCTACATCCAGGAACATTCGGATGTGAAGCTGCCGAAGGCTGGCCGCGCGAAGCAAGGCAAGCCCCTCACGCCAGACCAGCTTCCATCCCAGCTCACAGGCGCCCTCCAGGCGCTATATGGCCACTACCGCCAGGTTTTCGAAAACTGGGCCAGCCGCGGCGGCAGCACACCGCCAGTTTTCATCGTGGTCTGCAACAACACCGCCACCTCCAAGCTCGTGCATGACTGGATCGCCGGCTATGAGCGTATCGAGACCGATGCTGATGGCGCCGAGCGCCGCGTGATCGTGCCCGGCAACCTGCCATTATTTTCCAACGTCACCCAAGCTGGCATCGGCCAGAGCAGCATGGCCGAGCGCCCCGTCACCATTCTGATTGACAGCGAGGAACTCGAATCCGGCGAAGCCTTGTCCGACAGCTTCCGCAAACTCGCCGGGCCGGAGATCGAAGCGTTTAAGCGCGAACTCCGCGCCCGCGGCCGCCACGCGGAAGCTGAGACCGTGACTGACAGCGACCTTCTGCGTGAGGTAATGAACACTGTCGGCCAGCCCGGCCGGCTGGGCGAGCCGATCCGCTGCGTCGTCTCCGTCTCCATGCTGACCGAAGGGTGGGACGCGCGCACCGTCACCCATGTGCTGGGCGTTCGCGCTTTTGGCACGCAATTGCTGTGTGAACAGGTGATCGGCCGCGCGCTGCGCCGCGTTTCCTACGACCCGGTCGGTGTGGATGAGGCTGGCAACGCCATGTTCGCGCCGGAATATGCCGAAGTGCTCGGCATCCCCTTCAGCTTCGTCCCGGCAAATTCCAAGGCAGACTATACGCCACCGAAGAAGACCACCCAGGTTCATGCCGTATTGCCGGAACGTGCGGCGCTGGAAATCCGCTTCCCCCGCGTTATCGGCTATCGCACCGTTTTGCCGCCCGGCCGCATCACCGCCGCCTTCACCGATGAAAGCCGCCTAACCATCACGCCGGAAGATGCGCCGCCGGAAGCGGTGAACGCTGCCATCATCGGCGCCGAGCATAAACTGACGCTGAATGACCTGCGCCACCAGCGCGACACCACCATTGCCTTTCACTTGGCTGGCCACACGCTCCGCACCTGGTTCCGCGACAGTGAGGACCATCTGAAGCCCTGGCTGTTTCCCCCACTGCTGACAATCACGCGGCGCTGGATGGCGGGATGCCTCACCTGCCTTGGCGGCACCTTCCCGGCCTATCTGCTTTGGCGCGACATTGGCGACAAGGCGGCGGAGCGCATCTTCCGCGCCTGCACGCCGGAGGTTGCCGGCCCCGGCACGCTGCGGCCCATCCTGGACCCCTATAACGAAACCGGCAGCAGCCGCCATGTCAGCTTCGCTACCACCAAGACCAATTTCTGGACGCCAGATGCGCATAAATGCCAGATCAATTTGATCGTCTGCGACGAGAATTGGGAAGCTGCTGCGGCACAGACACTGGACGGCATGCCAGAGGTGCTGCGCTACGTGAAGAATGACCGGCTGGGCTTCGAAGTGCCCTATGTGGATGGCAGTACTGAGCGGCACTACCGGCCCGACTTCATCGTGGTGGTGGATGATGGTCGTGGCCCGAATGATCCGCTTCACCTGGTGCTGGAAGTGAAGGGCCGCCAAACCGCGCAAGATGACGCCAAGCATGATACGACGCGCAAACTTTGGGTGCCGTCGGTGAATGCACTGGGGCGCTTCGGTCGCTGGGATTTCTGCCGGGTGGATGGACCCTATGGCGTGGATGAGGTGATCAGACAGTGCTTGGCCAACCAGAGCGGTTTGCGGGAGGCGAAAGTGGCGTGACGGGCTGGAATGAACTCTTGGGTGCAGTCACGCGAATCCTGACGTTTCTGACGGCCGCTGGTCTTGCAGCCCTAGGCGTTTCGACACTGCATAATGTGCGTGTAGGCGCTGCTGTAGAATCTGCCATTCACGGAGCCCTCGGTTGGACCGCGTGTTTCGTCCTCTTCGCTTTATTGATGACGTTTGTGCATGGTCGAGCCGCCTCCGCCGCAGGTTGGCTAAAGGCCACAACCGATTTCGTCTGGAATACGTGGGCACTTTTCGTAGTTTCTTTTTTCTTTCTTGCAGTCGTAAGCGGCGCTAACTCCTGGCAGGAGATTCTTCAACGCCAGGAGAAAGGGATAATTCAGGGCTGGTTCCTCGTCGCTGGCTTTGCAGCCGCAGCCAAGGTCGGCGTAGCTCTGTCCGAATGTTGGTTCAGCCAGCGCGCGTCGTCGAAGCCGTCTGGAGGGAAGCATACGTGAAAAAAGCAACCATTCGACCGGCAACACCCGCCACAGCGGTCGAGACGATCGTCCATCCCGCCGATATCGCGCGCAAGAATATCCCGACCGCGGAGACTGCAGCGCTGATGGCGGAGGAGGAAGCGCGGGCTGAACCCAAGCTTTATCCACGCAACCCGGACCTGGACCCACAACTGGTCTGGCGCGGGAAGGATGCGCAGGACAGCGCGCCGCTGCGCGTTGAGACTGTGCCGATCTACATTCAGGAAAAGCTGTATCCGGAGGCGTTGATCCGCGATCTGCAACGGGTCTCGGCGAAGGAAGCGCCACCGCAGGCCGATTTGTTTGGCAGCTTCGACCGCATCACAGATGAGGCGGCGCGCCTTGAGTTCTACCAGCACGCCGAAAATTGGTCGAACCGGATGATCCTGGGCGACAGCCTCCTTGTGATGAACAGCCTGGCGGAGAAGGAAGGGCTGCGCGGCCAGGTACAGATGATTTTTCTCGATCCACCCTACGGCATTCGCTTCGCTAGTAACTGGCAGCCGAGCACCCGCACGCGCGACGTAAAGGAAGGCAAGGCTGATGGTATGTCGCGTGAGCCTGAGCAGGTAAAGGCATTCCGGGATACCTGGAAGGACGGTATCCATAGCTATCTCGCTTATCTGCGCGATCGGCTTGTCGTGGCGCGGGATTTGCTCACTGAAAGTGGTAGTATCTTCGTCCAGATTGGCGACGAGAACGTGCATCTTGTTCGCGGCTTACTGGATGAAGCGTTTGGAGCCGACAACTTTGTCGCTCAGATACCTTTCCGCAAAAAGACTATGCCGCTCGGGGCGAAGTTCCTTGAGTCGATGGGTGACTTCATCCTTTTTTATGCGCGCGACAAGGCGCAGTTGAAATTCCGTAGGTTGTTCAAGGACACATCTGTGTTGGGTGACAACCACTGGAACGTCGCGCTCGATCGAGCAGGGACCTTTCAGCGTCTATCGTCTGCGATGGTGAAAGGCACCGAACCTCTCCCGGAGGGATGGCGGATTGCCCAGCTTGTCAACATGGTCCCGATCGGCTTCGACCCCGAGCGCGTCTTCGATGTGGCCTTCCAGGGGCGGAGTATCCCGCCTGCGGATGGGCGCAGCTGGAAGACGGACCGGCCCGGCATGGAGCGGCTGCTCCGCGCTGGGCGGCTCGCCACATATGAAGGCGGCGATAAGCTCCGCTACGCCCTGCTCCTGGCCGACTACCCGGTCACGCCGCTGAACACATATTGGATGGACACTTCTGCACCGCCTGATATGCGCTATGTGGTCGAGACAAATCCGCGTGTGATCGAGCGTTGCATGTTGATGGCGACCGACCCGGGTGACCTCGTGCTCGATCCCACCTGCGGTTCGGGCACCACTGCCTTTGTTGCTGAGCAGTGGGGGCGCCGCTGGATTACCACGGACACGTCTCGCGTTGCCCTCGCCCTGGCGCGCACGCGCCTCACGGCTGGCCGCTTCCCTGCATGGCTGCTGCGTGACAGCAAAGAGGGTGCGGCGAAGGAGGGCGAAATCGCTGGCCGCCCGCCCGAGGAAGGCCCATTTCACCACGACATCCGCCAGGGCTTGGTGCTTGAACGCGCGTCGCACATCGAGATGGGCGACATCGCCAACAACGCCGAGATTGATGTCATCCACGCGAATTGGGCACCGAAGATCGAAGCCGCGCTCGCGGCTCTTAATACTGCCCTCGGCACCAAACACGCCGAATGGCAGGTGCCCCGCGCGCTACCTGAGGACGCGAAGCCAGCGGTGCAGCAAGCGCATGCAGCCTTCTGGGCCGCGCGGCGTGCGCGGCAGGTGGAAATGGATGCCTCCATCGCCCGCAACGCCGATACCGAATTCCTGCATGACCGGCCCTACACCAAAAAGAACGCCGTCCGCGTCACCGGCCCCTTCACGGTGGAGAGCCTCTCGCCCCACCGCGTCCTGCCCGCGGATGAAGAAGACCAGGTCGTGATAGAGGCTCTGGCGCAGGAAGCAGGCGCGCCCGTGCCCGAACGCCGCCCGCTCCGCACCCGGCCCGACACTGGCCCTGAGGGCGCGGATGACTTCGTGACTGCTGTGCTCGACAATCTTGGCAAGGCCGGTGTGCAGAACACCAAGAAGGGTGAACGCCTGACCTTTGCCACGCTGCGCCCCTGGCCCGGTGGCCGCTTCGTCTCGGCCGAGGGCGAATATGAGGAAGCCGGCACGAAAAAGCGTGCCGCCATCGTGATAGGTCCCGAATACGGCACCGTCGGCCCCGACCTGGTGCGAGAGGCCGCGCGCGAATGCCGCGACTGGGCGGATGCCATGGTGGTCTGCGGCTTCGCCTTCGACCCGCAGGTGGGCGACAGCACCATGAATCTGGGCCGACTGGTGGTGCTGAAGGCGCGCATGAACCAGGAATTGCGCGCGGCAGATGCCTACAAGGCCGGCGGCGGCAATTTGTTCGTGGTGTTCGGTGAGCCTGATATCGCCCTGGAGCAGGTTGGCGAGGAATGCGTCATACGCCTGAAGGGCGTGGACATCTTCGACCCCACCACCGGCGAGGTCCGTTCCTCTGGCCGGGTTGAGGATGACGTGGCCTGCTGGTTCATAGACACGGATTATGATGGCGACAGCTTCTTCGTCCGCCACGCCTATTTCCTGGGCGGCAAGGACCCCTTCGAAAAGCTCAAAACCGCCCTGAAAGCCGAAGTGGACGAGGACGCCTGGGCCAGCCTCTACAGCACCGAAAGCCGCCCCTTCGCGAAACCGAAATCAGGACGGATAGCGGTGAAGGTGATCAACCACTACGGCGATGAGGCGATGCGGGTGTTTCGGCTGTGAGGATCACCCATGCCAGGATCCGCGGGTGGCGTTCCATAAAGGATATCCAGCTTCAACCTGGCCGGGTAACGGCCTTGGTCGGCCCGAACAACGCTGGCAAGACGAGCATCCTTAGCGCGTTCAACTTTCTCCTCGGGGACCGCTACCCCCAGGTGCAGGCTCTGGAGGACAAAGACTTTTTTGGAAAGCGGCGGGACGAGGGCGTGGAAATCGCTGTCGAGTTCGAGCCCGGCCATGACCTCCGAGCGTTGACGTTCAACTCTTCAGCGACCTACCCGGCGCGCGACCTCACGGCGCGCTGGCACGACGGCCGAAATACCGGGATCACCAACGACAGCCGACGCGCAGCCGGCCTTGTCTACCTCGACGCAGCACGCAGCTTTGACGGCCAGTTCGGGGCTTCGCGTTGGAGCCTCTTCGGGCAGATCGTGCGGCAGCTCAACGAGAACTTCCGCCAGACCGTGCCCGAGCAGACATTAGTCGAGATTCAGGGCCACCTGGAGCGGGCACAGGAGCTACTCAAGACAGATCTCTACAAGGCGTTCGTTGCGGCAGTCTCGGCCGCATTCCAGGAACAGGTTAGGCTCGCGGGGCATGCGGTCGAGTTCGATTTCCGCACTTTCGACCCGCTTAATTTCTACCGGGCAATGTACCCGACGCTGGTGGAGGACGGCGAGGGTAAGAACCCGTCGGAGGCCGGCTCAGGCATGCGAAACCTGATCGTCATGGCGCTCTTCCGAGCCTACGCCAAGACGTTCAGGAGCGACTCCATCATCGCCATCGAAGAGCCAGAACTCTACCTTCACCCCCATGCCCAACGCAGCCTGGCGGCGCTGTTCACGGAGCTCGCCGCAGCCGGTTCTCAGATCTTCTATTCGACCCATAGCGCATCCTTCCTGTGGGCGGAGCGCTTCGACGAGATCGTCCTCGTGGAGCGGAGGCCGGACGAAGACGGCGATGTTGCGACGCAGGTGCGGTGGCTGCCCGAGGACGAAATGGTCAAGCGCAGGCGATCGCTTCATCCTGGCGTCGCCCTCACGGGCGCTAGCGTCCGTGATCGGCTGGCTTTCGCATGCGGCGTCGAGCAGGCGGAGGCGTTCTTCTCTAAGGCAGTGGTGTTGGTCGAGGGCGAGACCGAGGCGGCCGCCCTTCCTGTCTTCGCTGAGGCGCTCGATTTTCCCTTCGACGCGCATGGCGTGTCCGTCGTCGAGGCATCGGGCAAGTCTGGCCTGGACACGCTGCACGATCTCTACGGGGGCTTCGGCATCCCAACCTTCGTCATCTTCGACAACGACGAGGGAACTCGCGACCGCGGTTTGCTGGACGCAAACCGCACGCTGACGCGCCTCCTTGGGCTACTCGAAACAGAGAGTCCGTCAGCCTCTGTCGGCGAGCGCCACGCAATACTCTCGCCCGACTTCGAGAAGACGCTGCGGCGCGAGCTAGACGCCTTCGAAGCGGGCCTCTACGACCGGCTAGAGGCCGAAGCTAGGCGAGCGTACGGCGGTGCGCGAAAGCCGTCTATCGCACGTCATCTGGCTAAGCGGCTTGCTGGAGAGGGCCGCATCCCGCCAACGATTGCGCAAATTATTTCGGCAGTCGCCAAGATGTTGGGCGCAGAGGCAAGAGAACCCAATCGCGCCGTCGAGACCGAAAACCCAGATGAGGTATAATTTTAAGCTTTGGTCTCGTCGATTCCCCAGCACCAATTCGTCGGCAATGATGATGTTGTGAGCACAGGAAATTCACCCCTCCAACGAGTGGGATTCGAAACCTCAGCGTTCAGCCTCAATTTTCCACCCCCAGTTCCAGTCCCCCCGGCATCTATTTCACCAACTCATGCTGCATCGCAGCATGAATAAACCATTTCAGATCAACGCCTTAAACCTTGTTGGAAAAATCACCCCACCCTCAAGCTTTGGAGAGAATCCCCCGATTCGGAGAGAAAAAGCCCGACCATTCCGCCCCTGCACCATCAAGGTTTCTGGCGAAAAGCCCGCAAATGCTCGGGAATTTCCAAGCCCGTCCAGGGCTGAGAGCATGTTTGGGGAAAGGGAGGTGGCGTCCCGTACGGGATTCGAACCCGTGCTACCAACGTGAAAGGCTGGTGTCCTAGGCCTCTAGACGAACGGGACAAGGCCGGAAGGCGCGCTTAGTAGCCCCTGTTGCGCCCCCCGCCTAGCCCCCCTTGGCCATTTATCGCCCTGTCTTGCCAGAAAATGCCCTTCCGGCTTGTGTGGTGATTCTATCGAACCCTGGCACCCATCATGACAGAAACCCCCTGCCGGCTTTATCTCATCACGCCTCAAAGGCTTGACCCGCTGGCTTTTCGTGGCCCATTGGCCGCGGCGCTTGATGGCGGCGATGTCGCCTGCCTGCAATTGCGCCTGAAAGACGCGTCAGAAGATGACATCGCGCGTGCAACCGATGCACTGATGCCTATTGCTGCAGCGCGCGATGTCGCGTTCCTGCTGAATGACAATGCGGCTTTGGCGGCAAGGCTCGGCTGTGATGGCGCCCATCTCGGCCAGACCGATGGCAACCACGCCGAAGCACGGCGGATGCTCGAAGGGCGTATTCTAGGCATCACCTGTCACGCTTCGCGCCATCTGGCGATGGAAGCCGGCGAACTTGGCGCCGATTACGTGGCCTTCGGTGCCTTCTTCCCGACCGAGACCAAGCAAACCATCCATCGCGCCGCGCCCGATATTCTGGCTTGGTGGCAGGAGATGTTCGAAATCCCCTCGGTCGCCATAGGCGGCATCACGACCGCCAATTGCGCCCCGCTGGTGCAGGCCGGGGCGGATTTCCTGGCCGTGGTCGGCGCGGTTTGGAATCACCCGGAAGGCCCGGCTAAAGGCGTGCAAGACATGAATGCGGCGATTGCCGAGGCACATCGCGCCCCGGGCTGAAAAGGCCGCTTTTCAGCCTGGCAAATTCACCCGTCAGCCTTCGCCACCACCACCATGGCTGGCTTCAGCAGCCGGCCATTCAGCGTCCAAGCCGAAGTCCAGCCATGGATCACCGTCCCCGGCGCCACGCCTTCCGGCGCGGGCTGCTCGGCCATCGCCTGGTGCTTTTCCGGATCGAAAGCCTGGCCCTTGGGGTCGTGGCGCTGCACGCCGTGGCGTTCAAGAATGCCAAGGAAGGACCGCTCCACCCCCTCAAACCCGGCGCGGAGCTTGGTCAGCAGATCGGGCTCATCCTCTGCAGGTGCCGGCAGGGCTTCGATGCCGCGGCGCAGGTTCTCAGCCGCTTCCACCACATCGCTCGCGAATTTCTGCGTGGCGTAGGCGCGTGCATCAGCCACTTCGCGCTGGGTGCGGGCGCGCAGATTCTGCATTTCGGCTTCTGAACGCAGCCATTTGTCGCGCAAAGCCTCAAGCTCCTGCGCCAGCATGAAAAGCCGC
>Ga0079301_1001672_pt1 | contig 10112 bp, 8 predicted proteins | sample Wag4_2014_7_11_3_FD_74797 | JGI IMG/M metagenome (GOLD analysis project Ga0079301, IMG submission 74797) | Fresh water mixed with fracking chemicals microbial communities from Ohio, USA - Utica-2 Time Series FC 2014_7_11 | ecosystem: Engineered > Industrial production > Chemical products > Input...
ATCATAAATTGCGTCAAAAAATGCTGGAGTTAATTGATCAGGGATCTCGCTTAACTGTTTCTGAAATTTATATCAAGCTTCGTATTGAACAGAGCGTGGCGAGCCAGCACTTGGCAATACTCCGGCGGGCGGGAGTTGTAAAGACAGAACGCAGTGGAAAATTCATTTATTATTCAATTGACAAGCAGCGCATTAAGCAAATATCAGCGCTAGCAGCTGAGCTGGTGGCGTAATTTGCCTATGGAAAGAGAGTACGATTGGTTTTATCATAAATGTAGAGAATTATAGTTTTGAGCTTGGCTTTGATATAGGTCAATTGTGTAACTTTACCCGAGTATAAACACAACTTGATGAAACTTCTAAAAAAAGCCATTTTTTCTACTTCATTGGTTTTGCCCTGTTTTTCCATTTATAGTCCTGGTAAAGCAGATACTTCGGCTGACCCCATCGCGTTAATGGAATCTTATCCGAAGGACTATTTTATTTCCCCGGTTGATAATCCCCTGCTTGTATCAGGCACATTTGGTGAACTTCGTTCGAATCATTTTCATGCAGGGTTGGATTTAAAAAGTAAAACAGGCGGGGTTGGCCAATCCGTCTATGCTGCTGCTTCTGGTTACATTGATCAAGTTAAAGTACAAGGTAGTGGGTATGGAAATGTGCTGTATATCAAGCACCCCAACGGATATTCAACAGTATACGCTCACCTTGACAAGTTTAGTCCTTCTATTGCTAGCTTGGTTAAAGAGGTGCAGTATAAACGGGAAAAGTTTGAGGTAACGATTGACTTACCCAAAGACAAGTATCCTGTACGTAAGGGAGAAGAAATCGGGAAAATGGGAAATTCCGGAGGTAGTACCGGCCCACATCTACATTTTGAAGTTCGGGCGGCAGGAAAGGCGATCAACCCACTATTATTTGGAATTCCCGTTCGAGATAATCGTCCACCGGAAATTCGAGATATGAAGCTATATGTGTTGAACGAACATCGTGAAGTAACTGGGTCGTATCCATTGCCCGTAGAGAAGCGAAAAGAGGGAGTTTATGGGCTGAAAGGAGGCTTGGTAGAGCGCCGAGTTGGTGCATGGAGAGTTGGTCTAGGTATCAAGGTATATGATAAATGTGATGGCACCACCAATAACAATGGTGTGTACGCGCTTAGTGTCTTTGCAAATGGTGCGTTAATTTATAGCTGGACTGCAGAAGGGTTTCATTTTGATGAAACGAGGTACTTAAATGCGCACTGTGATTATGCTGCGCAAAAGAAATTTGGAGCATGGTTTCATCGACTATTTGTACTTCCGGGAGACAAGTTATCCATGTATGAGCGCACAGAAAAAATGGGCTCTATTGCCCTTAGTGCGACCCAGCCTACAGAGGTGACGGTTGTGGCGATGGATGCGGCTGGTAATAAATCCAATGTTCAATTTACGTTATTCAGAGATACAAACATGGTTGTTCAGGAGCCGGTCGTGTATCAGTACCTGTTCCCATTCAATCAACAGAACCAATTACAGCTAGGAGATTTTAATTTAAAAATGCCCAAAGGGACCCTGTATGAGGATTTAAGGTTGAAATACCAATCTGAACCGAGCAACCGATCAGATGTGTATTCTGCGTTTCACCGCCTGCATGAATATACAACCCCAGTTCATCAATTTTTCGAGATAGGGATATTACCTAATGAGCTGCCAGAAGCACTTCGAAAAAAGGCTTTTGTGGCGCGACTAGGTGGTAAAAGGGCGGATAATTGCGGTGGGCTATGGAAAGATGGCCTGTTAACTACTCAAGTTAGATCATTCGGAACGTACTGTATAATGGTGGATAATACTCCACCAACAATTTCTCCTGTGATATTTGATGCTGACATGAGTAAAAAATCAGCGATTTCTTTTCGCATTACAGATAATGTAGACGTCACGGATAAGGCGGACGCACTTAACTGGAAGGGGATGATAGATGGAAAATGGGTATTGTTTGAATATGATAAGAAGCGTAATAGATTAACCCACTGGTTTGATGCTCAGCTACAGCCGGGACTACATACCCTATCGTTGGAGGTGGTAGATGACCGTGGCAATCGATCTGTATTTGAGCGATCTTTTAAGCGGTAATAATTCTACAAAAAAATAGTTTAATTCCTAGTTTGTTGCATTAGGTAGTGATTTCTTGTGAAAAAAGAGTACCTGCTCTTTTCCATCTTGCTCCATCTTGAGTTTTAAGGAGTCACTAGACTGATACACAACCTTGATAAGGCGTTGGGTTTTATTTGCACTTGTCGTATCCGTTAGCAAAAGGTAGTTGACGGTAGACTCCCAATATCCAGCTTCTGCGTATAGTCCAATTGAACGGTATTGGTATACATGGGATGTCAAGAGTTTTAATTGAACGGAGTCAAGGGGAAGGTTGACAGACTTTCCATTTTCAAAAAATGCTACAGCTTGCCAAGTGCCGCCTAACTCTTGTTCATCTACAGTACAAGCAGACGCGCTCATCAAAAACAGCAAAAAAAGAGAGAGGCGTATCATTAAAAACCCATGTTGATTGTTTCACAAAAGTAAGTCGGTTTATACCTTTTAACTAAGAGAATTGCCAGAATTAAGGATTTTTATCTTGACCCTTGAATAAATTGATTGGATTAACGTTTCTTTGTCTTGCTTTTCATGAATATTTACCAAAAAAAAACATATTGGAAGTGGTATTTGGCTGCTGCTGCGGTCTTTATTGTTAGTATCACACTGTGGTACACAAAAAGCTTGGCAGATAAGCTTTCTGTGAGGGAGGATCAGCAAGCGCAGCAGTTTGCTGAAGCCCTACGCAATCTAGCAAAAACAAACATGGATGAAGGGCAGCGAAACTGTGATTGTGATGTGGAGCTACACCGACTAGTCATTACACAAAATACAACTGTTCCAGCGGTACTTTTAGACGAGGGTTGGAATATTTTAGAATATCGTAACATAGGGGATCCCGCTATACTATTGGACACTACTACACTGCGCAAAGAGCTCAACCGAATGGCCGCTGTTTGGAGTGACACGATTGAAGTTTCAGTCCCACCCTATTTTAGGAACTACCTCGTTTATTCACGATCTAACCTTTTAACTTGGCTGAGGTGGTATCCTTATATTCAGCTTCTTTTAATCGGCGCTTTTATTGCAGTGGGATATATTGGATTTAGCGCGTCCAGAAAAGCACAAGAAAATAGAGTCTGGTTGGGTATGGCAAAAGAGACTGCACATCAGCTTGGAACACCAATTACAGCAATTATGGGTTGGGTCGAGGCAATAAAGACTTTGAATGAGACGGATGCTAACACGCTAGAAATGTTGGATGAGCTGAACAAAGATGTCTTGCGGCTTGAATTAGTCTCCGACCGCTTTTCTAAGATAGGGTCTCAACCAGAGCTCTCTCCAGAAAATATATATACGGCACTAGAACGCAACCGTGAGTATATGCAGCGTCGTTCGCCAAGAAAGGTAAGCTATCATTTCCCTAACCCAGCTCAAGAGCCCGCCATATACGTGATGACCAATGCACATTTATTTGATTGGGTAATCGAAAATTTAATACGAAACTCAATTGATGCAATGGAAAGTGGGTCAGGGGAAATTAAAGCAGAGGTTCTTCAAGAGGGCAGGCATGCGATTATCGATATTACTGATTCGGGGAAAGGTGTACCTGTCGGAAAGCATAAAACAATTTTTAAGCCGGGATACTCCACTAAGACGCGAGGCTGGGGACTAGGCCTATCATTGTCAAAACGAATTGTTGAACAGTACCACAAAGGTAAAATTGCTGTTAAGCGCTCGGAGCCTGGAAAGGGAGCCACCTTTTCGATTCGTTTGCCACTAGCCCCAGAAAAGCATAGTTGAATGGATTAAAATAGGTCGCGAAAATGATTTTAATAACAGGTGCTAGTGGTCAATTAGGTCAATGTTTCAAACAGTTAGCCGAGGAGGAGGGATCAATAAACGCTCTTTTTTGTGATTCTTCCACGTTAGACATCTCGGATCGGGCAGCCGTGAATAGGTTTTTTAAAGATTATCCAATTCATTGGTGTATTAATTGCGCTGCTTATACGATGGTTGATAAGGCAGAGTCGGAGGTGGAAACAGCCCATAGGGTGAATGTTATTGGGGTTAAGAATCTTGCTCAAGCCTGTGCTAAAGTGGGAGCGGGGTTTATCCACTTTTCATCTGATTATGTTTATCAAACCAAACAGAACCGTCCGTTTGAAGAGACTGATAGAACGCAGCCTCAAGGGGTGTACGCAAAAACCAAGCTAGCAGGAGAGCGAGCAGCTTGGAGAGCGAATCCTTTGGGGACGATGATTGTCAGGACTTCTTGGGTATACGCACCGCATGGGCATAATTTTGTGAATACGATGCTGCGGCTTGGCTTGGAGAGGCGGGAAGTTGGGGTTGTTTTTGACCAAGTAGGCACTCCTACTTATGCTCCAGACCTGGCGGCGGCCATTTGGGGAATACTAAAACGTGCAACTATTGATACCGAAATAAGAAGAAAAATGGTGGGAGTGTGGCACTATTCCAATGAGGGGGTTACAAGTTGGTATGATTTTGCTGTTGCCGTCATGGAATTAGGCGGGAGAAACTGTAGTGTTTTACCGATTGAAAGTCGGCAATATCCTACTCCAGCCACTCGTCCATTCTATAGCGTTTTAAACAAAAGAAAGATAAAAGAGGCTTTTCACCTTACAATTCCCCATTGGCGAGATAGTCTTCAGAAGTGTATTGAGATAAGGGAAAAAAATTAGTGTAAAAATGATCCTGATTACAAAAAACAAATTGTGGCAAATCAGTAGCTTTGCCCCATGGACGTAATTGTATTTGTAGCTATAGGGTTGGGGGTAATTGTTCTTGTTGGGTATTTCCTTCGAGCAAGTGCTCCAAAATCAAGTGAAGAGGTAGTGCCTAAGGTTTTATATGATCAGGCTATTAATCAACAGGCACAATTAAGATTGGACTTGGTGGCTTGTGAGCAAGAAATTCGGGATTTATTAATTCAAATAGCGACTCGAGATCAGCAAATTTTGCACTTAAGAGCGCAGCAGGAGGAGGCAGTACAGACAGAAGTTCGACTAAAGGCCTCCTTTGAGAACCTTGCTAACCGGCTACTTGAGCAGAAGGGCGAGCAAATAACACGGTTAAACGCGCAACAAATGCAGTTAATTTTGCAGCCATTGCGCGAAAAAATTAAAGATTTTGAAGAAAGTATAGATCGCAAGTTTACAGAAGAAACGCGTGAAAAGTCATCGTTGAAAAAGGAAATTGAGCAGTTGCGGGATATGAATATGCAGCTTAGCCAAGATGCTCACAATCTAACTAATGCTCTAAAAGGGCAGAGTAAAGTACAAGGTGACTGGGGTGAATTCCAATTAGAGATATTATTAGAAAAAGCGGGTTTACAGAGGGGGGTTCATTTTGCTGTTCAACCTACTTTTAAGGATGATCAAGGAGCCTCAAAGCGTCCAGACTTTATTATCCACCTCCCAGAGGATAAGCACTTAATTGTTGATTCAAAAGTGTCTCTTACTGCGTTTGAAAGGTATTTTAACGATCCCGATTCCAGCCAAAGAGAAAAGTATTTGAAAGCGCATATTGATAGTATTCGAGCCCATGTTGAAGATTTAAGTAAGAAAAACTATCAAGCTTTAGCTGGAATCCACTCACCGGATTACCTTTTAATGTTTATTCCATTAGATGCCGCATTGACAACTGCGACACAGGCTGACCCCAAGTTATTCACTGATGCATTAGAGCGAAATATAGTATTGGTGACCGCGGGCAGTTTATTAGCAACTATGCGTACGGTTTCTCATTTATGGCGTCAGGAAAAACAGAGCAAGTCTGTTCAAGAGATTGCTAAGCAAAGTGGACTGCTGTACGATAAATTTGTTGCGTTCGTGGAGGACTTACGGCTAATTGGCTCTAGGTTGGAACAGGCTCGCCTGTCGTATGATGATGCTATGAACAAGTTGTCTTCCGCCAGTAGACCTGGGGATACTTTAATTGGAAAAGCAGAGAAAATTCGGGAGCTAGGAGCTAAAAATACTAAAAACCTACCATTTGATTTACAATAAGTTACCAGGGGTTAAGAAAGATAGATGCTACTATTTGTATAGCAAACAGAACGGAAAGGACCGTTATGGTAATTTTCCTAGTGAAGTAAAGACCATAAGTAACAAAGCGATCCCAGGCAGGGAAAGCCAGCAATAAAATAGTAGTCCAGAGGGGCAGCATAAGAATGAGCTCCAGATTCGGGAGCCCATTTAGCCAGATTGTATATAGGATTATACCAATAAGCAACGCCCGCTTTTCAGGAAGATAGAGATCTGTTCTTTTTGCAAGAAGTCCAAGTAGGGGTAATGTAATTAAAAACAGAGGGTTAATAAGTAGTAGCAGCGTAAATAATGCGTTAGGAATAGGATAATTAGCAAATGAATTTCCTGTAGATCGGTAATGGTTCAATGACCACCCTGAGGTGTATAGAACCATAGATTCTAGAGCGAATAACGCAATAATGAGAAGCGCTACTATTACTATAACTTTGGGCTTTTTTAGGCGTAAGGTCCAAAAGGCATTGAGGAGAAGAGGTGTTAGGAGCAACAATAAGCTAGGCACTAATAAGAAGAGCATGAAGCTAATTATAGTTGCAAAAATTGCACTGACTGTATCTTTCCTTTCTATACTTTTCACGCTTAAGCCAATAACAATGAATAATAAACACAACGCTGTAACTAGCGTGTTGTGGAGGAAAACAGAAAAAGAAAATATTGGCGCACTAGCAAGGAGGCCCGCAAATAGTAACCGACTACGCTGTTTGGCGCCCGGTGATAAAAATTGAATACATCGAATAAAAAAAAAGATAGTTATTCCAGCCAACCCAGTTCTAAGATAGAGGGATTGAAAGGGTGGAAAGTAGGAATCATAAATTCCGGTTGTTGGCCAAGGGGGCACTGGTAAAATTGTAGCAAGCGTGTTTAGGAGGCCGTTTACGTTTAGCTGATATGAAAAAGTAGAGGAGGGCGGGGTATCTATACCGGTAAAAGCACCAATTAAAAGCAGAATAACACTAATTATTAGGGCAAAACCGGCGCTTTGAATGCTCGTCATATTAAATTAAAAAGATTCCATTTTCATAGATAGGCACTTCATCTGCTGTTATTATTCCTCCTTGAGTCATATCAGTGATCATATCCCAATGAACAGGTGATTGGTTTTTACCGCCGGTTTGAAGATAGCTTTGTCCAATGGCAAGGTGGACGGTTCCTCCTATTTTTTCGTCGAACAGAATATTTTTTGTCATTTTTTGGATGCCATAATTTGTTCCAATAGCCGCTTCCCCGAAGTGACGAGTGCCGGGCAGTTCAAAAATTTGATCTAGAAAAGATTGACCTCTTACTGCTTCCCATTTTTCAATACGCCCATTTTCCACCCAGAGTGTGACGCCCTCAACTTCTTGCCCTTGATAGATACATGGATAGGAAAAATGGATTACACCATTCACACTATCCTCTACAGGACTGGTATACACTTCTCCGGAGGGCATATTGGTCTGCCCATCGGAGTTAATCCATTTTCGGCCTTCGCAGGAAAAAGTTAGATCTGTACCTTGTTCTGTTCGATATTGAATTTTTTTAGAGCTATTTAAGTGGTTTACAATTCTTTGTTGGTTTTCTCGGAGCTGAATCCAAGCCGATTTTGGATCCTGTTCAAATAGCTTGCATGCACTGAATACGAAGTTTTCGTATTCAGAGAGAGACATACCAGCCTCCTGTGCGGCAGCATCTGTAGGCCATTGGCATAAATTGCGTTTTAAACGGCGGTCAGCGGTTCTTTCAAAGTAGTGCTTGTTTTGTATTTCGAGTGCTTTCTGTCTTTGTTTTTGTCGGTCAACTGGAGCACTTTGCATTTCTCTTAGGTTGAAGGGCGCTCGAATTGCCAAGTAGCATTCAAATGATTCCATTGCGATACTGCTAAGTACACTTGGTGTATTTAGGGCAAGGTCACTTGCATGATTTAGAAAGAGTCTCTCTCTTTCACGAAACGCCATATCAATCTCCACAAGGGCTGCACCTGCTTGTAATGCCGCTTGATAGAAGGCACCAACGAGGGGCTCCGCTAGTGTTGTGGTACTAACGAACACCCGGTCTCCAGGTTGTATTTCAAGGCAGTAATTGGCCAGTAGGCTTGCGTATTTTTGTACAGTTTGCATGTTAGTAGACATTTAGCGCTAAAGTATAAAAAAGCCGAGTCAATGGGTGTATTAGAATAGCCAACAAATCAATTTTTTGAGGTTTACGGAACCCTTACCCTACTTTATGGGGTGATGCAATATGATCTTTGCTTCAAAACAGGAAAGTTAGTAAGAGGCTGTCGGTCATTTTTATATGGATTGTTTATAGGGTATTTAATAGTCGGCACCCAAAACAAACTCGATATTTTTGGTTTAGGTTGAACGGGATGGCCAACCGATTGACTGAGTAATTTTTGAGAATTATAGAGGCCTATTTGAGAAGAGGGCTGGTGCTTTTAGCAAGTATTTAATCTGATGTTTTACCTTTATGGGGACTTAAACAATGGCGTTAAGTAGAATAAAACAAACATAATACGATGGAGCAATATGGAAAAATTTTAGTGGTTGCGATGCCCCTGTTCCTACTGATGGTATTATTGGAGCGTTGGTACGGTTGGAGGAGAGGGAAAGACACGTATAGTAGCATGGATATGATTTCAAGCCTAAGTTCAGGCATTACCAACGTAGTTAAAGATGTATTAGGACTGAGTGTTTCGCTGGTCGCTTACGGTTGGTTATTAGATCGAGTGGCAATAACGAATGTTGAATCTACCTTTTGGACATATTGCATTGCCTTTATTGCCTTTGATTTTTCTGGTTATTGGGTTCATCGCTTAAGTCATGAGATTAATATTTTTTGGAATAAGCACGCGATTCACCACAGTAGTGAGTCGTTTAATTTGGCTTGTGCATTGCGCCAGAGTGTGTCTTCGTTTGTTAATTTGTTTACTGTTTTTTTACTGCCTGCAGCAGTGCTGGGAGTGCCGGAATCTGTAATGGGGGTTGTTGCGCCCATACATCTTTTTGCACAGTTTTGGTATCACACACAGCATATTGACCGTATGGGGTGGCTGGAGCAAATAATCGTGACGCCATCACATCATAGGGTTCACCATGCAATTAACCCGGAATACATGGATAAAAATCATGGGCAGATATTTATTATTTGGGATAAACTATTTGGTACATTTCAAGAAGAGCTACCCAATATCGTTCCTGTTTATGGCATAACGCGTCCGGTAAGAACATGGAATCCCATTAAGATTAACTTTCAGCATTTATTTTTATTGGTAAAGGACGCTTGGCAGACCGCTAAATGGTCGGATAAATTACGAATTTGGTTTATGCCTACAGGATGGCGTCCAGAGGATGTTTCTATTCGTTATCCTGTACTAAAAATTGATGATCCCTATAACTTTGAGGTTTATGCACCTAAATTAGATCCACGTACTCAAGTTTGGAGTCACGTTCAACTTGTGTGGGTATTTTTGATTACGATCTACTTTTTTAGTAACCTTGTACATATTGGAGTGCCATCGATATTTGGATATGGTTTGTTCATTTTTTTATCGGTATACGCATATACAGAGCAAATGGATCAAAATCCTTTTGCTTGGTATTGGGAGCTTGTAAAAAATGGCTTAGGCTTTTTTATTTTATACCTAACGAGAGACTGGTTTAAGCTATCTGAAGTCTTTTGGTTTGGCCCACATTTTGTTGCTTTCTACTTGGTTGTATCATCGGTAATTGCCTGGGTGATTCGATTTGAGCCGAAGCCGGAGATGCTTCAGCCTAGGTAATTAGGGCCTTAAGAGCCCATTTCTATGAAGTAATCATTTAGGTTTACGAATATTAAATAGGCACTTTTTTTACAACTACTTTGTTGGACTTAAGTCCAGCAGCTATGATTTGGCGTTGATAATCCGCGGCCATAAACGTCGCTATCTTATCAGAATATTGGTTAAAATCTAAGCGAACAATCCATCCTGGTTCACCAAGACAGGCGCTGTTGA
>Ga0079301_1001673_pt1 | contig 10109 bp, 12 predicted proteins | sample Wag4_2014_7_11_3_FD_74797 | JGI IMG/M metagenome (GOLD analysis project Ga0079301, IMG submission 74797) | Fresh water mixed with fracking chemicals microbial communities from Ohio, USA - Utica-2 Time Series FC 2014_7_11 | ecosystem: Engineered > Industrial production > Chemical products > Input...
TAGTTAAGTTATCGGTATTTACATCGTTCATGAGCATGTACTCGCGATATTCTCCGATGTCAGATAAGAACTTGCGTGCTCGAGCGAACTCGGCCTTATTTCCTTCTTCCCAGTGAGTGTGCAAGGAGCCTAGAACCTCGAAGGTCTCTGGGTGCTGCCAGGTAAATGTAAGTCCGCGCCAATCGACACTTCCGTATCCAGATACGTATTCTTCCACTTCGAGATCAGTATTTGAATGATGGACCAACCAATAGGACTCTTGCTTTTCGCCGCCACTGTCAGAGCGATCTATCATTCCCGCTTTTCGTGACAAGACAACTACAGCACCAGGTGTAACAACCATAAGTCGCACTGGATTTGAATGTTGCCACATTAACGTTCCGCCGGGCTTATCCTCTGCAGCAATTAGATTGACGAAGGAAGAACCCTCAATTCCATAAATCTTAGCCATTTCCTTCGTCGCAGCCATCGCGATATCTCGATATGAATCAACCGCCTTAGGATGCTTAACTTCAAGGGCTGCCAAGATGTCTTTAGCTAAAGTCATAGAGAAATTCTAAGTCAAGAATATGGATATTTCTAGATTGGCACTCTGATGATATTGAGTTCAACCACCCTTTACTCACTAGGGGTGATTTAGAGGCTTATCTAATACGTTGCTCTTCCACCGGATGCGTCAAAGGTAAATCCTGTCGTAAATGAGCAAGCTTTTGAAACCATAAACGCCAACATCTCTGCAGCCTCTTCTGGTTCACCAACCCGTGCCATTGGAATACGCCCCAACATATATTTCAACGTTTCATCGCTTGTGCCTGCGTTAAATGGTGTTCTAATCACAGCCGGTGCAAATGCGTTAATTGTGATTCCTTCAGTAGCTACCTCTTTGCCAACACCTTTTATAAATCCAATCATTCCCGATTTGGATGTGTTGTAGGCATGCATGCCAGGGTTGCCCTCTTTGCCTGCAATTGATGCAACGTGTGCAATGCGTCCGTACTTTCTAGATTTCATATGTGGAATAACTGCTTGGGTAAGCCAGATGGTTCCAAATAGATTGATTGCCACAGTTTTTTCAAAGATTGCCCAGTCGACATCTTCTAGTTTGGTATTTGTTGGACCAACGATTCCGGCTGTATTTACAAGTGCATCTATCTGTCCATGCTCTGAAATCACAGATGCAATGAGCGCTTGGATGTTGGCTTGATCGCTCATATCTACGCTCTTCACCTGATTAGCATTCAGCGCTCGTTCGGATTGAAGAGTGGATAGTCCGACCTGATCTAAGTCGGCAATTACAACAGAGGCACCACGAGAAGCTATCAACGCAGCTGCTGCTCTTCCGATCCCACTGGCTGCACCAACTACTAGAACTACTTGTCCCGAAAAATCTCTGAGATCAGTTGTCATGGCTACTCCCCTGCTCCAAAGCTGAAGCAAAAATCTAAATCCTTGGCCAATGGTAAGGGCTTAGGGTCTACCGCGGTGAAAATTTGAGGTCTAAACTCTGGCTCATGAATACAGTTGCAATCGTCACTGGAGGCGCTAAAGGAATCGGCTTTGGCAGCGCACTACGTTTACTTGAAGATGGTGCCACAGTTGTCATCTTTGATCTCGATGAGAAGGCGATTGCAAGCGCCAAAGAAGAATGTGCAAAATATGGAGACAGATTTTCGGCCATCAAGGTAGATATCGCCTCCGATGCGCAGGTGAAGCAGGCTGTGACAGATGTTGGAAACAAATATGGTCACATCAATTATTTAGTCAATAGCGCAGGAATCCAAACGTATGGAACTGCAGAAGATACTTCAGAAGAGCTCTGGGATAGAACATTCGGTGTCAACGTTAAGGCGATGTATCTGACCGCAAAGTATGCGATTCCCTTTATGCGAAAAGCAAAGGGTGGTTCGATTGTGAATATCTCTTCCGTGCAGGCTCTCTCAAATCAAACCAACGTTCTGGCCTATGCATCTTCCAAGGGCGCTGTAAATGCACTTACTCGGGCAATCGCTGTCGATTACGCGCCTGAGCAGATCCGTTGCAACGCAGTCCTACCTGGATGTGTGGATACACCGATGATCCGCGCGACAGCTGAATCTTTTGCAGGCGAGCGAAGCGCCGAAGATTTCTTGCACGAATGGGGTTTAACTCATCCGATTGGTCGAATGGCGACTATTCATGAAATCGGTCAACTGGTTGGATTCTTATGCTCTGAGAAATCCTCATTCATAACTGGATCCTCATACGTCATCGATGGTGGCATGACGTCACAGTTGCCGAACAAACTTGCCTAAGAGAAGTACTCCTATTTTTTAAGAATGAGACAGAACGGGTGTCCTTCAGGGTCAAAGAAAACTTGGAAATGTTTTGCAGTCTGAAACTCAGATTGCACAGCACCGATGTCCAGCACCTCTGCTCGAGCCTTCTCCATATCATTTACATGAAAATCTAAATGCGCCTGCTGAGCGACGGCTCCATCAGGCCACGTAGGACGCTGATAGTTTTCAATTTTCTGGAAAGCCATCTTCGTTGCGCCATGCTCATCAAGGAGCTCCAACCACGTGACATCCTCGGGGGCGAAATCCCCAAGTGGTTCGACTGGCCAACCCGTGATCTTGGAATAGAAATCAGCCAAAGCGATTGGATCCTGGCAATCAAGTGCGGTGTATGCGTACTTAGCAATAGACATGGTGATATTTTAACTGTATGAGCCCAAAAATTACCCCTAGTTACTGGATATGCCCTAGGTGCGAAACTCGAGATGACTACTACTACGCGCCACGTGTTGTCGGACAAGTTGGCATTGCACGCGGATTTGGAATTGGAGACTCTGAATTTATCGGTGGTGGCGCTCAATCTGTGGAGAAAGAAGTAGCTCTCTGTAAGAAGTGTGGCGAGCGTGTTAAATTCGTTGCAGAGATTGTTGAGTACTCTGCTGAAGAAACTCGAGAACGCGGCAAACAGGGCGTAAAGAGCGGGCTCGTTATCTTTGTAATTTCTAGTATCGCAACTTTCTTTATCGCGCGCCACTATATCTATTCGTACGAAGATTCGACTCCATGGCTCATCGCATCGGTAATCTCGACGGTAATCTCCGTCTTTACTTTGCTATTTGTCTTCTCTTCTGCAAAAGATTCTCTTAAGTAATACAAGAAATATGTCTCGTGAGAAAATACATTCAGTTAAAAACTAAAGGTACGACCCAAACGTTGCGCCAAATTAGTACTTGACTCACGATATATCTCATCGAGAAACGCTCTGTCTTCAGGAAGGATTGATATGTCAGTGAGCTTTTTGAATGTTAATGCAGATAAATAGTTTTTCTGTTCTATCGTGAGAATCTTGCTTCTTCTAATCCGCCTTACCAATTGAGGAAAACGAGAGGATCTTCCGACATTCACTCGTGGTATTTCATAAATGAATTCAGTAGATTTAAGGTCGAACGCCTCGGGTAGGAGAAATTTCATAAGCTCTGGAAGAGCCTGTTGCGGGTTTAGAGTTAACTGACTAAAGCTCATCACGTGAATCTGACTCACGTCAAAATGGTCAAAATATCTCTCTAGGTGTTCAAAGTAGAATCCTTGTGACACGACATCTCCATATGGGACACCCTGGTAATTTTGGTAATTGCGAATAGCGTCACTAAAAGTTCGATTACGTGATATTGCTCCAATCCGTTGACCGTGTAAATATGCTGAATAAGCGCGATCAGCAGGATTGCGAAGTACTGCCACAATCTTCACTTCCGGTAAATGTAGGGCAATTCTTGCGGCCGCAGAGTTGCTTGGTAGATAGCTCGGTGATTTTTCTCCAATGGTCTGATTGGGAGTTGCGCCATCAAAATTTCTAAAGTATTCGTTCACCCCGTCACCATCTCGATACTGTAGATCACGATTCCAAAAGTGCAATTCTCTTTGAGGGGTAAAGAAAAGCTTAGGATTACGCTCAAGGAATTTTCGCAGGCTTGATGTTCCCGATTTCTGGGCTCCGATAATGAGAAACTGAGGTTTGTTCATAGTTTTACGATACGACTTGGTGAGAGCAACGAGTGCAACACTTGAAAGGTTTGAAAAACCCACATGAAACTCACAATTTCCCTTGAATTCGAGTTTGAACGCGCTTATCTCTTCGGGCTAAATGAGATACTTCACCCATGTTTGAAGCCCTCTTTCTAGGATTAATTCAGGGCCTTACTGAGTTTCTGCCTATCTCATCGAGTGCTCATCTGCGTCTTGCGGGCGAGTTTTTGCCTAGCGCAAGCGACCCAGGTGCAACATTTACTGCGATCACCCAGATTGGTACAGAGCTTGCAGTTCTGATCTACTTTAGAAAAGATATTGCCAGAATCGCATCCGCCTGGCTCTCTAAGGTAATAATCCGTAAAGAGATTCCTAGAGGTTCGGCACAAGATGTTCGTCTTGGCTGGATGATTATTCTGGGTTCACTTCCTATCGTTGTTCTTGGCTATCTCTTCCAAGAAAATATCCGCAATACATTTAGATCACTCTGGTTAATAGCAATCGTCATGATTGTCTTCGGAATCATTCTAGGAATTGCTGATCGACTGGGTCGAAGCGATCGAGACCTCAATGGACTTACTCCAAGGCATGGTTTGGCTTATGGATTTGCCCAATCACTTGCTCTAGTTCCAGGAGTTTCGCGCTCTGGCGCAACAATTGCCATGGGACGGGTACTTGGATACACGCGTGAGAGTGCGTTGCGATATTCATTTCTATTGGCTGTCCCAGCAGTCTTTGGAAGTGGGTTCTATGAACTTAAAACCGCAATTGGCGAGAGTGATCCAGCTGCGCCGTATTCTCTGATCGAAACCTTCGGGGCAACGATTGTCGCCTTCTTTGTTGGATATGCCGTCATTGCCTGGCTGATGAAGTTCATATCTACGAGAAGTTTTATGCCATTTATTGTCTATCGCATCGTTCTGGGTTCGGCCATCTTGGTGTTGCTCGCTACCGGCACTATCAACGCGTGAGGTTATTTAGATGTTAGGTGGAATAGATAACGCACTTTTTCTCACATCTTTTGGAGGATTTGTAGGCGTTGCCATTTTGATCATATTTCTAAAGTGGGCATTCTCATCGAATAAGAAGATGATCATCATTCCAATTAAGGCGGGAAAAAAGGACGAATACGGCTTACTGAAGCCGCTTCCGACCCCAGGAAATTACGTCGAAGCGCAGATGGCGCTCTTAAAGCTGCAAGATTCAAATATCAAAGCAACCTTGACGAAAACTTTGCAAGGGCCTTCATTGATGGTCTTTGAGAGAGATTATGAGATTGCGCTAGCGGTCCTCAAGAGCTAAATCGCTAAGTTCTTTCCCTGATATGCGATAGACAGTCCACTCATCCATTGCCTTGGCCCCAAGGGAAGTGTAGAAATCTATTGCAGGAGTATTCCAATCAAGAACCCACCACTGGAATCGGCCATACCCGCGTTCTTTGCAGATGTTTGCAAGATGCTTGAGGAGATCTTTTCCATAGCCCAGCTTTCGAAATTGTGGGCGTATAAAGAGATCTTCAAGGTAAATGCCGTGAAGTCCTTGCCACGTTGAATAATTCAAGAACCAAATCGCAAAGCCCGCAATCTCACCTTGATGTTCGACAATCTCACAGAAGACTTTTGGCTCATTGGAGAAGAACGATTGCTGTATTAGCTCTGCAGTTGCTTTAGCTTCTTCAGGGGCTTTTTCATAGACTGCTAATTCATAGATGAGGGCAAGAATCTCTTCTGTATCTTCGATTCTCGCCGCTCTAATCATGCCTACGCCTGCTTGAATTTTGGAAGATTGAGATCGAATTGGATTGAAAGCATGCGTACAAGAGCGACGACAACTCCCCCAATGATTGTTGATACTGCAGTATCGACATTGAGGGCGATAAGCACGACAAATGCGATTGCACCGCAGAGTGATGAAGTTGCAATAGTCTCTCTATGAAGCAGAACCGGTTCAAGTTGGCATAAAACATCGCGAAGTAGACCACCTGTAACGGCGGTGATGACACCGAGAATGATCGTTGCATACCAAGGGCTATTGAAATTGTGCGCTAACTGAACTCCGGATGCTGTGGCAATTGCCAGGCCGAATGTGTCCATAATCAGGAGAGTTTTCCCAATCTTTGTTACCCGTCGAACACTCAGTGTTATGGCAACAGCGGCAACGATGCTTCCGATTACCCATGGATCTGTGATCAGAATCGGCTTAAGACCTAAGAAAATATTGCGAAGAGTTCCACCCGATACAGAGGCAACGATTGCAACAAGTGCGATACCGCCATAATCCAATCCGCGATCTGCAGCGACGCGCGCTCCAACGAGTGCGAAGACGAATACAGAAAGTAGATCAAGAATATGAAGCAGCGTCATGCAAAATTACCTTTGTTTAGGAGACTGCGATGATGTCGACTGCGAAAATTAGAGTGTCCTTCTCAAGTGGGTGTCCAGCCATTGGGCCATAACCAAGAGCAGGTGGAATTACCAAGAGGCGACGTCCACCAACTTTGGCACCAAGTAGACCTTGCTGCCATCCCTGGATAACTCCAGAGAGTGGGAATGTTGCAGGTGCGCCACCGGACCATGAAGATTCAAGAATGCTTCCATCAGACCACTTCATCAATGTGTAGTGAACTGTCAGTGTGGATGTTGCTACTACTTCAGTACCGCTACCTGTGATTACATCTTGGGCGATTAGTTCAGTGGGCGCATCTCCCGATGGCGCGGTGATTGTTGGGGCTTCACCAGCGTTGGCAGTTACGTTAACGAGTGTGCTTGATGACATGTTATCTCCTTGTTCTGAGCAGCCTGTGAGGCCAACGAGCGCGATTGTAAGTATAAGAGCAACTTTTTTCATGGTCAGATCCTAATCGTGTAGAAGGTTTTGTCTTTAATTACTTGTTTTCGATTTCACGAATGAGAGTGAATTCACCTTGACCAAGTTGACCTTGAGAGCGATAGAGCTCTAGTTTTTCGCGCGTATCTGCAATATCTAGGTTGCGCATAGTCAATTGGCCGATGCGATCAGTTGGACCAAAGGCAGCATCTTCTGTGCGCTCCATTGAGAGCTTATCTGGGTGGTAGCTCAGGTGTGGGCCAGATGTATTAATGACAGAGTAATCATCACCGCGACGAAGTCGAAGTGTTACTTCTCCGGTGACGGCAGAGGCAACCCAGCGTTGTAGCGATTCACGAAGCATCAGTGACTGGGGATCTAGCCAACGTCCTTCATAGAGAAGACGTCCCAATCTGCGACCTTCTGCATGGTAATTAGCGATCGTATCTTCATTGTGAATTGCACTTAAGAGGCGCTCGTAAGCAATAAAGAGAAGTGCCATTCCTGGAGCTTCATAAATTCCGCGGCTCTTTGCTTCGATGATTCTATTCTCGATCTGATCTGCCATACCGAGTCCGTGACGTCCGCCAATTGCGTTAGCCTCGTTCATCAATTCAACGACATCGTCAAAGTGCTTACCGTTGAGAGCTACTGGTCGACCCTGAACATATTCGATCTTTACATCTTCACTTGGGATAGAAACGGCAGCATCCCAGAAACGCACGCCCATAATTGGTTGAACTATTTCAATTGAGGCATCAAGACTTTCAAGATTTTTCGCCTCATGGGTTGCGCCAAGAATGTTGGCATCAGTTGAGTAAGCCTTCTCGGTGCTATCGCGATAAGGAAGGTTATGTGCGACAAGCCATTCAGACATTTCTTTGCGTCCACCGAGTTCGCGGACAAAGTCTGCATCCAACCATGGTTTGTAAATTCGTAAATTTGGGTTCGCTAAAAGTCCGTAGCGATAGAAACGCTCGATGTCATTTCCCTTATAGGTAGAACCGTCACCCCAGATATCAACCTTGTCCGAAAGCATCGCACGAACCAATAGTGTGCCTGTAACTGCGCGGCCAAGCGGAGTGGTGTTGAAGTATTGCTTGCCACCTGAGCGGATATGAAAAGCTCCGCATGCAATTGCTGCAAGACCTTCTTCGACTAGAGATTGCTTGCAATCAACAAGTCGTGAAATCTCTGCACCGTACTCTTTTGCGCGTACTGGGACAGAATCAATATCGGTTTCGTCATATTGACCAAGATCTGCGGTGTAGGTGCAAGGAATTGCGCCTTTATCTCGCATCCAAGCCACTGCAACCGAGGTATCGAGACCGCCGGAGAAGGCGATTCCAACTTTTTCTCCGACTGGAAGAGATGCAAGTACCTTAGACATAGCGCACAGTCTAATGGTTAAGCAGTCGTGCTAGCGCAGGCTTTACCTTCCACGCGGCAATCATCTCCTCATATCGGCTCACTTCGATCGCTTCAGCAGGTGCACCAGTCTTGACTGCTCGAATCATGAGATTTCTAGGTGTGTGTTCGCCCCCGATAAACTCAATAGCTTCCACGCGATATCCGCGAAGTTTGAGAATCTGTATTCGTAAAGAATCTGTGAGTAAATCAGCAAGACGTTCCCGCATGATTCCATGGCGAGTAATGAGCGACCAAGGTTCTGGACTCTGCGTTAACTGAGATTGAATGTCATGGTGGCAGCATGGGGCGATCATCATTAACTTTGCATCTGCTTTCACAGCCCAGGCAATTGCATCATCGGTTGCTGTATCACAAGCGTGTAGTGCGATTGCGACATCTGCATGTGGCAAAGTTGTATTCGCAATCTCTTCAGCTCTGAATTCGATGCTCTCAGTGATCCCAAGCTTCTTAGCAATTTCATTATTTCGATCACGAGACGCGGTGCGAACATCTATTCCAACCACTTTCACAGCCATTCCCATATTTCGTAAATACTGATGCGCCGCAAAAGTGAGATAAGCATGGCCACATCCCAGATCCACAATAGTTAAGGGTCTTGCATCAGTTGGTGTGGCAATGTGTCCTGCCTCGACAGCGCTATTGAGGGTTGGCGCAAGAAGGCGTAAGAATTCTTCCACTTGGCGATACTTATCACTTCTCGATGGCTTGATCTGCCCTGAGGTATCACTTATTCCAACCTCACGTAAAAATGGATCCGCAGGATCCAATAAACGTGCTTTCTTTTTGTCGTGCGAGAGATCGACGACCCCTGCACCAGAAGTAATCGAAATCAAAGGCTCATCTTTCTTAGTGATGCGAAGTGAAAAACTCTTTTCCATACCCTCAATCAAGATATTTGCATAACCAGAACGGATGTATTCATCGATTGGGATTTCGGTGGGTAGATAGTTCTTACTAGTGACAGTTCGGCCGTCACTGGTGCTCACTTGAAAATGGAGCAAATCTTTGATGATTACCGGACGGATATTTATCCGTTCTGTTGCAACGTGCATGTTGCGACGACGGCCAGAGAGAACAATTCGAGCAATTTTCTCTGGTTTCACAAAATACTCGAGGGCTTGAGAAAAAGCCTCTTCGAGTGAGATCCGCGCCACTGGTGACATAGAGTCTAAATTACCTCAGATTCTGTGAGTGTTAGGCTGTAGGCATGATGCCAGTTGCAACTATTTCCACGACCAACTGGATTATCACCATCATCGCCCTTCTGACAATCATCGGCTTTGATTTTGCATGGGCAGTTGCTCGTCGTGAAAAAGATACCTCCATGCGAGAGGCAACCGCGTGGAGCGTTTTCTATGTATCTCTGGCGATAGCTTTTGGTCTCTTTCTTAGTCAGTGGCTTACATCTAGAGAGCAACAGGAATTTTTCGCAGGCTGGCTCACTGAGTACTCACTCTCCTTCGACAATCTCTTTGTATTCGTTCTCATTCTCACTCGCCTAAAAATTGATAAACAGAAACAACAGCTAGCCCTGCTGATAGGAATTCTTATTGCTTTAGTTCTTCGCATCATCGCCATTACTCTCGGCAAGGCAGCGATTGAGCGATTTGAATGGGTCTTCTTTATCTTCGGAGCATTCCTTGTCTACACCGCCGTCTCATTATTTATGGAGAGTTCACATAAAGATGATGCGGAACCGGAAGACAGCAAGCTCGTTCAATACTTACAACGTAGAGGCTTAAAGCCATTTACAATCGCTTTGCTAGCTCTAGGAATGACTGACCTTCTCTTCGCATTGGATTCAATTCCAGCAATCTTTGGATTGACTGAAAATGT
>Ga0079301_1001675_pt1 | contig 10100 bp, 10 predicted proteins | sample Wag4_2014_7_11_3_FD_74797 | JGI IMG/M metagenome (GOLD analysis project Ga0079301, IMG submission 74797) | Fresh water mixed with fracking chemicals microbial communities from Ohio, USA - Utica-2 Time Series FC 2014_7_11 | ecosystem: Engineered > Industrial production > Chemical products > Input...
GGCAGCGTTGCGTCACTTGCACTTAGTTGCGTGCACGAGTTTGTTTCAGCCCCCGTTGTGGCAGGCCGAGCAAGACCGTCAAGGAAACCTGACACGCGGCCCGCGCCAGATCTTTGCGGTGGCACGCAAGGGCGAACCAACGACGGACTTCGATGCGTCGTGGCCGCCACGCGACGGCCAAGGTGGTGGCGTGGAAGTGTACTGGTCGTGGAGCGCACTGGCGCATGCGCTGAATCTGTGTCCGCCACCAGCGACTGAGTCGTGGCGTCAGCGCCTCCTGCAATTGTCCAGTGGATTTGACAGAACTGCTGCTGTATACGCGGAATTTCAGCGCAGCGCGGCGAATCCATCGCACGACAACAGCGCCAACGCGCTCGAGTTGCTGCACTGGCTGCAAACGCGCGCCCGCTAAACGACCAGCGCTGCGCAGGACCGTGAGGCCTGCGCAGCGCTGGCAAGTAGCTGTTCCGGCTGAAGAATCAGCCGAGCAAACTCAGACCATGCCCTTGAGCGTCTTGAGGGCGCGGATCTTGATCACATTGCGGGCGGGCTTCGCCTTGAACATGACCTCTTGCTTGGTGAAGGGGTTGATGCCCTTGCGTGCCTTGGTGGCGGGCTTGCGCACCACGGTGACCTTCATCAGGCCCGCGATGTTGAGCACTTCCGAGGCGCCCTTGGTCAGGTCGGCAGCGATGATGCGGCCCATCGTGTCGAAGACCGAGGCGACTTGCTTGCGCGACAGCTGAGTGTGCTCAGCGATCGTGCTGTAGAGCTCACCCTTGGTGCGGGGCTTCTTGGACGGCGAGATCTTGGCGGGCGCCTTCGCGGCGGCCTTGGTGGTTTTCTTGGCCATGGATTCCTTCAGCGAGAAGGTAGTTCAGTTGTCTAGGGACTGGTTTTCACCGAGAAAACTCGGCGAACACAACTTTGATAGCAGTCTTGCGAACCGCCTTCCAAAAGAAAATCTCCAGTTTTTCACGCAGTTTCCGGCCGTTTCGACGGCGGCCTCCAGCATTGCTCAGGTCAGCGCGAGGTCCAACACGCTCGGCGGAGCACACTCGCGAGGCTCTTTTCCGCGTACAAAAAGGCGCGCCGAGGTGCTGCCTTCCAAGTGCACACGGCCCTCCTCCACACGCAACCAAGCACCTTCGCGCAAGCCCACCACCGGACGCGCATTGACCTCGTGGTACTGACGCAGACGCTCTTCTCGGGTCTCGCCCATGTGCGTGGAACCTGGCTGCGGATCGAGGTAGTGCGGGTTCAGTTGGAACGGCACCAAGCCCAGAGCATCGAAACCACCTGGATCGACGATAGGCATGTCATTGGTGGTCATGATGGTCGCGCAGGCGACATTGGAGCCAGCTGACGACCCCATGTAGGGCAGGCCACGCTGGACTGCGCTGCGAATAGCCGGAATCAGACCATTGCGGCGCAATTCGGCCAGCAAACGGAAGGTGTTCCCACCCCCAATGAAGAGAGCCTGCGCTTCGGCCACGGCCTGCCGCGGATCGGCAGCTTGGTGGACCGAGTCCAACCGCAGCCCTAGGGCCGCAAAGCGCGCCGCTGCCTTGGCGTGGTAGGCATCGCGGTCGGCGAGGGCGTAGGGCACGAACAGCACGCGCTGGACCACCGCAGGTGTGCCGCAACCCAAGAAGCGCTGCATGGCACTGGCACAGTGATCGAGATAGCCCTGACCGTGGAGGGTCGAGTTGGATACGAGGAGCAGGCGCATGGGCGCATCCTACCCGCGCCACCAGCCGTCAAACATGAGTTGACCCGCCCCCAACCAGAGTTCGGGGCGGGTCAACTTGCGCGCCCCAGCGGGCGGCATGAACCAAACATCAGCCGGCCAAATATCAGCCGGCGAAGGCCTTCGGCTTGCGACCGCGCGGCATGCGCGCCTTCGGCAGCTTGACGCCTTGGCTTTCGAGGTACTCGCACAGCGGCTTGCGTGCGGCGGCGATGGCGTGACGGACTTCGTGGCCCGTTTCGTTGGCGGCATTCAGCGCCTTGTCCAGCGAACGCACGATATTGAGCGACTGGCTCAAGGCCGGGTCCTTCTTCATCTCGGCGGTCGCCTTGCGACGCTCGAGCAGGGCCATCTGCGACTTCAACGCGGCCATACGCTCCTCAAAACTACGGCGCGGGCGCTTGCTGCCCTTCTCGGCTGCGGCCGAGGTCTTCTTCTTGCTCATGAATGAATCGTTCAGGTTGTGGGGGTCTATAGGTTGGATACAAGCCCAACTGTTGACTTGGCGAGGTTGGTCGCACGAGTCATAGCAAGGCCATGCTTGATGTAGATCTATAGAGAAAATCGTGCGATTTTTGCAAGAAGAATCCCTAGTGATTGCGCGCGCGATATCTAAACTTCGCAGCGATGAAACTGCAATCGGACTCCGTGGCCACTATCGACTATGTCCTCACGGACGATGATGGTGCCTTGATCGAGGCTTCGCCCAAAGACCACCCTTTGGTGCTGTTGATGGGGCGCGGAACGCTCTTTCCAGCGTTGGAAGAGGCCATGATCGGCTTGGAAGTCGGCGAGGAACTCGCTGCGCGTTTGCCGCCCAATGAGGCCTATGGGTTTCATTCCCCCGAGCTGGTGCAGCGCGTGCCCAAGGAGCGATTCAACGGCGCTTTGGAGGTGGGATTGCAGTTTGAAGCGCGCTCGTCCACTGGTCGCCGGGTCGTGGCCAAGGTGCTCGAGATTGATGAAACGGAGGTCTTGATCGACGCCAATCATCCACTCGCGGGCAAGACGCTGCGCGTGCGCTTGCACCTCTTGGATTTGCGCCTGGCTACCCCCGCGGAATTAGAACAAGGACGCATCGACTCATGATCTTGAATGCCCTCTTCCTCTGTGGCTTGGTGGCCCACGATCCGGTGGCGGTGCTGCCGCAGACCCCGAGCCCTGTGCGGAGCTTTCTTGAGCGTGGTCTTGGAGATGCGCAGGCGTACACGCTCCTGCGCGAGCTGTGCACGACAGCCCCGCATCGTTTGGCCGGTTCTGCGGGCCTCGATCGTGCCTTGGCGTGGGGCGAGGCGGCCTTGCAGCGCGCAGGCGCCGACAAGGTCTACCGTGTGCCTACGATGGTGCCCCACTGGGACCGCGGCACTACGGCGCGCCTTGAGCTGGCCACGGCCACAGGTACCGAAGCGCCGCCCGTTACTTGGCCGATCTTGGCTCTGGGTGGAAGCATCGCAACGCCCAAGGAAGGCATCGAAGCGCCCGTGGTGCGCGTGGTCGGCCGCAAGCAGTTGGCGGAACTGGGTGCACGCGCCCAAGGCGCCATTGTGTTCTATGACGAGCCGTTTGACCCCTCCAAGTTGAGCGTGGGAGAGGCCTACGGCGGCGCGGTCTGGCAGCGCGGAAGCGGCGCCATCGAAGCTTCCAAACTAGGTGCGGTCGCGGTCGTCGTGCGTAGCGTTACAGCTGCCCTAGATGACCACCCGCACACGGGCGCTATGCGCTACGAAGAGGGCGTGCCCAAGATCCCGGCGGCAGCCATTTCGACCAAAGGAGCTGCGGATTTAGCGCGGCGTTTGGAGCAGGGCGTGGTGCGTGTGCGCCTGCAGTTGGATTGCCAGACGCTGCCCGATAAGCCTTCGGCCAACATCGTGGGCGAACTGACCGGCACGGATCCCTCAGCGGGCGTGGTGCTCTTGTCGGGCCACATCGATGCGTGGGATATCGGCCAAGGGGCCCACGATGATGCCGCCGGTTGCGTGCATGCGATTGAGGCGTTGCGCTTGTTGAAGAAGGACGGCTGGCGCGGCAAGCGCACGTTGCGCATCGTGCTGTACACGAACGAAGAGAATGGCGTGCGCGGTGGCTTGGCGCAGCGCGATGCTACGCCGCAAGGCGAGGTGCGCTTGGCGCTGGAGAGCGATAGCGGCGGCTTTGCACCGGTGGGGCTATCCGTCGATGCCGCAGGGCCGTTAAAGGAGGCCTTTGAGGTGTTTGGCCGCGAGCTCCAGCCCATCTTTGCCGGCACCGTGGTGCAAGGTGGTGGCGGCGTGGATGTAGGACCGCTGAAGGAGCGCGGTGCAGTGGTGGGCTTGCTGCTGATCTCAGGGGCGCGCTACTTTGACCATCACCACTGCGCTTTGGATGTGGCCGACAACGTGCATCCGCGCGAGCTGCAGCTTGGCGCGGTGGCGTATGCTGCGTGGGCACGCTTTGCTTGCGATCTCGACGAGGCCGTTTATGTGGCCGAAGCCCGACTCAAAGCGGGTTCTGCAGCCAAAGAACGGTAGGTCTCTTGCGAGCGCGCGGCCTCAACCACCGTGCGCAAGCTACGGTTGTAGGCCGAGTCGGTCTGTTCCCGCTCCCACGCCGTGGCCAAGCGCGTCAGCTCGGCGTCTAGCGGATCGCTTTCGCCGTAGATCGCCGCGCGCGCTTCTCCGCTTGGCGTTTCATCGATGGCATTGGCGATGTCCTGCAAACGCACTGTGCCGGCATCGCGTCCGAGACACCAACTGCGTTGCGCGCCTTCGATGCTCTCCCGCGCTAGGCCATGGGCTTGGCAGCAGCGCAACACCTCTTCGATCAGCGAGGGGTCGACCGACAGTTGCGCGGCCAGTCCAGCGGCGGTGCGGGGCGGCGCGCCCGAGAGGTGATCGTCCGCCAAACGCACCATGGCGCGCCAGCCCACGCTGCGGCGCGCGCTGGCGGTGGTGGCACCGGCCGCTGGTCCGCCCCAACTGGGCTCGATATCGCGCGCGCGTGCGATCTCCGCGCCGAACAGCACCGTGGTCCAGCTGATGTTGACCCACATCAAGAAGATCGGCAACGCCGCGAAGCTGGAGTAGATCGCATTGTGCTTGGCGATCCCGATTTGGAACAAGATATGCACGAGCAGCACCACTTGCCACAGCGTTCCGGCCACAAGGGCTCCGACGAAGGCGTGTTGGAAGCGCACGCGCGTATTCGGCAGTGCCATGTAGACAAAGGTGAAGCCCATCCACAGCGCGAAGAGCGGCGTGCACTTGAGCAGGATCTCCAGCACCATCCCCATGTGCGCTTGCTCGCGCAGATAGGTCACGAGGGAACTGTTGCTGAGTGCGGTGGTGATGCCTGTGGCGGTGAACAAGAAGATCGGCGTGATTACCACCATCGTCAGGTAGTCCGCCACCTTGCGCACAAAGCTACGCGGGCGCGAGATGCGCCAGATGTCGTTGAAGCTGGCTTCGATCGCGGAGAGCAGACGCACCACGGTGTACAGCAACAGCACGAGACCAAAGAGCCCTAGTGCCGACACATCCGTCCGCTCGACAAAGCGCAGGATCTGTTCGATGGCCACGCGCATCTCGTGCGCACCAGCCTCCTGCACGATGGGTGCTGCCTCTTGCAGCGGTCCGAAGGTGCGGTCGAGGAACGGCCCGATCGACTCGTCAAGTAAACTGGCATAGAAACCAAAGCCCTTGGCCACGGCAAAGCTCAGCGCCAGGAGTGGCACCAACGACAGCACCGTGATGTAGGTAAGGGCTGATGCCCTGAACAAGCATTGGTCCTGCACGAAGCTGCGCACCGCCAAAAGCAGTGTGCGACTGATCGTCGAGGGGATGCGCATCCAGCCGGTACGGCGTTGCGCTGCCACTGCTTCCCACTTGGATCCGCTCATAGTCCGACTCCTGTAGACAAGGCTACGCCTCGCTCGGGTGTACCCGACCGAGGCGCAGCTTGCCAGTCGTCAGTTGAGAGTCAGAGAGTCGCCACATCCACGGCCGAGACAGCCATGGGGGTGAACGGCGGCAGTTTGCTTACGTCGTTAAAGTCCGTCTCGTAGGTCCAGTTCCGGTTGGGAGCCGTGTAGCGATTCCCGCCGTAGACCCACTGCGCTGTGCCGTAGCGCGAGTTCCAAGTGTTGACCAGCGAACCACGGATGTTGCAGGCCTTGCCTGTCCAGTTCTCATGGAAGCGCGGCAAATTCTCCAAGCCACCGTTGTAGGTGCTACCGGTCGTGTCTTGGTTGCCAGTGATCATGGCGATGTTGTAGGTGGTCGCCGTGGCAGTCGGTAGGCCACTCGTCGCGGTCTTGGTGTCGTTCCAACTGTTTGACAGCAGGTTGACAGCATCGCCGATCACCGCAGCGGGCTTTTTCGACACGCTGGCGCTGCCCTTGTTGTAGTCGCCCTTGATGTAGAGCGGGTTCTCCGAGACCACTGTCAAGGCGGCTGGCAGAGTGGCGCCGTTCACTAGGCGCACGCCCTTGGCTTGCGTACCGGTACCAGCCCCTTTGTGGGCGGCATAGACCAAGCCATTGCTAGGCCATTTGCCGCTGAGGTGGAGCTTTTGCATGTCGATGTCGACGATGCGCACCGTGCCGGAGCCTCCGTTGGCTTGACGGGCGTCATAGATCGTGCGCGTGGACACAGCACCCGCCACCGATTGGATAGCCGCTGTCACATTGGTGCCGTTGGCGTCGTAGGCAGTCCACGTTGTGCCATTGGTCTCGACCACGATGACCAAGCCAGCGTTGTCAAAGTAGAAGCCCTTGCCATGTGTGCCGCTGCCAGGCGCCACTTGGGTGTAGCTACGACTGGCGGAATCGTAGACATAGTCGCCAGCCGTGCGCGGCTCATACATCGATACCGATCCGATGCGCGGCACTACGGCCTCGCCTACATCATGGTCGGAACACTTGACAGTGTTGCCACCACCGCCGGCGTAGCCATCGGGTGCGCTCCAGTAGTCCAAAGCGCCAGGCCCCCACGGCAATAGGTCGCCGGTGTCGGTGTAGTCCTCGTTGTCGTTGGCGTCATAGCCCGTGAGGAAAGTACTGTCGAAGCCACCATCATGCCCGATGCCCATGCTCGCGAGTTGCGACTCGGACCACATCGTGTAGTACGAAGTGGGCTCCGCAGCGTTGAACGGATCGGCCACCCACTGCCGGATGCGCACCGTGCCGGCGGTGTTGGACGGCTGGTCCTTGCGATGACGGTACATGTCACCAACCGCGCGCACATAGTTCGTGTTCATGGTCAGCGTCGCGCCTGCGCTGGTGAGGTACATGTCCGAGTTGGTGTGCACACGGCCACCGATGGTCATGTTGGCACCGGGATTGACCTCAAGATCGTTCGTGTAGAAGACCGCGAACTGGAACAGAGGTGTCGCCTGCGCGTTGATGTAGCGCAGCGTTTCGTGCTCAAAGCGTCCTACCGTCGCCGTCGAGCGAATCTCATAGCCGGTCACGATGGTTTGAATGCCCGATTCGTCCTCAACCACATCGTCGAAGCCCGTGGGCCGAATCGCCCATGTGACCGTTTGGCCATCGATGAGCGTGGTGCCCGTCGTGGGCACTTGCTCCCAGTTGGCGAGCGCGCGCTGGATCTCCTTCTTCGCGGCTTCTGATCCACCCTCGGCCAAGTAGCGTGCCTGTGTAGAGCTGCGCTTGGTTTGGGCCCCTTTTTCGGCCGCCAGGGACAAGGTCAGCGAGGCGGCCACCATGCCGCCTGCGATCATGGCGCCAAACACTGCGTAGACCAACGCCACACCGGCCTTGGAGCCACGCTTGCCTCGATTCATGGTCTTCATGTGTTCACTCGTTGCGTGGTTCGATCACGCTCTCCCCTTGCCAGCGGTGCAACGCGCCAGCATCGTCCGTAGTCTGCAGCCACAACCGCACGCGCACTGCTCCCACAGGTACGCCTACGGGGTCCGTGGTGCTCGTATCGAACACCACGCGTTCTACATCGCGAGCGAGGGTGCGCTCACGCACTCCTGCCACGCGCAGCTCGAGTGCCGTGCGGCCGCTGGCTTCGGTGGTGAACACAAAGCCCGCGTCCGTTGTGGACCAGCGCACTGTGCCGCTACTCGGGTCGATGTAGGGCGCGTCATAGATGCGCACCAGTTCTGGTGCAGGACTCGGCAAGGCCTCGTACATTCCATCGGGATCCAGCTCGTCGAGCGTGCAGTCGAGGCAGTAGTTGGTGCCATCGGCTGCTTGACCGATGCGCTTCATGTCGGCGCGGGCGTAGATCAGCTCCCGATTGAAGCCGTGGCCTGGTTCCCCTGCGCTAGCGCGCTCGGCGGGCACCGCATGGTTGTAGGCGAGGAACCCGGCTCCAGCCTGACCATCGGTGTAGAGATGCGGGTACTGGTGGCCGTTGGCGTAGACGAAGCCGCTCTTGCGCAGCTCGCTGGCGATGTCGCGCAAGGCCTTTTCGCCCGAGGTCTGCAGGCGTTCCGCGGCACGTGTGGTCAGCGATTGACGACGCGTGGCTTCTAGCTGTTGCACCAAGGCACCGGTGATGACGAACAACAAGGACGAGGAAATGGCGATTTCAATCAGGCTGAAGCCGGATCGGGAGGAAGACTTGCGCTGCTTCACTTGGTTTTCATCCCCCGCAAGACCGCGCTGCGCGGTGCGCCGCGACGATCCGTCCAAGTGGTTGTCAGGACGATGGGCAACGGATCCGGAATGGTGCCACCTAAGGTGTACCCCGGATAGGTAGCGACAATGCGCTGGTCGCGCAGGTGCAGCCCTTCAAACGCCGCCACCGGCTGGCCGGATTCGAAGCGCGAACCGTCGATGGGAATGGTGTCGATGGACATGGCCATCACCGACTCCATCGCCGATTCCAAGTCGGCCAGCGCGACATTGGTCTCTTTGGCGCCGTCCTGTAGGCGCAACGCAGCGATTTGAGCCACGCTTGTGGACAGAACCGCAATCAAGAGGACCGTGATCGCCACGATCATCTCGACCATTGTGAAACCGCCTGCCCGGCGGGATGTGCGCGTCATGCGCGCACAGAGACCCTGTGTCATGCTGCCCTATCGTGGCCCTTCGAATGCAGTGACCCTGCCCGGTCACCTGCCTACCATGTCGCAATTCGTGAAATGCAATCTTGAAGGCTTTGGGCAAAAATGGTGGGCGCTATCAATAGGGACTGTGTCTGGCGCTGGCGGAGTGGCTAGTATTCTCTCTATGAAAGCCACCCTGCTCGCTCTCGCAGCCCTAGCTGGGCTTGCGACCGCCGCTACCTTCACCATGGTCAACAAGGACTACACCAATCCCCCGCCGTCCGCTTCTGAGCTGGCGCGCACCGCTGCCGTCGCCAAGATCAGCCTCGGCGAGGCCGTGGCTGCCGCCGAAAAGGCCAGCGGCGGGAAGGCGCTGCGTGCCGAGCTGCAGGTGGAAGGCAACAAGGCCACCTACTCGGTGCAGTGCGTGGGTGGTGGCAAGTCGTGGATGGTTACGGTGGATGGTGAAATCGGCGCTGCGACTCCGACCGAAGTGCCGCCGTGGACTTGCCCGGGCGCACCGTACGAAGGTGATTGGACGACCACTCCGTCGGGCCTCAAGTATGTGGATCTCGTCGTGGGTACGGGCGCGCAGCCTGCCAGTTCGACGACCACGGTCAAGGTGCACTACAGCGGTTGGTTGCTGGATGGCACCAAGTTCGATAGCTCGGTCGATCGTGGCCAACCGATTGACTTCGGTCTGAACCAGGTCATTCGCGGCTGGACCGAAGGCGTGCAGTCGATGAAGGTCGGCGGCAAGCGCAAGTTGATGATCCCCTACGCTCTCGCGTACGGCCCCAGCGGTCGCCCGCCGACGATTCCGCCCAAGGCCACGCTCGTGTTCGATGTCGAGCTCATCGCCATCGTCAAGAACTGAGCATCGTCAAGAACTGAGCGCCCTAGGCTCAACGTATAGCAGATGTGACACGCATGGCGCGCCGACTAGCTCCCTGTCCGGAGAAAGAGGCGCGCCTTGCTGCATTCTTGGCGCAGCGCGGCGCCGAGGCTGTGCTGCTGACGGATCGGGCCAACATCGCTTGGCTCACCAATGGCTCGGATGTGCACTGTGATTTGTTTGGAGTGTCTGGTGTGGCGCAGTTGCTGTGGTCGCCGCAGCAACGCTTGGTGCTGACGAGCAACATCGAAGCCGCGCGACTTGCCGAGGAGGAGTTCGGCGATGCGTGGTCGATCCAGTCCGCGCCGTGGTGGACCCCGCGCGCAGCATTGCCGTACACGCTTCTTGTCTGTGACACCGACCCTGATGATCCGCTCGCTGCGTTGCGTGCCCCGCTGACACCGGGTGATGTAGAGCGCTTGCGCAGCCTTGGTCGTGATGCGGCCGACGCTACGCAAG
>Ga0079301_1001678_pt1 | contig 10086 bp, 8 predicted proteins | sample Wag4_2014_7_11_3_FD_74797 | JGI IMG/M metagenome (GOLD analysis project Ga0079301, IMG submission 74797) | Fresh water mixed with fracking chemicals microbial communities from Ohio, USA - Utica-2 Time Series FC 2014_7_11 | ecosystem: Engineered > Industrial production > Chemical products > Input...
GATCACCACATCGTTTTCTTATCATAACAAATAAGATTAAAAAATGATTAATTAAGATTTAAGAAGTTTTAAATTTTTCCAGTGGAAAGATACGATGGATGACGCGTTAAGGCATTGACTTTTATTCGCTGGGGCGGTCAGAGTCGATACCATTCGGGTAAATTGTGCCGGTGGTGCCGGCTTAGCCGATGTTGTTCGAGGATGAGGCCATGGGGTGCATCCTGAATCGACGTATCTGAAATGGATTGCGTGCGAAGTTGGCCGCAGACGGTCACAATCGATTGGGGGCGCACGTGAACGACAGCCACCGGGCGTTGGTCGTCATCCAGGCTCAAAACGAGGGGCAGCCGCGCGTGCAGGTTTAAAATGCCGACCACGTGCGGTGCCCGGACTTGCGGCCAATGGCTGCCGATCAGTGAGGCATTGTGCCATCGCGATGGGGCGGGATCCCAAAAAAGCCGATGCTGCAGCACAAAAACATTGCACGCCGGGTGGCGTGTTGCCGTAAAAAATTCATGTAATTCCGGAATCTGTTCGTAGACTTGCGGCAAGCATTCCGACTGAAAAAGGAGGTTTAGGCCCGGTTCTGCTGCGAGGCCCTGCAAGATGGCCGCAACCGTGTCCGTCGCAAGCGGGTGGGGATGCAGGCGATAGTGCTTGAAGCGACCGGATCGTGCGGGTAGGGCCATGGATGAATTAGGCTCCTGTGTCGGATGAAGTTGTTTCTGATCAAAACAAAGTCTTGCGCGCCTTGCAAGCGCAGCGGGCATTTGTTAGCGTGAAAGGGTGACAGACATTGTGGTGCGTATTGGTTCGTTGGCGTTAAAAAGCATGGTCATGCTGGCACCGATGGCGGGTGTGTGCGATCGCCCGTTCAAACGTGTGGTGCGTCACTTTGACAAAGACAGCCTGCTGTCGACAGAGCTCGTCAACGGCGAGGCGTGGGTGCGCGGGCACCGTGACATGCACGATCGGGCGCAACTGTCCCCGGACGAAACGCCGGTGGCGCTACAACTATCGGGCCACGATCCTGATTTTTTGGCAGAAGCGGCCCGTCGTGCGGAAGCGGCGGGCGCGGATCTCATCGACCTCAATCTCGGCTGCCCCTCTCCCCACATCGTCAACTCCGGGAACGGCGCCGCCCTGCTAAAAACCCCCGATGCAGTCGCCCCACTGTTCGAAGCCGTCCGGCGCGCCATTCGTGTCCCCATGACCGTCAAGATGCGCCTTGGTTGGGACCCCACACTGATGACAGGGCTTGAAATCGCGCGCACCGCCGAAGCATGCGGCGCCGATGCCATCTGGGTTCACGGTCGCACCAAGGTCCAAGGTTACGGCGGATCCGCCGACTGGGAAGCCTTGCGGGATTTCAAGAACGCGCTGGGCATTCCGGTGATTGGCAACGGCGATATCTTCACACCGGAAGACGCCAAAACACGATTAGAAATCAGCGGCGTGGACGCGGTTGCCATCGGGCGCGGAGCCATGGGCAATCCGTGGATCTTCAAACGCTGTAACCATTACCTCCTCACAGGCGAACTGCTACCAGAACCCACGTTGTTGGAACGGATCGAAGCCGCAAGGCTACAATGCCACTACCTGATTGAAGACCTTGGCGAAAAACTCGGCGTACAGGAATCTCGTAAACATATCGCCTGGTACGTCAAAGGCCTTCCGGATACGCAACGGTTGCGTCAAAGTGTCAACCAGGCGCAAACAGCACAAGCGCTGCACCAAGCGCTTGACGCGTATCTCGCAGAGCAGGCTGACTGGTGCATCACCTCCCGTCCGGAACTTTACGGCACGCTGGTTGACGCCAAATGGCAACGGTACCGCTAGGGATTCGGCGATTCTGTCACAACGCGGCCGTGTACTGTTTATTTAAAAAACGGTATGCGCTTTGTCATCTTCTGACTTTTTCCTGAATTATTGCTACCTTTGTTAAGTATAGACCGATATACCTAATTGAAATTCGTCGAAAGGCGTGGGATGCAAGAGTACCGCGGAGCATAACCAACGAATGACTACGTCAGGTTTGGCTGCGCACCACTTGTCTGGTACCGAACAGTAAAAAAGAGGACGCATTGAGACTCCAGCAACAAATCGCTTTTGCGGCGGCGCTCGCGACAATCACTAGCTGCGCGTCCGCGTCTCAGTTGACCTCTCACCAGCCAAAGCCCAGAGATGGCGCAGCGGGATTGCTGCCTCTGGCAGTGGCGCCCAGCTTTTCCTTTTTGTCGGCAGGTTCCGAATTGCCACCGCCACCTGAGAAATCTCCCAACGCCAGTTCTACCGACGTTGGTGATAAGGTTCGTGAGCGCGTGGTCCACCCCAAGCTACGATATCAAGCAACCGGAACAGGAAATGAATCGTATCCTCGCGGACGGTGAAGTGCACAACATCACAGTGCTATTTAAAGACGAATACAAGATCCGAATCCGCCAGGGGCATGCTGGGGTCCGCGATTCCAACAATCGCGGGTTCATCGCACTAAAGGACTTCCTCACGGGTACAGGCCAGTGGTGACACCCCTGAAATCAAGACCCTGATGGCTTGCGTGGATGACTGGCGAACGCGCTTCGAGATTGAAAAAGTGATCTTTGTTGCGGACTTACAAAACCATTAACAACTTCACTAAAACAAATGGTAACACTTGTTTTTTGAGGGGTCTGACACCGCAACGCTTGGTCATCATGGTTATAAATGGCGCCCCAACGCCGTTCAGGGTTATGATTGACACTGTCGTACAAACTTTGCCTTCGAGAGGGATACTTGATTGCGCACTGCCCTGCTCGTTATCAATTTCGGTGGCCCCCGCAACCTCAAAGAGGTGGAGCCATTTTTATACGAACTGTTTCGGGATAAAGACGTCATTCCCCTGCCGGGCGGCGCCTACGCCCAGGAACTGTTCGCTGACCTCATCAGTGCGCGCCGCGCACCCAAAACGCAACGCCAATATTCAGAAATCGGGGGTGGTTCCCCCTTGGTTGAAACAACCTTTGCCCAAGTGGCCGCCCTACAGCAAGCCCTGCACGCCGAAGGCATCACGCCATCCATTTATGTGGGCATGCGCTACACCCGCCCATCCATCCGCGAAGCACTCGCAGCCATTCAAGCCGAAAACGTCGAACGCCTGATTGTGTTGGCGCTCTACCCCCACTACTCCTTCGCGACAAGCGCCTCCAGTTACAATGAAGTCACCAAACAAATGCGTGATCTCAATATGGCGCATTTGCCCGTTCACTTTGTGCCAGCGTGGTTCGATGACCCGGACTACATCACGGCAGTCAGCGACACCGTCAAAACCGCCCTCACCCGGCTGCCTGAGACCGTCACGCCGCACCTGTTGTTCTCAGCGCACGGGCTCCCCGTATCGTTCATCAAACGTCAGGATCCTTACATGAGCCACGTACAAGATACGATGCGACTGGTTTGTGCAGACCTTGGCTGGCGTCATACCACCTCTTTGTCATGGCAAAGCCGTGTGGGCCCCGTCCGTTGGTTGTCACCTGCGACGGAGAATGAATTGACCAGACTTGGCAGCGAGGGCTGCAAAGCAGTTATCGTGGTGCCTGTGAGTTTCGTTGGCGATCACATCGAAACCTTATATGAAATCGACATCGAATACCAACACGTGGCACACGAAGCAGGCATCGAACACTTTGTGCGTGCTCAGGCCCTTGATTGTCACCCACACCTGATTCGCGCCCTGGTCGCACAAGTCAAAAAAGGCCTGAGTCCCGGTGCCTGTCGACCGTGCGTGCGCTGTTTACTACCCAAACCCCAGCATGTGCACAAGCAAAAAACATGTCTGGACTGCGGCTTCAAAAAACCGGCGCACGTGCTTTTCGAAGCCGGCCAACAACGTCAGTGACCGGTTGATCGTGAACACATCCCTCTGGGTCTTGCTAACCGTGTTTCTCTACATTTTGAGCACAGCGCCCTTCTTGCCCTTGCTCATCCTGACCCATCGATTGCGTGCGGACAACACGCCACGCATCATCACAGGCATGGCACTCCAAATCATACCGCTGGGTTTGGTTTTTCTTCCCTTGGCCGTAGCCGGCGTCGCCTACCTGACTTTCTTGCTGCAAGAATCAATCAAACGCAACCGTCAATTTGAACAATCCGGGCTAAACCACCCTGACTTGTGGCAGAAGTGGCGCCAAGAGACGATCCTTTTGTGGTGGGCCGTGGGATTGGCGATTCAACAAAAAGTCATCGCATGGTTATTCCTGGATGCGAGCGCGCGTCACCTACCCGGTGTCCAGTGGATTGCAGCGGGTGTTGTGAGTGTGGGCTTGTGGATCGTCGTAGTTTTTAAAACACGGCGCAAGCTCCCGATTCACTCCCCGGACCAGAGGTACGTGTAGCCGGCAAGCGCACGCTCGTAGTGGCTTAAAAGCAAGCGTTGCTCCGCGATGGTGATGCGACGATCCCTCAATGCCCGCTCCGTCTCGCGACGAATGCTTTCAACCAGCGCTTCATCATTGTATTGCATGTACCCCAATACCTCGCGCATGGTATCCCCGCGTACCACGTGTTCCAGTGTATAGCCAAACTCATCCTCCGGCTCGAGGTGCACGTGGACGGTGTTGGTGTCTCCAAACAGGTTGTGTAAATTCCCCAGAATTTCCTGGTACGCACCGTTGAGAAACATCCCCAGATAATAGGGCTCGCCGTCTTGATACGGGTGCAGTTCAAGGGCGTGTTTGACGTCCTGGATGTCAATAAAGTCATCAATCTTGCCATCACTGTCGCACGTGAGATCAGCCAAGGTACCCCGGGCACTCGGTTCTTCATTCAAACGATGAATTGGCATGATCGGGAACAATTGGTCGATCGCCCAATTATCCGGTGCGGATTGAAACACTGAAAAGTTACAATAATAGGTTGTCGCCAGCATCTGCTCCAGACTTTGCAACTCTTCCGGCACAAATTTCAAGGTGCGAACCAGTGGCTGGATGCGCCTGCAACAAGCCCAAAACAACTCTTCGGCACGGGCACGCTGCGCAAGGCTCAGGTAACCCAACGTGAAGAGGCTCAAGGATTCTTCCTTGAATTGCGTGGCATCATGTAGCGACTCTTGCAAATTGTCTTTGTTGATGCCCTCATAGGTTTCATACAGATGCCGCAACAGCACGTGATCAGACTGCTCAGGTCGAGATGGCACCTTGGCAATCACCTCACTGACACCAAGCACGTCGAACACAAGAATCGACTGATGTGACGTAATGGCACGACCTGATTCCGAAACGAGGACGGGCACAGGAATCTGCCGCTCCTTGCAAGCATCCTGGATCGCGCAGACGACGTCCGCCGCATATTCGCGAATATCATAATTTTTCGATGCATGAAAGTTGGTTTTCGAACCGTCATAATCGATGCCCAGACCGCCGCCCACATCCAGATACCGCATCGCGGCACCAGTCGAGGCCAACTCCACATAAAACTGGGATGCCTCCCGCATCGCGTTTTTAATCACACTGATGTTTGAAATCTGCGAGCCGATATGAAAGTGTAAAAGCTGCAAAGAGTCCAACATATTGTTCTGGCGCAATGTCTCGACAACTTCCATGATTTCAGCAGCATTGAGGCCGAATTTGGCGCGATCGCCCGCGGAATCACCCCAGCGCCCAATGCCGCGTGCCGCCAATTTCGCCCTCACACCGACGATGGGCTTGATGCCCAACTTTTGCGCCGCTTGAAGCACCAAATGTACTTCGTTGAGCTTCTCGATCACGACAATTGGCGTCTGCCCCAAACGTTGCGCAAGCAAGGCTGTTTCGATGTATTCCGAGTCCTTGTAGCCATTGCAGATCACCAAGGCACCCGGTGTCTTGAGCATGGCGAGCACGATCAGTAATTCAGGCTTGGAGCCGGCCTCCAACCCGTATTGATAACCCTTGCCGTAGTCAATGATCTCGCTGACCACGTGTCGCTGTTGACACACCTTGACCGGAAAAACGCCCCGGTACTCGTTCTCGTAACCGTAGGTACGGATGGCATCGCTGAAAGCGTCATTCAGTCGCCGGATCCGATCCGCCAGAATATCTGAGAAGCGGATCAACAATGGCAAACTGTGCCCACGACGCTGAATCTCCCCCACAAGGTCGTAGAGGTCCAGCCGATACCGTCCCTCACCCGAAGGGTCCACGAGCACGTGACCGGCATCATTGATACCAAAATAAGGCGCTCCCCAATCCAGGATATGGTAGGTCTGCTCACTGTTCTGTATGGTCCAGGGAGAGGATTTCAAAATCGATTCCGGTTGCAAGGGCTGTGACTCCGTACCAAGACGACGAGGCACATCCATCTTACCTTGTTTCGCCCATCCCCGTTTGACACGGCGAGCACCCCATCATCGCGCGTTCAGTTTGCTGCCTGTTCAACTCGTTATCGAATCAAAAAGTGTTTGGGTGCGCTTCTGTGCTTGTTCGACACCGCATAAATTCAGAAAGTGCTTGCAACGCCTGTTTCAGGGTACCGTCCCTACCAACTGTCCTCTGTCAGTTTACGGGTCGAATCATCATTGCTGATAAGGCAATGTCTTGATTTCCACGACCGTTCGCCGCGAACCGCATAATGCCCAATATGTGGTGCTTGATTGACTATCCTTCGCCCACAGAACGAAAAAACCGTTTCGTAGATGAAGCCCTTTGGTTGAGGAAGTGATGACGCAACTTTTGGAATCTCGAACCGCGCACCGCCATTTACCCGGTTACGTGACCGAGCAAAATTCTTCAACGCTTCACCTGACGACAGGGATATGGGTCAACGTGGTTCAATCACCTGATTTCCACACCAGTCCAACTGGGGTGTACCCGTTTCAAGTAACGCCGGACGCGGCTTTCAAGCAGACGCCAGGCGCCCTCAAAAACGGCATCAGGAACCCCCATGGCACGTTTGGTTAATACATCACGATCCAGGCTGTGCCGCACTTTTGCGAGCTGATACACCCGATTGAAACCCAACTCAGGTAAAAAAACCATCGCTGAGGATGGAATGGGCCAATCCGAACCGTGGAACATCCGGGAGACAAAGCGATCCGTATTGAAGCGCCGCAACTGGTTGCGGCGCACCAGGGAACAAAACGCCGACGTATCCCCAAAGACGTGATCATAGCGTTCCAGCAAGCGTTCAAAGGTCCGGCTGTAATCATGGCGCGGGTGCAAAAAACTGCCGGTGCCGCAGTGGCTGAAAATGACGGGAACGTTTCGTTGGAGCAAGCCCTCGTATAGCGCTGGATCACCCAACGCCTGTTGCATGCCAGGAAAGGTGTGTTCACACCCCGAATGAATGATGGCTGGTAGCTCCAAGGATTTGAGCGCATCATAAAAGATGCGAGCACGGTGGGACGTGGGGTCGAATTTTTGCAGGGGCCCCAGCCACTTGATGGCGATCGCATCGGAACCGAAACGTTCCAGTTCCGCCAAGGCATCCGCCCGTTCCGGGTTGATCGAAATCACAGGCAGCAAACGGTGTGAGTGACGACATACTTCAAACACCCAATCATTCGGTACATACAGATGGCTTAAACTGCGTACCATGCCCCCGTGCGCATCGTATACGCCATCCATCGCAAACACGCACGCAAAATCAAGTTCATGCGAATGGGTCAACAACTGTCTTAAGTGGTTCGCGTAATGCTCGGTGGCACGCTCACCCGGCATATGCCACAACCCCAGATTGGCCAGCAACGCATGGTAAGTAACGCTCCGACGCATCCGATCCGACACGAAACAGCCAGAGGCCCCACCTCCCAAGCCTGCGAGGTGAACGTGAATGTCAATGCGCATCAGAGTCTGAACTCCACCGTCGTTTCGCGGTCATCGCCACCTTGGCCGTGGGCTTGAATCCACAGATTGGCCGTATCTGCGCCCGTTGAAACAAACTGTCTCCCATAGCGTCGGATCCGCTCGGCCTGACGCTCAAGGACCTGACGGTCCTGCTCCAGAATCAAGCGCCCGGCAAACGGCACAATCGGCCTGAACAAAGTCGTCAACCACCCCCACTGCCACGTGACGTAAACAAACACATCGGTCTTGAACGCATCAATCGGCGTACACAACTGGTACCCCTCAATGACGCGTCCAGGGCCAAAAGTGTAGGACACTCGCACCGTGGACGGTGCAATGAAGCGATCCTGATGCACAACCGAACTGGTGTGTGACACGAACAAACGGGACAACAAGCTGCTGCGCGTCTGCTCCTCTTTGATGTCTATCACCACCCCATCGGAAACCTGCCGCACATGATGCGTCGCACGATGACTGGCCGGCGCGCGAAAGAGACCGCCGTGCACATAACCGGTATGAGGACAATCAATGAAATTCTCGATGACTTCTTGCATCCCCGCGTGAATGCGCGCCTGAATTCGCGCATGCATCCACCCCGTTTCATCGTGATGCGGCAAGGTCAGTGGCATCTCACTCGGCCCGGGGGGGGTATCACCCGGCCACACCCAAATGTACCCTTGTTGTTCTTGAACCAGAAATGTGCGAACGCAAGCCCTTTCGGGTATACGCCCTGCCGGGCCGAGTGCCGGGATGTATTGGCATTGCCCGGCGCCGTCAAATTCCCAACCGTGATACGGGCATTGCAGTCGGCCACCCGTCACGCGGCCATCCGAGAGCGGTACCGCGCGGTGAGGGCAGCGATCCAAGAGTGCGCGGGCCTGTCCGGTTTCGTCACGAAAAAGCACCAACGGTTCGTCAAGTAAGGTCAACCCCAGCGGTTTTTGGCCCAACCGAGACGATTCAGCCACGACATACCAGTGTTCACGCCCGGCCATTGGTTTGCCCTTTCAGGATCCGCGTCAGACGATCGCCCATTCGGGTGGCCAACGTGGCAATCGTGATTTGCGGATTCACCCCGATGGAACTTGGAAACAGGCTGCCATCGCATACGTAGAGATTCTGCCAGCCATGGAGTCGTCCATCTGAATCCGTAGCGGAACCGTCCACGTCAGCCCCCATCGCCGCCGTCCCCATCTGATGGGCCGAAAACAGTGCGAGGTCATTGGGTCTGAGCGACAATGTGTCAATGCGATCCAATTCCTGGACCGAACGCAGCATCACAGGCTCTAGATGAGGAATCAACACCTCACTGGCACCGGCCGCAAAATACAAGCGCGCAAGGGACTTCATCCCCTGACGCAGTTTCGCCTGATCCCCGGCGCTAACCACATAATCGATAACAGGACGCCCGTCTGAACCAGGCATCACACTCCCCCGACCGTCATCATGCAACAATACGATCGCAATGGCCGCATCGTTATAACGGGTCAAAATGCGCTGGGCCTCCGCCCCACTGCGAAACAACGCCGAACCCAACAGACCCGGATAAGCGAACATCCCCTCCAGGACAATGCCTTGATCATGAAACTCACCACAATATGCACTGTAATGAATGCCTTCATGGCCGCGAACCGCTTCATCAAACAAAGCCAACAATGCTGTCGTCGGGTGAATGCAAAGATTTTGACCCAACTGGTTACCGGTATCCCAAATCCCGGCACCCCGCAACAGGGCCGGCGTGCCGATCGCACCGGCAGCCACCACAAAAGCTTGAGCCTGCACCCGCAACCGAAACTGACGACCGTTTTTCGAATTCGTTAACACGCCTGCAGCACCAACCACGCGATTACCTTCATTCACAAACCCCGTCACCTCCGCACGAGGCAACAAACGTGCCCCAAAATGCAACGCCCTCGGCACGTAAGTGATGCCCATGCCCTGTTTGCGATCATAGGCGCACCCCAGCATACAGAAGCCACTCTGCAAACACCCTGTGCGATTGTGCTCAAAGGTATCGGCGTGCCAACCCAACGCCCGGGCGCCAGACAACAACAAACGGTTGTTGCGATTGACTTCCTCCGCGCGAATTCGCTGCACATTCAGAATGTGCCTCACCTTTCCAAGATAAGGTTTCAACACATCGAAGCCAATGCCATCCACCCCGTGGCGATCGCCCCAAACCTTCAACACGTCAGCTGGCGGGTCAAAACAAATCCCCCAGTTAACCGTCGTACCACCCCCCACACTTTCACCGTGCAGCAGCACGATCCCCCCATCACGGGTCGTT
>Ga0079301_1001683_pt1 | contig 10070 bp, 6 predicted proteins | sample Wag4_2014_7_11_3_FD_74797 | JGI IMG/M metagenome (GOLD analysis project Ga0079301, IMG submission 74797) | Fresh water mixed with fracking chemicals microbial communities from Ohio, USA - Utica-2 Time Series FC 2014_7_11 | ecosystem: Engineered > Industrial production > Chemical products > Input...
ATTGAGGTGCTGGGTAAAAAAGTGTCAATGCCATTTGGCATTGCCCCAACCGGATTCACCAGAATGATGCAAACCGAAGGTGAGATTGCCGGCTCGCAGGCAGCCGAGGCCAACGGCATTCCATTCGCGCTTTCAACTCTTGGAACTAGATCAATTGAGGAAGTGGCAGAGGCTGCACCTGGAGGCCGGAACTGGTTTCAGCTTTATATGTTGAAGGACCGTGAGCGCAGCCTTGGTTTAGTTCAGCGGGCTGCTGCTGCCGGATTTGACACTCTTATGCTCACGGTAGATGTCCCGGTAGCAGGTGCTCGGCTTCGTGACAAGCGAAACGGTATGACCATCCCACCACAACTGACACTTGGGACAATTGTGAACGCCATCCCCCGGCCAGCCTGGTGGATTAACTTTTTGACCACCGATCCTTTAAAGTTTGCATCGCTTAGCTCTTGGAATGGAACAGTAGCGGAGCTGTTGGATGCAATGTTCGACCCCACGGTTACATTCGAAGATCTGAAGTGGATAAGGCAAAACTGGAACGGAAAACTGGTAGTCAAAGGAATCCAAAACGTTGAAGATGCCAAACTTGCCGTAGCTGCCGGTGCCGATGCAGTAACTCTTTCGAATCACGGCGGCCGCCAACTGGACCGAGCTCCAGTGCCTTTTCATTTGCTAGAAGATACAGTCAAGCAAATCGGCAAAGACGCCGAGGTCCACCTGGACACCGGAATCATGCACGGCCAAGACATCATCGCGGCGATTGCCAAAGGGGCCAAATTCACCATGGTTGGCCGCGCTTACCTCTATGGCCTAATGGCCGGTGGCCGCGAGGGCGTTGACAAAATGATCAGCATTCTCAGTAGCGAAATGACAAGAACCATGAAGCTGCTTGGGGCAAGGTCACTAGATGAACTAGAGCCGGGCCACGTAAAGATTCTCGAGAAAATCACCTACCGGTAGCCGATACTTTCCAAAAAAGCTTTTGAAACAAAGGCTTTTCTAACTAAAGACTTCATTACACTCAAAGTTCAACAAAGGCTCCAAAGGAGGACCAAATGGCAAGACCGTACACCTCCGATCGCCCAATCGAATACCCAGCTAAACCCAGGGCCATTCGCTCCAAAAAAGGGCTAGCTAATCTCCCCAAGGGCCCAAATGCCCTAGGGGGACTGCTCACCTTAAAGTTTCTAAGCGATACCCCCAAGTTCTTGCTTGATCTACAAAACAAGTACGGGGACACCGCCTCCTTTTTTCTAGGAGGCGAGCTGTTCATTGCTTTCTTTTCACCAGAGGGCGTCACCGACATCCTTGTCAAAAAGCAGCACTCGTTTGTCAAAGGAGTGGGCTTTGAAAGAATGCATAAGGTCTTAGGCAAAGGATTACTAACCAACGAAGAGCCAGTGCATCTTCGGCACCGCCGAATGATGCAACCGCCCTTTCACCACGGGCAACTAAACGACTACGCCAAGAACATGAGTGCCATAACCAAAAACCACCTGGCGAACTGGCAACTAGGCCAGCAGGTATCAGCCAACGAAGAAATGATGCGGCTGACCTTCCAGATCGTGGCACAGCTTCTATTTTCAACAGATATAGATAAGTACGCCGAAGGCGTGCAACACCACATGGGAGTTGCGATCGACCGCATCGAACGCACCATGCTGCCAGGCCTAGACAAATTTGATGAAAGCCCCATTCCATACTTCAAAAAGTTCAAGGAATCGGCCGAGTACCTAGCCGATGTTGCCGAAGACATCATCTCAGAGCGGGTAGCAAGCGGCAGCCACGGAACCGATCTACTAGGTCTGTTACTAGATGCCAGGGACGATGAGAACCAAGCCCTAAGCCACGACGATGTTAGAGATGAAACCCTTACCCTTATTCTTTCCGGCCACGAAACAACAGCCAACGTCATGACCTGGGCACTTTCCTACCTTAGAGACCGAGACGATCTCTGGGAAAAGCTAAGACAGGAAGCAAGTGAGTATCTACCCGATGGTCAACCACCGGAGATAAGACAAGTTCTAACAGCACCAACGGCCAAAGCCATCTTCCAAGAAGCCCTAAGGCTCGCTCCCCCGGTATGGGTATCGCCAAGACGAGCCATAGAAGATATAGAGGTAGCTGGGGTAAAAGTTCCAAAGGGAGCCCATGTCCTGGTGAGCCAATACGCCAGCCACAGGTCAGCCAAGTTCTTTGAGGATCCAGCTAAGTTTTCACCCGAGAGATGGGCAAACGGCTACGAAGATAGCCTTCCCCGAGGCGCATACTTCCCGTTTTTAGCCGGAACCAGAAAGTGCCTAGGAGATCAGTTTGCACTTCTGGAAGCACACATCATCTTGCTGGAGATGGCAAGAACCAAAAGACCTCAACCAATAGCAAAAGATCTCCCCACAGCAGAACCCAGGGCAACTTTCAGGCCCAAGGGTGGGGTTCCATCCATTGTTGTTGGCTAAGCGCCAAGCAAGTCCGCTTTTCTTTGGGACTTCCTAAAGGCGCGCTAACCGACAAGTTGATTGACGTAGTTTCGCCAGCCACCGAATTGGGATATGTCCTGAGCTTCCTGAACGGCTATCGACTCCACTAGAAACCCCTTGGGAGTGCTTCCGTCCTCCAACTGAATAGTCCCAATCCCAAGTGGAGCGGGGATGGCTGAAACGAATCGAGCGAACTGCCGCTCCGGTAGGCTCCAGACCTCAACTTCTATGCTGGCACCAGCATCTTTTTCAACTCGAACTAGTCCTGGCTTGGCAATAGTTTGTCCCGGAAGCACAAAAAGACGATACTCAGATGTTGTTCGAGTAGACCGAAGAAACTTTCCTCCTGCTTTCACCAAATCGGTATTTAGTGGCATACCAGATAAGTGCGCACCAACGACCACCAGTTCGATTTCCCCAGGACCTAAGAAATTAGCGGGTGGAGAAAAATCTGGCATCGGCCAACTTGTTGCCCCAAGACATAGTCCAGATTGCTGATGAAGCTTGGCTGCCAGCGAGGCAATAAGTGCATCTTCACCAGCTTTTGCCAAGAGACTCACGCTCATCGGCAAGCCATCGTGTCTCTTAGCGACCGGGACCGCAATGCCACAAAGATCAAGTAGATTCACAAAGTTGGTATAGCTTCCAAGCATCGTGTTGGTTGCAATCGGTTCTGCCAACACCTCTTCGAGCGTGAAGTGCCTAGGTGCAGTTGGAACACAGATCATATCCACCGAGTCAATAACCGGGGAAAGCTTCGCTTTTAGCTCCTGCAGCGCGTAGCTGCCTCGGAAGGCATCGACCGCAGAGAGGTTTTTCCCACCGCCAATAATCTTGGCCGTGACCGGATGCATTGCCTTTTCGTTTTTGTCCATGAACTCTTGAATAGCCGCATAGCGCTCTGCTACCCAGGCGCCCTCGTAGAGCAAGTCAGCGGTTCTAAAAAAGTCCACAAAGGCAAGCTCAACCAGTTTGTGGCCCATGCCTTCAAGCGTTTCCAGCGCCTTAACATACCCTGCTTGCATAGCTAAGTCGCCATCAAAGCGAAGATCGGAAGCCTTCGGAACCCCGATCGAAAGCGAGCCAGAAGGCTCTGAGAGCTTTCCGAACTCAAAGGAGCGGGAGTAGCTATCAGCCTGATCTGGGCGGGCAACAACCTCAAAGACCTTGTGGGCATCAGACACGGTAAGGGCAAAGATAGAAACGCAATCCAGGGATTTACATGCCGGAATCACTCCGGCAGTCGAAACAGCCCCAACCGTTGGCTTTAGGCCAACGATATTGTTTAGCCCTGCTGGAACCCTGCCTGAACCTGCGGTATCTGTTCCAAGGGCAAATGACACAATCCCATGAGAAGCTGCAACCGCAGAACCAGAGCTTGATCCTCCGGGAATTAGCTTTTGATCAATTGCGTTTCTAGGAATCGGGTAAGGGGTTCGAACACCAACAAGACCAGTTGCAAACTGGTCCAGATTGGTCTTGCCAATAACAATTGCTCCGGCTTCTTTCAAAAGCCTTACAACGGTTGCATCAGTGGAAGGCATATAAGAAAACTCTTTACAGGCAGCCGTTGTTGGCATCCCATACACGTCTATGTTGTCCTTGACCGCAAAGGGTATCCCCCAAAGCGGCTTTGACTCTAGATCAAAGGCACCAAGTGAGGCAACTGCCTCACTTAGCTCTGCTCTTTCGGCAAGGCAAATAAAGATACCGGGGTCATTTACCTCGGCAAGTTTTTCAAAGACTTGATCAAGCACTTTCTCAACAGTGGTGCCCGATGAGTAAGCCTCGTGGAGACTAACGATATCTAAGCTAAGCTCGCGCAGGATTTTCTCCATTTGTCTCGGGTTGCTACCGTCTGGTTGTCTCTCAACTTTTTTACCAATCTAGAAGATTGGTAGCGGGAAGGCTAGAGCTGATTACTTTGTTTTCAAGCAGTAGCTCGATGCTGGCCTGCAACCGAACTGGATTAACGGAGCCTAAAGCTGGCTTACTAGCTAGGTCAGAGAAGTGTCCGAAGACAAATGGTTCCATGACCTTCAATATCGATATCTGTTCTTCGATGCTGGTCTCGTGAAGGAACTGCTCGTAAACAACCTTGGCGGCTGCTGGTATGTCCTGATAAATAGCTTCCCATCCCTGCCAAAGCACTGACATGAATGTTTTGATTTCATCGCCGTAGGCGGCAACCGTTTCCGCACTGGTACTTAGCACTTGACTGTATACCGAATAACCCAGCTCATGAGCCCAAAAAACTCTAACCGGTGTCCCCTCAGCGGCCATCTCGATGGGCTCAACCAAACCGTTGGCTTGGCAGACATCTAGAATGCCCTCGCGCAGTTGATCGAGCTTTTCAAACGGAACGTCTATAACGTTGGCGTCGGTTAGCGCCAAGCCGGCTGTCTTCATGGCAAATTGCAATCCGGTTATGCCATCGACGTGAACCCCGATAGTTTTCCCGGCGAACTGGGAAACTTCCTGAATTGGTGAATCGGGCATCACCATCCAGGCCAGTGGGGATTTTTGCAGCATCGAGCCTAGAATCTTGACATCATTTCCCGCCGCTGCCAATTGAATCGCCAGGTTATCTTCTGAGACAGCGATTAGCCCTAAGGTGTTTGGAATGTTTGCGACTGGATCGGTAGCAGGTTGCCAAGGCATTACCTTGACTGATACTCCCTGCTTTTCAAACCAGCCGTTATGAAGGGCTAAAAGCAGTCCCGCAAACTGGGAATTGGGCTTCCAATCGAGTTGAACTGTGAGGGTCATTTGGTTCCTATCTTGGGTTTTGAGCCGAGTGAAGTGTTTGGCAATGCTTGGCAATTTGTGCGCCATTGGCCCACCAGATGCCGTGTCCCTCGCGGAACTGGCTCAAGAAGGTAGCCATTTCCAACATGGTTCCGGGGCGACCAACCAGGTTTGGGTGGAAAGTTGGGGAAAACAGTCCCCCGTAGTGAACCAGTCCTGACATCTCATCACTCCAGAGAGAGAAGGCATTTTTGACTGAGGCCATACGTGAGTCCCCGGCAGCAAAATCAACCCCAAACTGCTGCCAGTCTTCAAGCACTGTGCTGATCGGAACCTCAAATAGTGGACCATCTGGAAACTCAAACACGGTTGGTACATCATGTTCCATCAGGGTGCTGTCATAAGCTAGGCCATACTTATGCAGCAGGTCAATGGTGCCCATATTCATACCCCAGCTCGGAGCGGTCCACCCCACTGGGCGCGTACCGGTAATTGTCTCTAGCGCCTCAATTGAACGAGCCAGAACGTCCTCTTCCTCAGCTGCGCTTAGAAGCGCAACATTTTCGTGAAGGTAGCCGTGCAGCATTATTTCGTGGCCCCCCGCTACACAATCGAGCACTGCATCCGGATACTGCTTGGCAACATAGGCGGGAAAAGCAAAGCTTCCCGGTATGTCAAACTCCTTGAGCAGTTCAAGAATTCTCGGAAGAGCGGTTGTGATCCCATACCTTGCTTCACTGAACGAAGTAAACCAAGTGTCTGGTTTTTTTCCAGAAGCAAACACCCCAGCGTCCGCGTCCATGTGCCAAGATAGCGAAGCTGCTGCCTTGTAGCCATCCGGCCACTGGAAATTTTCAATCAACTTACTACTCAGTGGGTGCATTTGCTGATTCCTTTGCTCAGTTGTTATCTAAAAAGATTAGTTCTTTTGTTCGGATTCTGGTTTTCTAAGATCTGGTATTAGCCAAGGTCGAGAAATTAGCAGTGCTGCGAAAAAAGAAAGGCCAAACAAAACCAAGATGATGATTCCCACCCCGCCCGAGCCATTGCTGTCAACTAGAAAAAAGAAGGCTGATATCAAGGTGGTGAACGCAAAGTTAGCGACCCCCATCAAGGATGTCGCGGTGCCAGCTTCACTCCCGTGGTTATAAAGGGCAATGGTTGAAACATTCGTTAGCCCAACTCCGAAGACAAACATCTGAACTGAGAAAGCTAACTGGGTAATCCAGAAGCTTCCCCCGTCATTGAGAAATAGTGCTACCCCAGACATTGCCCCAAACCCGGCAGTGAAGAGCAAGAGCCATTGCCCTTTGATGTACTTGGCTAGAAATGATCCAACTTGGACTCCGGTGTAGCCGGCTACACCGATAACAGCTAGCCACAGTCCAATTTCCGAAGCAGGCAATCCGTAGGAATTCCGAAAGATAAAGGGGGCAAAGTTTAGATAGGCATAGAGTGCCCCGAGCTGAACCGCTCCGTAAATCACTAGACCAAAGTAGGTCCTATCAAGAAGTACCTTCCTGAAACCGCCAGCTATTTCCTTGGGAGTACTGCTTCTTCGCTCAGCTACCGGCAAGGACTCAAACATAAACCACAACGCTGCCAGTAGTAGCACTAGAACCAACAAACCAAAGGCGAGAAACACCAGTTTCCAACCTGCAAACTCAGTTATCTGAGCACCAAGGATTGGTCCCACAATCGGCGCGATGGCCTGGATCAGATAAACCTGCGCCAGTAGCTTTTGCATCGATCTACCGCGATACAAATCGCGAATAATTGCCCGTCCAACCACGTCGCCGCCAGCTGCGAAAAAGCCCATAAAAAACCGGGCAACAATAAACGTTTCAATGTTCATTGACACAAATGCCACCACAGTTGCAACTAGGTAGCCACCGAGGGTTAAAAGCAGCAGTGGCTTTCTTCCGTAAGCATCGGATAACGGGCCAATGATTAACTGGCCTAGAGCAATACCGAGGGTAACCCCCGCGAAGGAGGCTTGAACTACACCGTTTGCTACGCCGAAAAATGTCCCAATCTCAGGAAAAGCTGGAAGGTATGGGTCGACGGTCAAAGCAATAAGCGACATGGCTAGGCCAAGCATCACTATGTATCCAACTAGGAGTTTACGACTGAGCAGCTCCCCGGATGCCACAACGCGTTGGGACTTAGTTTGCATCTTCAGTTCTCGTTTTGGATAAACCCAAGATTAGATTTTCCTACTAGCAAACACATAACCCAACGGTTCCAGTTCGTCTTTGTTGACACCATTTTGGACCGCTGAGCTTAAGCCGCTATAGCTTGCTGGAAGCTGGGCTTTTTTGTCGGTAGAGGTGTTGATGATGGAAACGACCTGCTTATTGCCTAAAGTCCTGGTGACAATGATCAGCTGTTCGGTTGGGTCTGACTGAGTATCAAATTGACCCTTGACCTCCCACAGATCCTTGTTGGCATTGCGGAAGTTCAATAGCCCGCCGAGAGCTTCCTCGATACCTTCTTCACCGCCGGTGAACATCATATACGGTCCATCAAGGGCCAAAAAGCTAGCGGCTAGAGCCTTGGTAGCGGTTATTGAGAACTGCTCACGGCGCCACTTCTTGCCCCACTGCGGCCACCAGAAGGTGTCGTGTGAATCGATGTGGTGGGCAGTTTGGGCACCGATTGGTAAGAAGTCATCCCGGTCTTGAATCCAGGTCATGAAGTCTCGACCATTTCTAACAGCCCTTTCGGCACCGCTACCGGACATCAGAGCAGAGACCAACCACTGCTCGTCGTAGTTGTAGTTAACATCCATCGACCTTCGAAGCAACAATCCAGATGGCTCTGTGTAAAGCAGAGCATCCGGCTTTTCTCGCTTCATGTCATGCCTCATGTCCACAAACAGTGGAATGCAACCAAGCGGCGACATGAAGGCTCGGGATTTTGCCCATGGTGCCCAGTTAGCAAAGAAGTTGTAAGTCGGAGCATCAAACCGGAAACCGTCGACATCGTAGTTTCGAATTAGGTTCATCATTGATTCGCGGAAATAGCGCTGCCAAGAAGGGTTTCTAGCATCAAAGGCCTTGGTGTAAACGCCCCCGACATTTCCGGCTGTGTCAGTAGCGAACCAGTCGGGGTTCGACTCCTGCAGCGGGGTTCGCTTCGGAGAGCCTCCACGCCAGTAATCAGAGAAGTCCAGAATGTGGCGAGACCAGTGAATATCCCGCTCCACTTCATCGTTGACATCGGTTGCGAAGGTGTCTCCAACCTCTCTTTCAAGATCGGCATAGATAGGTCCTTCAACGACTCCCTTTACAGCTGCGTCAATGGACTCATTGTCCAAAACTCCGTGGAGCAAAACATCCAGGATTACCCTCATGCCACGGGCGTGGCAAAGCTTCACAAGCTCGCGAAGCTCGCTTTCTTGGCCATAGGAAACCGTCACGTCTGCGTAGTCGTGCACGTTATAGGAAGGATAAGGCTGTCTCGGCATGAGCTGGATAACGCTGAAGCCAAGTTTTTGAACTCGGTCTAGATCAGCAATCAAATCCCTGATCTCTTCGTACCGGCAGTAGGCGTGGTTCTTCCAGAAGTACGAGGTTCCAATCTGAACTTCGTAGATACCCGCCCCGTGAATCCAGGAAGGAGGGTCATTGGGGCTAGTTAGCCCATACCTAGAAGCCCAGGCTGGCCACTGCTCACGCACCAGCTCAAAATCTCCCCGGTCGAGGTTGAAAGTCATAACCAACAACTCGGCCGAAGACTCTGCCGAGATCTCAGCGGCAAAATTCAATAGACCGGTGATGGAAATCTTGGAATCCACCTTGGTGACAGTTATGAAAGGCATCTCGGTTGGCTGGTTCGGCCAGATTGTCAAAGTAGCCTCAGAATCGGAGACCCCTACTATTCCGCTAGATCCTCTTAAGTTGGCAAGAGTCGAGATACCAAGACCGCTATCACCCATATCTGCAATTGGCAGATCCCGGCGAATCAAGTTCCCAGGTGCGTTGATTTTGGCTTTTGCCCCAGGCTCAAAGTTAATTTCAACATTCGCGTTTCGGATAACTACCGGCTTCTGAGATTCAAAAGTCACCGCAAGCTCAAAATACGGCGCGGTTGGATACAACCGATAGTGCAGAACCAGGCCAAGCGGACCTAAGGTCGCGGCTTGGTTGTATTCCTCGTAGACACCTTTGTGCAACCGTTTTAGCTTAGAAGTTGGGACCAAATTCGAAAGGGTCTCAGTGTCCTTGTAATAAAGACCGCCGGTGTGGTTTCGGTGTTCGGTTCCACCAATTTCAACGCTCATGCTAACTGCAATAGACCGCGAAATTTCTCCCTTGCTATCTTCAACTATCAATCCATTGGGCATGCCCGTCTTTGAATCAATCGATACGGAAAATGGAGAATCCGAACTTTTTAACGCGGTCATTTACGGTCCTAACTTTCTTTCTGGTCTACTGTGCGTGTATCAATTAGGACATCAAGATTTGAACCAGCGATGCTGGAAAAAATCTTGAAGTCCTGGTTAGCCCTTAACCGATCCCTGGAGAATGCCAGAGATGATTTTTCGGTTTAGGGCTATATAAAGAACAATTGTGGGAAGAGCCACAATGATTGCCGCCGCACTCAAGGCGGGAACGTCTTGCACCCACTGACCGGTAAAGGACGCTAACCCAGAAGGCGCAGTCTTGTTCTCGCGGTCCAGCACCACAAGTGCCAGCAGGAACTCATTCCAGCTCCAGATGAAAACTAGGGTTGCCAGGGTAAGAATTGGTGGCCAGGAAATAGGCAGCAGTACAGATCTCAAAATTCTTGAGGTACTAGCGCCATCTATTTTGGCGGCCTCGATAAGTGTCACTGGGGTGGCTA
>Ga0079301_1001686_pt1 | contig 10066 bp, 7 predicted proteins | sample Wag4_2014_7_11_3_FD_74797 | JGI IMG/M metagenome (GOLD analysis project Ga0079301, IMG submission 74797) | Fresh water mixed with fracking chemicals microbial communities from Ohio, USA - Utica-2 Time Series FC 2014_7_11 | ecosystem: Engineered > Industrial production > Chemical products > Input...
CTGGTTCATTCCATCACTCAAGTTCTTCACTAATAGATATGAACTAACTAGCACTCGAGTGGTAGCCCACTCAGGACTCTTTGGAACTAATACCCAAGAAGCTGCTTGGGGAGAAATTACAGGAGTGAGCATATCCAGGGGAGTAAGTGCCTGGCTTCAAGGAGCGGGAGATGTGCGACTTCATCGTGAGTTTGGGCAAGACCTCGTTCTTGCCCGTGTTCCAAAGGCAAAAAAGCTTTCTAAAGAAATTGAGCAATTTCTTGCGAAAAGATCTCGAACACAGGGCAAGAGATAATAAAGCGTGGCTAAATCAATAGGAGTAATCGGTGGCGGGCAACTAGCCCGAATGATGATTGCACCTGCAAAGGCTCTTGGCCTTGAAATCAAGGTATTAGCCGAGGCTGAAGATAGCCCAGCTAAACAGGCAGCAACCCAAGTCGGTGATTACAACCAACTAGAAATAGTTCGCGAGTTCGCTAAAACAGTTGATGTAATCACTTTTGATCATGAGCATGTTCCTCTCAGTGTTCTTGAGACTCTGGAGTCCGAAGGGGTTGTAGTCGAACCTTCTTCAAAGGCATTACGTTTTGCACAAAACAAATTAGACATGAGAGCAAAACTTACTGAGCTTGGTGTTCCATGTCCTGCTTGGGCAAAGGTGACTAACGCGTCAGAACTAGATGAATTCATTCAAGCTCACGGTGGCGTGGCAATACTCAAAACTCCTACCGGTGGTTATGACGGTAAAGGTGTGAAGGTAGTCAGATCAAGTTCTGACGCAGCTGATTGGCTTTCCAAGAATCAACCACTACTTGTTGAAGAGAAAGTTAACTTCAAGAGAGAACTCGCTCAGCTTTCAGCCAGGAACAGATCGGGTAGTTGGTCGAGTTGGAACCTAGTTGAAACTATTCAAAAAGATGGTGTTTGTGCTGAAGTCAACTCACCTGCTCCAAATGCCAACTATGAACTTGCTTCTCAAATAGCCAAGACCATTGCCGTTGGTTTGGATGTAACAGGAGTGCTTGCAGTTGAACTATTCGAAACAGAGGATGGATTGCTGTTGGTCAATGAACTTGCCATGCGACCACATAACTCAGGGCACTTCAGCATTGAAGGATCTGCTACCAGCCAATTTGAGCAACATGTAAGAGCTGTCTTGGATATGCCATTGGGAGACACCACTCCCACAAAGCCTTTCGCCGTGATGCTCAATCTACTTGGACAAAATGAAACCAATGACTTTGGGTTAGCAGATCGTGAGGTTGATGGAGCTCATGTCCACGTCTATGGCAAAGCTCCTAGAGCTGGAAGAAAGATGGGGCACATCAGTGCCATTTCAAATGAATCCTTGGCTGATGCTAGAGAAATAGCGTCCAGGGTGTGGAAAGGGCTGCAAGCCTAACCAGATTTTGATGGATGCGAATCTAAAATCATAGAGAAGCACTTATCTGCCTTTCAGGCAGCATCTACTTAGGAGAATCCCATGGCTCAAGCACTGGTTGGTGTTGTAATGGGTTCCGATAGCGACTGGGCAGTGATGAGTGATGCAGCTCAAGCCCTCAAAGAATTTGGTATTGAGTACGAAGTTGAAGTGCTCTCAGCACACAGAACCCCTGATCTAATGATGGAGTGGGGTAAGGCTGCAGCCGGACGTGGAATCAAGGTAATTATCGCTGGAGCTGGTGGGGCAGCACATCTGCCAGGCATGATCGCTTCTGTGACAACACTTCCTGTTGTTGGTGTGCCTGTGAAACTAAAGAGTCTTGATGGAATGGATTCACTGCTTTCTATAGTGCAGATGCCAGCGGGTATTCCAGTTGCAACAGTATCTATTGATGGGGCTAGAAATGCTGGAATTCTAGCTGCTCGAATTATTGGAGCATTTGATCAAAAAGTTGCAACAGCGTTGGAAGCATTCAGCATAGACCTAGCCGCACAGGTAGCAACAAAGAATAAGAACCTTAAATCAAAGATATGAGTTCAAGAACAAACTCTCGCGAACCGAATACTCCCTTTCGCAACGTAGATAGAGCTGACTCCAGACAGTTAGTAAAGCGAGCTCGTTGGATTATTGCTCTAAACCTGTTTGTCCCAGGATCAGTTCAGGTGGTAGCGGGTAACAAAAGACTTGGTCGAATAGGAATCCTGTTTACTTTTGGTTTCTGGTCTTTCTTAGCCCTTTCACTTCTATTTGCTTTAGTTTCTAAAGTGGCTTTATTCACTCTTCTTACTTCACCTGTTTTGGCTACCCCAATTGGAATCGGTTTTGTAATTTACGCAGTTCTGATTGTTGTTTCAACTTTGGATGCTTTGAGACTGATGTATGTGCACAGAATCACCTCAAGGTTCAAATCGATTCTTGTGGTTTTAGTTCTTCTTACTGGAACCCTAAATGGATACATTGCCGGCACCATCGGTTCAACAGCTTTAGCTGCATCTAATTTCACTTCAACTGCCTTTAAGAATCCAGATGCCTTTGAACCAAGTAAGGGTCGATACAACATTCTCGTTCTCGGTGGAGATTCAGGTTCAAACCGTATGGGTCTTCGCCCTGACAGCATCTCGGTATTGAGCGTGAGTGCGGATACTGGCATGGCAGTAAATATTGGTTTGCCTAGAAACCTAAAGAGGATTCAATTCAAAGAGGGCACACCCATTAGAAGTGTCTATCCATATGGCTTCAACAACAATTGCGAAGGCGAATGTTTTTTGAGCTCTATCTACAAAGTCACTATGGACAACCACAAAGATCTTTATCCAGGAATTTCAAAGAAGAGCTCCACAGCAGGAATTGAAGCAACTAGATCAGCAGTTGAATGGGTTACCGGCCTTGAGATTGATGCTTATGTGCTTATCAATATGGATTCGTTTGTTGAGTTGATTGATGCTCTCGGTGGAATAACTGTGAATGTTAAGAAGGCTTTACCTATTGGTGGGCAACAGGACTGTTATCCAGCGGACAACAAACATGAATCAATCTGTCCTGATGCTTTGGGCTGGATTGAAAAAGGCAAACAGCATATGGATGGTCGCACAGCACTTTGGTATGCAAGATCTAGGCACAACACCAATGACTATGACCGCATGAAGCGTCAGCGTGAAATTCAGAACCTAGTTCTCAAGAAGATTGATTTACAAACGCTTCTTTTCAGACTCAATGCTGTTGCTGGAGCTGGTGCAAAACTAATCAAGACAGACATTCCTGGAAGCAGTGTTCCAACATTAATAGACCTTGCACTAAAAGCAAGATCTTCAGGACTCAATAGCCTTCAACTAACTAGCCCCACAATTTCGGCTAATAATCCAGACTTCCGTCTAATGAGGCAGCTAATCCAACAAAAAATAAAGAAGTATAAATAGGTTTCTCCCAGTTTCGCACAAGAGATTTCCCAGCCATAAAAGTTAGTCTGGATTCATGAAAAACCTAAGAATTGCAGTTCTTGCAGTCATTTTGGCAGTCACGGTGTCCGGATGCTCTCTGCTTTACCCAAATATAGGTAAACCAACGGACAGTCCAAAGCCAACAGCCACCGATACCGAGACCCCAACTCCAACTGCGACCCCTACAGAAACTGAGACACCTGAACCAACAAAAGAGCCAGCAACAGTTGAGATTCTTGATGCCTACGCAGATGAGCAAGGTGGAGTTTTGCTAGTTGTCGCTCAAATCACTAACTTCAGCGAAGACGGTGGAACCTGCACAGCTACTTTCACTTCTGGTGGCAAGAGTACCTCTGTTTCAGTAGGAGCCGAGTCAAATGCAGCAAACACGCAGTGTAGAACTATGGAATTTCCTCTAGGTGATTTACCTAAAGGTTCAGGAGTGGTTTCCGTTAAATATGAATCAACTCTTCACGAAGGTCAGACAACTCTGGATATGTCGGTAGTTATCCCGTGATTTACAGTCGGTTAGCCAAAGCAGGAGTAGCAGTGCTGGTAGCACTGCTTACTTCTTTTGGCCTAACCGCTATAAGTCCTGCAGTTGCTCTAGATGGAAAGAACTTTGATCCAGGGCTAATTATTAGCGACAGTGTGTTCTTTGATTTCGGCACAATGACCGCTGCTGATATTCAACGCTTTTTAGAGTCTCAGGTTCCTGTCTGTGGTTCTAGCTCAACAGGTATGCCTTGCTTGAGGAATTACAAAACTGATACTCCAGAGAAAATCGCTGAAGTTGGCAAGTGTAAATACATGGCTCCACAGAAAAACATTTCTGCAGCTCAGATTATTTACAACATCTCTAGAGCTTGTGGGATTAACCCAAGAGTATTGCTTGTAACTCTCCAAAAGGAGCAGGGCCTTGTTCAGGCAAGAATTCCTTCTCCATATATGTACAGAGCAGCAATGGGATATGGATGCCCAGATAGCGACCCTGGTATTTGTGGAAAAGTTTGGACTGGTCTTTTCAATCAGCTTTACAAAGCAGCAGGACAGTACCAGTGGTACGGAGATCCAAATGGGTCTTTTACCTACCTACGTCCTGGCAGACAAGTTTCTATTTCTTACCACCCAACTGCATCAAGAAACTGTGGCAAGCAAACCTTCACACTGAAGAACCAAGCAACTGCAAACCTTTACTACTACACACCTTTTGTTCCTAACAAAGCATCCCTCAGTAATTTACGTGGCACAGGGGATAACTGTTCTTCTTATGGAAATAGAAACTTTTGGCGTTTCTATTGGGATTGGTTTGGAAGCCCTATTGGTGGAGGCTTCTTGTTGAAGAGTTCAACAAGTGATCCATACTTTATTTCTAATGACATCAAGTACCCACTATCTGACCCAGATCTAGTTAGTGAACTTGCTCCACTTGGTCCTCTGGGTGAAATCTCTAAAGAGTATTTAGATTCATTCAAAACAGGAATACCGATGACTCGCATCATCAAGACCGCACCTGTGAACAATGTGAGTACCTATTACTTCATTAGCGATGGTAAGAAGTATTTGATTGCCTCCTGTGATCAGGCAACCAACCTTGGTTTGGATTGCACTAAAGCTGTGACCTTAACTCAGGTGCAACTTGATGCACTTCCTACAGGCCCATTCAGATCTGACATCACAGGGGTAGTCAAGAACATCCCTGTTGCTCCTGCAACCACATCATTCTTCCTAACTAGCTCAACTAGGAAGTATCCAGTTGACTGCGCCAAGATCAGCCTGCTTGGCTTTAGCTGCACAGGAGCAAAAGCACTAAAGACCGCCGAGCTTGATGCTCTAGCTACAACTAGGCTCTCAGCAGCTGCACTAGGTATCTCCTCGATGATTACTAGCCCAGATGGAACAAAGGTTTATCTACAGGCTGGCAAAAAGCGCGAAGTTCTAGATGATGCATCTCTAACTGCTGAAGCGATACCTGCAACCGCTCCATCGCCATTGACTTTGCAAGACTTCAACTACCTGCCTTGGGGTAATCCAATAGCCATGGATGGCAGTCTCTTTGCCAATAAGGACCTCGGAGCAGATGTAATTCTCACCGGTGGTCAGATGTATGAAATTGACCCTGGTACCAGAAAGGACATCGACTTCACTAAGTTGTTCAGAGCCAGTGCCGGAAAGCTAAGTACAAATGGACTAAGCAAACTACCTAAGGCAAAGCCACTTAAGAGTTTGATTGTTGATGATCAAAACAAGTACTGGATGCTAACCAAACGAGGAAAGACCTTAATCGATAGCCCAGCTAGTTGGACTAGTTCAGCAGTAGCAGTGCCAGACGCGTTAGCGTCGAAATTCCCAACCACCGAATCTGTCATTACTGATTCACACTTCATAAAAGCAGATACTCAGATGACTGTTTTTCTTTTGAAAGACGGTGTGATTAGAGCAACCTTCAATGAGGCTGACCGAGAGTCCTTACAACCTCTCCTTTCAACAATCGACATCATTCCTGTGAGTATCTCAGGCATGAGCTTTATTCCTAAGAGTGTGATGGTCTTACCAGTTGGACTGGTTGTTAAAAATGAAAAGACTGGAGTAAAGGGAATCATTGATACTCCAGGCAGCATGATTACCCTTGACGATAAGTCAATGAAGCTAAAGCTTGCAGCGCCTAGATCTCTAACTAGAATCCAACTTCTTGGTTACCCAAGTAGTGCCACTTTAGGTTCTTATAAGGTTTCTTGTGATGGCCAGATTTATGTTGCCGCTAACTCCGTCTTGCATGAAACAGAGATAGCAGACGCGAAGGAACTTCCAGGAGTTTCCACGAAGCTCAGTGCTTCCACCTGTGCTCTGCTAACAGTGTCAGATAAGAAGTTTGGAAGATACATCGGACACCAATATGTTGATCCAATCTCTAAGAAGACCATCAAGAAGGCCTACAAGATCGTTAAGGGCAAGAGGCTTCCGTTCAAGAGCCTTGCTCAGTACAAGCTGGACAACAAAACTGATGTTCCATTGATTTGGGTTGATGACAGCTTCGTAAAGAATCTTCCAATCGGTGCACAGATGACTGTGAAGACTGTTGTTGCACCTGCACCTGAAGTGGTGGCACCAAAGACATACACAATAAAAGCAGGAGATTCTCTCTCCTCTATTGCCGCTAAGTTCAAGACAACTGTTGCCAAGCTCATGACTTTGAACAAGCTGACTGATTCAAACCGAATCTCAGTCGGTCAGGTATTGAAGCTGCCTAGCGCCTAATTAGACGTGTGATTGGCCGCTTGCTTATTTGTTCTAATTGTTTACGCTTGGGCTTTTTGAAGTTTTCTTCCAATAGTTCTTCTGGGTCATAAGCCTTCACAGCAAACAAGATCAGCATCATCATGGCTGATTGGATAAGAAGTCTCGACTCAGTAATACCTCTAACAAGTTGAGTCATAAGCAGCAATAGCGGCCAGAGATACAAGGCGTTGCTGTGGTGAACCCCTAGACGCCAAGTCTTTACAAAGAGTCTGGTCAGCAAAATTATAAAGAGAATCAAACCAACAGCACCAAGCTGAAGCCACATGTCGAGGTAGGCGTTGTGAGCCTGGTAGTAATTTTCTCCATTGATTACAACAAGGCCTTCAAAAGGAGCCACCCCAGGAACCCAAACTCCAGTAAAGCCCCAACCCTCTAGAGGATTCTGCTCAATGAGGAAAGCCACGTCTCTCCAGATATCGATGCGGTGAGTCATGTCTGGAGATTTGCCGAGGAATTCAAACACTTGTCTTCTAAATGCCAACACCAAGAAGACACCAACTCCAGCTAACGACCATGCAATTCGGTAGTAACGATGACGTGTTGCTTTATCTTTACCTTCAGCAGCCAGGGAGACGATTGCTGCAAGTAATACAGCAACGGAAGCAAAGATCATTCCTGCTGACTTAGAAACAAAAATCAAAGTGAATGATGCAACGAGGCTCACAAGACTCAATACGCGAGTCTTCTTCTTGATTGCAGCTTCAATGGCAAAGGTGATTACACCAATCAAGGCCCAAGCTGCAACATAGTTGTTGCTAACTAAGTTGGGATTGCCAAGCATTAGCTTGACTATGCCGGCATCGAAAACAATGTCGCTTTGAGCAAACGCAGACTTGGCTGCTGGGAATATCCAACTCAAGAAGCCAAGGGTCAGCATTCCAAACACAATGCCACGAATTGTGTTGGCAAAGATAACTAAAATCTGTCTCCAGGTAAATGTCACTGCAAAGAATAGGGCGACTATGGTAATTCCAATTTGCAGGGTGAAGCCGCTGACAGTCTGAACTGGATATACGGACCATGTTGAGCTTGCAATCATTAGAACAAGAAGAAGTGTTAGCTCAATAGGCATCTGCCTGACAACTCTCTTCCAATCAGAGCTGAATAGGAAGTAAGCAGACCCTGCAACTGTTGTGAGGGCAGCGAGTAACCATAGGATCCAAACTGGATTTGTGTTTATGTAGTCTTCGCCGAAAAGTGAGTCTCCTGAGATTAGAACTACTAGGGACAGGTATGCCAAGTAGCGGGCTAGCTTCCCCGGCTTCTTGAGTTTGTTTTGCTTCTGCTTTGTCATAATCCCTGCCCACAAGTCTATGGGTGGCAAGGCCTCGCTTGAAAGGCTGTTTAGTTAGGCTTAGAAGGTGCTAGTCAAACTTTCCAACCAAGCCCTGGACTATGCGTGGGGTTCTAAAACCCTAATCAGCGACTACTTCGGCTTCCCTGCAACAGGCAAGCCGATGGCTGAAATATGGTTTGGAACCCACGATGGATCTCCGACTCAAGTCGTTGGAACGGGTAATTCTTTGCAAGAGGTTCTAGGGTCTCATGGTAGAGAATCAAGGCTTCCTTTTCTTCTGAAGATTTTGGCTGCTGAAGCACCACTATCTATACAGGCTCATCCAAACCCAGCCCAAGCAATAGAGGGATTCAACCGAGAGAATACTCAAGGAATTCCAGTTGACGCTCCGAATCGTAACTACAAAGATGATAAGGCTAAGCCTGAACTGATAGTTGCCCTGACTGATCGCTTTGATGCTTTAGTTGGGTTTAGCAACAGAGCCTTGATTCAAGAGAGATTTGCTGAGCTATTAGAAGCAAGCACGAATGAGAAGCTCACGGAAGTTTTGAAGCAGTGGATTGACTTACTTGAAACAGATTCAGGCATTGAGAAAGTATTTCTAGCAACGCTTACTTCTCCTGACTGTGATGAGAGTTTTATAACTAATCTCATTGATGCTGCTGAGCAGTGCCCGGCTCTTGTTGACTTAGTTGTTCATTTAGCTGAGCACCACGGTAAAGATAGAGGAATTGCGACAGCACTACTTATGAATCACATGGTTCTAGGTAGAGGCGAGGGAGTGTTCGTGCCTGCGGGCATGCCGCACGCATATCTATCTGGTTTAGGTGTTGAGGTAATGCTTGCCAGCGACAATGTCTTGCGAGGAGGGCTTACTCCTAAACACATAGATGTTGAGGAACTCTCTAAAGTTCTTGTCTTTGAAAGTACTGAGCCAGCGCTTGTGAAAACTAAGACATTGGCAGTTGGCTTTGAGAAGTTTGATTTGCCGACTCCAGAGTTTGATTTCTATCGCGGGGAAGTGGGATCAAATAATCTGCTAGCCGATCTAAATCTGCCAGGGGATTCAATTGTTTTATGCACCCAGGGCTCAGTTGCCGTTAGCAACAGCCAAGAAGAGCGGGAAGTAATTAACAGCGGAGAAGCTGTATTTATGGCTGGGGATGCCAGAAGTTTTAGCCTTACTGGCAATGGAACTGTGTTTATGGCGGTTAGTTCAAACTAGCTTTGTAGTGGCTAGAAACAATATCTTCCAAACTCTGCTTTGCTTTCCAACCTAGAGTCTTTTCAATTCGTGAAACATCTGCACTCAGGAATGCTGGATCGCCAGGTCTTCTCTCCACTAGATCAACTTCAAAATCTCTACCAATTACTTTGTGGATGGTATCGATCACAGCTAGAACAGAAGAACCTTTTCCTGTTCCAACATTGAATACTGAATATTCACGAACTTCTTGATCTAGATAATCAAGTGCGGCGATGTGTGCATCAGCTAAATCAAGAACGTGAATGTAGTCACGAACACAACTGCCATCAGGTGTTGGCCAGTCTGTGCCAAACACTTGAATAGGTTGGTTGTTCTTGATTGCGTTGAAGGCAATTGGAATTAAGTTGGCAACTGATGTGTCAGCAAGATCATCAAAGCCAGCACCTGCAACGTTGAAGTATCTAAGGCTCACAGTTTTTAGTCCCCAGGCTCTAGCGGCATCTGCCATCATCCATTCGCCAATTAGTTTGGTCTCACCGTATGGGTTGATTGGTCTTGCTAAGTAGTCTTCATTCACTAGATCAACATCTGGTGAACCATAGGTAGCAGCACTCGAAGAGAAAACCATGTTCATGACTTGTGACTCACGCATAGCCAACAGAAGGTTTGCTACTGAGTTGATGTTCTGTTGGTAGTAGAACTCAGGACGCTCGACAGATTCACCAACAGCCTTGCGAGCTGCGAGGTGAATTACCCCCTCAATTGAGTGCTCTTTGAAGGCTTTGACTAGTTCGGCTGTGGCATTAGGGGAGGCTAGATCTAGCTGAACTAGGGGAGTTTCACCTAGGCGGTTCTTCTTTCCGTTGGTTAGATCATCAAGG
>Ga0079301_1001687_pt1 | contig 10065 bp, 9 predicted proteins | sample Wag4_2014_7_11_3_FD_74797 | JGI IMG/M metagenome (GOLD analysis project Ga0079301, IMG submission 74797) | Fresh water mixed with fracking chemicals microbial communities from Ohio, USA - Utica-2 Time Series FC 2014_7_11 | ecosystem: Engineered > Industrial production > Chemical products > Input...
TGTATCTCTTCGAGTTCAAGGTGGTGGAGCAGGTACCGGACGGCCGGGCGCTGGCGCAGTTGAAGGAACGCGGCTACGCCGAGAAATACCGGGCACCGGGCGTGGGCATCACCTTGGTTGGCATCGAGTTTAGTCGGGAGGCACGCAACCTGGTGAACTTTGAGGTGGCTGAGGGTTGATGCCTCGGTTGCACTGCTGACGAATTTGGGGGGCTGCCACCCACATCGTCAAAAGCAAGTTTGATGCACACTCGCTAAGTGTCGCGACCAGGTTGACCACCCAAACTGAATACCCCGAAACGGTCCGGTCGAAGCCCTGTTCACACTCACGCAGGCATGTTCAGCATTGTTCACACTCACGCAGGCATGTTCAGCATTCGGCGCAGGCCAGTGGCGATCGCACGTGCGATCGCCCCTTTCATAAACAACCCATCCACCACATTCACCACGGTCGTGCCAATCGCCAGCACCGTCAGCGGCAACACCAGCGGCGCCAAAGCCGTCAACCCATAAACACTGCCCACCCCCGCCACAAAGCCCGCTACACCACTCACCACACTAAAAACCGCTTGACCCTCGTCAACCCGCTTTAGCCGGGGATTGCGCTCCATTCGCGCCTTGGCGACATCCGCCACGGCCACCCCAAGACCCAACACCGGGCCCGAACGACTCAAGTGACGCCCCGCTTTGGTCAGCAATGGCCACTCCATCGCCAATTGGCCCCCCACACTGGCTGCACGGGAAACGCCCGCAGCCACCCGCGAGGCCACCCCGGACAACATCGGTGCGCTTTCGGCCACCGTCTCCAGCGTCCGGGTCGTCTCAACGACTTTGTCGACCGCGTCCGCCGCGCCACTGCCGATGGAGAGCGTGTCCAAGGTGCGACGCGCTGGACTGCTCCGAAAGGGGTTATCTTCGGGTTTTGGCAGCGCCAAACCTTGCGCGCCTGGCTTTCGCTCGCGCTTTGGATTGGTAAGGGTTGGATGATTCGTGATCGCCACGCTCACGGCTGACTCCCGCACGGTCACACTCGACACAGGGGTTATCGCCGGGACCTTCACCGCGCATGCGTGGGTTTAACGAAAATTAACCCAAATCCAAGGATTCCGTTACCTTTGCCTCGCCGAGTCCAAGGGCCATGTTCCCACACGGTGTGCCCATTTCCCACTGCAGGGCGTCGTGGAGGTAGGGGGTCTGAAACCGGAAACCCGACTCGAGGAGTTTGCCGGGAATGACCCGTTGCCCTTCGATCAGCAACGCATGCCCCATTGCACCAAACAGCGTGTGCACCGCCGCAGTCGGCATCGGGAAGAGCGTGGGACGTTTGAGCACGTTGCCCAAGGTGCGGGTGAACTCCGCATTGGTGACCGGCTGCGGTGCGGTAAAATGCACGGGTCCTGTGAGGGTGTCGGTTTTGAGACAATGAAGCAAGGCGCCCAAGACATCATCCAGACCGATCCAGCTCATCCACTGGCCACCAGGGCCGACGACACCGCCCAAGCCGAGGCTGAAGGGAAGCAGCATTTTGGCCAGCGCACCGCCCCGGGGGCTGACCACGATGCCCAGGCGCGCGTTAACGACCCGAATGCCCGCTTGCTGGGCCGGAACGGTTGCAAGCTCCCACGCCTGACAGACTTCGGCCAGAAAGTTCTTGCCGGCAATGCCGTCATCTTCTGTGATCGCCTCGTTGCCGCGATCACCGTAGTATCCGACGCCGGAAGCCGAAATCAACACTTTGGGCGGGTTCTTGAGGCGTGCCAGCCCTTCGCACAAGGTCCGTGTGCCCACACGGCGGCTGTCCATAATGGCGTCCATCCGCGCCTTGGTCCAGCGTCCGGCTCCGATGTTCTCTCCGGCGAGATGGATGACCGCATCGACCCCTTCCAAGCCAGCCAGGGTTTCAGCACTCATGGTGTCCTCTTGGGGATCCCAGCGCAGTTGGTTGGGTTCCAGCACCCGTTGCCGGACGAGTTTGATCACCTCATGCCCACCCGTCGACAGAAATGCACAAAGCGCTTTGCCAATCATGCCCGACGCCCCGGTGATGGCGATGCGCATCGGGGCCAAGCCACTGGCCTCGTGGCGCAACAGGTCCTGACGCGTGCGGGCATGGCGGAACCGGAACATGTTTTGCACTTTTTGAGCGATCGCCCCCCCCGCGACCAGTTCGCCCAACGGCCCCATCGGCCAACGATACCGAATGGCATCTTCCAACACGCTCGACTGCTCGTTCACCGGATGGAAGGCATGAATGTGACGCCAAAAATCGAAGGGGCCCTTGATTTGCTTGTCCGTGAAGGTGCGCCCTTCGACGTACCCGGAATGGCGTGCGTGCCATTCCATGGGAACTGGACCCACGTGCATGCGCATCACCAGCAAGGCACCATCCTGGATACCGCCGACGTGCTGCAAGACCTGAATGTCTTCGGTGGGGGACAGCAAGCGTTCAAAAGCGCCTTCGCGGGCATGCCAGGCAAACAGTTTTTCCGCGCTGACCGGCATCGCTGTGCGGTAGGTGAATTCAGACATGATGGGACTCCTTGTCGCAACAGACACCCATTATACACCGCCTTGAGCGATCGCCCGACCATACGAGCCCGAGATGCGCGCGCGTCGGGCGCGACCTGTATGGCTGCATGGTGCAACAAAACCGGTTACTGAGGCTCAGCGAAAACCCAGATTGAGTAGACTGGTCAAGGTTTCGCGGGCGGCGAGGTGGGTGGGGTTGTGGGTGAGGCACTCGCGCAGGAGGGTGATGGCGCGAGGCATGTCGCGTTGTTCGAGTGCGATCTGAGCGAGATCGAATGCGTCTTCGGCAAAGCCTGGCTGCTCGTCTCTGGCTGCCTGCAACAGTTCTTCGCCAAGATCCGTAAAACCGTCGTGGATCAACACCTTTGCCCAAGCGCGCCTCAGTTCGCGCCACATGCGCACCCCGAGTTTGGGTGCCCTTTGAATCACCGCTTCAATATCCCCAAAGCGTTGGTGCCGAAGCAAAATCCTGAACCAGTTGGCCATTTCTGCAATCGGTTCCGCGATGCGTTCGGGCTCGTTTTGCGGCGGACGGCCGCCTTCCAGTAAAAAGAGCATCCGTGACAGGCTGTCCTTGCTGCCCCAGTCGGCAGCACCCGCTTTCAGCCATGCTTCCCACGCCTGGGCGGCCTTGCGCGGTTGACTCTGCACCCAGTACGCCCAACCCCGTAGCAAGTCGACGCTGGGGAGTGTGGAGGTCGCAAGACTTGCGAGGGCTTCATCCGCGTGCCCGGTTTCCAGGTGGCAGCGCCCTAGCAGGGCCTGAATCTGGGGCACATCCCCAAAGGGCTGCAAGATTGGGATCGCCGCGGCCTGGTTGTCCACTTTGGCTTCGCACCAGCCAAAGGCGAGTGCGAGGTCGGCGCGTTGGGGCTGAACCGTCCAGGCGCGTTGAAAAAAGGCGCGCGCATCTTGCCATTGCCCTTGTTGCATGTGATGCTGCCCCAGCAATTCGAGCGGCCTGGTGTAGGGTGCAGGGGCGATCGCAAGGGCCTCTTGCCACCGCATCACAGCCGCCTCCGACTGACCGAGGCGCGAGAGCGCAATGCCCAGGTCACACAGCGCAGTGTAGGAATGCGAGCCGGGATCCAGCACGACCTGTCCTGGTTCGGGTTCCAATCGGAGGCAGCGTTGGAAGGCGTCTGCGGCCTGTTCGAATTGGGCGGTGTCCAGCAGGATTTTGCCTTGAAGGTGCAGCAGGTCCGCAGAGGCCTCGAACAGGGTGAGCCCGCGTGTGATCGCATCCAGGGCACCGGTTGGGTTACCGGCCGCATGCAGGGCGCGTGCGAGTTCGACAAAAAGGTCGAGGGCATAGTCGGAGCGGCTCTTCAGCAGTGACGCGGCGGTTTGCAAGGCATCGATGCGTTCTTGCGACTCGGGTAAGGCCACGCCCAGCGCATACCAAGCGTGGGGGCTGTCGGGGTTGGTCCGCGCAAAGGCGCGCGCAAGGTGTCGGTTGCGGGTTCGTTTGTCTTTGGCTTCCACCACAGCGGCTTGATACCCGTCGTGCTGAATCTGAAGGGCGCCAAGTGGTGTCGGTGTGACTTGGCCTGACGTGACGGCGCTGAGTTGTTCGTGAAGTTGTCCGCGATAGCGCATGTCGGGTTGATCCCGGCGAAACAGGCGTAAGAGGGCGGCTGTGGCGACGCTGCCATCGTCATAGCGGCTTGCGCAGGGCAGGCTGAAGGCAAGGGCGTCGTTGTTCGTGAGGGCTGCGCCAAAGGCGCCTGCGTCTTGGACTTGTAGGACTTCATCCGCATCGAGGATGAGGGCCCAGGGGTTGTGGGCGGCATCGAGGGAGACGTTGCGGGCGATCGCAAAGTCGTCGGGCCACGTGATGGCAAGGACCGTTGCACCGAAGGAACGGGCGATCGCAACCGTGTCATCCGTGGAGCCGGTATCCACGATAATGAGTTCACCCACCCAATCGTGCACGGATTCCAGGCAACGCCGCAAACATCGCGACTCGTCCTTGACGATCATGCACAGGCTGAGCAACTCGCGTGGGAAATTGGCGGGTGCCGGTTCATCGATGCTGTTGATGTTGGCGATGGGTGTCATGCCGCTTGCATCTCCGTCGTTTGGGTGTCATCGCGTATGGTACGGGAAGTGCCAAAGGCCTGCAATGATGCGCGCCGGGCAAAGGATACACGTGTGGCCAATGCGTGGGTATATGAAGAAGGAGGGTGATCGCGATGAAAGAGGTGCAAGCCATGGAACCACAACGTCCAGGACAGCCCCTGTTGAAGGTGGCGAGTACCTCGGCCCCTGGTTCGGTCGCAGGCGCGATCGCAGGCGCCATCCGCGAATCCGGCCGGTGCGAAATGCAAGCCATTGGGGCAGGCGCCATCAACCAGGCGGTGAAGGCCATTGCGATCGCCCGCGGGTACGTCGCTCCCGCCGGCATCGACCTCGTCTTTGTACCCGCCTTTTTTGACATCCAGGTTGACGGCGAAGAGCGCACCGCCATCAAATTCCTGATTGAACCGCGCCGTTGACGGTCTTAACCGGAACGTGATAATTTTTTAGTTCGATTATCCGGCACTCCGCTCGGATCAGGCCCACGAAAAGGCATTCGTGCCTGCCTGACGCCGGCGTGACTCTCGGGTAGGGTGAGCCCATCCAGTCAGAGGAGCATTAGCGACGTTTATGTACGCAATTATTGCAACAGGTGGCAAGCAGTACAAAGTGGAAGCCGGTCGATTTATCGACGTGGAGTTGCTTCCGCAGGATCAAGACGAGACGGTTGTTTTCGACAAGGTGTTGTTGGTGGTGGACGGTGACCAGGTTTCGGTTGGCACCCCGGTGGTGTCCGGCGCGACGGTGACCGGCAAGGTCGTTTTCACCGGCAAGAAGTGGATCACGCGCAACCGCGGCAAGCTCAGCGACGAAGAGCTTGCACAGAAGGGTCGTCCGGGTCTGGCGCCCAAGGTCATCATCTACAAGATGCGCCCCAAGAAGCACTACCGCCGCAAGCGGGGTCACCGTCAGCCGTTCACGCGCGTGATGGTTGAGGCCATTACGCCTTAGTGGTTGGATTGGCGCCCCCGGTGACGGGGGCGAGTCATCGCAAGCATCAAGTCAAGCAGAAAGGAAGTGCCAATCCATGGCTCATAAAAAGGGCGTAGGCTCTACACGGAATGGTCGGGATTCCAATCCCAAGATGTTGGGTGTCAAAAAATTCGGTGGCGAGCGCGTGGCGCCGGGTAACATAATCGTGCGGCAGCGCGGCACCAAAATTCACCCGGGCGAGAACGTTGGCTTGGGTCGTGATTACACCATTTTCGCCTTGATTGAGGGCGTGGTGCAGTTTGCGCACAAAGGTGCCAAGGGCAAGAAGGTCAGCGTCGTTCCGGCGAGCGTTTAGACGGTCTGGCACAGTCGGGTCAGTTCAGGTTTTCAGCCGCGCGGCGCCAAGCGCCCTGCGGCTTTTTGTGTAGGTTCAGATGTTTATCGATCGGGTCAGAATTCAAGTCAAGAGCGGCGCCGGTGGCGACGGTGTCGTCATGTGGCGGCGCGAAAAATACGTGGCGGCTGGGGGACCGGCCGGTGGTGATGGTGGGCGGGGTGGTTCCGTCTACCTGGTCGCCACCCGTGACCTCAATACCTTGCTTGATTTTCGCTACAACCGCAAATTTGAGGCGCAAGCCGGCGCGAAGGGCGGCCCGAAGTTGATGCATGGCCGCGGCGCGCCGGATCTCGAGATTCGGGTACCTGTGGGGACGGTGATTTATGATGCGCAGAGTCGGACGTTGCTTGCGGATCTCCACGAAGACGGCCAACGCTTTTTGGCCGCCAAAGGCGGTCGTGGCGGCCGCGGGAACGCACAATTTGTCACACCGATTCGCAAAGCACCCGATTTCGCGGAACCGGGCGGTCCTGCAGAGGCGCTCGAACTGGATTTGGAGTTGAAACTCCTGGCGGATGTGGGCCTGGTGGGGCTGCCCAACGCGGGCAAGTCCACGCTGATTTCGGCTGTGTCCGCGGCGAAGCCGAAGATTGCCAATTACCCGTTCACGACGCTTGAGCCCCATTTGGGGGTGATTCGCTTTGCGCCTGGTGAAACCCTGGTGATGGCGGACATTCCGGGTTTGGTTGAGGGCGCGTCCGAAGGCGTTGGGCTGGGGCATGAGTTTTTGCGTCATGTGGAGCGTTGCCGCTTGCTGGTGCATTTGCTGGATGTGTCGGGTGGGATGGAAGGGCGCGACCCTTTGGCAGATTTTGCAGTCATTAACCAGGAACTGGCCCGGTACAGTCCGGAGTTGGCGGCGAGGCCGATGCTGGTTGTGTTGAATAAAGTGGATATTCCGGAGGCGCGCGAGCGTGCGGCCACGGTCACGGGGGCCTTGCAAGCGCAGGGCTTTGAGGTCATGGCCGTCTCGGCTGTGACGCGGGAGGGTCTTGAGCCGTTTTTGGCGACTTTGCGCGAACGGGTGGCAGCGTTGCCGCCGCCGGTCATTTTTACGCCCGCGCCGGTTGAGCGGGTGGTGAGTGAGCCTGAGCCGGTTGTGATTGAGCGCGTGGGCAAGGTGTGGCAGGTGCGCCATACGTGGTTGGTGCGTCAGGTGGAGCAGTTGAATCTGGAGTCGGCCGAGGCGGTGGTGCGTTTGCACAAGTTGCTGGATGAGTTTGGGGTGATTGACCGCCTGCGTGAACTGGGCGTCGCAGACCACGATACGGTGGCCATCGGTGCGTTTGAATTCGATTTCATTGATTGAGGGTGCGGCTGGGTACCACGCGGTGCGTGCGCGTCTGTGCCTGAGGGGAGGGCGTGGATGAGCGAAGCGGCTAATCAACGACGCCATGTGTTGGTCCTTAAAATCGGGACGAGCAGCCTGATGGGACCGCAAGGCCCGGAACCCGCCGTGTTGGCGAAGTTGGCCGAGGTCATGGGGCGCTTGATTGAGGCGCAGTACCGGGTGGTGTTGGTGACCTCCGGAGCCGTTGGTACGGGGCGTTGGCGCCTGAACTGGAAGGGGCGATCGCGCAACATACCCGAGAAGCAGGCCGCTGCCGCAGTGGGGCAGGGCTTGCTGATGCACCAGTATGAGCAGGCATTTTCGCAAAGGGGTTTGGTGACGGCCCAGTTGCTGCTGACGCGGGACGATTTGGCGGATCGCACACGGTACATCAACGTCAGTAACACCTTGTCGGTGCTGTTGCACGCAGTGGTGCCCGTGGTGCCGATCATCAACGAAAACGATTCGGTGGCCGTCGACGAACTGAAATTCGGCGACAACGATACGCTGTCCGCGCTCGTTGCGGCCGTGGTGGATGCGGATGCTTTGTACCTGCTCTCGGATGTGGATGCGTTGTATGATGCCGACCCTCGCCTGGAGCCGGCGGCCCGGCCCATTGCTGTGGTGCCTGTGATCACGCCTGCGATTGAAGCGTTGGCGGGCAAGTCGGGCACAAGCCTGGGGACCGGGGGCATGGTGACCAAGATTCAGGCAGCGCGCATCGCGACGGCTTGTGGGGTGCCGATGACCTTGCTGGATGGGCGTGCGCCCGAGCGCATTTTGGCGCATTTGCGCGGTGAGGTGGTTGGCACGACCTTTGTGGCTGCGGAGTCGCGGTTGGAGGGGCGCAAGCGCTGGCTGGCGTTTGGTGGTCGGGTGTCTGGGGCGCTCACGTTGGATGAGGGGGCGTTGACGGCGGTGCGGCTGAATGGGCGCAGTGTGTTGCCGATTGGGGTGTGTGCGGTAGCGGGTGCTTTTGAGCACGGGGCGTTGGTGTCGTTGTTGGGACCGGATGGGGTGGAGGTTGCGCGCGGACTGTGCAATTACGGATCGGAGGAGTTGCGGCGCATTTTGGGGCGGCACAGCCAAGAGGTGGAGGCGGTGTTGGGTTACAAGCATTATGATGAGGTGATTCACCGCAACAACCTGGTGCGAATCTTATGATGGCAGCAGCGCGGAGAAAGCGCGTGGCTTTGTTTGGGGGGACTTTTGACCCGATTCATGCCGGGCATTTGGCGGCGGCGCAGGCGGTGCTTGAGCAGGGGTTGGTGGATGAGGTGGTGTTTGTGCCGGCAGGGGATCCGCCGCACAAGCGTGCTGTCACGCAGGCGACGGCGCATGCGCGTTATGCGATGGCAGTGCTTGCCACTTTGAAGGAGCCGCGTTTTCGGGTGGTTGGTTGGGAGCTTGAGCGTGCGGGTCCTTCATACACGGTGGATACCGTTTTGCAGGCGAGCGCGATCGATGCAGGAGTTGAGTGGTATTGGCTCATCGGGGCGGATGCGGCTTGGGGGTTGCATACCTGGTATGAGGCGCAGCGTTTGGTAACCTTGACGCGATTTTTGGTGGTGTCGCGCGAGGGTTTTGATGAGGCTGGTTTGCGGGCGCAACTGGCGTCGCATTTTGCGGCGTGTGAGGGGGATTGGGTGCGGTTTGTGCGGATGCCCACGGTTGTGGTGTCATCGACGGCGGTGCGCGCGGCGTGTGCGGCGGGGCGATCGCCTGGCGGTTTGCCTCAGTGTGTGGCGGCTTATATTGCGCGTTACGGCTTGTACCGCGAGCGAATGGGGGATGGCTTGTGAACCAGGAGCGCTTGTGGGAGTCGATTGGGGCCAACGAGCAGCGTGCCGCGCTGGATGAGGGGCTCATTGCGGCGGGTGGCGTGTTTACGTTGTTAGGAGATCAAGTGACGGCTTTGTCGGATCTTGAACGCTTTTATGCGGGAGGGGGACAGCAGGCCGTGCTGGTGGCACCCACTGGCGCGGGTAAGACTTTGGTGGCGTTGCGGTTGGCGGTGTCGCAGTATCTGTATCGGCAGTTGCCGGTGGTGTTGCTGACCCCGACGCGGGATTTGGCCAGGCAGCATGCGGCATATTTTGCGCCGCGCCTGGCTGGGACGCCGTTGCGTTTGGCGACGGTGCATGGCGGGGTGGCGCCGCGGGAGCGTCAAGGGATTTTTGATGCGATGCGATCAGGCATGGTGTCGATTTTGATTGCCTCCGGGATGGTGTTGCATCAGGAAGAGACGCGTCGTTTGTTGCGCGAGGCGGGTTTTTTGATCGTGGATGATGTGCATGCGATGGATCCGGTGGCGCATTTGAAGCCGCTGAAAGACATTGCGACGCCGAGCCTGTATGCGTCTGCGACGCCGGAGGCGGTGCAGGGGTTTTTGGAGGGCAAAGGGGCGCTTGCGCACGTGGCGCGGATGAGCGAGCGGCCGTTTGAGGCGCCGCCGACGCAGGTGATTCAGGTGCGATCGCGTCCCGGCACGGATGCGGCGCAGCAGGTGTTGCAGGTGCGCGGGGCGATCGACCGGCACCTGGCGGAGGCGGGGCGGGTGTATGTGGTGGTTCGCACCCGAGATGCGGTGCCCCGCTTGATGCGCTTTATGGCTAACCGCTTTGCTGCGCCGGTCTTCAAGTTGCACGGCGCGATGGTCGATACCGAGGAGCAGGCGGGACGGACGCGGGTGCGCCATTTTCGGCCGGAGGATACACGGGTGTCGAATTTGCAGCGTTTCAGGGAGACGTTGCCCGCGATTTTGGTGGCGACCAATTTGATCGGGAGTGGCCTTGATG
>Ga0079301_1001689_pt1 | contig 10061 bp, 7 predicted proteins | sample Wag4_2014_7_11_3_FD_74797 | JGI IMG/M metagenome (GOLD analysis project Ga0079301, IMG submission 74797) | Fresh water mixed with fracking chemicals microbial communities from Ohio, USA - Utica-2 Time Series FC 2014_7_11 | ecosystem: Engineered > Industrial production > Chemical products > Input...
TGGTGAGGGGAATGGCGAGGAGGATGGCGAAGGCGACGGGGTGGGGATGGGAGGCAGAGACACGACCGGGGTAGGCCGCGCTGCGGGTAAAATGGACCTGGACGCGGACGGGGCAGGCGAGGGTACGGGCGTGGGTACCGAGGAGCTCGTGTCCGGCCCGAGACGGATCGGCTCCAGCTCGCGATCGCTCCCGCTCTCCACGATCTGCTGGAAGCTGGCGAGGTCCAGACCCGCCTTCCAGACCAGGAACCGGAAGTTGCCGACCGGCAAACCCTCCAGCACGAAGCGCCCCTCCCGGTCCGTATGGGCGAGATACGGTGAGCCGGGCACGAGGATCTCCACCCCGGCCTTGTCCGCGCCCGGCACCTCCACCCGCCCCGAGAGGCGACCGGTCGGCCGGAGGGTGAGGGCTCCGAGTGCGAGGGGGGGCCCGGCCTTCGCCGCGACCTCCGGTAGCCAGTGCTTGACGGCGCCCGCGACCAGCTCCACGTTGTAGACGCCCACGGGCAAGACCAGCGTGAATCGCCCCTCCCCGTCACACGTCGCCCGGCCGGACTCGGCCTGGACCACCCGCCCGGCATCCTGGACCGTCCGCAGGCTCCCCGTCTGGTTGCTCACGAGGTTACCGGCATGGTTGCTGACGAGGCTGCCCGAGTGGTTGGACACCAGCGTCGAACCCTCGACGGGACCCTCCAGGGGGAAAGCGCGGACGAGGGCGCCTGCGAGGGTCTCACCGGAGACCGCGAGCGCCTGTCCCGTCAGCGAGACCACCTCGACGGGGCCAGCCACGGTGGACGTGGAACCGGTCCCGGACAGGCTCGCCCCCGTCCCCCCGAGGCGGGGAAGGCCGACGCGAGGCAGATCATAGCAGCCCGCAAGCAGGGCAAGCAGCAGCAGTAGCCCGGTTCGACGATGCATCGCGCGCCCCCCGAACATGACATCCGATCAGACTTATACCTCGAAGGAGAGGATCGCTGACGTATCAAATTCGAGACAAGGCTGAATGCTTCGCGAGATCAGGCCATGAAGGAGTCCAGGGCGGCTGCGAACTCGCCAGCACTCGCGATCCGCTGATCGATCACCGGATGCATGGCCCGCTGGACGATCGCGGCCAGAGCCGGAGGGACATGGTCCGGCAACGGCTCCGGTGCGTCGGCAGCGAGAAAGCTGCGCGGTTTCACCCCCGAGAGCGCCTGATAGAGGATGGCACCGAGGCTGTAGACATCACTCCGCGGATCGGCCTTCGAGGAGTCCGCGAACAGCTCGGGGGCGACATAGGCGGGATCGTGTCCCCCCAGCGACTCCTGGAAGACGATGGTCGGATCGCCCTCGATGCGGGCAACCGAGAAGTTGGTGACGCGCGTCCCGGTGGACGTCACGAGCAGGCACCCGGGGTGCAGGTTCCGGTGCACGACGGGAGGGGAAGCGGCATGAGCAGCGGCGATCCCGCTCGCGGCATCCCGCACGATCGCGCAGGCACGAGTCACGGGAAGGGGCAAGTCGAGCGAGGCGAGCGAGTGGCCATCCACCCATTCGTTGAGGACGTACAGGTTCCCCTCGTCCTCCAGCACGTCGAGCACACCGACCAGGTTGGGGTGCGAGAGCCGGACGGTGGCGCGCACCTCCCGGAGCGTCCGGTGCCGCCACATCGCGAGCTTGTCGGGGGGCAGGTTCACGTCGGCGATCGCCTTCTTGATGAACACCCGGCGCTCCGTGAGGACGTTGGTGGCCTCGTAAGACACGGCGCGCGGCGTCGCTTTCAGGACTCGCTCGACACGATAGCTCTCGAAGGGCAGCATGTCGTCCTGCCCCATGTGCTTGCCCACGAGGATCTCGGCCATCTGCCTCACCTGCAAGGGCGTGGCCTCGCGGTTCATGCGCTGCGCATCGGCCTCGATCGCGGGCAGGAGGCGCTCGAGGGTGACGATCTCGATGTCGGTCGGATTGTCGACCTCGAGCGGAGTGTGCGGGGGGACGACGATCAGCGCGCGCGTACGCAGCTTGCCCATCAGGCCCGAATTCCAGCGCGACAGCAGCGTGTTGAGGGTCTTGGCCTTCATCTCGCAGCGCTGGAGCGGGTTCTCGATCTGGTGCGGCGGGAGGTTGTCGCGGAGGACGACCCAGGTCTTCTGGTTGACGTGTCCGCGGACGGATCCCTGCCAGTACTTCGTCTCGATCGCGTAGACCGCATGCTCGCCCAGCAGGATGATATCCAGCTCGAGGTTGCTCTGCTTGTGATAGAACGCGGGCAAGATCACGTTCGTGAGCAGGACGTAGCGGTCACTCAGATGAGCGAGTGTCCGGGCGACGGTCTTCTCGAACTCGTTGACGGGGTTACCAGCGACGATGATCTCGGCCAAGGCGAGTCCTCCTCCCGGGGGGGTCCGCACCCACCTTACCCGGTCGGAGGGAGATCCTCGCCGTCCGGAACGGTGCGGTCGTGATCCGGGGCCTCGGTCCCGGTAAGCCCGACGTGCAGCCCGTCCAGGAGGGAGCGCAGCCCCGCGGACATCGCCGCGGCATCGGTGTACCGATCGTCGGGTCGCTCGGCGAAGGCACGGACGAGGCAGGCATCGAGCGCCTCGATCCAGCTCGCATCCGGGATCGCCCCCGTGCGCGCCACGTAGCGGGCCAGGGCCGGACTTTCCAGGCTGACGGGACGGAAGCGCCCCGCCCCGAGCAGGGCGAGCGAGCGCGGTCCCAGCCAGGGCTCGGCCGGCATCCGTCCCGCGATGAGGCGATACAGCGTCAAGCCGAGCGCGTACAGGTCGGCCTGGGCCGTGACCTGGTGCGGGTTGGCGAACTGCTCGGGGGGCATGTAGGCGAAAGTTCCGACCGGAACTCCGGCATCCACGGTGAGCATGGTGGTCCCGAGCTGCGCGTTCTTGGCGATGCCGAAGTCGAGCACCTTGACCCGGCCGGTGTCGGCCGATCGCATCAGGTTGCTGGGCTTGATGTCCCGGTGGACGATGCCCCGCGCATGCGCGAGGGCGAGCACCTCGAGCACCCGGATTCCGATGTCGAGCACCTCGTCCACGGCCAGATCCACGGTCCCCTCGAGGTTCTCGCCGTCGATCCATTCCGTGACCATGATGCCGGGTTCCAGCAGGTCGTAGACCCTCGCGACTCCCTCGTGGAGGTCCGACAGGGCCGACAGGCTGCGCACCTCCTTCTCGAAACGGGCCAGCAGGGCCGGGTGGTTGGCGCCCTCGAACGAGACGTGCTTGAGGGCCACCTGCCGACCGAGGCGCTCGTCCCAGGCACAGTAGAGCACCGAGTGCAGGCTCGAGACGACCAGGCGCAAGACCCGATACGGACCGATGCGATCCCCCGGCTGTCGCACGTGGACCCCGACCGGGGTGTACTGGATGGGGCCGGTCGCCAGGGCATCCGCAGAAGACCGACCGTTGCCCGGAGCGGGCTCCGGCTCGTCCGCGGGGGCCTGACCCGCCTGCGTGAGCAGCGCCCGAGAGCGCCTGACGGCGAACCAGCCCGTTCCGGCACCACCGAGTCCGAGCAGAAGGGCGAGAAGCACGATCCATCGGTCGAGCGCCCCGCGGGCCGGAAGCCCGTCGGTCGAGGAGGCCGTGTTCGCACCCGGGGATGGAGTCGGGGTATGCAGGGCGACGATGAACTCCTGGGCCGCGAGCGCGATCGCCGGATCACGATCCTGCCCCTCCAGGACGAGCTTCTCGGCCGCCACCGGGCGGCCCGATTCGGCCAGCATCCGGGCCACCCGGAGGTACAACCAGCCGTTGTCGGGCCAGGCGGCGATCGCATCGAAGCCCCGGCTCACGGCAGCCTCGCGATTTCCCCCTCGCATCAGGACGTCGGCGATCCGGAGGTGCAGGTCGCTGGCCTCGGAAGGCGACGCCCCCGGCACCAGCCGCTCGAGGATCCGGATGGCCTCGTCGGGATGCCCCGAGGCGAGCCGCGCCTCCGCCTCCTGGAGGCCCCGGGCGCGGTCCCCGGGCGACGTGACCGCAGCTGCCCGGGCCGAAGCGACCTCGCCAGGGCCGGCCAGCCCGACGGGAGCCCATGCCAGCACGAGGAGGGCCAGAAGAGCAGGCAGGACGTGAGGGACCAGGCGTTTCACCCGGGTCATGTACCCACGCGGTGAGGGGCTACACGCGCCAGGTGTCAGGGTCGCTCGTAGACGTGGGTGACGCGGTAGGTCCGGGCCGTGGCCGGCTCGTGACTCAGACTCCTGTGCATCCGCACGAGCCGCAGTCCCGCGACCTCCGCGGCCTCCCGGACGTCGAAAGGGTCGTAGCCGCGATGCGGATGGGACTCCCGGATCCGGTGGTAGAGCCCCGTGTTCGAGTCGAGGTGGAACTGGTCGATCTCGAGGGTGGCGATGCCCGATTCCGGGTCGAGCGAAGAGCGCCAGATCCGGGCAAAGTCGTCTCCGGTGGCGACCTCCTGATCCTGGCCCCACTGCGTGCGCAGGCCATGCTCGGTGATCACGTCACACCACAGCTGCCCGCCCGGACGGAGCAGCACGGCGACCTGCGTGAAGACCTGCACGAGCTCGGCCGGGTCGAGCAGGTAATTCAACGAATCATAAAAACACGTGACGACGTCGAAAGGACCGGGTACGTGAAGCCTGCGCATGTCCTGCAGCTGGTAGTCGACGGGGACTCCCCAGTGGCGGGCACGGGCGCGGGCGACCTCGAGCATGGCCTCCGAGGCGTCGATGCCGACGACGTCGATCCCCCGCCTGGCGCAGGCCACGGCGACGGCGCCCGTCCCGCATGCGACGTCCAGCAGGCGTTTCACCACGAGTCCCGAGCGGGCCCAGTCCCGCATGGCGTGGGAGAGCATGCGCAGGCCGAACCGGGCCTGGCCCGTGCGATCGTAGAACCGCGCGTAATCCTCGTAGCGACCCGGTGGTGTGGAGGCGTGCATCCTGCTGCAGACAGCCTTTAAAAACTTTTTAAAATTTACAAAACAGTACGCTAGAAATGGTGCGGAAGTCTCTATATACTCGGTGGTAGCCCCTGCAAGGGGACGACCACCCGGTCCAGAGATCGCGGTTCCGCGTGAAGGTCAGATAAAGATCTGGCTCAGTATGCACGCGATTCGCGGTTCTGGCAACTCGTCGAGGTTGAAAGACGAGCGGGGGTGGTCGGATTGCCAGCCCTGCTGGCATGTGATGACGATTCAGGAGGTGCTCGTTGCCCAAGATCGCCGGTGAAATGCTCACGGATAGCGCCGCGCCCGTGTCCTTCGAGGAAGAAGCCCTTCCTCAGGCTGCCGAGATGGCGTTCGTGATTCCCGATGAAGAGCCCGATGATCTCGATACGGTCGAAGAGCCCGCCGAGGAAGAGACCAACCTTCCCAGCACGCGTCGCCCGGCCACGACCCATACCCACAGCGAGCAGTCCGACGATTCCATCCGGATGTACCTGCAGGAGATCGGTCGCCGTCGTCTGCTGACGCACGCCGAGGAGCTCGAGCTCGCCCGCCGCATCTCGCAGGGCGACGAGCGCGCCAAGCGCCAGCTGGTCGCCGCGAACCTGCGCCTCGTGGTCTCGATCGCCCGCAAGCACCTGGGCCGTGGTCTGTCGTTCCTGGACCTCATCCAGGAAGGCAACATGGGCCTGATGCGCGCCAGCGAGAAGTACGACTACCGCAAGGGTTACAAGTTCTCGACCTACGCCACGTGGTGGATCCGTCAGGCCATCACCCGGGCGATCGCCGACCAGGGCCGCACCATCCGCGTGCCGGTTCACATGGTCGAGACGATCTCGCGCGTCAAGAAGACCATCCGCCTCATGAGCCAGCGCCTCGGTCGCCAGCCCAACGAGGTCGAGGTCGCCGAGGAGCTCCAGATCACCGTCGAGAAGCTCCGCGAGATCACCAAGGCCGACCGGGAGCCCATCTCGCTCGAGACCCCCATCGGCAAGGACGATGACAGCCGCCTCGGCGACATCATCAAGGACCAGTACACGGCCAGCCCGCCCGCCACGGTCATGAACCGGATGCTCTCCGAGGACGTCCAGAACATGCTCGAGACGCACCTGACGGAGCGCGAGCTGTACGTCGTGCGTCGCCGCTTCGGCCTGGATGGCGAACCGCAGCGCACCCTGGAAGGCATCGGCCACGACATGGGCGTCACCCGCGAGCGCGTCCGGCAGATCGAGGCCAAGGCCCTCCAGAAGCTCCGCTCGTCGGCCATCAAAGAGCAACTCAAAGGCTACCTCAGCTAGGGTTGACGCGGCTCCCGGGGTGATTTCCGGCTTACGTCCTCGGCCCCGTGCCTCACGTACCTCCGGGTACGCTGCGGCCCGGGGCCTGCGGGCGCGCTCGGAAATCCCCTCCGGGGGCCGCGTCAACGTGCACTTGGTGGGGGGAGAGGGCTCGTGCCCCCTTCGGGGTCACATCGCCGATGCGTTGGGAGCTCGTGTCCCCTGCGGGGCCACCTTGCGGATGATTCGGAGCTCGTGCCCCCTGCGGGGCCACCTCGCCGGGAGGTCGGAGCTGGTGCCCCCTGCGGGGTCACGTCGCCGGGATCGGTGCGCCCCCTTCGGGAGCGGGTGCGGCATGATTCCTCGTCCTCGCACTACTCTCCTTGATGCTGCGACTCTGGCGCGCATATCTCTTCCACGGCACCCTGACCCAGACTGGACTACCCCATGCCACTCCTCACGCCTGACCTGCTCACGCTCGACGCCCCCCTGACCGTCAAGTTCCTCCAGCTCTTCCTGGCCGAGGAGGTCCGCAAGGTCGGCTTCCAGCGCCTGGTGCTTGGGCTGTCCGGGGGCATCGACTCGGCCCTCGCGGCGTACCTGGCCGTCGGGGCCCTCGGCCGCGAGAACGTCCGCGTCGTGAGCATGCCCTACAAGCTCAGCTCCCCCGACAGCCTGGCCCACGCGCAGCTGGTGGCGGACGACCTCGGCCTCGAGATGCTCGTCGAGCCCATCACGCCCATGGTGGATGCCTACCTCGCGACGCATGCCGATGCCTCGAAGCTCCGGCAGGGCAACCTGATGGCCCGCATGCGCATGGTGACCCTGTACGACCACTCGGCCGCCTGGAACGCCCTCGTGCTCGGCACCTCGAACAAGACCGAGCTGCTGCTCGGGTACGGCACGCAGCACGGCGACCTGGCCTCGGCCCTCAATCCGCTCGGAGACCTCTACAAGACCCAGGTCCGACAGCTCTCGCGGCACGTCGGCGTGCCCGCGGCCGTGATCGACAAGCCCCCCTCGGCCGACCTGTGGGAAGGCCAGTCGGACGAAGCCGAGCTGGGGTTCACCTACGACGAGGTGGACCGGCTGCTGGTCGCGCTCGTGGACGAGCGGCGATCGCCCGCCGAGGTCGAGGCCCTAGGGTTCGCCCGCCCGATGATCGACCAGGTGCTGAAACGCATCCGCCTCAACCAGTTCAAGCGCCGAACGCCGCTGCTGCCCAAGATCTCGGCCCGCACCCTCGACAAGGACTTCCACTACCTGCGCGACTGGGGCAGCTAGGCCTGCAAGAGGTGCAGGCTACCCGCCATGGCTGCCACCCCGGCCTCCGGACCCTTTGACGACCGATCGTTTCAGAGCAACCTCCGGGGGTATCTGTCTCTTGTCAGGGGACGGTCAGCCCTGACATGAGACAGATACTCTCGAAACGTCGCCGCGGTCGCGGAAAGGTCACCCACTTGAAAATCGCACTCTGGGTCATCCATGGACTGATTTGCGCCCTGTTCCTCGCAGCGGGTGGTTTCAAGGGATTTGCTCCCGCGGACCTGTTGCTGGCCCAGGCCACCAATGGCCTGCCCTGGATCAAGGACACCCCCCTGATCGTCGCCCGGATCGCGGGCATCTCGGAATTTTTCGGCGCCCTCGGTTTGCTCCTGCCCCTCGTCATCAAGGCGCTCCCCGCACGCCTGCCAGGCCTCGCGGCTGCTGGCTTGACCCTGATCATGATCCTCGCAGCCGGCTTTCACATCATGCGCGGGGAACTCGTCGCGATGCCCGCGAACCTGGTCATCGGTGCCATGACGGGCTTCGTCGCCTGGGGACGCCTCGGACCCCATGCCCTTCGCCAGGCCTGATCACGCCCCCGTCGCCTCGTGAACGAGAGGGCCCCGGGTGTCCCCGGGGCCCTCGTCCATCCGATGGCGTGAAGCCTACGCCTCGGCCGACTCCTCGCCGGCCTCGGCCAGCTCCTCGGCCAGCTCGACCAGCAGCCGCACGCCGATGCCCGTCGCGCCCTTGGGCACGTAGGGCTTGCCCTTGTCGTCCCAGGCCGTGCCCGCGATGTCGAGGTGCGCCCAGGGGTACTTCTTGGTGAACTTCGACAGGAAGGCCGCGGCCGTGATGGTGCCGCCGGCGCGCCCGCCCGAGTTCTTGATGTCGGCGATGTCCGACTTGATCTGCTCCTGGTACTCGTCCCACAGGGGGAGCTTCCAGGTCCGCTCGGCCGCGCGCTCGCCGGCCTGCCGGACCTTCTCGATCCAGGCGTCGTCGTTGCCCATCAGCCCGATCGCGTGGTTGCCCAGCGCGACCACGCAGGCACCCGTGAGCGTCGCGAGGTCGACCACCCCCATCGGCTCGTAGCGCTCGGCATACGCGAGGGCGTCGGCCAGGATCAGACGGCCCTCGGCGTCGGTGTTCACGACCTCGATCGTGATCCCGTTCATGGCCGTGAGCACGTCACCCGGATGGATGGCATCGCCGCTCGGCATGTTCTCGGTGGCCGGCACGAGCATGACGACGTTGAGCGGCACCTCGAGGGCGGCGATCGCCTTCATGGCCCCCAGCGCGGCGGCCGAACCCGCCATGTCGTACTTCATCTTCTCCATGCCCTCGGAAGGCTTGATGGAGATGCCGCCGCTGTCGAAGGTGATGCCCTTGCCCACGATGACCAGGGGCTTCACGTCGGCGCCGAGCGGCATGTACTCGAGGATGATGAAGCGGGGCGGTTCGTCCTTCATCGAGCCCTGGGCGACGCCCAGGAACGAGCCCATCTTGAGCTCGGCACACTCGACCTCGGTGAGGATCTTGCAGGTGACGCCGTACTCCTCGGCGATACCTTGCGCCGCCGCGGCGAGCGCAGAGGGCGTGAGGTCGTTGGGCGGCGCAGAGACCAGGTCGCGGCTGAAGACCACGGCCTCGGCCACGGCCGTCGCCTCGCCGAGCGCGCCTTCGAGTAGCTCGTGGTCGGCATCGCTACCCGCGAGGATCACGACCTCGTCGAGACTCTTGAACTTGTCGCGATCGAGGGTCTTGTAGCGGTTGTACTGGTAAGACCCGAGCTGGACGCCTTCCAGGAACGCCCGGGCGACCGACGGTGCCGGCAGCCCCTCGATGCCCTCACCCAGCACGGGGGTCGTGAGCACCTTGAAACCCGCGTCGCGGGCTGCCGTGGCGACCTTGCCACCGGCCTGGCGGATCTTGTCGAGCGTCAGCGCGTCGCGCTTGCCGAGTCCCACCAGCAACAGACGGCCCGCGGGCAACTTGCCCAGCGTGGGGATGTGGGCAACCTGGTTGGACTTGCCGACGAACTCTTTCCGGCTGATCAGGTCCTGGATCACTCCGCCCAGGTGCTCGTCGAGTGTCTTGACACCCGCCTCATCCTCTTCGAAGAGCCCCACGGCGAGAATGGCGGCCTCGATGCCTGCGATGTTTCCGGTCTTGATGCTGAACTTCATGGGGACTCCTGTCGATCGACCACCCGCCACCGGAGAACAGCACGTGACGCGTCTCCGGGTCGGCCGGGCGTAGGCGTTCAATATACCAGAAACGGTGGGGGCTCACACGCGAGCGGCCCGCGTCGCGCGGGCGGACGATACGAACACCGCGTGAGGGGTATACGGGGCGAGGTACGCGCGTCCAAGACGAACCCGGAGCCATGGCCAGCACCGTCCATACCGCACTCGAGAACCTCAAACCCGGGATGGTCCTGGCCGAGACCGTTTACCATCCGGGAGGACACAAACCGCTCCTGGCCACGGGCACGGTCGTGACGGCCAACGTCATCTCGACGCTGTACCGGGCGGGCCTGGGCAGCGTCCTCACGTTCGATTTCGAGAGCACGGACACGCCCCCGGAGTCGCCGCCCCCGAG
>Ga0079301_1001693_pt1 | contig 10048 bp, 9 predicted proteins | sample Wag4_2014_7_11_3_FD_74797 | JGI IMG/M metagenome (GOLD analysis project Ga0079301, IMG submission 74797) | Fresh water mixed with fracking chemicals microbial communities from Ohio, USA - Utica-2 Time Series FC 2014_7_11 | ecosystem: Engineered > Industrial production > Chemical products > Input...
CCTATGAAGACAAAAAGAGGTTTATCAGCAGACATACCAAAACGGTCACAAAGCAATTGTTTACTTTTCAATTTTCCCGCTTCGAAATCATTTAGATCAAAGTGATGATCTATGTATTTATCAGTGGCAGGATTCCAAACGGCATAATCTATGCCATTGAGTATGCCTGAGCATTTACCTTTTTCATATTCAAACAAAGGCTCAAGGCCATTACTCATGGTTTTTAACTCATTCATGTATGTGTTGCTCACTGTAGTCACTTTCCAGCAACATTTAATGGCAGATGCTAAAGGATTGATTTGACCATTCCATTCCAACATTCCTCTTTTCCAACTATCCCAATGTGGAATGTAAGTAGTTTTATCCCAACCAAAAGCACCTTGGTATTGCGCATTGTGGATCGTGAGTATGGTTTTAATGAATTGTAATCTCTTAAATGCATAGCAATGCTGCATCATGAAAGGAATTAAAGCCGCGTGGTGATCATGTACATGAACAATTGCAGGCAGTTCAGTCCAACTATTTAACCAATCTACTACAGCTATTTGAAATGCGCAAAATCTTTCTGTATCGTCTGAATAGCCATAAACTTTTTCCCTGTCGAGCAGCCCATTGATGTCCAATAAAAAAAGAGGAAATCCTTGTTCATTTGACTTTTCCTTGATAACGGTATAGTCAAAATTCCAATGACCAAGATTAGTTTTGCCTTTATGCACAACTTCCCATTCGTGGGAATATAGGTATGGAGTGCGATACATTGGCATTATTACCGATGCTTGATTGCCTTTTTCATTTTGAAAACGGGGTAATGACCCAACTACATCACCCAGTCCACCTGCTTTTGCTACAGGATAACACTCTGCACTAACATGAAGGATTTGCATATCAACACGATGTTTGTATGAAATTAATAAAATAACTCACCCCGAAAGAGGAATAAAAAGTTTTACAGGTAAATAAATATAATTATTTTGAGGTACTTAAACCAAACTTGCATATGAAACAACAAACAAACTGGTCCCAATTTGGCGTATTGATTACCGTTTTCTTTTTCTGGGGCTTTGTGGCTGCTTCTAACAGCATCTTCATTCCATTTTGTAAGAAATTCTTTGAACTAGATCAAATACAATCACAATTGATTGGTTCTGCTTTTTATGGTGCTTACTTTTATGGTTCATTGTTGTTGTATTTGTTTTCAGTTGTTAGTGGTACTGACTTATTAAATAAAATAGGATATAAAAAGGGTATTGTTTACGGACTCCTTATTTCGGTTGTGGGTGCAATTGCATTAGCTGTAATCAGTGGATCTGAGAATGTAAGTTTCGGATTAGTACTTGTCTCCTTTTTCATCATTGCTCTAGGATTTTCTTTACAACAGACCTCTGCTCAGCCTTTTGCTGTTGCCTTGGGAAGTGAAGAAACGGGTACACACCGCTTAAACATGGGAGGTAGTGTTAACTCTTTTGGTACTTTATTAGGTCCGCTAGTAGTAAGTTTCTTACTATTCGGAAGTATTACTAGTCAGAAGGAAGCATCTATTGAAAATATTCAGACTTTGTATTTCTTTTTAGCAGGACTATTCATCTTAGCATCATTCATTTTTGCCTATGCTAAACTTCCCAAAACAACTTCTGATGAAAAATTAGAAAAGAGTCCGAAGGCCACCAATCTTCTTCTTTTGATTGGTATCGCATTCTTACCCGTTCTTTTCTCGGATTGGGTTAAGGATGCAACTGGCATCAGCAAAAGCATCATCATATTTAGCTCTCTAGCAATCATTTTATTGTTATTATTCGTTGCTATGGGAATGGCAAAGAAGAATCCGGAGGGATGGGGAGCAATGGCTTATCCTCAATTGGTATTAGGCATGATTGCGATTTTCATATATGTTGGAGTTGAGGTTACCATCGATAATAACTTTGGAGCACTCTTAAAAAAGAATGCTTTTGGCGGATATGATGAGTCTCGAATATCACATTTGATCTCGTTGTACTGGGGTTCTATGATGATTGGCAGATGGACTGGCGCTGTAAGTGTTTTTAACTTCAGCAAAAAGATGAAGCGCATCATGGTAATCGTTGTTCCTTATGTTGCTTTTGGCGTTATCCTATTGGTTAACCTTATTAAGGGAAATGACATCAGCGAATTCCTTCCTTATCCGTTCTGCATTGCGATTGCAATTATTGCCTTTTTATTTGCTGAGGAAAAACCAGTTAAATTATTATTGACAGTTTCTGTTCTTGGTTGTATTGCAATGGTTATTGCCTTAACTACCACAGGTATGATTGCCAACTTTGCTATCATAAGTTGTGGTATTTGTTGTTCTGTAATGTGGCCATGCATTTTCGCTTTGGGTGTAAATGGTATTGGCAAGTACCAAAGTCAGGGTTCTGCATTTTTAATCATGATGATTCTTGGTGGTGCTATCATTCCTCCAATGCAGGGTGCAGTAATTGATATGGAATCAAGTACAGATCCTAATGTATATACCTTTACTCAACTATCATACATTGTTCCATTGATATGCTTTGCTTATCTTGCATGGCACGCCATTCAAACAAGGAACGTGTTGAAAAAACAAGGTCTAGACGTTGATGCACAAGTAGCTGCATCTCACTAAAAACTAAAAGCATGAGTGTACAAGAAAAGTTGGCCATTGGCATTGATATTGGGGGAACAGGAACCAAATATGGCATTGTGGACAGAGATGGCAATGTACTGTTCTCTGGAGAGATGTCTACCAAAAAACACAAGGAAATTGAGCCTTATATAGATGAACTTCATGATCACCTTCATGTATTGATTGAAAAAGCCGGTGGTTTAGACCGCATGTTAGGTATTGGTGTAGGAGCACCCAATGGTAATTATTACAGCGGAACTATTGAGTATGCGCCTAATTTGCCTTGGAAAGGAATCTTACCACTCGCTAAAATGATGAGTGAAAAATTCAGGTTACCCGTTACGTTAACCAATGATGCGAACGCAGCAGCTATTGGTGAAATGATGTATGGTGCTGCGAAGGGTATGAAAGATTTCATCATGATTACACTTGGCACTGGTGTTGGAAGTGGAATTGTTGCCAATGGTGAATTGATCTACGGTCATGATGGTTTTGCTGGAGAACTAGGACATACAATAGTAATTCCAGATGGCAGATTACATGAAGGCACAGGTAAAAAAGGCTCTCTTGAAAGTTATGCTTCAGCAACCGGCGTTCGACTTACTTCACTTGAATTGTTGGAGAACAGCAATGAAGAAAGTTTACTAAGAAGTGTAAATAAAGATGACCTTGACTCAAAAGCAGTTTACGAAGCTGCCATCAAAGGAGATAAATTAGCATTAGAAATCTTTGATTATACAGGTAAGATTTTGGGATTGGCATTGGCCAATGCAGTTATGTTTAGCAGTCCGGAAGCCATTATCCTATTTGGTGGATTGACTAAAGCAGGCGATCTCATCTTGAAACCTACAAGGAAAAACATGGAAGAAAATCTCATTCAGGTTTTCCAAAACAAAGTGAAAATCCTTGTCAGTCATTTGAAAGAATCTGATGCTGCAATTTTAGGTGCTAGCGCATTGGTATGGGAAAAAAAATAGATTATACCAATCTCATGGCCTTTTCACTTTCCCATTGTGCCTTACCGTAACCTGGAATTACGTGCTTTTCGCTGTGATAGGAAGACCTCACCAATGGTCCTGATTCAACATAGTCAATGCCAAGACCATATCCAACTTCTTTGTATTCCATGAATTCATCTGGATGAACAAAGCGCTGAACGGGTAAATGCTTTTTTGTAGGTTGAAGGTATTGTCCGATCGTTACCACATCAATCCCATTATCCGCCAAATCCTTCATGGTTTGTATTACTTCGTCTTTGGACTCACCCAAACCAAGCATGATACCTGATTTTGTACGCATACCGCCTTGCTTGAGCTTTCTCAACACCTCCATACTTCTCCAGTATTTCGCCTGAATTCTTACTTTCCTAGTAAGTTGTTCTACCGTCTCGATATTATGAGAAACTACCTCTGGGGCTGCATCGATAACTCTCTGTATTTGATCATCAATTCCTTTGAAATCAGGGATCAAAGTTTCTAGGGTTGTATCAGGATTTAAAGCTTTAACTGCTTTGATGGTATTGTACCAAATAGTGCTTCCGCCATCAGGAAGTTCATCACGGTCTACGGAAGTTATAACCGCATGTTTAACCTTCATTAAATTAATAGCTTCAGCAACACGCTGCGGTTCATCCCAATCCACTGCATCTGGTCTTCCTGTGGCTACTGCACAAAATCCACAACTTCTGGTACATACATTTCCCAAAATCATAAAAGTAGCGGTTCCAGCACCCCAGCACTCGCCCATATTGGGACAATTTCCACTTTCGCAAATGGTATGCAACTTATGGGTATCCACTAAGGAACGTACGTGCTTATACCCTTCACCTACTGGAAGTCGAACCCTTAACCAATCTGGTTTCTTCTGACGGGGTTCCTGTTCATTAACAATTGTATTTGTGCCACAACTCATAGTTCATCAATTGGTGGCAAAGTTACATTACTTGCGGTTACCAAAAACCAACCCAACATAGCCTGTGGGGAAGAAAGATTTACCAGGGTTATCCACCATTTGAACAACCTTCTTGCTGTAATATTCAGCGCTAAACCCAAATTCCATCGCAGATACTACCTGGTTGAACCTGGCCCAATCAAAACGTAATCCCGCTTTGGCATATGCCCCAGGGTTGAATTTCATTTCATTCCACCCTTTTTGTAAACCAGTACCCCCAATAATGGCGTCTGGATTCAGGAATTGAGAACGATTCTCTTCTGTAAATTTAATTTTCACATTAACAGGAGTAGCATTGAACTCTAGGTAATAAGGCCTCTCTAAACCAGCACTAAAACCACCCACAAAAACAAAATAGGCTGCAACACCATTTTTATTTGTTTTGCCTCCAATCATTAACTGCTTTCCAATACCTGCCTTAGCTTGGTAAAAAATATTTTGCTTGCCAAAGATGAACGGTCTACCGAATACGACAAACCCTGAATTAGAAAAGCTTGTTGTTCCCTGCTTTTCCTCTTTTGGATGTCTTTTTTCTGATAATTCTAGTTGAACGATAGTTGATTTATAGGGAGTTTTCATCCACCCTTTTTCAAATATGAAACCATAACCATCATGATGAAGCTTAAAATTAAAAACATTATGCTTGGCAAAAGCAGGAACCCCCTCCTCTTCATTCCTAATGATTTCATTAATTCTGTTTTTCTTTTGAAGTTTTTCCTCTCTTTTTTTCTCATATTGTTCAGCAGTTCGCTGCGCAAAAGATTGTGCAAGAAGGAAGAAAGAAAATATGAAAATCGAAATCTGCTTTGCCATAAAAGGACGATGTTGTGTAAATTTATAAAAAAAAGCATGACTTCAACAGTAACCTATACCGGAGAATTAAGAACTTTAGCAACCCATTTGCAATCAGGCTCCTCTTTTGAAACTGACGCACCTACAGACAACCAAGGAAAAGGTGCCAGATTTTCTCCTACTGATTTAGTTGGGACCTCCCTTGCAGCTTGCATGATTACTACTATGGCAATCAGAGCAAAAGACCTTGAATCAAAACTAATTGGCCTAAAGGCAGAAACTGAAAAAATCATGACTTCTGTCCCAAGAAGAAAGATTGGAGGTATCAACATCAGTTTTCATTGGGCGGTTGGTGTTGAATTTTCTGAGGAGGATAAAGTGCGATTAGAAGAAATCGCCTGGACTTGTCCAGTTAAAGAAAGTATCCACCCTGACATTAAAGTTGAAGTTAACTTTAATTGGTAGTCAAGTTGATTGAAGTATTTTTCCTCTCACACAACTAGAACATTTTTTGTGCAAGCAATAACGTTGATACAACTCATGTAATGATTGTGTATCCAAGATTGCATGTGCCTTAAAACCGATTTCTGCATACATTCGAATCAGTGCATCTTGTTCGGGTCTTAATTCCTCAAGCCACCTCAAAGCTTTTTCCTTGCAAGAAGATATATTGTTTATTTCAGCATAGGCCATTAAAAAGGGAATAAAGGCATTTACAATGGTCTGTTGTCGCACTGTTTGTCCAATTTCTTTGTATAGGTGTATCGAATTTCTATCAAATAAAAAATGAGTATGCCAATATGGATGAGGTGCTATATCAAAAAGATCATCAATCTCTTTCCAATCTTCAATCGTCAATAGCTGTTTGACAATCGATATATTTCGATGAAAAAATGCTGCTAATTGTGCCAGACGAATAGTAGGAAAATTCCGAGGACGCATGCGTAAGAATTTCATTTTCACAGCTATTGGATGTAAACCGTGACGATGCTTCAATATTACATATTGCTTCAACAATGTTTGAGGATAATCATCTATAATCTGTTTATCTAGCAGATTCGATTGACCCATCATCAGCGCTTCAATCAACTGAACATCAAATGCGTATAAACGAAACACATGTATTGGGATTGAAAGAAATAAAGTTTCAAATGCATCCGCATTGGTTGATCGCCCAAAGGATCTAAAGATTAGACGCCATAAAACACTTGAATAATCTAATTTATGCAGATGGAACATTTGCGAAACTTGCTCTTTTCTAAAGAGCAGTCGCTCAATCCCTAATTGCTGTAAATCTTTGTGAGCTGCAATTTGTATGGGTGTTCGTTGATTTAAATTACAAGGAAGATGATACGAAGATGAATAATCTTCATCTTGTTGCAGTTGTTCTACTGCAATAAACTTTGACAATTCTAACAATGGTGATAATGTATAATTTGCAACATCATTGACCCAAACTACATGCAAGATGATATTCTGGTAATTTACATCCAAATGATGGGCATGTCTTACCCAATCTGATGTACGCAAATGAAGTTCAATATTTCCTGCCCATGATACATCACCTACTTTGATTCTGGCATTGGTAAAATCTGGACCTTGATGAGCATTATATTGACCTGGTTCTATGATAAGCAGTGCTTGACCACAGGTTGTCATAAGGCCTTTAAGCCTTATCGAACTGAACCGCCAAAATGTTTGCATTTTTGCTTCATTAAACATGAAGCAAAAAAGCTAATACCGAACCTACTAAACAAGTTGAAAAAAACAATATAAAAACTAATTTCACTTTACTCCAACGTGAAAATCCTCTTTAAGTACTTTTAATACTTTACTAACAGGCAACCCCATTACATTATAGAAATCACCATGAATAGATTGAATACCTACTACGCCAATCCATTCCTGAATGGCATAGGCGCCAGCTTTATCATATGGCTTGTACTGATCTACATAATGTGAAATCTGCTCCAATGTGAGCTTATGAAATACCACCTCTGTAACATCAAAGAAATGAATATTTTTTTGATCATCTCTAATATTCACCGCTGTAATAACCTCATGTTTTTTACCTGACAATTTTTGTATGATTTCAATGGCATTGTCACGATCAACAGGCTTACCAATAATTTCATTCTCTAATACTACGATGGTATCTGCAGCAATAACAATAGCATTGGAAATTTCGTTTTGCAGTTGATCAACAACTGCTTGGTTCTTTTTTTGGGCGATTGAAACCGCTATAGCTGAAGGTGACAATGATGAAGAAAAAGATTCATCGGTATCTGAAACAATTACTTCAAAAGGGACCTCGGCCCATTCCAATAACATTTTTCTTCTTGGCGATCCAGAAGCAAGAATAATTTTTTTCATATCAAATAAATAACAGCATGGATAGAATTCCGATGAGCATAAGCAACTTAACCTGACTACTGATCTTTCCGAAATCCTTACTCGTTGTTGCCTTTTTTATATGGAACAAAATAAAAATCAGAAATAATAATAGAACAATTACCAAAATTGGAATAAATCCATTCCAGGTATTAATAATGGCATAGAAGAAGATTGCTCCAAGTACCCCAATTAAAACAACCAACCATATAGCAGCATAAATTTTAGATGCATTCACACCCCACACAATGGGCATAGTTGTACAACCATATTTCTTATCACCAATAATATCCTCGAGGTCTTTAACCACTTCCCTAACTAAGGAAACAATAAAAGCGAAACCTGCATAAATCAGTGTGAATTTGTATAGACGTTCGACTACTGCTATATTTTTGAGCATATAGCCCACATCTGAAAATTTAATTTCAGCTATAAACAATACACCTACTACCCAAGCTGTTAGCAGAGATATAATGACATTACCTACAAGCAATCGTTTTTTAAATGTTGTAGAGTAAAATAAAAGTAAAACTACACTCACAAAATTAAACACCAACAGCATGATATTATTGAGATGTAATGCAACCACTGCTGTTAAAAATAATCCTATCAATGACAACAACATATGAAACAACATCGCCCATCTTCTGCTCATAAATTTTCCAATAACCAACTTATGCGGTTTGTTTACATTATCAATATCCATGTCGAAGTAGTCGTTGATAATGTACCCGCCTGCAGCAATCGCCACTGAAGAAAGCAACAATAAAATGAAATCATTCGTGCCTAACATAGGCCCCGTAGCATATTCAATTTCACTGAAGATGCGGTGCTCAATGATAAAATAAAACAAGGATTGAGTTAATGCAATAAAGATCAAGTTGGGATACCTTACCAAACGAAAAAATGCACCAAATTTTTGTAAAAGCATCACTTAAATGCTTTGGGTATTAGTAGAATTTATCCAGAGATCACTAGCTCTCATGACTTTTTCGATAACATCACGCACACAGCCATTTCCACCATTGTAAGGAGAAATATAATCCGCTTGTGCAATCACTTCTTGAACTGCGTCAGCCGGACAAACTTTACATCCTGCCACTTTGTAGGCGTCTAAATCCGGAATATCATCCCCCATGAATAAAACTTCATTTGGTTGAAGATTATACTTTTGGGCCAAGCTTAATAAAACGGTCGACTTTAAAGCAGTATTTTCGAAATAGTCGTGTATACCCAGTTTTTGCAGTCTTTTCCCAACAGCTGATGAGGAAGATCCGGTAATGACAGCTAAATGCAAACCAGACTTTACGGCGTGTTGTAAAGCATATCCATCCTTAATATCCATTTGTCTAATCCATTCCCCATCTGGCATAACCAATAGTTTCCCGTTGGTCATTACGCCATCAAGGTCGAATGCAAGAAGTTTAACACGACTAAATTTTTCTAGAACAGACATAATTGTGATTCTATTCAAAGTTAAACCATTCATAACAAATACTCGCCCCTTTGACCTCTGGGTAAAGTATATTTGCACCTTAATTGTAGCAGTATGACTAGGACTCAGCAAATGATGCTTTCTTATTTTAAAACAAAGATCCGTTTAGCATCACTTGCCTCGGTTAGATGGGGAGCGCAAATAGCATTTGATATGTTCAGTACTCCTTATCGAAAATCAAAAAAACCAAAGCCTGTTATTTTTAAACATGCTGAAAACATAAAAATCACCGTTAACGACTGCCAAATAAACGGTTACAAGTGGAATCCAGCAGCAAATAAGCAGGTATTAATATTGCATGGGTTCGAATCGAGGGCATACAAATTTGATATGTACATTACCCCATTGTTGAATAATGGATGGGGAATTACAGTCATGGACGCAAAAGCACATGGCAAAAGCGAAGGAAAACAAATTATTCTACCGGATTATGTTGCCATGATTGAAACTTTGGAAAAGCAAAATGGACAATTCACTGGCTATCTGGCCCATTCCTTTGGTGGAATTGCAGTTTCCTTACACCTAGAAAAATCTGCCAATCCAGAGGCGAAACTAGTTTTGATAGCGCCTGCAACAGAAACTGAGACAGCTATACGGTTATTTAGCAAGATTGTAGGATTAAAGGAAGAGGTCGTTAGCACAATAGATGATCTTATTCTGGAAAAATCCGGAAAGCCTACCTCTTTCTATTCCCTAAAAAGAATTGTGCCCACGCTCAGCAATAAAATTCTTTGGGTACATGACCAAAACGATAAAATTACCCCACTTGCTGATGTTCAACCTTTAATTGATCAACATCC
>Ga0079301_1001695_pt1 | contig 10047 bp, 12 predicted proteins | sample Wag4_2014_7_11_3_FD_74797 | JGI IMG/M metagenome (GOLD analysis project Ga0079301, IMG submission 74797) | Fresh water mixed with fracking chemicals microbial communities from Ohio, USA - Utica-2 Time Series FC 2014_7_11 | ecosystem: Engineered > Industrial production > Chemical products > Input...
CCACTTTATAGGGGGCGAGGAAGCCGTCCTCGATGCCTTGCTTCAAGGTGTAGCTGTACACCGGCTCACCGAAATAGGTGATGCTGGAAACGTCCTTGGTTTCCTTGGGCGTGGCTGTCAGGCCGACGTGAGTTGCGCTGGAAAAGTATTCGAGGATCTCGCGCCAGGCAGAGTCTTCCGCAGCGCTACCACGGTGGCATTCGTCAATCACCACCAGATCAAAGAAGTCCGGGGAGAACTGCTTGTAGACGTTCTTTTCTTCCTCGGAGCCAGTCACCGCCTGGTACAGCGACAAGTAGATCTCGTAGGACTTCTCGATCTGGCGCTTGGCGATCTTGGTCATCGCCTGGCCGAAGGGCTTGAAGTCGTTGTTCTTGGTCTGGTCGACCAGAATGTTGCGATCAGCAAGGAAGAGGATGCGTTTCTTCTGCTTCGACTTCCACAGCCGCCAGATGATCTGAAACGCGGTGTAGGTCTTGCCGGTGCCGGTGGCCATCACCAGCAGCACGCGATCCTGACCACGCGCTACGGCCTCAACCGTGCGGTTGATGGCATTCATCTGGTAGTAGCGCGGCATGCGTCCGGAACCGTCGTCGTAGTAAGGCGCCTCGATCTTTTTTCGAGCGGAGCCATCCAGTCCTTTCCATTGGCAATACCGCTGCCAGAGCTCGTCCGGGCTGGGAAACTGGTCGAGCCCTAGCTCGGTTTCGACCTGCGCGCCGGTGCCGCTGCGGTCATGGAAGAGGAAGCCATCGCCATTGCTGGAAAACACGAACGGCACGTCGAGCGCCTCGGCATAACCGAGGGCCTGTTGCATGCCGGAGCCGAGCGAGTGCTTGTTATCCTTCGCCTCAATCACGGCAATGGGCAGATTCTGCTGGTGATAGAGGATGTAGTCAGCTCGACGTGACTCGCCACGGCTGTGCATTTTGCCGCGCACGATAATGCGTCCCTTGGTGAAGCTGACTTCCTCACGTACCTGCTTATGCAAATCCCAGCCAGCATTACCAATGGCAGGGGAAATGAATTTGCTGCAGATATCACGCTCGGAAAGCGATTTCTTGTCCATGCTCCGGCCTTAAACGAAACCAATGCGCATGCTCAAATCATGAGCATCAGGTGATCGAACCAGATGGCAGTGATAGACGTCGGAGGACTTCAAAACGTATGCAACCGTTATAAATGACCTTCCTTGAGGTACTTCGGCCTGCCCTGGTGCGATGCCCGTCACAATATCCATCTGCCACTACCGGGTAAAGATTAAAAGCAATATGCCAACCACCGAGCTGACTCACATCAGCAGCTGAAATACTCAGTTCCCCTAATGCAATCTGTCGCGCAGGCACCCTTACGGGAAATGCTCCTGTAGATCACATCTGCAGGCTGTTCCTTCACGCGAGGTTCCGTTTCGGCAAGATGGCACACCGCATCCGCCATGTTTCAACTTACTGGAATCACGGCTCATGCCAGGCTCTCCAGCCATGGGCGAACGATCACCTTGCGCTCATCCAGACTGAGTGTGGCCACCCCGTCTTTTACCAATGCCTTCCTGTCCCCCGTATGTGGGTTGGTAACGTAAGTGCCGATGCTCGGTAGCGTATTCGGGTTTGCACTCCAACGCAGGTTGAATGCCGCCAGCCTGGGAAACCAAAACTGACTGGCGTATGGCAGGTTGTCGTGAATCCACCAGGCCAGCGGCGTCCAGTCCTTGCGCTCCTCATACCAGGGCAGCAATGCCGGCACCACGATGCAGGCAGTCGCGCCCAGATTCCCTTCAGGGTCCGGATAATCCCATATGTGCTCCGCGTAGTTTTTTTCGTTGGCGGCACAGCTGTACTGGTTGTTGTTCTCGGCCCCTTTAGCGTTGACTGCCGGAGCCCTGTAAGCCGAGCGAATGACGATCCGCCCAAAGCGTTCCTGCAGAGGCTCCAACAACTGTTCGCACAGTCCTCGCCCGGCTTCGATGGCGCGGTCCGGATAATCCGGAATATTAGGGATGCCCTCGATCTGGCTGATTTCCGAGTAGAGGAAATCCCGCATGAAAAAGTGCTTGGATAGCCGGACGCGCCCCAGCTCTTCTAGGGCCTGTACCGATGCTGGCTTATTCATCCTGATGTGCTCCGCTGCGACTCAATATCCATTGCTTCCGGTAAATCAACGCTACCTGTAGATCATCAGCTGTCGTGCCGCATCTGCATAGCTTGCCCCTGAGCAAACTCAAGCTGACGCTTCAACTGCTCGACATGCGCCCTTTCGGCTCGCAGGCCGGCCGTCAGCTCACGTATTTCGTCCTCTTGCTGATGCACCCGCATCTGAAGGTACTCCAGCTTGGTCTGTGAGGCATGCAAGTTGGCACGTGCTTCGCGCTGCTTAAGAATCTGCCAGTACAGCGCAGCTCCGGCACCTTGGACAATTACTAAGCAAACACCTACGACGAGCCACGACACCCCAAGTCCAAACACGCCTCGCTCTCCCTTGCTGGCCCGCCATGTTACGGCGAGCTTGAATGACAGCGCCACGATATGTAGCTTTAAACGACGTATCTAGAGTGTTTGCCCGTACAGGTAAAGTTTTCGTGCAGATGGAGAGACCATGAAACGCAAACAGGAAATCGAGTCCGTACGCTGGGATCTGGCGCTGCGCTATCGCCTGATCGAGACGGTGGTGTGGTGGGAAGGACGTTTAACCACCGGGCACCTGATGCAGAGCTTCGGTATCAGCCGGCAGCAAGCATCGAAGGACATCAATTCCTACATCACCGACTACGCGCCGAAGAACCTGGAATACGACAAGCATCTGAAGGGGTATGTGCCGAGCAGCCACTTCAGACCGCTGTTTATAGATGACAGTGCCAGCGCCTATTTGCACCTGCTCAACCAGAACCATGACCGTGCACCACACATCGAAGGACTGGCATTGGCCTATGCGCACACCGAGGTGCTGCTGGTGCCGGATCGCACGGTGCGTCCGGAGCTGCTGCGCCCGCTTCTGCGCACCTGCCGCGAAGGGCTGCGGCTGGAATGTGAGTACGTGTCTTTCACAACTCCGGACGGTGAAACGCGCCTGATCGCCCCCCACACACTGATCTACACAGGTATGCGCTGGCATGTGCGGGCGTATTGCGAGAAGAACAGGGATTACCGCGACTTCGTGCTCAGCCGCTTTCGCGGTGTGCCGGAGTTGATGGACGACGAGACCGAAAACACTCGCGAACAAGATCTGGGGTGGAGCACGCGGGTGCAAGTCATCATCGAACCGGACTCACGCCTGAAACCCGAGCAGCGAGCCATCATCGAAACCGACTACGGCATGCAGGAGGGACGCCTAGTAATCGAGACCCGTGGCGCGCTGGTGCAGTATGTGCTGCAGCGCTATCAAATCGACACGACCAAGGTGCACACAAAGCCGACAGCGCAGCAGATTGTGGTGGTGAATTTGGATGAGTTGCAGGGGTGGCTTTATCACTGAGCTCAAGGTTTAACCAATATAAGATCGCTTTCATCGACACCATCACGAAGGTACAGCTCTGGCGTGGACTCTTCTGAAATACCTTCTAACATCAACGCGGTCTTGGCTTGCTTGAAAGCAGCCGGAATTGAACAGCCAAATCCAATAGCCGAATAAAATTGCGCTGAAAATACGCGGGCCGCTTCGTCACCAATTGACTGATTCATGCCAATAGCCGAGTCCACATATTGCGTACATGCTGCCGCCTGGTTGAATGAGTGGCACGTATTAAAGAAGACCAACCGAACCGAGTCGTAAAGTTCGAAGGTGGCGACAATGCTCGCCATCGAAACCAGCTTAGCGTCGCCGTTTCGGTCTTGAAGAACGAGCTCATCCTGATCGCTGCCATGCCCACTAAAATGCACAATCGTGGGCTTGAGCTCGTTCATGTACTGCAGGATTTCTGCAGGACGCAGAGCCCATCTCGACTCAAGCTTAACCGCATCACGATGATCTGAAAGTCGAATTTTTTGGTGAATCTCTCGAACTTCTTCATCCAACAATAACCTGCGATCAGAGGCTGTCGCTGGATCGGTCGCGAAGAACGCAACCTTAATCTCTTCGGGCAACGCAGCCAACTTATCAATCCGTGCTGCAGCCTGCCGATGTAGAGAATCATGCGTTTTCAAGCTGGATTCAACCTCTCGGAATTGCCTTGTCTGTGCCTCCTGCAACTTTTGCTGCTCCGCATTTCTTTTCTTCAGCACCTTCGCCTCTTCGTTTTCTAAACGCTGCTCAGCTGTCGCTAGTTTTTTCTGCTCCGCAGCAATTTTCTTCTCCAACTTTGCAACTTCAACCAAATGCTTAGATTGCAAATCAGCGTGTCGGCTTGCTTCTTTAAGCTTGGAAGCAGCTGTGGATAACTGCTTCGTTTTGCTGGCAGCAACTCCAGCGGCATGAGACTTCTTCCCCGCTTCAGCCGCCTTCTGGGACTCCCTAGCCTTAAGACTCGCTAGCTTTGCCAAGGCATCACGAACGCTGGCAACCTGACGACGATACGTATCAACACTCATAAGCCCCTCCAACTCTCAAAAACAGCATGGCAGTTAAACGTACCCAGCAGATAACATATGCGCCCAAAGACCTAGCGGCCAACACTAAAAAAGCAAGAACTGTTGACGTGAGCTCGCAAGTTAACATAACAAAGTATCACTCCAGCTTGCCGCCATAAGCTAGCCAAGCCAAAACCAGCATAAGAATCAGAATAACTATCAGCGCAAGTTGCTCAGCCTGCGAATTCAAAGCAATCATAGTGAGGCTCTTCATTTTGCTTAGAGATAACCATAGGCCTCACCAACCTAGAAGACGATATGTAAACTTTTATCCTGTAAACATTCTGCACATACCCCATGTCAGGGTGCACAGCCATGCCCACGGGGCGTGCCACTGCTCAACGTACTCTCGCTGAAATCCGAAACTACGCCACAGCAGGTTGCCATCCTGAAACCCTCGGGCTAGAGTGCGCCCGTCGTGGTAAGTCCCGCGACCGGGAGTCGAAACCCGCTTTGTCTGAGGGCGCGGCAGCATTCATAGCTGCGTAGCAGGTACCTTGTACCCAGCTACTGCATTTCTATGGCGGGCCGTGCGGGGCAGGCTTTTGCCTGGCCGGTTCCCTCGGACGCCGGTATTTCGACCCCCGTACGGTTCGCCACCATTACCGAGTCGAAACGGTGTTGGTGGTTCCTCTCACTGTCCGAGGAGCATAAGGAATGCGCTACCCCTTTTTTACCCGAGAGCTCCGCCTTGGGCTTCAGGTCTTGCCGTTCACCTCTGATCCGGAGGTGCGCCATGGCTGAGTTCGAATCCTGCGTTGTACCTTTTCCGCTGCAGCGAAGCCCGCTGCATGAATCCGAACGTTCTCCCCTACCCTCTGAAGCTGCAGCTGAATTGCGTGGCGTCATGCTCGGTAATCTGCTCGATCAACTGGCTGAACCTGACGGTTTGCAGCCGGCAGATCTGCGTGTGCGTATCGCGGCTTATTCAGCGCTGGCTCTTCTCGATGAGATGGTCGTGCTCTATCGCCGCGCACTCTCTGACGCTCGAGGAGGTGCCAGATGAGCAAGGGTGTGATGACCTACCTTCCGCCTCACGACGGCCATCCAGGTATGGAGATCACCTGGGCTGCCGATTGCAGAGAGGCATTCGACCAGGGCGTGAAGCTGGCGCAGACCTGGCTCGATAACGCCCGCAGTGGATGGCTCTGGGCAGTGATGATCGCGGAGCGCGATCTGCTGCCCTGCGCTATTGAAAGGCGAGCTTTTGAGGTGGGTTTCCTGAGTCGTATCCACCAGCGTATGTGCTCGCATCTTCGCTACGGTGAGCAGGCCGAGATCTATGCCGCGGGTGATTGTTTTGGCCACAGAAAGACCCTGACGCTCGCCGGAGCAAGCTGTCAGGGCTGACCTGAGCCATGGCAAATGCCAATGAAGTGGCCTGTTTACACAGACCAGGAAGGAAGGTTCTGAGCTAACGGAGTGCATGGGGTCAGCATCCTGCCTGTTCGCACTTCGTTAGCTCAGCGACCGGAGAATATTTCGGTAGCGGCCATCTGCCAACCCTGCAGGATGGGCCATTGGTCACATAGCGAGATTTTTCTCCTGCCTCTCACACTGGCTGTTGTACGCCATGGCTGCCTTTCTGCTGCTCGCCCACAACGCCTCTGGGCGTTTTCGGTAGGGTCGATAGAGCCTGCGCGCTGCGCTTGCTGGCGGCGCCTGTGAGACCGGTGGAATGGCGGTCTTGCTGTTTCCTCTCACCCTATCACGGCGTTCTCGCCGTCAAGGGCTGCATGCGCTTCGCGCATTGGCGGCTGGGCCGGCTATCGCCCCCTGACTGCTGCGCTGCGCCGTGCTGGGCCGGTTCCGGGCAATTCCGCCCGAGCAACTGGAGCACGATCATGTCGCAGCTTTCTCTCGCCTTTGACGCTTCTCTGATGATTCGCGACGAGCAAGGTCGCTATCTGCCTGCCACTGCAGAACAGATCCTGGACGCTGCTCGCAAGGTGATCGATCAGAAGGTTCAGCGAGGTGCAGCCTTCACGTCTTCGGAGCTGGTCAAGGACTACCTGATCGCGAAGCTGGGTGGCTTTGAGCACGAGGTTTTCGCAGCACTGTTTCTGGATGCCAAGCATCGCCTGATCCAGTACGTCGAGATGTTCCGCGGCACCATCGACAGTGCGTCTGTGTACCCGCGCGAGATAGTCAAGGAAGCGCTGCGCCTGAATGCAGCTGCTGTGATATTCGCGCACAACCATCCAAGCGGAATTCCAGAGCCAAGCCAAGCTGACAAGGTGCTCACACAACGTTTGAAAGAAGCCTTGGCGCTAGTAGATGTCCGCTCGCTGGATCACATCATCGTGGCAGGCCAACGCACAGTATCTTTCGCTGAGCTTGGGTTGCTATGAACCAAGGGGGCTGAGCCCCCTTTTTGCTGCGCCCTTTCAGGCATGCGCAGCGTGTTCAGCCGATTCCTCTTCCTTCGCTGCCAGCCCCACCGTCCAATGCCCACCGTTCTCTTGGATCAGGTGCAGCAGGTCGTAGGTTCTGATCATGTCGAGCAGACCAGAATGGCCGTAGGCGTTTGGCGAAAATGCCGGATCGGTACGTTTGAGGTACTGCCCAAGGGCGCTCAGGGTGACCTTGCCTTCACTGGTTCCGCCTGCAAGCAGAGATACGGCATCCACCACAAACCTTGGTCGCCGCTTGACGACCGGTTTGCCGGGTTCAGGCTTAGTGGTTTCCTGCTTGCAGCTCGACTCAGCCTTGGTCGCAGGCTTCTCGGTATGCTCCGCAACAGACTCTTGGAGGTGTTCCTCTCGGCGCCATTCAAAGAACTGGTCGCTGGCGTTGCGAAGTGCGTCGGGGGTCTTGGGTTCACCGACGATGCAGACAGTAGCGCCACGTTCTCTGAGCTTGCGGCACAGGTAGGCGAAATCGGAATCGCTGGTTACCAGGCAGAACGTATCCGCACGGTGATCGAAGAGCGCCTCCATTGCATCCAGGGCCAAGGCGATGTCGGAGGTATTCTTGCCAGCCGCATACTGGTACTGCAGGCATGGCGTGAATGCCAGTCGAACGAGCGCCTCCTGCCATTTGTTGGCCAAGGTCCCGTGATTGCCATATCCCCTTCTCAGGACGACACGGCCGAACTGGGCGACCACACGCAAGGCGTGTTCCAAAATCTCGGGCGATACGTTGTCGCAATCCACCAAAACAGCTACACGCGTTTCTCCAGCCGGCGTGAAAATTCCCATCCCTGCTCCTATCGATTGATCCCAGGTGAGCCAATAGCATCACGGTCACTGCCGGCACGGCAATCAAAGATTACATTGAACACTAGGTACGTGCCGCCAGCGAGGCTGGAGCTTTGCTAGAACCACGATCAACAGGCAAACTGCCTTATCGATAGGGAGCTCGGTGGTTTTCATGGAAATAGCAAAAGTGTTCCAATCGCTGCTTGCAGGGGGATTTGTCTCATACGTAGCTGCAGCAGTGGCGCTGGGGAGTGTGTTTTTTAAAGTGCTAACTGCGCTGTCAAGGACGCTGGAGTTTCACGACAAACACTTCGTCAGAAAACCTATTGCACGCCTCAGAGCATTGCGGCAAGCGGTATCGAATACACCGGAACTGGTAGAGTTCTTCGATAGCGCGATTCAACAAGAGGCATTCCGTCTCGCCACTCGTATAGATACCAGCAGAGTGAAACGCGAGTACCTGCTTGAGCTTGATAGCAGAGGAATCTGGAGCCGCAATCAGCTGCGTAGTGTCTCTAAATTTCTGCTGATGCCCCCGAATCAAAAAGCCCCTGTGATAACCATTACCCGCCTCGACACAGCAGGCGCTTGGTTCAGCCTCCTGGCCGTGCTCGGAACCATTCTCGTAGGAGGTGCACATAGCCTCCTGCTGATTTTTACTGGTGATCCGTTCTACGTGTTAGCAGGTGTACTTACCGCCTGCATGTTCCTTTTGGCCGTAAGATTCTTCGCAACAGACTTTACCGACTGGTTGATCGCCAAACGCGTACAAGCGTTCCTTGCCTCGGAAGCAGTCAGCGGCTGATATACGCCCCCTATTATCTCAGCAGCGCTTTTACGCTTGGCAGCGACGCCTCACTCACCACTAGAAATGGCGGAAGAAGTGGCCCGTTCAGACAGGCCAGTAAGGACGGTTTTGAGCTAACGGAGTGCAGGGTCAGAGTACTGTGTAGTGGTCTACTGATCCCGGTTGCAGTCGACTGGTTCGGGTTAAGAACCGCCGTTTGCCATCTGATCAGGAGGCCCGGTAACTGTTGGCGACGGTGGCCTTTCACTGCTTCGCTTTAGCAGACACTGTGTATTTGGTTGCTGGCCGCGACTCTGCAGACGAGACACAACGCGCCTCCGAGGAGGCAGAGATGGAAACCGAGCTTAGCCAGGGCATGCACGCACTGATCGTTGGCAGCCTTGCAACACTCTGATTCACCACGATTGCTGCCACGAGCCGATTGCAGCAGTTGGGCAGCGATACCCAAGCCAGATGAGGTAGCATTCCCAAGTTGGCATGGAGAGTAAAAATGCAAAATAAATACGGAAGACTCGCCTCTTGGATCTATCATCTTGATAAGCCCATTGGCCACTCATTTGGCGATTTGGAGTATTACCAACAGCGTCTTACAGGGTGTGAAGGCCGTATCTTAGAACCTGCGGTTGGAAATGGACGCATCTTCATACCCATGCTGGAGATGGGCTTCGCCATCGAAGGCTTCGACGCGTCACAAGACATGCTCGAATACTGTCGCCAGGAGTGTCTGGACCGGGGCCTTCCTACTCCCCTTACATGTCAGACATTCGAGCACTTCAGCTACGACCAGCGTTTCGCAGCCATCATTATGCCTGCCGGATCATTTCAGCTGATCACTGAGACCGCTTCGGCCATGTCCATACTCAGGCGCTTCAGGGATCATCTGCAACCCGGTGGAAGGCTAATCATGGATATTGACCCCATCGAAAGCATCGTCGCAGAGACGAGCTCTGCACGCAGCTGGACAGTGGGGGGCGATGGCTTGCTCACGTTGACCAGCCACCGAGCCGAGATTGATTACGTCAAACAAACAACCATCTCTCATCTGCACTATCAGCACTGGCGAAATGGCAATTTGCAGTCCGCAGAGCTTGACCTGTTTCACCTGCGCTGGTGGGGGGTTGATGAGTTGGCATTCGCGCTGCGTGAGGCTGGCTTTGTGAACGTAGTGGTGTCTGGTAACTACCAGCATGGACGCCATCCTCGCAAGGGCGATCAAATCATTAGCTTCGAGGCGAGCAACCCGAGCTGATGCGCCATTGATATAACACTGTACTTCAAGCCTAGCCTGATTCCCGGCAACACCAACCAGTTTCCACCAGACGAAACATGTTGCTTTCACCGGGTCCGGTCGCGGTTCCCTTGCTCCAAACGCAGGGGTTCTTGCCCCCTCAAAATCAAGAAAAATAGACGGTTTCCACCCGGCCGCTGCGCTGGGTGGAGCCTCCGCGATTTTTCCTGATTTTTTCACGACCGCCTTAGT
>Ga0079301_1001698_pt1 | contig 10026 bp, 12 predicted proteins | sample Wag4_2014_7_11_3_FD_74797 | JGI IMG/M metagenome (GOLD analysis project Ga0079301, IMG submission 74797) | Fresh water mixed with fracking chemicals microbial communities from Ohio, USA - Utica-2 Time Series FC 2014_7_11 | ecosystem: Engineered > Industrial production > Chemical products > Input...
CAATAACACTATTTGTCTCCAACACCACAAAACTAATTACAACTCCAAAAACAAATGCAACCCCCCTAAAAATTTCTACAAAAATTCCAATGAGTCTTGTCAAGTTTTAGACAACTACAAATAAAAAAAGCCGCGCAGTGAGCGCGGCTTAAAGTCGGAGGGGAGTCCAACTGAGGAGAATTCACACAGGAACAGATTTAAGTGTATATTCACCATACCGAGGCGTCAATGCCTGCGCAGATATAAATATGCTTGACCACCTATTAGGCGAAGTTTCAACTAATGCTCCGGACGTTTATGACGATCCGGTAGTAGGATTTACGCCTTTAGAGAAGGCCAGCCCGTCTCAGGTTTTGGCCGCGCAAGTTGAGACGGGTAACTTCTTGCAGTCCCTTGGCGTTAAAGACGACGACGAAGTTAGTGCGTCTGCGCAGGTAGCCTCCGCACAAGAAGCGTTTCGCGGATTGATCGCGGATCAAGACGACCCAAAAGCAAAAAACAAGCTCCTGCGTGTGCAGACCCCGCAGGCGGTGCGCCATTTAGTTGGCATGCTGACCGCGTATGACTGGGAGTTTGTCGAGCAGGCTAAGGAGCTACGCGGCTACGCCGTGTCAAAGATCGTTGAGGAAACAGGTCACCCCGACGCTAAGATCAGGCTGCGCGCGCTTGAACTGTTAGGTAAGGTCACTGAGGTGGGCCTGTTCACCGAGCGAATCGAGGTTAAGAAGACCGACATTTCCGACGCTGAGATCGACGCCAAGCTCATGGAGAAGTTAACCGCTCTGCGGTTAATCGAGGACGTAGAGGAAAGAAAGAAGGACGCAACTGACGCCGAAGTCGTTGGGGACGCCGAGTGAACGCTCCGTTGAACGCAGCCGCGCTGGCGGCTATGAGTAAGCAGGAGAAGATCGCCCTGCTTGAACTTCTTGAGAAGAAAGAACACAAGGACGCTATCCAGCGTGCCCAAGACGATCCGCTTGAGTTTGCCAAGCGGGTATACCCCGGCTTTAAGGTAGGCCCCCACCACCGCAAGCTTGCGAAGGTGTTTCAAGACGTAGCCACGGGTACGAAAAAGCGCGTGATTATCAATATCGCGCCTCGTATGGGTAAGTCTGAGTTCAGCAGCTACCTGTTCCCAGCGTGGTTTCTGGGAAAGTTCCCAGAAAAGAAAGTCATTATGGGCACCCACACTGCGGGCTTGTCCGAAGACTTTGGTCGAAGAGTCCGAAATCTAATTAACGACGACCCGGCATACGCAGAGATATTCCCGGCTACGAAGGTTGCGGACGACCAAAAGAGCGCTGGTAAGTGGTCAACGAGCGCAGGCGGTCAGTATTACGCAGCCGGTGTGGGCGGCGCGCTGGCTGGACGAGGCGCTGACTTATTCGTGGTGGACGACCCCCACTCTGAGCAGGACATCAAGACAAACAGTAACTTGACGTTCGATCAGGCTTGGTCATGGTTCCAGACTGGCCCGCTGCAGCGCTTGATGCCGGGCGGTGCGATCATCGTCATTATGACTCGTTGGTCACTATTGGATCTGACGGGCAGGCTGATTAGCTTCGCTGCCAAGAACCCGGACTCTGAGCCGTGGGAAGTCGTAGAGCTACCAGCCATACTGAATGAGAAGTCGTTGTGGCCTGAGCAGTGGCCCCTTGAGTCGCTGCTACAGAAAAAAGCGGCGATGGACCCCCGGTACTGGAACGCTCAGTACATGCAGCAGCCGACATCGGATGCAGCGGCGGTAATTAAAAGAGAATACTGGAACGTCTGGGAAGCCGAAGACCCGCCCAAGTGCGAGTGGGTTATTCAAACATGGGATACGGCGTACGAAGCCAAGACAACCGCCGACTTTTCCGCGTGTACTACGTGGGGTGTGTGGCACAACGACGAAGATAACGGTAACGCGCACATAATCCTGCTTGATGCGTTCAAAGACAGGATGGAGTTTCCAGAGTTAAAACAGGTTGCGTATAAGCACTGGAAGAAATGGGAACCTGACGCGTTTGTTATTGAGAAGAAAGCCGCAGGCGCACCGCTCATTCAGGAGCTTAGGGCCATGGGTATCCCAGTGGCTGAATACACGCCGTCACGCGGCAACGATAAGGTGACTCGGGTCAACGCGGTGTCGGATATGTTCTTTTCGGGCCGCGTGTGGGCACCAGATAAGCGCTGGGCGCGCGATGTAATTGAAGAAGTTGCTGCGTTTCCGGTAGGCGAAAACGACGACTACGTTGATACTACGTCCATGGCGCTGCTCAGATTCAGGCAGGGCGGGCTGATTAGGCTTGATACGGACGAAAAAGACGAACCGGTATTCTGGCGCTCGCGTCGCGCCGCCTATTATTAAGAATTATTTAGGAAAGATAAGTAGCCATGGCAAATAATATGGATAAGGCCCTCTATCAAGCCCCAGAAGGCTTGGAGTCCGCGCAAGAAGAGCCTATTGAGATCGAAATTGTTGATCCCGAGGAGGTAAATATCGGTATTGGCGATCTGGAGATTCAAATCGACCCAAACGCGGAGGATGAGTTCGACTTTAGCGCCAATTTGGTCGAGAAAATGGAGGATAACGACCTCTCTACGCTCGCAAGCGACCTTTTGGACGACATCGAGAACGATCTTGGGTCGCGTAAAGATTGGGAAGATACATATAAGGAAGGCATTAAGCTGCTGGGCCTTCAGTACGAAGAGCGCTCAGAGCCTTGGGAGGGCGCTTGCGGGGTGTTTCACCCCATGATTACCGAGGCAGTCGTTCGTTTCCAGTCTGAAACAATTATGGAGACGTTCCCGGCAGCAGGCCCGGTCAAGGCGAACATTGTTGGCGCGCCCACTAAAGAGAAAGAAGAAGCCTCTAAGCGAGTTGTTGACGACCTCAACTATCAGTTGATGGATGTCATGGTGGAGTTTCGCCCCGAACACGAGCGCATGCTGTGGAACCTGCCAAGTGCAGGTAGCGCGTTCAAAAAAGTTTATTACGACCCGTCAATGGAGCGGCAGACAAGCCGTTTTGTGCCTGCAGAGGACGTAATTCTGCCCTACGGAGTGTCCGATACCAGTACCGCTGAGCGGCTAACCCATAGGATGCGCAAATCCGAGAATGAAATCAAGCGTCTTATGCACGCCGGGTTTTATAAGGATGTTGAGCTTGGTGAACCGACAAAAAACACCAACGATTTGCAGAAGGCCAAAGACAAAGAAACCGGGTTTAGCGCCGATAACGACGACCGCTACGAGCTTTATGAAGTCCACGCCCTGTTGGAATTGCCGGGGTTTGACGACGAAAATGATGGATTGGCGTGCCCATATGTTGTGACAATCCTGAAAGACACTCAGGAAATCCTGTCGATTCGCCGTAATTGGTATGAGGACGACAAGAAGAAAGCGAAGCGCGATCACTTCGTACACTACCAATACATCCCCGGCTACGGATCGTATGGGTTCGGGCTGTTCCACCTCGTTGGTGGGTTTGCAAAGAGCGCGACCTCGATCATGCGTCAGTTGGTGGACGCAGGCACGCTGAGTAACCTGCCCGGAGGGCTTAAGTCCAGAGGGTTAAGACTAAAGGGTGATGACACTCCCATCGCTCCGGGTGAATGGCGAGATGTGGATGTGCCCAGTGGTGCTATCAGAGACAATATTTTGCCTCTGCCCTATAAGGAGCCGAGCGCCACTCTGTATAACCTGCTCAACACAATCGTTGAAGAAGGCCGTCGATTCGCTGCCACCGCTGATCTTAAGATCGCGGATATGTCGGCTAACACCCCCGTGGGGACCACGCTGGCGATTCTTGAGCGCATGCTCAAGGTTATGAGCGCTGTGCAGGCGCGGGTTCACTTCGCGTTTAAGCAAGAACTGCGACTGCTGGCAGGGATAATTCGGGACTACGCCCCTGCGGCGTATGAGTTTGAGGTTGCGGATAACCAGCAGAAGGCCCGCAAGAGCGACTTCAGCCACGTTGACATTATCCCGGTGAGCGACCCCAACGCGGCCACAATGAGCCAGCGGGTAGTCCAGTACCAAGCCGTCATGCAGATGGCGCAGCAAGCCCCGCAGATTTATGACTTGCCGCAGTTGCACAGGCAGATGCTACAGGTGCTCGGGATCAAGGAAGCTGCGAAGTTGGTGCCGGTCGATGACGACCAGAAGCCGCGTGACCCGGTGTCGGAGAACGGCAACATCCTGAAGATGAAGCCGGTCAAGGCGTTCCTGTACCAAGACCACCAAGCGCATATCGGCGCGCACATGGCGATGATGCAGGATCCGGCGATTGCCGCCCTAATTGGACAGAACCCGCAGGCGCAGGCCATTCAAGCCGCGCTCATGGCGCACGTTGCTGAGCACGTTGGGTTCTCATACAGGCAGCGTATTGAGAAGGCGCTGGGTGTGGCGTTGCCCGCTCCCGATGCTGACTTGCCGCAGGAGCTTGAGCTTGAGATGAGCCGGATGGTCGCTGAAGTCGCGCCCCGTCTCGTGGCTGAGAGCCAAGCCCAAGCTGCCCAGCAGCAGGCTCAGCAGGCGCAGCAAGACCCGATCATTCAAATGCAACAGCAGGAGTTGCAGATCAAGCAGGCGGATGTTCAGCGCAAACAGCAGAAGGACATGGCGGACATCCAGATCAAGCAGCAGGAGTTGCAGATTAAACAAGCTGAGCTTGCTGGCAAGCAGCAGCTTGAGGGTGTCAAGTTGTCCCACCAGTCCTCAGAGACGCAGAAAAAAGGGCAGTTGGATTTGTTCAAAGAAATGATGCGCTCTCGCGCTAAAGGAGGCGGTAATGGACAGAACTCTTGAGATTTTGCTTCTTAAAGTCCGAGACGACTTAACCGCTAGACGAAATGCTCTGACCGAAGGCCAGTGCGGCACCTTCGATCAGTACCGGGAACTCACGGGGATTATTCGGGGTCTAATCCTTGCCGAGCAGCACATTATCGACCTCGCACGAACCATGGAAGAAGCAGATGAGTGAAGAACAATCCGCAGCAACGCAATTGCCCAAGCCGCAAGGGTACAAATTGCTGTGCGCAGTACCAGAAGTAGAAGATAAGTTTGAGTCTGGAATCCTTAAAGCGGACTCTTCGGTACGAATTGAAGAGCACAGCACGGTGGTCCTCTTTGTTATTAAGGCCGGTGAAATGGCTTATAAGGACGCGGACAAGTTTCCTACGGGGCCGTGGTGTAAAGAGGGCGACTTCGTTATTACCCGTGCTTACGCTGGCACTCGCCTGAAGATCCATGGTCGAGAGTTTCGGCTTATTAACGACGATATGGTCGAGGCTGTTGTCGAAGATCCCCGTGGTATTACCCGCGCTGGTTAAGGAGAAATAGTATGGCTGAGTACAAGTTCCCAGACGAAGAGAATAACGAATCTGATGTCAACATCGACATCGACTCGGAAGGTGATATTGAGCTTGAAGTAGTTGACGATACGCCCGAGCCAGACCGAGGGCGCAAGTCACTGGACAAAGAGCCTGATGAAGTTACCGACGAAGAAGTAGCTACATATAGCGACAAAGTTCAGAAGCGCATCAAGGAGCTTGCGCACTCAAAGCACGACGAACGCCGTGCTAAAGAGGCTGCTCTGCGTGAAAAAGAAGAGGCTGTTAAGTTTGCGCAGCAGGTTTTTGAAGAGAATAAAAAGCTGCGGGCTGGCTTGGCTGATAACCAGACCCAGAACGTAGAGCTTATTAAGGCAAAAGCCGGCTCCGAGCTTGATATTGCGCGCCGCAAGTATAAAGAAGCGCAAGAATCAATGGACCCGGACCAGATCCTTGAAGCTCAAGAGGCGCTGACCGAAGCAAAGATTCGATTGAATCAAATTGAATCTTATCGCCCACCCCCTTTACAAGAAAAAGAAGATACGGTATATACTGAGTCCGTACCTCAGAACGTCACTGCTCCGGACGAAAAGGCTACGCGCTGGCAAGCGCAAAACCCTTGGTTTGGCGAAGATGATGAAATGACCAGTTTAGCGCTTGGGGTACACCGTAAACTGGTATCCGCTGGTATTGACCCGCGCACTGATGTTTATTACGAGCGCCTTAATGCTCGCATTAAAGAAATATTCCCCGATAAATTCGGTGGACCCTCTCGTAACGACAAAAAACCTGCGAATGTCGTTGCGCCAGCCACGCGTACAACTGGGGCGAAGAAAGTTCGCCTGACGCAAACGCAAGTGGCATTCGCAAAACGGCTCGGAGTCCCGTTACAAGACTACGCAAGAGAAGTTGCTAAACAAATGGGTAAAGACAATGGCTGAGAACCGTACTGATCGCAGTATTACTAACCGTGACGCGGAAACGCGTGAGCGGCGAGTTCGTCAGTGGCAACCAGCCGCGACTCTTCCATCCCCTAATCCTATTCCCGGTTACGAGTTCCGATGGGTTCGTACCGCGATTCTTGGGCAGCCTGATCCGACTAACATGTCGGGCAAATTGCGCCAAGGCTGGGAACCGGTGAAGGCGGAGGACCACCCTGAGCTTATGCTCGACGCAACTAAATCTGGAAATATTGAGATTGGCGGGCTTATTCTCTGTAAGATCCCCACGGATTTTATGGACCAGCGCAGCCAATACTACGACAAGCAATCGCGCGCGCAGATGGATTCGGTCAATAACACGCTATTCCGTGAGAATGACCCCCGTATGCCTTTGTTCAAGGACCACAAGTCCGAGACTTCGCGCAGTGCATTTGGTACAGGTTCATCTAAACTTTAATTTTTGGAGGCCATAAATGGCTGCTGTAGCTTCTCCTTATGGGCTTCGTCCGATCAATTTGATCGGCGGTCGCCCCAATCCCGGCGGTGCCATGCGCGAAATCGCATACACCGTTGATAACGCCACGGCTATTTACACTGGCGACATCATCCTGATCGGCGCGTCTTCGGCGGGTCAGCCCACCGCCGCTTCGGCCACCGTTACGACTTCGACTGGTGGTGTGGTTGGCGTTTGCGTCGGTGTCAGCTATGTTGACCCGGTTCTGAAGTATCAAGTTCATACTCAGTTTTTGCCCGCAAACGCGGTCACTGCTGGCTACAAGAACATCGTCATCAAGGTTAACGACGATCCGCAACAGCTTTATCAGATCCAAGCGGCTGGTTCGGTTGCTGCAACGACTCGCGGCTATCAAGTAGCCGTTGAGAACCAAGGCGGTAGCGTCACCACGGGTCTTTCGACCCTTCGCGCTGGTACTCCCGCCCGTACCGCTACGCTCGCCCTGCGTATTGTTGACTTCGTTGATGCCGGTAGCAGCTTTACCGACCTCATCGTCAAGTTCAACACGGGCGTGCATATGTACGATGCAACCACCGTTACCGCCGCCTAAAAGGATATAAATCATGGCTATTAGTCGTTCCCAACTACTCAAGGAACTGCTCCCCGGCCTGAACGCACTGTTCGGCATGGAGTACAACCGTTACGGCGAAGAACACAAGGAAATCTACGAAGTCGAGAGTTCCGAGCGTTCGTTCGAAGAAGAGACCAAGCTGTCTGGTTTTGCTCCCGCCCCGGTGAAGACCGAAGGCGCTGCTATCGCCTACGACACTGCGCAAGAAGCATGGGTTGCTCGTTACACCCATGAAACCATTGCGATGGGCTTCTCTCTGACCGAAGAAGCTGTCGAAGACAACCTGTATGACTCGCTGTCGGCTCGTTACACCAAGGCTCTTGCCCGTGCAATGTCCTACACCAAGCAAGTCAAGGCTGCTTCGGTGCTGAACAATGGTTTCAGCCGTAACTTTCTGGGCGGTGACGACCGTTCGCTGTTTGGTACTAACTCGTCTGGCTCGGTGACTAATCACCCGCTGGTTAACGGTGGTACTAACTCCAACCGTCCCGCAACCAACGTCGATCTGAACGAAACCTCGCTTGAGGCGGCTGTTATCCAGATCGCTGCTTGGACCGATGAGCGCGGTATGCTGATTGCGGCTAAACCCCGTAAGCTGATTATCCCGCCGTCACTGATGTTCGTTGCTAAGCGTCTTCTGGAAACGGAACTGCGTGTTGGTACTACCGACAACGACATCAATGCGCTGAAGGCGATGGGTTCCATCCCCGAAGGCCATACGGTTAACCACTTCCTCGTGGACCCGGATGCTTGGTACCTGATGACCGACGTTCCTAACGGGCTGAAGCACTTCGTTCGTACCCCCATGTCCACCGGCATGGATGGTGACTTTGATACCGGCAACGTCCGTTACAAAGCCCGCGAGCGTTATAGCTTCGGCTGGTCTGATCCCCTCGCTATCTGGGGTTCGGCTGGTTCGACTGGTCCGACCATCCCGCTGTAAGGCTTGGGATTCTCGGTTGGAAAAGGGGCTTCGGCCCCTTTTCTTTTTGTACTTTGTATGGTAGTTTCTAAATATCCAAGATCACCTGCTCATCAACTGACTTGGCAGACTTCTCCCTTGAGATGATGGGCGCAAATAAGGGAAACTATTATGTCGATGGCGACTTTTTCGGGTCCAGTTCGTGCTGGTACCGTCCGTTATGGCACCCCCGCTACGGGCCGTAATACTGGCGTTATTGTTTTGGCTCAATCGGCGGATGTGGTCGCTACGACCCTGACGGGAACGGCCTTTACCCTGCCCGCTGGCTCGCAGATTTTGTCTGCTACGTTCTATACCACGACGCTGTTTAACGCGGCGACTACGGCTAAACTGACCATTGGCGCTACTGATATCACCGCAGCGGTGGCTGTAACTGCCGCAGGCGCGTATACACTTACTTTTGCAGCCGGTGGAATCGCTTTGGTGAACAACGTCGGAGCCTCAGACGTTGCTGTTACTTACACTTTGGCTGGCACGATTGCCACGGGTAACGGGACGATTGTTATTCAGTATGCCCAGCGCAACGCTGACGGTTCGACCGCTCCCGCTTATAACCAAAACTGATTAGGGGGCTGAGATGCGCCCTATTAGGCTTAGTCTGACTGCCGCCGGGGTAACCGACCCGGTGATTACGGATCATTATCGTGGCCCGTTTAATGTCGGAGTAGGTGTAACTCTTTCGGGTACGGCGACGTATTCCGTGGAATACACCTACGATGACGTTTTTTCGAGCGCGTTTAATCCGGCTACGGCTCAATGGTTCGCTATGTCTGCGTTCCCCGCTGGAACGGCCACTTCTAAGGACGGCGCTATTACGACTCCTGTGATGGCTATTCGCCTTAATGCGGCTACTCTTACGGGTACGCTAACTATGACCGTGCTGCAAGCCGGAATGCCGGGGTTATAACATGGCTATTGACACTGCTGCACTGCGGAAATTCCAAGACTTGTGGGGTCCGGTCCTTGAGGCCATCCCTGCGGTTTTGGAAGCTACCGCTAAACAGTCTGACGTAGAGCGGATGCTGCGCGTCAAGCAAGTCGAGTTTGAAGAGGCGGATAAGAAGATCGCCAAAGCCTTTGAAGAAGCTGATAAGCGCCTGTCTTCGGTTAATTCCGAGATGGAGCAAGCTATGCAGCAAAAAGCAAAAGCTCTGGCCGATATCGAAGACGCCAAGAAAGCTCAGGCCGCTGATAATGCTAAAGCTGAAGAGGCACAGCGTAAGCTCTTGGACGAATGGAACCAAAAGATTGCCTCGTTGCAGTCTCAGTTTTCTAATGTCGAAGCTGAACACGCTAAAAAAGTAGCCGCCGCTGAAGCCTTCTTTGCAGAAAAAACCGCTGCGTTGGAAGCCGATGTGAAGGAGCTTGAAAAGCGTAAAGCTGCTGCTGAAAAGGCTCTGGACGCGCTGCGTAGCAAACTGGGGTAAGTTGTGGCGACTACTCGCTCCAACCTACAAGAAGGGCTGGATAGTGGTGAATACGAGTACACCCATGTGGTTGCTACGGTCACTGCTTCCGGCCCTACTACCATTTATACGCCAGCATCAGGCAAACTGATTAGGCTGCGTTGGATTTACGCGATTAACGATCCCGGCTCTTCAGCTTCACCTTTAATTAGGGTGTTTCTCGGGGCGCAAGAGTATTATCGGGTCTTTGCCCTAAGTAAGCGGCAGATGGTTAGCGGTCCTATTGATGGGCCGTTG
>Ga0079301_1001700_pt1 | contig 10004 bp, 6 predicted proteins | sample Wag4_2014_7_11_3_FD_74797 | JGI IMG/M metagenome (GOLD analysis project Ga0079301, IMG submission 74797) | Fresh water mixed with fracking chemicals microbial communities from Ohio, USA - Utica-2 Time Series FC 2014_7_11 | ecosystem: Engineered > Industrial production > Chemical products > Input...
GCGAGAGCGTGATGGCATGCACTGCTTCATCAAGGTGAAAATCAAACACGCGGGATGCGCGCGTATTGATCCACCAATGATCTGTTGCATGCCAGGGTGACTGTGGATCAGGACTTGTCGCTGCCTGCATGCGCGCCGCTTCTTCTTCCAAGGCCAGCACACCAAGCGCTGCAAGGGTCAGCGTTTGCGGGGAAGGGTGCAGCCTTGGTGTGAGTAGCGTTTCAGCATTGCGCCCAATAAAGCCGGTATCAATGCCGCCAGCGGCGAAATCAGGATGCGCCAGAATACGGTCCAGCATGTCCAGATTATGCGCAACACCGATGATATCCGAATGCACGAGGCCAGCGCGCAGCCGCGCAATCGCCTCTGCCCGGTTTGGCGCATGGGCGATCATTTTGGCGACCATGGCATCGTAATGGATGCTGATGCGGTCACCGGCAAGAAAGCCGCTATCAATGCGCAAGCCTTGTTCGGCAAGTCGGAACACCTGAAGCGCGCCAATGGAAGGCGCGAAATCCCGTGCTGGGTCTTCGGCGTATAAGCGAAGCTCCATGGCATGGCCTTGGGCACGGATATCTTCCTGCCGGGCTGGTAGCTTTTCGCCGGCGGCCACGCGCAACTGCCATTCCACCAGATCAAAGCCGGTGATGGCTTCTGTCACCGGATGTTCCACCTGCAAGCGCGTGTTCATTTCAAGAAAATAAAAGCCGCCATCCTGCGCGATGAATTCCACTGTGCCGGCACCATGATATTGCACGGCCTTGGCGGCGGCCACTGCGGCGGCGCCCATGGCGTCCCGCATCTCAGCGCTGATGCCAGGCGCGGGGGCTTCTTCAATCACCTTTTGGTGGCGGCGCTGCGCGGAACAATCGCGTTCAAACAAATGCACGGCATTGCCGTGGCTATCGCCAAATACCTGCACTTCAATATGACGCGGACGGTCCAGATAGCGTTCGATTAGCACGCGATCATCGCCAAAGGCCGTGGCACCTTCCTGCCGCGCGGCGCGCAGCGCATCTGCGAAATCGCCTGCGGCGCGCACCACACGCATGCCGCGCCCGCCACCGCCGGCGACGGCCTTGATGATGAGCGGGAAGCCGATGCGCCTTGCCTCATCGGCAAGAAATGACGCATCCTGCTCCGTGCCGTGATAGCCAGGCAAAAGCGGCACGCCGGCCTTTTCCATCAGCGCCTTGGCTGACCCCTTGGAGCCCATGGCGCGCATGGCAGACGCAGATGGACCAACAAAGATAATGCGCGCTTCCGCACAGGCTTCCGCAAAGGCCGGGTTTTCCGACAGAAAACCATAGCCAGGATGGATAGCCTCCGCCCCTGCACGCTTCGCAGCAGCGATCATGGCGGGGATGTTCAAATAGCTCTCACGCGCCGGCGCAGCGCCGATATGGATCGCCTCATCGGCCATTTGCACATGCTGCGCGGTTTCATCGGCGTCTGAGAATACGGCCATGCTGCGCAGCCCCATGCGGCGCGCGGTGCGGATGATGCGGCAGGCGATTTCGCCACGATTGGCAATCAGCAGGCTTTGGAACATGGCCGCCCCCTACATCCGGAACACGCCGAAGCGTGTCTGTTCAATGGGTGCATGACACGCAACCGCGAGTGACAAACCCAGAATGCGCCGCGTATCTGCGGGGTTGATGATGCCATCATCCCAAAGCCGGGCGCTGGCGTGATAGGGATGGCCTTCGGTGTCATACTTGGCGCGGATGGGCGCCTTGAAAGCCTCTTCCTCCTGCGCCGGCCATGGCTTGCCTTGCGCTTCCATATTGTCGCGCCGGAGTTGTGCCAGCACGCTGGCCGCCTGTTCGCCGCCCATGACGGAAATGCGCGCATTAGGCCACATGAACATGAAACGCGGATCATAAGCGCGCCCGCACATGCCGTAATTGCCGGCACCATAACTGCCGCCGATCACGATAGTGAATTTCGGCACGCCTGCCGTCGCAACCGCCGTCACCAGCTTCGCGCCATCCCGCGCAATGCCGCCCGCTTCATATTTCCGTCCCACCATGAAGCCTGAGATATTCTGCAAGAACAGCAGCGGAATGCCACGCTGGCAGCAGAGTTCGATGAAATGCGCGCCCTTCAGTGCGGATTCCGAAAACAGGATGCCGTTATTGGCGAGGATGCCGATGGGATAGCCATGAATATGGGCAAAACCGCAAACCAAAGTTGTGCCGTAAAGGCGCTTGAATTCATCGAACTCACTGCCATCCACCAGGCGCGCGATCACTTCGCGCACATCATAGGGTGCCCGGATATCGGCAGGCACAACACCCAGCAATTCACGCGGGTCATAAAGCGGCGCGCGCGGCGCACGGAGTGCCAAGTGCGGTGCAATCCGAGGACCAAGCCCGGCAACGATGCGCCGACAGATCGCCAACGCATGGCGATCATCCTGCGCGTAATGATCAACCACGCCGGATTGGCGCGCATGCACATCAGCACCGCCCAATTCCTCGGCGGTCACAACCTCACCGGTAGCGGCGCGCACCAAGGGTGGGCCGCCCAGGAAGATGGTGCCCTGTTGACGGACAATGATGCTTTCATCCGACATGGCGGGCACATAGGCGCCGCCTGCCGTACAGCTTCCCATCACCACGGCGATTTGTGGAATGCCTTCCGCCGACATATTCGCCTGGTTGAAGAAAATGCGGCCGAAATGCTCACGATCCGGGAAAATCTCATCCTGTTGCGGCAGGAAGGCGCCGCCGGAATCTACCAGATAAATGCAAGGCAAGCGATTGGCGCGGGCGATTTCCTGCGCGCGCACATGCTTCTTCACCGTCATCGGGAAATAAGTGCCACCCTTCACCGTGGCATCATTCGCGATGATCACACATTCGCGCCCAGAAACGCGCCCAATGCCGGAAATGATGCCAGCACAGGGAACTTCCCCGCCATACAGCCCATGCGCCGCAAGCTGCGAAAGCTCAAGAAAGGGCGAACCCGGATCAACAAGCGCGCGCACACGTTCGCGCGGCAGTAGCTTGTTGCGCGCCAAGTGCTTGTCCCGCGCGGCCTTGCCGCCACCCTGTTCGGCAGCAACGACGGTTTTCTCCAAATCCGCAACCAGCGCCGCCATGGCAGCAGCATTCGCGACGAAGCTTTCGCTGCCCGTATCGAGCGTACTGCGCAGAATGCTCATGCGGTTTCGCGGAACAATTCGCGCCCGATCAACATGCGGCGAATTTCCGAGGTGCCTGCCCCAATCTCATAAAGCTTGGCGTCACGCAGCAGTCGGCCGGTCGCATAATCATTGATATAGCCATTGCCGCCGAGGCACTGAATCGCTTCGAGTGTCATCCAGGTGGCTTTCTCTGCGGCGTATAGGATGGCGCCGGCGGCATCCTTGCGTGTGGTCTGGCCGCGATCGCAAGCCTTGGCCACCGTATAGATATAGGATTTCGCCGCATTCATGGTGGTGTACATATCCGCGATCTTGGCTTGCATGATCTGGAATTCACCAATCGCCTGGCCGAATTGCTTACGTTCATGCACATAGGGCAGCACGATATCCATGCAGGCCTGCATGATGCCAAGCGGCCCGGCGGCCAGCACGGCGCGTTCATAATCAAGCCCACTCATCAACACCCGCACGCCGCCATTGATTTCACCGAGCACGTTTTCTGCCGGCACTTCGCAATCCTGAAACACCAATTCACCGGTGTTTGATCCGCGCATGCCAAGCTTATCCAGCTTTTGTGCGCATGAAAAACCGTGGAAGTTCTTCTCTACCAGAAAAGCCGTGATGCCTTTCGGGCCGGCGGAAGGATCAGTTTTCGCATAAATCACCAGCACATCAGCATCCGGCCCATTGGTGATCCACATTTTCGTGCCGTTCAGCACATAGCGATCGCCACGCTTTTCAGCGCGCAAGCGCATGGAAACCACATCGGAACCGGCGCCTGGCTCACTCATCGCCAGCGCACCCACATGCTCACCGGAAATCAACTTGGACAAATAGCGCCGCTTCTGATCTTCGGTGCCATTGCGGGATATTTGATTGACGCAAAGATTGGAGTGCGCCCCGTAGGAAAGCCCGACCGAGGCTGATGCGCGCGATATTTCCTCCATCGCCACCACATGTTCCAAATACCCCATGCCGGCACCGCCATAGTCTTCTTCAACCGTGATGCCGAGAACGCCAAGATCACCGAATTTCCGCCAAAGATCGGCAGGGAAATCATTCGTCTTGTCTATATCCGCAGCGCGCGGCGCGATTTCAGCCGCAGAGAAGGCTGCAACCTGATCGCGCAGCATATCGGCGGTCTCGCCGAGATCGAAATCAAGCCCCGGAAGGCGGTTTGGAATAATGGCCATGCTCAACCCGTCGCGTTAATCGTCATTCTTGCGCCCAGAATAGGCGCAGGCGCTATCAAGGCCAAGCAAATATTGCAATAATCGCGCGCACCGGCCAATGATACGCCAGCAAAAATCCCTAGGGAGACTGCCGATGACCAGCCCGGCCCTCAGCTACGTAACCGGCCTGAGCACCCAGCCCTTGATCGGTGAGACCATTGGCCTGAATTTTGACCGCACCATCGCCCAATGGGGTGATCGTCCGGGCTTGATCGTGCGCCAGCAGGGCATTCGCTGGAGCTATGCAGAATTGGGCGCGAAGGTGGATGCTTTCGCTGCCGGGCTTCTGGCGCTTGGGCTGCACACTGGTGATCGCGTCGGTATCTGGTCGCCCAATAATGCCGAATGGGTGATCACCCAATTCGCGACTGCGAAGGCGGGGCTGGTGCTGGTGAATATCAACCCGGCCTATCGGCTTTCCGAGCTTGAATACGCGCTGAACAAGGTTGGCTGCCGCGCGCTGATTACCGCCACACGCTTCAAGACATCTGATTACGTCGGCATGGTGAATACACTGGCGCCGGAATTGGCGTGTGCCCGGCCTGGCCGGCTAACGGCTGAAAGATTGCCGAAGCTTGAGATGGTGATTGAGATCAACGGAATTCCTTCACCGGGGATGATCCCTTTCAATAGTATTTTGGAAATGGGCGCGGCAGCCCATCATGAACGCCTGCGCGAATTGGCCGGCACGTTGCAGTTTGATGATCCCATCAATATCCAATTCACCTCCGGCACTACGGGCGCACCGAAGGGCGCGACGCTGACGCATCATAACATCCTCAATAACGGCTTCTTCATTGGGGAAGCGATGAAGCTGACGCCGCAGGATAAGCTTTGCATCCCCGTACCACTTTATCATTGCTTTGGCATGGTGCTGGGCAATCTGGCCTGCACCACGCATGGCACCGCCATGGTCTATCCGGGTGAGGGGTTTGATCCGCTGGCAACGCTGCAAACCGTGGCGGAAGAACGCTGCACCGGCCTGCATGGCGTGCCCACCATGTTCATCGCGCAAATGGAGCATCCGCAATTCGCGAGCTTCGATCTTTCATCGCTGCGTACTGGCATCATGGCCGGCGCACCCTGCCCAATTGAGGTGATGCGCCGCGCGGTGGACAGCATGAATCTGCGCGAAATCACCATTGCCTATGGTATGACCGAAACAAGCCCCGTCAGCTTCCAGACCAGTGTGGATGATCCGCTCGATCGCCGCGTTTCCACTGTGGGGCGCGTGCAACCACATCTGGAAGTGAAGATCATTGACAGTGAAGGCCGCATCGTCCCACGCGGCGTGCCGGGAGAACTGTGCACGCGTGGCTATGCGGTGATGCTGGGTTATTGGGAAGACCCCGAACGCACCGCGCAGGCGATTGATGCCGCGCGTTGGATGCATACCGGCGATCTGGCGACGATTGATGAGGAAGGCTTCTGCAATATCGTCGGCCGTATCAAGGATATGGTGATCCGGGGTGGTGAGAATATCTACCCGCGCGAGGTTGAGGAATTCCTCTATCGCCACCCAAAGATCGAAGATGTGCAGGTATTCGGCGTGCCGGATCAGCGCTTTGGCGAGGAACTCTGCGCCTGGATCAAGTTGCGCGCGCATGAACAGATGACTGCGGATGATGTGCGGGCCTTCTGCGCGGGGCAGATCGCGCATTACAAGGTGCCGCGCCATATCAAATTTGTCGAAAGCTTCCCGATGACCGTCACCGGCAAGATGCAAAAATTCATCATGCGTGACGAAATGACGCGCGCCTTAGGTATCCAGGAGGCGAAAACGGCCTAACGATGAACGGCGGCCTGTTGGCCCCTGACTTCAACACCAGACCCTGATGGTAGGCCGCGTTGGCTATGCCGGATTTTTTGGCAACGTGATACGCGGCGTCACGTGAAATCCGCCAGCACTGGCAAAAGATAAGGACGAAGTGCGGCGTAATCCTCGCTCATGGGGAAGTGCCCCAAGCCCTTCATGATTTGCACCTTGGCGCCGGGGATGGCGGCAGCGGTCGCCTCGGTATCCTCTGGCTTGCAGGAATAATCATAATTGCCGGTGAGCATATGGACGGGGCAGCGCTTGGTATCAATGCGCGCCAGCTTCGGGCGCAAATCGCCCTCACCCTTGTAGAAATGCAGATCACCCCGAAACACGCCAGGCCCGCCCTGCATGTAATGCCACAGTGTTTCCCAACGCGACGCCTCTGGCGCGTGGGGGCTGACCAGGCCGGAAACAATGCCGCCGCAAACCTCCCCGCCATGCACATGCGGGTGATGCAGCCAGGATGTATCGTAATAGGGTGAAAGAAACGCCGCCGATTGTAACCCGATCACGCCGCGCAATTCATCTGCATGTTCGGCAGCAAGATCCAGCACAATGCGCCCGCCAATCGAACAGCCCATCACCACGGGCCGGTCAAGGCCAAGCGCACGCGCCACCGCCATGATCATGCCCGTATAGCGCGCGGTGGTGAGTTGATAGGTTTCATTCTCCCACCCCTCGGGCGGGCTGGATTTGCCATGCCAAGGCATATCGAAGGTCACGCAACGAAAGCGCGATGTCACCTCCGCATCATTCAACAAGCCGCGCCATTGCCGGCCATCACTGCCGGCGGTATGCAGCAGCAAAAGCGGGATGCCCTGGCCGGCTTCCTCAAAATACAGCCGATGCGCCCGGCCTTCGAGTTCAAGGCGCATATAGCGCCCGGTGATGGCTTCGATCATGCGCGGGGCTCCCTCAGCAGGGCAAGCACGCCCTTGAACCAAAAAATATGCGCCATAAACAGCGCGACATTGCCTTCCACCTTGAAGGTGCCAAGGCGCACCAGCCCCATAATGTCGTGCCAGCCAGGGGGCGGCGGGTCTTGCAGGAAGCGCGCGAAATCCTCGGCACCCGCGCGGATGGCCAGGTCATAGCTTGGCATGAGCGCGGGTGCGGGGCTGGCGGAGACCAGCACACCCTTATGGACGGAAAGAATCCAGGCGCCATCACCGACGCTGAAGAATATATCTGCCGTCAAATCGCGCCCCCAGCGCGCCAGGCCCGGCGCGGCGGCGGCGGCGCGGGCGGGCAAAGCCGCGATGTTCATGCCAAAACCCCTGCCATGGCTTTCTCCCCAAAATGCTCCGGGCAGGGTAGGAAAGGTGATGGCTTCGCGCAAACCCCCCTGACCAAGCGCGCGGCTTGCGCTAGACTGCACCGCAAAAGCAATAGGGTTTCCGCCGTGGTTCAGATCACCTCGCCGCAATTCAAGGAAAACGCCGCCCGCGCCATTGGCGATGCCGGGCTGCAAAAGGCATTGGGCAAGGCCAAGGGCGCCTTTCTGCAGCGCCGTGGCGATGCGGTTGCGCGTCTGCCGGAATTCGAGCAATTGCGCGACATTGGCCGCGATATCAAAAACCATACGCTGGCCAACCTCGATTTCTACCTGGAAACCTATGCCGCCAATGTGGAAGCCGCCGGCGGCAAGGTGCATTGGTGCTCGACAGCGGAAGAAGCCCGCGCGGCGGTGCTCGAGATTTGCCGCAATGCGGGGGCGAAGACCGTCACCAAGGGCAAATCCATGATCTCCGAAGAACTCGGGATCAATGACCATCTGGAAGCGCATGGGATTGAGCCCGTTGAGACCGATCTTGGCGAATACATCATCCAGCTTCGGCGCGAACATCCTTCCCATATCATCGCGCCGGCCTTCCATTTGAACCGTGAGGATTGGGAGAAATCCTTCCGGGAAATGCACACGGATTTGCCCAAGGATCGCGTATTCAGCGAAAGACGCGATATCCTGACCGAAGCGCGCACCAAATTGCGTGATCGCTTTCTGGCCGCTGATGTTGGCATCACGGGTGCCAATTTCCTGATTGCGGAATCAGGCAGCAGCGTGATTGTCACCAATGAAGGCAATGGGGACCTGACGCAAACCCTGCCACGTGTGCATATTGCGCTGGCGAGCATCGAGAAAATGGTGCCGACGCTGAATGATGCCTGCGCGCTGCTCCGGCTTTTGGCCCGTTCTGCCACGGGGCAGGATTTTTCCGTCTATACCACTTTTTCCACGGGCGGCCGACGGCCGGGTGATTTGGATGGGCCGGAAGAATATCATGTGGTGCTGATTGATAATGGCCGGTCCAATATGTTCGGCACGGAATTTCAGGAAATGCTGCGCTGCATCCGCTGCGCTGCTTGCATGAATCACTGCCCGGTTTATGGCGTGACAGGCGGGCATGCCTATGGCTGGGTCTATCCCGGCCCCATGGGAAGTGTGCTGACGCCAACGCTGATTGGTGTGGATAAGGCCGGGCATTTGCCCAATGCTTCGACGTTTTGTGGGCGCTGCGAATCCGTCTGCCCGGTCAAGATTCCGCTGCCGAAAATGATGCGCCATTGGCGTGAACGAGAGTTTGAGCGGCATTTGTCGCCCGTTGCCGTGCGGCGCAATCTGGGGCTTTGGGCCTATGTGGCGCAGCGCCCGGCACTGTATCGTATGGCGAGCAAGCTTGCGGTTGGCGCGCTTGGCCTGATGGCGCGGGGCAAGGGGGCGTTTCGGTCTTTGCCGCTCGCCGGCGGTTGGACTCAGGGGCGCGATTTGCCGGTGCCGGAAGGCGGCACCTTCATGGATCGCTACGCCAAAACCAAGCGTGGGGCCTGAGCCATGAGCAAGGAAGCGATTCTGAATGCCATTCGCCGCGGCCTGAAGCGTGGGCCGCTGCCGGCTGATCAACGCGCCATGCTGGAAGCGCGGCTGATGGCGCGCCCAAGGCACTTGATCCCCGCGCGGTCGCGCGTGCCGCGGCCGGATCAGATAAAGCTTTTCATCGCCAATGTAGAAAAGGAATTCGGCAGCGTCACGCGCGTGGCTGACGTGAAGGAAGTGCCCAGCGCAGTCGCGGAATATCTTTCGCAGCAGAACCTGGCACCACGCTTTGTCATGGCGCCGCATCCCGAATTGCAGGCGCTGCCCTGGTCTGATCGTGCGATGCTGGAATTCGACACGCGGCGTGCTGAGGCAAGTGATCTGGTTTCCGTCCAGCATGGCTATGCCGGCATTGCGGAAACCGGCACGCTGATGCTGCCATCCGATCCCGCGCGCCCCACCACGCTCAATCTGCTGGCGGAGACCGAGATTGTCGTGCTGCGCGCGTCCCGCATCACCGGGCCTTATGAGGATGCCTGGGATATGCTGCGCGCGGAACGGCAGGATGCAGTCACTGGCGGCTTCATGCCGCGCAATGTCATGCTGGTGACCGGCCCGTCGCGCAGTGCGGATATTGAACAGACGCTGGAATTGGGCGCGCATGGGCCGCGGCGGCTGCATGTGATTTTGGTGGATGATGATCCCGCCGCGCTACCGGGATGAGCCTTTCGCGTCGCCGTGCCCGCGCACTGAGCGCAGCAGATCGCGCCCTGTGGCAGGCCTATGTGGTGAGCGTGGAGGCGCTGCCGGGGCGCGAATTGCCGGCGCCTGAATTGGCCAGCGCGCCGCCAAGCATCCCCGCGGCGCAGTCGCCGCTTGCGGTGCAGTCACCTACACCTCAAGCATGGCAGCCACCGCCCATTCAGGTGAATGTCACGCCCGCAGGCTTGGATGACAAACGCTGGCGCGCACTACGCCGTGGCCGCATGA
>Ga0079301_1001703_pt1 | contig 9995 bp, 9 predicted proteins | sample Wag4_2014_7_11_3_FD_74797 | JGI IMG/M metagenome (GOLD analysis project Ga0079301, IMG submission 74797) | Fresh water mixed with fracking chemicals microbial communities from Ohio, USA - Utica-2 Time Series FC 2014_7_11 | ecosystem: Engineered > Industrial production > Chemical products > Input...
CAATGTCTTGCTCCCGGCTTCGCTCGCACCCCTCTCGGGGCACTGAACTCGCCAAGAATATTCTTCAAGCGAGCTCGCTACAAGCTACTGGCTTATCAAGCTATCCAGTTGTCAAGGTCCTCACCGCGCAGCGAGGTTTCGTCGCGCCGGTTCATTCAAAGTATCACGGTATTTATGGCTTCGTCAACCAGGTTGTAACCTTTTCTTTACCGTCCGTGGAACCAGCCGCCTTCCGCCGTCAGCGAGTAGCGCATCCACCCCACGGTGCCTGCGTCCTCCGGATGCAGGCGCGACGTTTGAATACGACCGGGGCGGGGCATTTCTGGCAAGTGACGACCTGCCCCCCCTTCGATACAACGGGACGGCAACATGGCTGAAAGCATCTACCATCGCTATGGCGGTTTCGAGACGGTCCACACCATCATCACGAGATTCTATCGCAAGGTCCTGGCCGAACCGCGCCTCGCGCCCCACTTTCGACACACGAACATGGACCGTCTTGTCGACCACCAGACGCATTTCGTCGCGATGGTCCTGGGTGGTCCAAAGGCAGAGAACATCCGTGATCTCAACGACGCCCACGCCCATCTGCGCATCCGGCCGGACGAGTTCGACCTGGTCAAGGACCTGCTCGAAGAGTCCCTGCTCGAGCAGGGTGTCACTCCGGACGACGCCGATTCCGTGATGACACTCGTCGAGAGCACGCGACCGCTGATCGTGGCCACCTGATGCCACACCGTCTTACCCGGGACGGGCTTCCTAGTCCTGAACATCCAGCAGGTCCTCGATCGTGTAAAGGTCGAGGACCTGTCTCTTCCCGCGCAGATTCTCGGCGCGGATGACGGTGCTCACCACGCGGTCGGACACAAGAGCGTGGGTACTCTCGCTCATGAACATCTCGACGCCATATTTCTTGGTCAGACCTTCGATCCGACTCGCCGTGTTGACCGTATCCCCGATGACCGTGTAATCGAGGCGATTGGGCGCACCGAAGTGCCCCACCACGCACGGACCGGAATGGACCCCGACGCCGAAGCGGAGCTGCGGAAATCCATCGATCATGAGTTCCATGTTCAGGGCCACGAGCTGCTCGCGCATCCTGAAAGCTGCCTGCACGGCACGCCAGGCATGATCCGGTTGCTGCCGAGGCACGCCGAACACGACCATCATCCCGTCCCCAAGGTACTTGTCGAGGAGTCCGTCATACCGGTAAACCACCTCGACCATTTCGGTGAAGAACCGGTTCAGCAGATGGGCCACCTGTTCCGGACTGAGTTCTTCGGCCAGACGGGTGAAGTCCCGCACGTCGATGAACATCACCGTGGCTTCGACCCGACGCACCGAGCGAACGTCGTCTTCCATCTCGAGCAACGTTTCCACGCGCTGCGGCGACAGATACCTGGAAAAAGTGTCACGCAACCTGGCCAGGTCGGCCTCGCGCTCCGACCGCTCCAGCGAAAGTTCCGTTGCCAGCATCTGCTGGTGCTCCTCGAGCAGACGCCCGTGGCTCATCAGGAGACGGTTGGCCTCGATCTCGGCCGTCGGTCGTCGCACCTGGACGAGACAGTGACCGGCATCGAGTACGGAGCATGTATACTCACGTTCGCGCAAGAGCGACGAAAATCGGTACCTGCCCCGCCTGTCCAGCGACCGCACGAGCAGAACGGGCGACAGGTCAGGAACCCTTTCGAGAAGCGACTTCTCACGCTCCGATACCGACTCTTCGCTGACCCAGGCCGGATTGCCATATACGATCCGGTAGGCGGTCCGCTCGACCACGGCCACCGGCTCATCGAGCACATCATAGGCTGACCAACCTGATATCATCCCGGGCACCTCCCGTCTCATGAGGTCTACCCGAGGGGTACTGCCGCAAACCTTAACACGAGCTTCATCTCGGAATCAGCAAGTCTTACTGCGCGGAAGCCATAGCATGCAAGTAGTTGTTAACAGACTGTCAAGAAGGACCCGAGCCGTGCTGGAAGCCCCGATGATGCGAGCGATGAAAGCGACCGCGACACGCCAGGTGAACGGTGTCGCAGGTCCCATCGTCACGGCAGCAGCGCGCGACAGAGCGCGCGAGCAGGCCCGTCAGGTCGCCCGCGACGTCTTCGTGCGTCACGCCCAGGAAGTGGTCCCACCCGCAGCTCTGGCACGGGCTGCGCAGGCCTCTCACCTCGCTCGCAAGTGGCAGATGTCCGCGCGCTCGATCGATGCGACGTTTGCCAGAAATCTGGCCCGCATCGAGAAGGGGAGCTCCTTCTGGCAAGGCCTAGGCATCCTCGATGCCACCCAGTTGCGTCGCGCGGCCGAGCTGGAACCTGCCCTGCGAGATCGGTTCGCCTCGGAGGCCCGCCAGCGTCAGCAGGGCTGGATGACCGCCCTTCACGAGATCCTGACGCCCCGCGGCCTCATCGCGACGGGGAAGGAAAAGGCCTGGGATCGGACCGTGTCGAAGCTCACCCATCTCGAGCAGGCCCAGGGTCGTCGGGGATTCATCGCGCGAAGCGTGCCTCGAGAGCCGATGACCATCCTCGACCTCACGGACGTGGCCCGCGCGCGCATCGACCTCCCCGACCTGCGTCCCACGGAGATGCGCCGCCTGGTGAACGACCTCAAGGAGGAACTGCAGGAGCGGTTTCCCGGCAAGACCCTGGCTTTCGAGGTCCGCGACACGGCGCGCCGCCCCACCGTCCGGAATGCCGAAGCCGTTTACAAGGGCCGGATCCATCTCCGCGTGCAGGACGTCACCGGCGGACGCCTCAATGACGCCTTCGAGATCCAGCTCGGTCCCCGGCAGCTGACTCGCTTCTGGGACACCCCGTTCGGGACGCCCGGTCTCACGGGCACCACCAACATCCACGACGCCATCTACAAGGGCGTGAGCCGGCTGGAGAATCCCGAGCATGTGATCCAGCTGGGCACGGCCTTCTCCACCCGACCGATCTCGCCTGACCGGGCGCACCTCCGCGGGATCGAGGTCATCGAGGAGACCATCGACCTCTACCAGGCTGCACTCATGGATGCCATGCAGGCGGCCACCCTTGGCGTGGATTTTCCGCCGAGCCGCGGTCAACTCCTGCTCACCGAGCGTATCGGAGAGATCCGCAAGGCCCTGGCCCAGGAAGCCGGGCTACCCGAGGGGCTCGCGCTCCACCCGTGACGGGGCCGACTCCGCAAGTTTATCGTCTCCCCGGGGAATAAAAAACGGGCGCCCGTTCAAGGAGCCGCCTCGATGCCAATCGACCTCCCCGCATCCGGACCACCCGCCGCACCTGCCTTCAGCCTGCCGTGGCCTCGGCCGGGGTCACCGCGTACGCCCCCCGTGCATGATGTCGTCCTCGAGCAGATCCTGGGCGCAGCCAGATCCGAGCTGGGCACGGCCAGCAGCAGTGTCTTTCTGATCGACCTGACGACGAGGCGCATGGCGGGTTTTGGTGCCGACCTGCCCTTTTCTGCGGCCTCGGTCATCAAGGTTCCCCTCATGGTCGAGGTCCTCAAGCAGGTCGAGGCCGGGAAGCTCAGCTTGGACCGCACCTGCGAGATCCTGCGCGAAAACTGGACGGAATCCTACGAAGACGTCCTGAAGGTGGGCGATCGCCGCACGGTGTCGGAACTGGTGGACCTCATGATCGCCAAGAGCGACAACGTCGCCACCAACACGCTGGTCGACGTCGTCGACCGGACGCGACTGAACCGGACCATGGCCGACCTCGGCTGGCCCGAGATCCACCTCGTGCGGAAGCTATCGGGCGACACCCCCGTCGAGGGTCAACTTCCACCCGGAAACCACGTCACCGCACGCAGCATCACCGAACTGCTTTGCGCGATCGCCGAGGGACGTCTCGTCAGCCCGGTGGCGTCGGCACGGATGCGCGAATGGCTCCTCCGCAACGAGGACAGCACCAAGATCGTGGCGGGTCTTCCCGCGGGGACGCGCGCCTTCCACAAGACGGGTGAGCATTCCCGGGCGACCCACGACGCCGGGATCTTCGAGGTCGGAGGCCATACCCTGGTCCTCTCGGTCCTCACGACGCGCGGAGACAGCGAGGCGGCCTCCCGGGCGATCGCCTCCTTCACCACCCACGTGCTCCGCGACCTGGGGCTGACACCCGCTCGCGGTCCGGAAAGGACGTCCCCGTGACCATCGGTCCGTCGCACCTCTCGGGCACCTCACCAAGCTCCGTCGTCACTCCGCCCCCTCGTCCGGGCCTCGCGGAGAATGCCCCCGTGTCACCCGCACCGGCGGCCGGACAGGAGGTCGTGCCCGCGGCACCGCCGGACTGTCTCGAGGTCCCGAGACCTGACGGACAGCCCGCCACCCGGATCGCATTGCCCGCGACCCCGCCGTCTCGAACCACCAGCGGCACGCCCCCCTCGGAACTCGATGGCCTGCTGCGGGACCCATCCCTCGAAAAGCAGCTGAAGGACACGCTGGCCCGACACGGACTCCGGGATGCCGGAGCCGTCGTCATGGACCTGGATCGCGGCATCTTCGCCGGGCAGAACGAGGGGGGAGCCTACTCCCCGGCATCGGTGATCAAGGTGCCCGTCATGGTCGAGGTCATGAAGCAGGTGGAAGCAGGACAGCTGGCCTACTCGGGCAACATCAGGGCGCTCGTCGAGAAGATGATCATTCACAGTGACAACCAGGCCACCAACCAGCTCATCGCCCGGGTGGACCCCTCCCGCACGCGCGTCACGGCCAGCATGCGCGAGATCCTGGGCAACGGCGACATCCGGCTTTTCAACCCGATGTTCGCCTCGAACCCGAAACAGCTGAACCAGGGCAGTGCTCGGGCCTTTGCGATGCTGCTGAAGCGGATCGAGGAAGGCCGGGTCGTCTCACCTGAGGCCTCGGCGCGGATGAAGGCCATCATGGGCCGCAATGTGGATGATTCGATGCTCGGCCTTGCCGTGAAAGGTCTGGAGGACACGAGGCTGTTCAACAAGACCGGAAGCCACAACCACGCGCTGAACGATGCAGGGATCATCGAGGTGGGCGATCGCCGGCTGGTCTTCGCCATCTTCACGCGCCAGGATGGTCGCTCTCGAGCGGCTACGGACCGGATCGCCCGGGTGACGCACGACCTCCTCGAATCCCTCTGACGGAACGTGAGGTGCAGATGAATCCCCTGTCCGCTTCGCCAGGTCCGGGTCACTTCCGCCCGACCGCCACCGAGACATTGCCCCCGGCACCCGGACCGACGGATGGGGCCCCTGCCCGGATCCCGCAGTTGCCTGACCAGCTTCGCGTGCCAACCCCGACCCACCCGACCGGTATCCCGCTGCCGGGCTCGGCCGCTCGACCGGGAGCAGGACGCCTCGCGCGTGATCCCGAACTCGAGGCGAAACTCGCGGAACTCATGAAACGTCATCAGCTCGGACATTCCGGGGCCACCATCATGGACCTGACATCGGGAGTGACGGCAGGCTTCGGCGCCAACCGCTCCCTGAGCCCGGCCTCGGTCATCAAGGTGCCCCTCATGGTCGAGGTCATGCGGCAGGTGGAGGCCGGCAAGCTGAACCTGGACGACCGGTTGCCGATCACGAGGAAGAACTGGACCCATTCCGTCGAAGACCGCCTCAAGGTGGGTGACCGTCCTGCCGTGGCCGACCTGGTGAAGCTCATGATCGCCAAGAGCGACAACGTGGCGACCAACACCCTGATCGACGCGGTGGGCCGAGCAAACGTCAATGCGACGATGGGAGAGATCGGTGTGGGTGAGATCTCGCTCAACCGCAAGCTCTCGATGGTCATCCGGGTGGAGGCCGACCTGCCAGCGAGCAATCGGGCCACTCCAGGGGCCGTGGCTGAACTGTTCCGCAAGATCGACGAGGGCACGCTCACGGGGCGTGAAGGCAAGCCGCTCGTGAGCCCCGAGGGCACCCGACAGATGATGGACTGGCTGCGTCAAAACGAGGACGATACGATGCTCCAGCGTGGTCTGAAAGAGGCTGGTTTCCCGGGTGCCCGCCTCTACAACAAGACGGGCGGTCACTCCAGCGCGCTCAACGACGCCGGCATCATCGAGGTCGGGGACCGCCGGTACGTGCTCTCCCTGTTCACCCCGCAGAGCGAGGCCGGTGGCCATGCGGCCGAGGGCCGACTGGCAGCCGTGACGCGGGACCTCGTCAAGTTCCTCGAATCGCGACACGCGCGTCAGACGACCGAGACGGCCTCGGCGCCTGAACCGACCGTGAACACGGATCGGACGTGACCCCGCATCAGGGAAGTTCGAACAGCAGGACTCGCATCATCCCATCCGAGACCCACGTCACCGGACCCGAGCCGGAAAGCAGCACGCCGCCATCCCCGGCACGGCAAGCTCCGCCGTGCGGGCCCGCGATCGCCCCGTCCCCAGCCATGACGTGAAAATACGTGGTACGGCCTTCAGGTAGCTCGCGAACGAGAGGCTGACCTCTGACTGCCTCACCGACGAACACCCGGGCATCCTGGGCCAGAGGAACAGGAGCCTCCGCCGGATCGAGATGGTCGGGCGCCGCGATCGCCTGCCAGCGCCCCGCCAGACTGTCCTCGAGACGAGTCGTCGCGTACCGGGGCGCGATGCCCGTCCGGGACGGGCGGATCCAGACCTGCAGGAAGTGCAGAGGGTCCGAGGCAGACGCGTTAAACTCGCTGTGCCAGATCCCCGTCCCCGCGGACATGGCCTGCACGTCCCCCGCCACGAGCACCTCCCCGTGCCCCATGCTGTCACGGTGGGCGATCGCCCCGGTGAGCACGAAGGTCAGGATCTCCATGTCCCGATGCGGATGGGTCCCGAAGCCTTCCCCCGGAGCGACCGTATCGTCGTTCAGCACCCGCAGGACGGACACCCCCCGGTGCGCCGGGTCGTCGTAGTCGGCGAACGAGAACGTGTGCCAGGTATCGAGCCATCCGTGGTCGAAGTGTCCGCGCTCATGGGCCCGCCGCCAGGTGATCATCCCGTCCTCTTTTCTTGAAAACCGCACCGGTCGATTCCCGGGGTACCATGATGCCATCCGGGCCCCTTCCCGTTCGAGTCCCCGGTCGAGAGGCCGCGATGCCACACCTGCTGATGATAGACAACCACGATTCGTTCACCTGGAACCTGGTCCAGTATTTCCAGCAGCTGGGAGCCACGGTGACGGTGAGGCGTCACGACGCGGTCGACCTCGACGGTATCCGGCGGCTCGATCCCGCCGGCGTGGTCCTCTCCCCCGGTCCGGGGCGTCCCGAGGATGCCGGTATCATGCCCCGGTACCTCGATGAACTGGCGGGGCGCTGGCCCACGCTCGGCGTCTGCCTGGGGCACCAGGCGATCGCGATGCGGTTCGGCGGGTGCATCGTGCGGGCCCGGGCCCCGGTCCACGGAAAGACCTCGCGCGTCCATCATGCGAACGGGGGGGTGTTCCGGGGGTTGCCTTCACCTTTCCAGGCCTGCCGGTATCATTCGCTGGTCGTGCAGCGCGAGACCCTGCCCGACTGCCTCGAGGTGACGGCCTGGACCGAAGAGGGCGAGATCATGGGCCTCCGCCACCGATCCCTGCCCCTCGAAGGCGTCCAGTTTCATCCCGAGGCCATCCTCACGGAACACGGGCACGCGCTGCTCGATCGATTTCTGGAGCAGGTCGGCCCGGGTTCCCGGGAAGCCCTCATTTCCGGTTCTTGACGTACCGATCGAGGAACGCGGCACTCGCCGTGAAGCTCTTCATGCGGTTGGCCAGCTTGACCACCCCGTGCCCCTCGTCCGGGAAGAGCAGGTATTCGACCGGGTGGTTCTTCTCGCGAAGCTTCTCGACGATCTGGTCGGCCTCGTGCTGGGGCACGCGCGGATCGTTGGCTCCCTGGATGACCATCAGCGGGGCCTGCAGGTCATGCAGGTGCGTGATCGGCGAGACCTCGCGGAGGAGGTCCCGCTGCGTGGCCAGACTCCCGTATTCGGCCTCTCGCTGGGCACGCCGCCAGGGCCCGGTTCGCTCGAGGAAGGTCACCAGATTCGACATCCCCACCGTGTCGATTCCGGCTGCGAACCGGTCCGGCAGCATCGTCAGGGCCGCGAGGGTCATGTAGCCCCCGTAGGAGCCGCCCATGATGGCGATGCGACGTTCATGGGCCAGTCCGTGCTCGGTCAGGTAGCGGGCCGCGTGGTCGACATCGAGAATCGCATCCCGTCGACGCAGCGTGTCGTCGAGGTGGGTGTAGGTGCGACCGTATCCCGTACTGCCCCGGATGTTGAGCGCGAGGAGACCGTACCCGCGGCTCAGGTAGTACTGGAACGAGGCCGCAAAATCGGGCCGTTCCTGGGATTCCGGCCCCCCGTGCACGTAGACCAGGAAGGGAAGCGGCCCCGCCGGAGCCCCCTTGCCCGGGACGTACAGGTAGGCCGGAATCTGCCGACGATCGAAGCTCTCGTAGCGGATCACGGTGGGAGTCACGAAACTTTCGCGCGTGACCCCGGCCAGCGCGCTGCGCGTCAGTCTCCGCGGGGTCCCCGTCCCCTCGAGGATCCAGACGTCCGCCGGATCCTTGGGACCGCTGAACGTGAAGGCCAGGCGCTTGCCATCCACGGACCAGTCGAGGTCGCTCAGGACGCCCTCGAGCAACGTCTTCACCAGCACGTCCTTGCCCGAGACCGTCTCCCGGAGGTGCAGATCGCTGTAGCCGTCCCGGTTGACGAGGTAGGCAAGGCGATCGCCCGACTCGGTCACGACGAGGTCTTCGCAATCTGCCCGGTCGGGCACCAGGAATTCCCAGCGCGCGGCAGGGTCCTGCCAGCGCAGCCTGGCGAGCGACTGAAACTCGCGTCCCTCGTCGGTCAGGGCGTACAGCAGGCCGTCGCGTCCGAAGGACACCGAGCCGTAGGTGGCGTCTCCGCGGTGCGGCGTCAACAGACGACTCTTGCCGCTCACGACGTCCAGGACGTAGAGGTTCTCGTTCGAGGGCGTCAGCGTGTCGGCAAACACGAGCGTCTTGCCGTCCGGGCTGAAGGCCCTGGCCGAGAGATTGCCGTCTTCACGGGGGCCCTTCAGGAGCACGGCCCGGTCGGACGGGATCTGCATGACGTACAGGTCGAAGAACTGCGGGTGGCGCGCATTGCTCGCGAAGGCGATCGCCTTGCCGTCGGAGCGACAGGCCCCGAGCGAATGGATGGCCCTGGGATTCTGGGTGAGGGCCCGGATCTTCTTGCCGTCGGGGCTCATCCAGTAGAGCTGCGTCCGCTCGTCACCGCCACGATCCCGCAGGAAGATCCAGCCACGACCTGCCGGCAGACGATGGACCTCCGTGACCTTGTCGTCCTCGAACGTCAGCTGTTCCGGCCAGCCTCCCCCCGAGGGCACTTTCCAGAGCTGCGGCGTCCCCGTGATGTTGGTCGAGAACACCACGCTCTCGCCGTCGGCACCGAAGACGCCTCCGCTCGCGGAACGGATCTGGAGGTATTGCTGGATGGTCGGCAGATCGGCGCGTGCAGGCAGGACCCAGCCCGCCGTGAGGGATGTGGCGATCGCCGCGATGACAGCCTTCGAGCCGCGCATGGAACCTCCGGAATGGTGATCAGGTCGAACTGGAACCGCGCGCGAGCAGGATGCCCGCGCCGACGATGAGCGAGCCCCCGATCCAGGTCCCCCATCCCGGAACGTCACCGAACACGATGATTCCGAGCAGGGCGGCGAAGAGCGGGGTGAACAGGGAGACGATGCTGGCCGGGGTGGCTCGGGCCATGCGGTAACCGTGGGTCATGAGAACCTGTGCCACCGTGGCAGTCAGGGCGACACCCCCCATCGCGAGCCATCCGGACCGATCCGGGCGCACCCAGTGCGGCCAAGCGAGCGGAACGGATAGCACCGTCGCGACCAGCGAGAAACACCAGACGATCGTGAGCGGGTCGTTCTCTGCGGTGGCGCGCTTGACGGCCACGTACGCCCCGGCTGCCAGCACTCCCGAGCCGAGACCGAGTACGATGCCGGGCTGGAAGAGGCCCCCCCCGGGATGGACGAGCACGGCGACTCCCCCC
>Ga0079301_1001706_pt1 | contig 9982 bp, 6 predicted proteins | sample Wag4_2014_7_11_3_FD_74797 | JGI IMG/M metagenome (GOLD analysis project Ga0079301, IMG submission 74797) | Fresh water mixed with fracking chemicals microbial communities from Ohio, USA - Utica-2 Time Series FC 2014_7_11 | ecosystem: Engineered > Industrial production > Chemical products > Input...
CCCTCGCTGTGCTTGTGGTCGTAGACCTCGTCCTCGCCGAAGGTGGCGAAGCCGTGGTGGAACAGCGAGTTCGGCGAGCGGCGCTTGCACGCCTCGGCGCGGCCCTTGTAGCAGCGCACGACGACGTCGCCGTCGAGGACCTGCGCGATCGCCTCGAACGAGGCCCACATCGCCTCGCGGGTGGGGCTGAACCAGGTGCCGTTGTAGATGATCTTCGCGAAGTCGAGCGCGAGCTTCTCGCGGAAGTGCAGCGTCTCGCGGTCGAGGACGAGCTGCTCGAGCCCGCGCACGGCCTCCATGAGGATCGTGCCGCCCGGAGTCTCGTAGACGCCGCGGCTCTTCATGCCGACGAGGCGGTTCTCGCAGATGTCGACGCGGCCGACGCCGTTGCGTCCGCCGATCCTGTTGAGCTCGGTGAGCAGGGACACCGGATCCATCGCCTTGCCGTTGAGCGCGGTGGGGCGGCCCTTCGAGAACGAGAGCATGACGTCCTCGTACTGGTCGGGCGCGTCCTTCGGGCTGACGGAGATCATCCACACGTCTTCCGGCGGCGCGTTCCACGGATCCTCGAGCTCGCCGCCCTCGTGCGAGATGTGCCACATGTTGGCGTCGCGCGAGTAGATCTTCTCGGCGCTGGCGGCGCAGGGGATGTTGCGCTCCTTGAGGTACGCGAGCATCGCCTCGCGGCTCTTGAGGTTCCAGATGCGCCACGGCGCGATCACGGGGAGCTGCGGCGCGAGCGACGCGTAGGTCGATTCGAAGCGGACCTGGTCGTTGCCCTTGCCGGTGCAGCCGTGGCAGAGCGCGTCGCAGCCGGTGCGCAGCGCGACCTCGACCTGCGCGCGCGCGATGATCGGGCGCGCGATCGAGGTGCCCATCAGGTAGCGGCCTTCGTAGACCGAGCCCGAGATGCACATGGGGAACACGAACTCCTCCATGAACTGCTTCTTGAGGTCGACGACGTGGCATTCCTTCGCGCCGGTCCGGATCGCCTTCTCCTCGATGCCCTCGAGCTCGCGCGCGCCCTGGCCGACGTCGGCGACGCAGGCGATGACTTCGCAGCCGTAGGTCTCGACGAGCCACGGGATGATGCAGGAGGTGTCGAGGCCGCCGGAGTAGGCGACGCACACGCGGGTGGGCTTCTTCATGGTGGACATTGCTTCGTGCTTTCCTTGTCTGAATTGCTGGCGGATGTCAGCGGTTGTGCGTGAGGATCTCGACGGCGTTCGCCTGGACGCCGCGCGAGGCGGGGATGGCGCCGAGGAGCGCGAGCATGAGCGCGTTCTGCGCGTGCATGCGGTTCTCGGCTTCGTCGTAGACGATGGACTGCGGGCCGTCGATGACGGCGTCGACGACCTCCTCGCCGCGGTGGGCGGGAAGGCAGTGCATGAACTTGGCCTGCGGACCGGCGATCTTCATGATCTCGGGGGTCACCGCGAGCTTGCGCAGCGCGGCGATCTTCTCGGGGCAGTCCTTCTGGCCCATCGAGATCCACGCGTCGGTGTAGACGGCGTGCGCGCCCTTGATGGCGGAGGGGTCGTCGGTGAGCGTGATGGTCGCGCCGGTCCTGGCGGCGATCGCGCGGATCTCGGCCGTGAGCGTGGCGCACGGCTGGTGCGACGCGGGCGTGACCACCGTCATTTGGCCGCCCATGATCGCCATGAGCTCCATGAGCGAGAGGCAGACGTTGTTGCCGTCGCCGAGCCACGCGAGGTGGCACGACTCGAGCTTGACGCCGTGCTCGACGAGCGCCTGCGCGTCGGCGAGCGCCTGGCAGGGGTGCGCGATCTCGCTGAGGGCGTTGATGATCGGCACGCGGCAGTTGTCGCGCAGGCCGATGAGCGTCTCGTGCTTGAAGACGCGCGCGACGATCACATCGCACCAGCGCTCGAGGTTGCGGCCGTAGTCGCCGACCGGCTCGCGCGCGCCGATGAGCTCGTTGCGGTGGTCGAGGAACGTGACGCAGCCGCCGAGCTTCTGGAAGCCGATCTCGAACGACACGCGCGTGCGCAGCGAGGGCTTCTCGAAGAGCATGACCAGCGCGCGCTGCGCGAGTGCGCCGCGGAACGCCGCGTAGTCGGCCTTGAGCGCGCGGGCGAGCGCGAGGAGCGCGGTGATCTCGGCCGCCGTGAGGTCGGTCAGCCGCAGGATCGAGCGGCCGCGCAGCGCGTCGAGAATGGAACAGTCGATGTGGCGTGCCATCGGGGATTCGGCTTTCTGCGGTGGCCTTCAGGCAAGCGCGGGTTCGTTGGTGCGGGCGAGGATGCGCGTGCCGGTCGAGCCGGTGGCGATCGCGGCGGGGTCGCGCCACGACGCGATGGTCGCGGGGCAGCCCGCCTGGTTCGCGGCGTCGAGGGCGTTGCGCACCTTCGGGATCATGCCGCCGGAGATGGTGCCGTTGGCGATGAGCTCGTCGATGCGAGCGGCGTCGAGTTCGGCGATGAGCGCCTTGGTCTGGTCGAGCACGCCGGGCACATCGGTGAGGAGCACGATGCCCGCCGCGCCCACCACGCGCGCGATGGCGCAGGCGGCCTCGTCGGCGTTCACATTGAGCGGCTCGCCCTTCGCGGAGAGGCCGATCGAGTTGACGACCGGCATGAAGCCCGCGGAAAGCAGGGCGTGGGCGACTGCGCCGTCGCCGCCGGTGATCTCGCCGACTTCGCCCGCGTCGAAGGCGAACTTCGTCGTGTGGCGGCAGGTGCAGAGGCCGCCGTCGGAGAGGCCGAGGCCGACCACGCGCGCGCCCTGCGACTGGAGGATGCCGAGGAGCCGCACGTGCGCGCTGCCGGCGAGGACGGCGACGACCTGGTCGAGCGCCTCGCGCGTGGTGACGCGGATGCCCTCGATGCGCGGTGTCTCGATGCCGACGAGCTTGAGCTGGGCGTCGACCTGCGCGCCGCCGCCGTGGACGAGCACGATGCCGCCGCCGCCCGCCGCCCGATGCGCGTTGTGCAGCGCGACGAGGCCCGCGAAGGCCTCCATGTGGCGGTCGGCCTGCTCGAGCAGCGCGCCGCCGATCTTGACGACGAGGGGAGCGGTGGTGTGGGGGATGCGCGTCACGCCGCACCTCCGGCGAGCGCGGGGGCCGCGGGCCTCGCCGCGAACTGACCCGCGAAGCCCGCGGTCTCGTCGAAGCCGAAGCGGAGGTTCATGCACTGCACGGCCTGGCCCGCCGCGCCCTTGACGAGGTTGTCGATCGCGCTCTCGACGATGAGGTGCGTGCCGTGCGCGGAGGTCTCGAGCGCGAAGCCGATGTCGCAGAAGTTGGTGCGCTCGACGGCGGCGATGCTCGGCCAGCGGCCGGCCTTGAGGAGGCGAACGAAGGGGCGGTCGGCGTAGGCGGCGTCGAATGCGGCGCGCACCGCGGCCTCGGTGGTGCCGGGCGCGAGCTCGAGGTGCACGGTCGCGAGGATGCCGCGGTCGTAGCAGCCGAGGTGCGGCGTGAAGATCGTCGGGATCCCCGAGTGCTCGGTGATCTCGGGCCGGTGGCGGTGCTTGAACACGCCGTACGCCTGCATCGAGACCTCGCAGAAGAGGCTCTTGACCTCGGCCTTGCGGCCGGCGCCGGAGACGCCGCTCACGGCGTCGACGATCGCGGGGCGGCTCGTGTCGACGAGGCCCGCCTCGACGAGCGGACGGATCGCGAGGATCGATGCCGTCGGGTAGCAGCCGGGGACGGCGACGACGCGCGCCGTGGCGACGGCGTCGGCGTTGAACTCGGCGAGTCCGTAGACCGCCTCGGCGAGCAGCGCGGGGTGCTGGTGGGCGAAGCCGTAGTTCTTCTCGAACACCGCGCGGTCCGACAGGCGGAACGCGGCCGAGAGGTCGAGGACGACGATGCCGGCGTCGACGAGCGCCTGCGCGACCTCGTGCGAGAGCTCGTGCGGGGTGGCGAGGAAGATCGCGTCGAGCCCGAGCGCGGCCACGGCGGCGACCTCGAACGGCTGCACGGCGAGGGCGCCGATCGCGGTGCCTTCGAAGCGTGCGAACAGGTCGGCCGCGGTCGGCGCGCCCTCATCGGCCTTGCGCGAGGAGCCGAACAGCCCCACGACGTGCGCCATCGGGTGGTTCGCGAGGATCGCGAGCAGCTCGGCGCCCGCGTAGCCGCTGGCGCCAACGACGGCGGCGCGGATCGGAGAGTGGAGATCGGACTGGGCCAATGCGGTGAACTCCGGCTGAAGGGGACGCTTCAGCGACAGGCGTGCTGGATCAGGCGAGCTGCGCGAGGGCGCGCAGTTCCTTGACGATGCGGCGGGCGGTGAGGGGGGTGCTGGCGGCGAGGAACACGGTGTCGTCGCCGGCGATGGTGCCGAGGACCCCCTGCATGCGCATGCGGTCGAGCTCGATGGCGAGCGCGTTGCCGTGGCCGGTGGGGGTCTTGAGGACGACGAGCGTGCCGCCGACGGTGATCGAGATCAGCTCGCGGCGCAGCGCGCGCGCGAGGGCTGCGTCGGGGGCGGGCGCGGCGACGGCGGCACCGGGCAGCTGGTAGCCGTCGGGACCCTTCAGCACGCCCAGTTCGGCGAGGTCGCGCGAGAGGGTCGCCTGGGTGGCCTCGATCCCGTCGCGCGACAGCAGCTGCGCCAGCTCGTGCTGGCTGTAGATCTCGGAAGAGGAGATCAGGCTGCGGATGGCGGCGAGGCGACGGGACTTCATGGCGGGGGAGTAGGCGGGGGAGGTGGACTTCGGCGAGGCGTTCAAGATCGGAACCTGTCTGCGGCGGGGCCGCGGATCGTGGCGCCGAGCGCGTCGCGCGGCGTCCCGATCCGTTGCATGGAAATGCAGCGGGACGGAAAAATATACAGCACCCTGCATAAAAAGCAAGGGCTGTGGATAAGTTTCCACATGGACGGCCATTCGTTGCGGCGTTGGCGTCGCCGCGTTGCCGCCGCCGCAGAGTCGGCGCCCCGGCGCATAGGCACGCCGCCCTGCCGCAAAAGCACCGCCGCCGGCGCGTGGGGCGCCGGCGGCGGGGGATCGGTGGTTGGTCGGCGGTGCGGCGGAGGGCCGTCCCGGTCCGTCGCGCGCGCCAGGTCGGTCGCGCGGGACGGCGTGCGGATCATTCGTCGCCGTCGTCGTCGTCCTCGTCGTCGTGCATGTGCTCGAGCTGCTCGGGGATCGTCGGCAGGATCGGCTTGCCCTCGGCGGTCATGCGCTTCTTGTACGCCTCGACCTTCTGCTTCTCCGGGACGAGGATCATGCCCATGCGGCGGCCGTTGAGGCGCGGCGGCACCTCCACCTTCGCCAGGTCGGCGAGGCGGTGGATGATGTCCTCCATGCGCATGTCGCCGCGCTCCTTGAAGGCCATCTCGCGGCCCTTGAAGTTCTGGATGATCTGCACGCGGTGGCCTTCGATGAGGAACCGGCGGGCCTGCGCGATGCGGATGTCGACGTCGTGCGGATCGATCTTCATCGAGCGCCCGAGACGGACCTCCTTCATCTCGGCGGCCTTGCTCTTGGCCTTGTTCGCCTTCTCCTTCTTGGACTGCTCGTACTTGTACTTGCCGAAGTCCATGATCTTGCAGACCGGCGGCCGGCTGTCCGGCGCGATCTCGACGAGATCGAGGTTGAGCTCGTAGGCGCGGCGCTTGGCCTCGTCGAGCTCGACGACGCCGATCATCTCGCCTTCCTGGTCGAGGAGACGGACAGGCGAGATGCGGATGCGATCGTTGATGCGCGGACCAAAGTCACGCTGGTCACGCGGGGGGCCTCCGAACGGTCGACGCGGCGGATAAATAAGTCGGATCCTTTGTGCTAGGGCTGGCTGGTGACGGGCTCGTTGGTGAAGTCGATCGCACGCCGCGCGTCACCGACGCGGGGGCGAATCCAGTTCGCAACTGGCAGGGCGTTCGTGGCCGAACCGACGCGATGCAACGGACCTCTGGTCGAGGCGGTTGTCATGCGAAGGGGTTCAGGACGAGCGGCATGGCGGAAACCATAGCACTTTCCGCGGTCGAGGGAAGGGGAAAGGCTCGGGATGGCGGGTTTCGAGGACGCCGGCGTCTCGCTCACCGCGGCGCCGGGCCTGCGGGACCCAGGTAGGCGTAGCGGATGCGGAGGCGGGCAAAGCCCGAATTCTCGAAGTACTCGAGGCGGAGCGGCACGTCCCGGCGCTCGTCGACGGTCAGCTCGACGCGGTCGGTGGTGGGGACGTGGATGTCCCATCGCTCGAGCGCAAGCGCGCCGTCGACCCAGAGGCGGATGCCGTCGTCGCTCTCGACCTCGATGCGCCAACGGCCGGGCCGGAAGGCGAGCGTGGTCTCTGCGGTGAGGCCGAAGCGGTCGCTCCCCAAGGCGAGGCGCGCGACATCTGGGTCGGGGACCGCCTGCGACGGCCCGGCGTTGGCGAAGTCGAAGTCGATCGCCTTCAGGACGAACGTGTGCTTCGCCGCGGTGGCGCGGGCTCGGAACCCGTCCGCGTCGGGGACGTCGCCGAGTTCCGGTCCCTCTCCGCCGTCGAGCGGGAAGATGCGCGTGTCCCAGGCGGCGGTCGCGATCACGCCCGAGGCGGAGGCCTTGCTGGCGCGGTCCTTCTCGCGGAGCTGGACGGTGAACGGCGCCACGAAGCCGGTGAGGTTCGAGGCGACCTCGACCGTCTCGCCGTCGGCGCCGACCCCGGCGAAGAGCGGCGCGTTGCCGACGACGTCGGCCGAGTGCACGGCGCGGAAGCCGAGCGCACGGAAGCGTGGGCGGACCTGGTCGGATCCGACGGGGACGACGAGCGGTCGGTCCCAGGCGTAGGGGCCGAACTCCTGCATGACGATGCGGTCGCGGCCGCGCAGCGCGGGGCGGAGGCCGACGGCGGGACGCCTGCCCGGAAGGGTGGCCGCAAGCTCCGCGCCCGGCGCGCGGACGATGTCGGCGGCGAGCTCGCGCGGTGCGGGCAGCGTCGCGGTGCCGGTCGACTCGCGCTCCGCGACGGTCGCGCGGCACTCGACGAAGAGATTCGCGGCGAGCGACGTGTCCTTCGCGGCCACGAGGTCGATCGCGGCGCCCATGCGGGTGAAGGTGTTGTCCTCGATCGCGTTGCCGGCGGCGCCCATCCCGTTCGCCGCGCCCCAGGGGAGGCGGCGGATGTGGTCGTCGGCGTCGGTCCAGAGGCGCACGCCCACGGGCTCGTCGGTGAAGCGGTTGCCCACGACGTGGTTCCGCTGGCCGTGCTCCATGTTGATCCCGCCGCGCTCGGCGCCGTAGCCCGCGCCGCCGTTGCGGGCGAAGGTGTTGTCGAGCACGACCGTGTCGCGGGCGTAGCCGCCCCAGATGCCGCAGATCGCGTTCGCCTCGAGCGTGTTGCCGATGATCCGGTTGCCGAAGCTGAAGGTCATCTCGAGTCCGTGCGCCGCGGCGAACGAGAGGTCGTTGCGGAAGAACAGGTTGTCGTTGCAGCCCTTGCGGAGGTGCGCCGCGGCGGGGTCGGTGGGCGGGGCGGTGGTGCCTGCTGCTGCTGCTGCTGCGCCTTCGGCGGCGCCCTCGCCGAGCGCCTCGCGCCCCGCGAAGCCGAACACGCCGTCGCCCCCGTGGGTGATGCTGTTGAGCGCGATGGTGTTGGACGAGCACTGCTCGAACATGAGCAGCCCCGCCGAGTCCTGGCCGCGGTTGTAGACGCCGTGGGAGTAGCCGCGGATGCAGAAGTCGAGGCTGTTGCGGCAGACGGTGTTGTGGCTCGAGCGCCACATGGCGATGCCCCAGCCGGAGAGGAAGGAGCAGTCGTTGTCGTAGATCCGCGAGTGCTCGATGCGGTCGAGGACGATGCCGTTCTGGGTGCGGTGGCTGGTGATGCCGCGGATCTCGATGTCCCGCGCGCGGGCGACCGCGACGCCGGCGCCGTGCTGCGTGATCCACTCGCGGTTGTCGTTGTGGTGGGGATAGAGCCAGTCGGTCGCGTCCTCGGCGCTCGCGGTCGAGCGCAGGCGCTGCGCGTAGTTGTCGCTGGTGTCGAGGTCCTCGAGGATGAGGCCGTCGCAGTGCTCGGCGAGGATGCCGACCTTGAAGCCGCGCACGGCGCCGTTGCGGAGCGTGACGTTGCGGCCGGTGATGACGATGCCGGTGCCGGTGAAGGTGTCGGGCGTGGGGGTGTTCGTGTTCCGCGCGGCGGGATCCGCATTCCGCGCGGCGGGATCCGCATTCCGCGCGGCGGGATCCGCATTCCGCGCGGCGGGATCCGCATTCCGCGCGGCGGGCGCGCCCACGAGCGTCGCGCCTCCGAGGTCGACGACGATGCGCGTGCCGTCGTCGCGGCCGGTGATGTGGAGGACGCCGTTCTGGTTGGCGTCGGCGATGGGCGTGACCGACACCTCGATGCGGCAGGAGGCGCGCACGTGCACGTCGTCGCGGCCGACGGTCACGACCGCGGGCGGAGCGTCTTGCTGCGCGCGGGCCGGCGGTGCGGCGGTGACGAGCCACGCGGCGCACGCCGCGAGCGCGGCGAGGTTGGTGCGGAGGTGGACGCGAGGATGGCGGTGCATGGACATCGCGGCCGCACGATAGTGTGGAGTTGCGCGATTTCCGCGGGGATACGCGGAGTTCCGCGCCAAATGGGACGGCCACGCCGCCGAGGGCGATGGCGTGTTGGCCGGTCCCCCCGTGCGGATGCGCGCCGTCAATCCGCGACCGCGTCGTCGCTCGCCGTGTGCCGCCACTCCGACCGACGGCGCAGGAGCGCGCGCAGGCCGAGTCCCGCGACACCCGCGGCGCGCTGCGCGGCGCCGATGCGGAACGCCGCGCTCCAGTGCCCGCGCATGATGCGCCACGCCCGCAGCGCTCCGAACGACGGGTCGTACATGTTGGTCGACTCGCTGGTGACCCCGTTCGCCTCGAGGATGACGCCGCCTTCGCCGCGCCGGCACGCGTCCTCGTCGGGGAAGCGCACGTCGAGCCGCCCGTAGTGGAACCCGCGTGCACCCGCGCCCGCGCAGGCGCGCACGACCCACGCCTCGAGCGCGGCGGTGCGCAGGCGCTCGCCGTCGACGAAGAGGCAGCCCTGGGCGTGGTTGCCCGCGTTGCCCATGCGGAGCGATGCGCCGGCGGGAAGCACCTCGTCGAGCCGCGACGCGAAGCGCGCGAGGAAGACCGACTCCTGCAGCCGGAGCCGGCGGTCGCGCGTGATGAGCTCGCGGAGCGTCGAGCGCCCGTCGCCGACGACGTGCTGGAACCGCTTGTCGCAGATCGAGAACAGGCGGCCAGGCGCCGATGGATCCCAGGTCGCGCCGGGCTCGCGGATGAAGAAGAGCCCGACCTCGCAGGCGCCCGGCTCGAAGCGCTGCACGACGAGCGCGGCGCGGGCGGCGCCGAGCAGCGCGCGGAACGCGGCCTCGTCGCGCACGACCTTCACCGCGAGCCCGCGGAGCCCGGCGTCGGGCTTCACGACCACGGGGTGCGTCCATCGTGCGGGTTCGGCACCGGTCCAGCCGGTGGCGGCGAGTGCGCGCAGGGCGGCGTCGACGGCGGCGGCGTCGAAGCGCCCGTCGGCGTTCGGCGAGACGCGGAAGCTCGGCGATACGAACTTCGGGTCGAACGCCTCGAGCCCCGCCTGCTTGCTCTCGCCGATCACGCCCGAGTCGGGCCAGCAGGGGTTGACCGCGGTGAGCGTCCGGAAGAAGCCGAATCGCAGCGCACTCCACGCGGCGAACGGGATCATCGGGCCGTAGACCGCCCAGGTCGGCCAGAACTCGAAGCGCACGGCGCGCGCGCAACGGATCGCGAGTCCGCGGCGGTTGGTGAGCGCGAGGATCGCGAGCTGCATGATCGCCACCGCGGCCAGCGCGATGAGGATCCACGCGAACCAGCCGGTCCCGACCGTGCGCTCGGCAAGCGCGGCGAGCGATCGTCCGAGCAGCGCGGTCGCGCCGACGACAAGCGGCGTCCACGCCAGCACCGCGAGGAAGGTCCAGACCGCGAAGCGCGTGAAGCCTGCGCCGACGAACCCCGCGCCGAGGTAGACCGGCAGCCGCGACCCCGAGACGAAGCGCGAGAAGACGATGGC
>Ga0079301_1001707_pt1 | contig 9980 bp, 7 predicted proteins | sample Wag4_2014_7_11_3_FD_74797 | JGI IMG/M metagenome (GOLD analysis project Ga0079301, IMG submission 74797) | Fresh water mixed with fracking chemicals microbial communities from Ohio, USA - Utica-2 Time Series FC 2014_7_11 | ecosystem: Engineered > Industrial production > Chemical products > Input...
ATAGTAGACCGCCCCCGCCCCGTTGCCGGAGGCCACGACGAGGGAGCATCCGCGGCGGAACGCCTCGGCCATGGCTTCCGCCAGCACCTGACTCGGGGCCGAGCCGCCGACCGAGACGTTCACGAGGTCGGCACCGAGCTCCACTGCATCCAGGATGCCCCGCGCGATCTCCTCGTCACGGCCGTCCCCGGTGCTCGTCATGGCCTTGATGGCCAGGATCCGGGCTCCCGGCGCGACGCCGACGATGCCCGCCCCGTCGTCCACGGCGGCGATCAGGCCTGCACAGAAGGTGCCATGGCCATTGCCATCTCGACCCGCGTAGGGGGCGTCCCGGCCCCCGACCTCGTCGACCACCAGCGGGGCGCCGAGGGTCGCGTCGCGAAGCCGCGAGCGTACCGGCGACCCGAGGGCCGCAGGCGTCACCCGGGCCAGGTTGCCCTCCAGGTCCGGATGGTCGGAGTCGATGCCGGTGTCGACGATCGCGACCGTCACGCCCGTGCCCGGTTTCTGCCCGTCCGCCGTGTGTCGCAGCGGCAAGCTCCAGGCCGTGCGGATGTCGATGCCCCGCGTCGCCTCCAGGTACCACTGGGAAGGTGTGGCGATCGTGGCGGGAGAGCCGCCCGGCGCCGGAGAGACTCCCGTGCCGGGACGTGCCGGTGTGCCCGTAGACGGGCACCCGGCCAGAACGGACACCACGGCCAGGCCGAGGAGGTGCGGGCGCATCACCACACCGGGGACGTGGTGGGTAGAACCTCCTGCACCGCCGGACAGAGGGGCAGGATGGCCTCGAGCGTGCGCGGGGAGACCTCCGCTCGCGTCCGGAGGGTCGCCACGTCCGGACTCGCCGTCGCCACCAGCCGGACGCCGAGCACCCGGGCCAGCATGGCCGGGTCATGGCCCGGCCGCAGGCGGATCGACAGGTCCCGCGGCGAGAGTTCCGCACCTGCGGGCGGCTCGGGGATGGAGACGCGACGGTTCGGCTCGACGTAGCCGAAGAGGCCGGAATCCTGGTAGCGCTTCATCATCTCGGGCACGCTCGCGCCGTGGCTCCAGGCCAGGTGCGCGACCCCGATGCCCGAGATGACGGACACCACCCGTACCCCCTGAGCCGCATGGAAGGCCTGGACACGCTCGGCCGGCACGTCGTCGCGCAGCTTGACGAGCAGTTCTCCCTCCAGCCAGGGGGCGGGAGTGGGGATCGGTCCGGGGGCCGGATGGACGCTCGCCACCGTCGGCAGGGCCCCGAACAGCCGCGCGTAGCTCCGGGCGTCTCCACGCGCACCGGGGCGGAAGCGCCAGGTTCGCACGGGGGCTCCGCGGCGCGGGGGCGCGAGTTCCAGGTAGGTGGCGAGCAGCTCCACGTAAGGCGTCTCGGCTCCGGCCTTGAACGTCACCTCGAGGACCTCCTCGGCGCCCCCGGCCGGCCTGGCCGTCCAGGCGAGGCCTGCGAGGCACAGCGCGATCACGCCCGTTCGATGCAAGTTCGGCACGGTAACCTCCCCGATTCGGCCCGTCCTGGACATGCCCGGTTGGCCGGAAGTCCAGTCGGGCTCACTGGCGGACCTGGACATTGTACGAGGCCAGGGTCACGCTGTCCGCGTCCACACCGGCCGGAACCAGCTGCGGGAAGAGCGGCGCGGGCCGGAACTGCTGGGCCTGGTCCTGGATGCCGACGATCGTGCGGAGCACCACCCCGGGGTCGTTCTCGGCGATCGTCCACCGGTCGAGGATGACGGCCTGGTCCTGCCCGACCGGCGGGGCATCGAGGGCCGCGACGAAGTTGGCCATCACCACGCGATTGCCGCTCGGGGGCATCACGAACGAGCCGGCAGGCCCCGTCTTCTTGCGGTTGGCCTCGACGATCGCCTTGCCGTTCAGGAGGTCCGAGACGCGGACCTGGAGCATCCAGGTCGCCCCGTCCACCGTCCAGTCCTGGCCTCGCTGCAGGGTCCGGACGTCGAAGAGGACGCGCTTCGGGTTCGAGATCGGGTTCGGGTGGCGCATCTGGGTGATCCGCCAGTCCCCCGTCTCGGCACTGAGCGTGAAGCAGTCCGTCCAGGTCACGGGCAGCAGGGGCTGGGTCCCGGTGAAGCTGAAGGTCTTGCGCGGGTCTTCGGCGAACAGGCTGGACGTCGCCCCGCCGCTCAGGTAGAAAGGCAGATTCCAGCCATCCAGGGGGCGGTCGCGTCCCCAGCTGCCGTAGCAGCGCGGGCCGGCGGCCTCGCCCGAGGCGGGCAGGAGGCCCGCTGCCTCGGCGGCCTCGGTGGCCGGGTCGGGCAGGTCCGCCGCCGTCGCCGTGTTGAAGACGATGTGGTAACGGAGCCGCGGACTTGCCGTCGACAGGGGCTTCTTGAACCGGACCTCCACGCGCATGACGGGTTCGAGCGCGGCCAGCGTGGCGCTGTTGGCGCAGCCGGGCAAGGGGGACGACAGGGCGGCCATCAGACCGCAGAGCGCGAGGCCTCGCGCGAGGATGCCCGGGGTCACTGGAAGCCTCCGAATCCACCCAGCCCCGACGAGAGCGGGTTCATGCCGAGTCCGCCCAGCCCCTGCGACGGGTCTCCCACGCCCCCGAAGCTCCGGTTCGAGAGGTTGAAGAGGTTGGTCGGGAACGCGATCGTCGCGAGGTTCACGGTGTAGGACTGCAGCCGCAAGTTGTACTGGAACGACAGGATGAAGTCGTGGAGATCCTTGTGGAGGCCCACCGTCAGCACCTCGTAGCGCTTGTTCGTGACGTTGTAGGCGCCCTCGGTCGAGAAGGCCCAGTGGTCCTGCCACGACGAGCCGGTCTCCCCCATGATCCGGTTGGAAAAGCCCCGCCACTCGCTCCCGTCGATCGAGTAGACGGCCGTCGTGTCCAGCGACCATCCGGGCACGATCTGGTCCTTCCCGAAGGTGCCGCCGAAGCCCCCCTCGTTCGACTGGACATGCAGGGTCGCGTTGAGGTCCTGCCACTTGCCGGTCCCGAACTCGAGGTTCGGCTGGTCCTTGAACACGTAACCCGTGTTGAGCGTGAGGTTCACCTGCCGGTTCGGCCGGAACGTCAGACCGGTGCTGTACGGCAGGAACCGCTCGATCTCGAAGTTGTAGCCCGTGCTGTTGTTCCAGGAGAAGGCATCCTGGAAGCCCGCGTTCAGGCTGCCGTTCAGCAGATGCTGCCGGGACAGGCTCAGGCTCTCGAACTGCTTGAAGGGGCTCGCGTTCGTGCCGGACCCGAACAGCGCGAAAGGCGCAGGCGGCGTCTTGCCCGCAGGTGTCTCCTGGCCGGCCAGGGGCGGGGTGTAGTCCCGCCGGTAGGTGAGGCTCGTGTTGAGGTAGCGTTCCCAGTCGGTCGTGAGGGCCACCTGGCCCGTCAGGCGGTACTCGCTGTCGCCCGTCGAGTAGAAGCGCTGCTCGTAACCCGTCGAGCCGAAGTTCAGCTTCGCCCCCAGAAGTCCCAGATCGAGCGGCTTCCCCGAGAGTTCGCCCTGGAACTTCGCACGGGTGATGGGCTCGAGGCGCTTCGCGGGGTTCGGATCGGCATCCGTTGCGGTCGGGTCGAAGGCGCCATCCTCGACGTAGCGCCCCAGCTGGGCCGACAGCGTCAGGGGTTGCCACGCGTCCAGCAGGGGGTTGCTCGTCAGCGTCAGCTCGGGGACCTTGTCGACGTACCCCAGGGCGGCGATCGCCGCCTTCTGCTGGGCCGGGGTCGCGCGCTCGGGGATGGCCAGGTTGAAGAGGCGCGTGGCCTGGAGCTTGAGATTCCCCCAGCCGAGGCTGCGAGTCAGGTCGAAGGTCGCCGTCAGACGTTCCTGGCGATCGCTTCGCGCCGGCGTGTTGCGGGTGTGATCGAGCGTCAGGTTGGCGCGCGTGTCGGTCCCGAAGCTCTGGTTGAGCGAGAGGTTGTTCGACCAGGTGACGTCCACCGTCGGAGAGGCAACCTGGGTCGGGATCAGCGATGCCGGGGTGCTCCGCGGCATCTGCAGGGGCATGTTGCGCGTCGATTCCTGGTTGCTGGTCCGGCCCGAGAACTGGAGCGGCCCGAGCGAGCCACTGAGCTGGGCATTGTCCGACACGGTCTGCGTGCGCTGGAAATCGAACCCGTGATCCTGCCGGAAGTTCCGGTTGGCGCCGTAGCTGATCCCCCCCCGGTTGTCCGTCACGCCGAGATACCAGGCCGTGTGGTTGTCCCGGTAGGACTGTCGCGGATTGGCCCGGAACTGTTCCCGGTCGAAGGTCGGGGCGATGCGCGACAGGTCGTAGAGGTTGCGGTCCTCGAACCACCCGTCCAGGGTCATCGAGCCGAGGACGCGCTGCTGGTGGCGGACCTTGAACAGGTGGTCCTGGAAGGACCAGGGCCCCCCCGGATCGAGGCGGTGGACGATCCAGGGATTGTCCGGCGAGTACGGGTTGCCGTCCGGATATTCGGGTACGGGCGCGCCCGGGACGTAGTCCGTCTGGTCCGGGATCGGCAGGCCATAGAGGGTCAAAGAGGTGATCGACTGCCCCGGCCGCTCCCAGACGTGGTCGAGCCCCACCGCCCCCGGTCGGAAGAATTCCAGGGCGTGCAGGAAGACCGTTCCCGAGTGCCCTTCCGAGAGCCGGTAGGGCAGGGCGGTCTTGGCGAAGAGCCCCTCGACGCTGTTCCGGCCGAGCTGCGCCAGGGAGTCGCGCTTCTGGAGGGGGATCCAGAAAAAGGGAAGCCAGGCGATGGGCTGGTTGTTGACGTACACCAGGATGTTCGACCCCATCACGTACGAGTCGGGGACGTACTTGAGCCAGCCGGCCTGGATGTGCGTGTGGGGCGTCTCCTGGTGCGTCACCAGATCGCAGGTGGTGAAGGTGCCTTCCTTGAACTCGAACTCGCGCCGGCCGATCGCCGTCAGCTCCTCGCCCGTGAGGTACACGCGCTGACCGGCCGCCTGGGCCGGGGCATCCAGCTTCGCGCCGCGGATGACGGCTCGCTCGTCGTCGAGTTCGTATCGCAGACCCGTCCCCGTGATGGTCTGGGTGCTCTGGCCCGGGGCCGTCTGGATCAGCGTGAACTCGGCCTCCGTCGTGACGACCTTGTGGGCCTGGTCGTACGTGAGGTGGTCCGTGGTCAGGGTGCTGCCCTCGAGTTCGAGCTGCACGTTGCCCACGGCCCGGGACATGGAGGTCTGGCGGTCGTGCTCGACCCGGTCGGCCCGGAGCTTCACGCGCGTCTCGGCAGCCAGCACCGCGGGCGGCGCGGCGAGCAGACCGCCGCCGAGGGCGATCGCCATGAGCAGCGTGCGCGAGCGTCGACCGTCCATGCCGGGCCTCACGACGCGCGATCCACGCGCCAGATGAGCCAAAGCCCGACCACCCCGAAGAGCCAGTTCTGGATCCAGGCCGCGAGCATCGGATCGATCATGCCCGCGTTGCCCATCGACCGTGCGATGGACATCACGATGTAGTAGACGAACACGACGGCGATGGTGATCGCGACACCCAGGAAGGCTCCGAGCCGGGCGTAGCGGAGCCCGATGGGGGCTGCGAACAGCGTGATGAAGAACGTGGAGCACGGCAGCGAGTACTTGAGGTGGTAGTCGACCTCGATGGCCCGCGTGTCCACGCCGCCGGCCTTCATGGTCTCGATCTTCCGGCCCAGCTCGCCCGACGTCTGTTCCTGGGGCGACAGGTCGCCCTGCGTGAAGAAGGTGTCGGGGTCCTGGTCGACGTCGATCGAGAAGCGGTCGAAATGCTCCTCGCGCTCGACGAAGGGGTCGCTGCCGTAGCGATGGATGACGCCGTCCTGCAACTCCCAGCGCCGGCCGGACCACGTGCCCGTGCGGGACACGATCGTCTCCGGGGGGCGGGCCTTGCGGTCGACGACCATGATCCCGATCATCTGGTGGGTGCGCTGGTCGACCTGCTTCACGTAGAAGTAGCGGTCGTCCTCGCCCTTGAAGAACACGTTGTCCTTGAAGAGCGGTCGTGACTGGTGGAGCATCAGGTCGCGGACGAGGTCGACCACCTGACGGTTCGCCCAGGGAACGATGCGGTCGTTGATCCAGAAATTTCCGGCACTCACGAGGAGCGAACCGAGGACCAGCGGGAGGGTGAGTCGCCGGAAAGACGTGCCGCAGGCACGGAGAGCCGTGATCTCGGAGTCGCGGCTCAGTCGCCCGGTGGCGAGCAGGGTACCGAACAGGTAGGCCACCGGGAAGGTGATGACCATGATCGCCGGCAGGTTGAAAGCCAGCAGCTTGAGGACGATGGGCACGGGGACGCCCGACGAGACGATCAGCTGCGCATAGATGTACAGGAGATTCGCCAGGTTCATCACGATGAACCCGAAGGTGCCCGACCAGAAGGGCTTCTGGATCTCGAGCAGCAGGTAGCGGTCGAGGATCGTCAGGGGGCGCCAGCCCCCCGCGCGGGTCGAAACGCTCGGCATCATCGGCGATCCACCCTCCACAGGAGGAAGGCCCCGATCACGCCGAAGATCAGATTCTGGGTCCAGGCCCCCAGGATCGGAGGCACGATCCCGGCGTTGCCCATCGCCTGGAAGGTCTGCATGATCACATAGTAGAGGAACACGAGGATGATGGAGAGCCCCACGCCGATGTAGGCCCCCATCCGCGAGAACAGCAGCCCCAGCGGGGCCGCGATCAGGGCCGCGAAGAAGCTCGCCAGGGGCAACGCATACTTCATGAGGAGCGCGACCTCCGCGGCCTTGGCGTCTCCCCCGCTCTTCTTGATGCCCGAGATCTGCTTCTGGAGGTCGGACGAGCTCTGCTCGGAGGGGTTCACGTCGCCCCCGAAGCTCGTCGAGGTGGCCAGCGAGAACTGGATCGCCATCTTGCCGAAGGCGAGCTCGTGCTGGACGTGGCCATCCTCGGCATACTTGTGGAGGGTCCCGTCCTCGAGTTGCCAGAGCGATCGCCCCTGACCCAGGTTCATCCAGCGCGCGCGCCGGGCCCGGATCACCTGGGGCGGACCGATCTGGGTCTGGTCGAGCACGAACACGTCCCGCATGTCTCCGGTCCGGGGATCCACCTGGCGGACGTAGAAATAGCGGTTTTCCGTGCCCTTGAAGAAAACGTTGGGCCGAATCAGGGGCTTCGTGACCCGGCTCGCCAGGTCCTGCTTGATGCGCGAGACCTCGCGGTTCGCGAACGGCACCACCCGCTCGTTGAAGGCGAAGTTGCCCAGCGAGACGAGGGCCGCGCCGGCCAGGATGGGCACGATGATGCGGCGAAACGAGACTCCGGACCCGCGAAGCGCGATGATCTCGAAATCCTTGGTCATCCGCCCGATGCCCAGCAGACTGGCGAACAGGTAGGCGACCGGGAAGGTCAGGACGACGATCGAGGGCAGGGAGTACAGCAACAGCTGCACGACGTCCCCCACGGGGGCGCCGGCCATGAAGATGAGGTCGGTGAACTGGTACAGGCTCACCGAGAGCATGACCAGGATGAAGCCGATCACCCCGAAGAGGAAGGGAACCAGCAACTCCCCGAGCACATAGCGATCCAGGATGCGCATCGCGGTATGGTAGCACATCCGGACCGGCTCTCCGGGGGGGGAAGTTCGGCCGCTCCGGCCCGCCACGCCACGCGGAGATGCCCCGTGTTAAAATCCTGCCGGATCTACCGTCCCGTCTACCGGAAGTCCGAGGGTGCATGTCCGTTTCCCCGAGCCCGCTCCTGGTCTCATGAGTGCTTCCATCGAACCCCCTGCATCGCGCGCGCGTCCGCGTCTCCTCGAGCCGGCAACCTGGTCGGGGGCGTGGGCCGTCGTCGTGGCGCTGACCACGGGTGTCGTCTTCTCGCTGGCCTATCCAGGCCCGGACCAGGGCTGGCTCGCCTGGGTCGGAATGGTCCCCCTGTGGGCCCTGCTCCTGACCCGCCAGCGGTTCCGGGAGTTCGCCCTCGTGTCGTTCGCCTGGAGCCTGGGGTTCTTCGGGGGCCTGCTTCACTGGTTCGCCGCGTTTCACCCGCTGACCTGGCTCGGCATGAGTCACCTCGAGAGCCTGCTGGTCGTCGGACTCGCATGGACCGTGCTATCGGGGTTCCTGGGCCTCTCGGCCGCCGTCGCTCTGACCCTCGTCGGACTCGGCTTCCGGCGCCTGCCCCCGGGCACCGACCTGCGCGGGGCGCGCGTGGCTGCTCTCGTCTTTGCCGGGTGGTCGGCGCTCGAGGTGTTCCAGACCGTCAACCCTTTCGGGCTCACGCTCGGTCAGGTCGCCTCGACCCAGTATCGTTTCCTGCCCCTCCTCCAGGGGGTGCGCTGGGTGGGCTCGTTCCCGCTGGGCGCGCTGATCGTGGCTTTCAATGCCGCACTGGCGCATGCCTGGGTCACGCGACGCCCCCGCACGGTGCTCGCGGTCGCGGCGGTCGCCTTGACCTGGGTGCTTGCCGCGGCCATAGCCCCCGGACCGGACCCGGGCGCCGCCTTGCGCGTCTCGGTCGTCCAGGGAAACGTCAGTCAGACCGAGAAGTGGAGCCCGGGCAACGAGTGGCGGTTGCTCGAGCGGTACGAACGCCTGACGCGCGAGGCGAGTCCTTCCGATCTCGTCGTGTGGCCCGAGTCGGCCTTGCCCGTCGTCCTGCTGCAGACACCCGCCATGCTGGACCGTCTGGCGGACCTGGCCCGGGAGCGACGGACGGCCCTCGTGACCGGGACCTTCATCGTCGAGCCTCCCCTGGCGGGGGGGCGTCCCCGGATCTACAACGGGACGGTCGGCGTCGGCCCCGATGGACGCGTGCTCGGCTGGGATGCCAAGAAGCACCTCGTCCCCTTCGGCGAGTACCTCCCGGGTCGTGACACCCTGCCCTCCTGGTGGTCGGGGTTCTTCGCCCGGATGAACATGCTCGGGCAGGACCTGACCCCGGGCGATCGCCCCCGGCTTTATGCGCTGCGGGGTGCCGCCGTGGGGTCGAACGTGTGTTTCGACAGCCTTTTCCCGGACGTCATGCGACGGACCGCTGCGGCCGGCGCGGAGTTGCTCGTGCTCGTGACCAACGATGGCTGGTACGGACGCTCGGCGGCCCTCCGGCAGCACCTCGCGCAGGGCGTGCTGCGGGCCGTCGAGACGGGCCGTCCGTTCATCCAGGCGGCCAACACGGGAGCTTCAGCCCTGGTGGGCGCGTCGGGGCGGATCGAGGCCGAGGCTCCCTGGGCCGTCGAGGTGGCCCTGAGCGGGACCGTGAGAACCGGCGGCGGGACCACGCCCTACGTGCGCTGGGGAGACGCCCCCGCCATCGTCATGATGCTGCTGGCAGCCGTCCTGGCCTTCTTCAAACCGGGTCGTCGTCATGCGTGAGCTCTGGTTACGCCGGGTCGGGATCACGCTCGCCGTCGTCGCCGTCGTCGGGGGGGGCGTGTGGTTTCTACGGAACCAGCCTCAGGTCGCCAGTCCCGTCTTGCCGGGCGACCCCCCACGCCTCGAGCCCCAGATCGAGACGGCGTTCGACCACGTCGTCCTGCAGGGCCGCGACCAGGGCACGCTTCGCTGGCGCATCGAGGCCGATCACGTCACGTCGTCCCAGAACCAGCAGTTCATCACCTTCGAGCGGAACCCGCACGGGGTCTTCTTCAACCTCCGCGACTGGAAGGACCGTCCCGAGGACGAGGCCCTGCGGCCGCCTGGCGCCACCCCCGAGCCCGTGTCGCCCGACCGGACGCGCCAGGTCCGCTGGCGCTCGCAGCGGGCCGAGTACGACAGCATGCTCGAGGAGATGACCATGACCGGCACGGCCAGCTTCACGGTGCCCGAGGGCGATCGCCTCGTGGCGGACCGGGTCGTCTATCGCGTCCGTCGTCACCAGATGGTCGCCGAGCCGGCCATGCGCCTCTGGACGCGTGACCACATGCGCCTGCAGGCCCACCGTGCCACCGTCGACACCGAGATCGAGCAGGTCGAGCTGGCCGGAGCCGTCGACCTGGTGGCCCCCCTCGAATCCGGAGATCGCCCATGGTGAGTCGTCTCGCGGCCCTGACCGCGGGGGTCGTCCTCCTCGTGACGGGAGTCC
>Ga0079301_1001717_pt1 | contig 9962 bp, 10 predicted proteins | sample Wag4_2014_7_11_3_FD_74797 | JGI IMG/M metagenome (GOLD analysis project Ga0079301, IMG submission 74797) | Fresh water mixed with fracking chemicals microbial communities from Ohio, USA - Utica-2 Time Series FC 2014_7_11 | ecosystem: Engineered > Industrial production > Chemical products > Input...
CCGGGCCGAGCTTCTACACCAATACCCAGACAGCGGTATTGCGCATCAGCCGCGCTCTACCACCGCTGTCGCGGCCAAAGCCTCGCCCACCAAACCAAACGCGTCGTGGCCAGATAGAAGCCACCTACAAAGTGTTGACTTCCCCTTTTTAATCAGTAACATACGATTCGTTATTCCGCGATAGCTCAGTCGGTAGAGCAAATGACTGTTAATCATTGGGTCCCTGGTTCGAGTCCAGGTCGCGGAGCCAAATTCAAAAACCCAGCCTAACCGCTGGTTTTTTTATTGGCTGCGGACTCTCACTAGGGACTGCGCCCCAGGTTATTCGCTTCGCTCACCCCTTCGGGGCCGCGTTTATGAGCAATATCGCACACCTGGACTACCTGAACCTTCATACAGCTACCCAGGCTAGGCACATCGTTGCGCCCTGTCGGTTAATCAAACTGCATCAGTAATCTATCCGGGGAGCCTGACAATGGCTTAGTGCTTCCCCACCCCACCTCATGCTGGTAAGGTGTATGGAGACTGACCTGCTGGCACGCTCTATGCCTCATCAAATAGAATGAATCTGAGCGTTAGAGCTCTGAGTGCTGGCTTTGTTGACGGAACAACTTGAAGTGTTTTCCCACTCGATTCACAAAAGTAAGATAGCAGAACCCTTCTCCTGCTTTGAGCAGGCGTGTCGCACTGCGCCAGTTTCGATGGCGGCTCAGCCAGTGGTAACTGCCCGGGTTGCCATCCTCCTGTGTACCTATCATGGTCAGCAATACCTTGCCGAGCAACTGGATTCCTTTGCGGCTCAAACGCACCAAAACTGGGAGGTGTGGGCTTCTGATGACGGATCAGAAGACGATACACACGCGATCCTAGAGGATTACCAGAGTAGGTGGGATGTTGGCCGTTTGTCGATTCACTTCGGGCCCGCCGAGGGTTTTGCAGCCAATTTTCTTTCACTGACGTGCAACGCAAGCATCGAGGCAGATTTCTATGCCTACTCCGACCAAGATGATGTTTGGGAAGCCGATAAGCTTACAAGAGCCGTCCAGTGGCTGGAGAGTGTGCCTGCAGATGTTCCAGCGCTGTATTGCTCACGCACACGGCTCGTTGATGCTGCGAACAATGAAATCGGCGTATCGCCGCTGTTTACCAAAGCCCCTGGTTTCGCCAACGCCCTGATGCAGAACATCGGTGGTGGCAACACCATGGTGTTCAACAACGCGGCGCGAAAGCTTTTGCGCGAGGCCGGCGAAAACAAGTCTGTGGTCACCCATGACTGGTGGGCTTACATGGTTGTTACCGGTTGTGGCGGGCGCGTGTTCTACGACAGCAAGCCCACCCTGCGCTATCGCCAGCACGGCGGTAACATAGTGGGAACGAATGCCAACTGGGCAGCCCGTCTAAAACGTATTCGCATGCTATTTCAGGGGCGACTCAAGCACTGGAATGACTGCAACATCTCTGCGTTATTGACGCTAGAGCACAGGCTCACACCCGAAAACCGGGAACTACTTCAGCGCTTTGCTGACGCCCGAGGTATGAGCCTGATTCCTCGCCTTATCCATCTCAAACGTAGCGGTATCTACCGGCAAACACTGCTGGGCAATATTGGCCTGATCGCTGCTGCTATTCTCGGGAAAATCTGACGCATGACTATTCTTGTAACCGGCGGAGCCGGCTTCATCGGCAGCAATTTCGTGCTTGACTGGCTGGCTAAGTCCGATGAGCCGGTGATCAACCTGGATAAATTAACCTATGCCGGCAACCTGGAAAGCCTCGCCAGCCTGGAGGGTGATGCCAGGCATCTGTTCGTTCAGGGCGATATTGGTGACAGCGCCTTGATAGCGCGTTTGCTGGCTGAGCATCAGCCACGGGCCATTCTCAATTTCGCTGCGGAGTCTCATGTCGACCGATCCATCCATGGCCCGGAAGATTTTATCGAGACCAACATCGTCGGCACCTTCCGCCTGCTTGAGGCGGTGCGCGCCTATTGGAACGCGATCGAGCCGCAGGCGCAGCAGGCGTTTCGTTTCCTCCATGTATCGACCGACGAAGTCTACGGCTCTTTAGGCAAAGACGAGCCAGCGTTCACCGAACAGCATCAGTACGAGCCCAACAGCCCGTATTCGGCCAGCAAGGCGGCCAGCGACCATTTGGTGCGTGCCTACCATCACACCTACGGTCTGCCGGTACTCACCACCAATTGCTCGAACAACTATGGGCCGTATCATTTCCCGGAAAAGCTCATCCCGCTGATGATCGTCAACGCCCTGGCTGGTAAGCCTTTGCCGGTGTATGGCGACGGCCAGCAGATCCGTGACTGGCTTTACGTCAAGGATCACTGCAGTGCCATCCGCCGCGTGCTTGAAGCAGGCGTGCTGGGTGAGACCTACAACGTGGGTGGCTGGAACGAGAAACCCAATCTGGAAATCGTGCGCACTGTATGTGCTCTGCTGGACGAGCTGCGTCCGCGCGCCGACGGCCAGCCGTATCAGCAGCAGATTGCCTACGTTACCGATCGCCCCGGGCATGACCGGCGCTATGCGATCGATGCGACCAAACTGGCCACTGAACTAGGCTGGAAACCCGCCGAAACCTTTGAAACCGGTATCCGCAAGACAGTGCAGTGGTACCTGGATAACCAAACCTGGGTGAACAACGTGCTGTCTGGCGATTACCGCCAATGGATGGAAACCAACTACCGCGGGCGCAGTGCATGAACATATTGCTGCTAGGTAAAAATGGCCAGGTTGGCTGGGAGCTGCAACGTAGCCTGGCCCCTTTGGGTAGCCTGCTGGCTCTTGACTCCAAAAGCAGCGACTACTGCGGTGACCTGTCTGATCTCGACGGTCTGGCAGAGACCGTGCAGCGTTTCGCGCCGGATGTGATCGTCAATGCCGCTGCCTACACCGCCGTTGACAAAGCCGAGAGCGAGACTGACCTGGCTTTTAGGGTGAATGCCGAGGCTGTTGCCGTATTGGCTCGCGAGGCCAAGCAGTTGGGTAGTTTGCTGGTGCACTACTCCACCGACTACGTGTTTGCCGGTGATGGTGAACGCCCCTGGTGCGAAACGGATGCTGTTGCGCCCCTCAATCAATACGGTGCCAGCAAGCTGGCTGGCGAGCGCGCAATCCAGGCAAGTGGCTGCCTGCATTTGATCCTGCGCACCAGTTGGGTATATGCCGCGCGTGGCAACAATTTCGCCAAGACCATGCTGCGTCTCGCTCGTGAGCGCGATAGCCTTAGCGTTATTGCTGACCAGTTCGGTGCGCCGACCGGGGCTGAACTGTTGGCAGATGTCAGCGCACACCTCATTCGCTCGACCCTGAAACAGCCCCAGTTGGGCGGGCTGTATCACCTTGCTGCGTCAGGCGAAACCAACTGGCATGCCTATGCGCGCTTCGTTCTAGAGCGTGCAGCGGCTGAAGGTGTCGACCTCAAGGTTCGCGGCAACCAGGTTGCGGCTATTCCTAGTAGCGCCTATCCGACCCCGGCGAAGCGGCCGAACAACTCGCGGCTCGATACACAGAAACTGCAAAAGGCCTTTGCGCTGACCTTGCCCGAGTGGCAAGTCGGCGTGGCACGGATGCTCACAGAAATACTAGAGAAATGAACATGTTGAAACGTAAAGGCATCATCCTGGCAGGCGGCTCAGGCACGCGTCTGCACCCTGCGACCCTGGCGATCTCCAAGCAGCTCCTGCCGGTTTATGACAAACCGATGATCTATTACCCGCTGACCACCCTGATGCTGGCGGGTATTCGTGAAATCCTGATCATTTCTACACCACAAGACACCCCGCGCTTCGAACAGTTGCTGGGTGATGGCAGCAACTGGGGCCTGAACATTACCTATGCCGTGCAGGCCTCTCCAGATGGTTTAGCGCAAGCGTTCATCATCGGTGAAGACTTCATCGGTAACGATCCGTCAGCCTTGGTGCTGGGTGACAATATTTATCACGGCCACCATTTCAATGAGCTGCTGCAAAACGCCATGGCCCGCCAGGACGGTGCCAGCGTTTTTGCCTACCACGTCAACGATCCTGAACGTTATGGCGTGGTCGAGTTCGACGCCACAGGTAAGGCCGTCAGCCTGGAAGAGAAACCACTCAAGCCAAAATCCAACTATGCAGTCACTGGATTGTACTTCTATGACCAGCAAGTGGTTGATATCGCTAAGAGCATCAAGCCTTCGCCACGCGGTGAACTGGAAATCACCGATCTGAACCGCATCTATCTGGAACAGGGTCGCCTATCGGTGGAAATCATGGGCCGAGGCTACGCCTGGCTTGATACTGGAACGCATGATTCCCTGCTTGAAGCCAGCCACTTCATTGCCACCCTTGAGCATCGCCAAGGGTTGAAAGTTGCATGCCCTGAAGAGGTTGCTTTCAGACAGAAATGGATTGATGCCGAGCAGCTTGAAAAGCTCGCAGCCCCACTCGCCAAGAACGGCTACGGGCAATACCTCAAACGACTTCTGAGCGAGACCGTTTACTGATGAAAGCGACGCCTTTAGCCATCCCTGATGTCATTCTGTTCGAGCCCAAGGTATTTGGTGATGATCGGGGGTTCTTCTTCGAAAGCTTCAATCACCGCCGTTTTGAAGAAGCTGTCGGTAAACCCGTCAACTTCGTGCAGGACAACCACTCACGTTCGGTGAAGAACGTACTACGAGGCCTGCACTATCAGATCCAGCAACCGCAGGGAAAGCTGGTGCGTGTCGTGCAAGGCGAAGTATTCGATGTGGCCGTGGATCTGCGTAAAAAAAGCGCAACCTTCGGCCAATGGGTAGGGGCTCGTTTGAGTGCGGAAAACAAACATCAACTCTGGGTCCCGGAGGGTTTTGCGCATGGTTTTGTGGTGCTGAGCGAAACGGCTGAATTTCTTTACAAAACGACCGATTACTACGCACCAGAGCATGAGCGCTGCATCATCTGGAACGACATTGATCTGGCGATCGACTGGCCAATTGACACCCACCCTGCACTCTCGGGTAAAGACCAACTAGGCAAGTCTCTGGCACATGCTGACGTTTTCCTCTGACATATGACTGCCAGCACATCCAAAACTGAAGTCATGGCACCTGCAGAGGCGTTCGCGCTAGCGACTGCGCCAATGCGTGAGAAGCGCTGGCTGGAGGCCAGCGCGCTTTGGCAGGTCTACCGCGATCAATACCCTGGCCATCCGGCTCCATGGACTCAGGGCGCTACCTGCCTCATGCGTCTCGGTGACATGTCAGCTGCAGACGTGATTCTCGAGAAAGCACGCGAGCGGTATGCAAAGCATGCCAGTGTATGGCTGGTCAGTGCCGAATGGGCGCGACTGCTGCATGACCGTGATCGTGAGCGCGAATTTCTTGAGCAAGGGCTGGCGAATTGCCCGGAGCAATGGGAAATCCTCTATCGAAGTGCTGATCTGCAGGTACGGCAGGGCAATCTCACTCAAGCCGAAGTCTTCAATGAACGCGCACGTGCTGCAGATCAACAGCGTATCGAACCACTTATCCAGCATGCCGAACTGGCGGAAAAGTGCGAAGACTGGCCGGAAGCCGAGTCACGCTGGCATCAGTTGCTTCAGCGCAAGCCCGAACACAAGCAAGCCTATGCTCGCCTATCAAAAGTCCTGATCAATCAGGGACGTAATCAGGATGCCCGGCGCTACCGGTTAGCCGGCCAATATGGTGCCGAGCTTCTTGAGCCGGTTAAGCAGCCCAGCGCCGAGGCCAACAGTAAGGGCTCCGCTGGCAAGTTTCACTTTGCGCAACTGGTGTTGACCAAGGCACTCCTGGGGCTTAAGTCCGAAACATCACGCACTCACCTGAATTACGCATGGGTGATAATCGAACCCCTGCTGCACCTCATCATCTACTACATGCTGTTCGGTCAGTTACTCAATGCAGGGGTTGAGAACTACGGGCTGTTCCTACTCTGCGGGCTAGTCCCCTGGATGTGGTTTGCCAAAGCCATATCCACCAGTGCCACCAGCATCATCGGCGGTCAGTCATTGATGCTGACCACCAACATAGCACCGGCCTTCTTCCCATTGGTCAGCGTCGTGCAGGCCACCCTCAAACAGCTGCCAGCCCTTCTTTGCCTGCTTGCGCTGGGGCTTGCGACCGATATCAAGACGCTCAGCTGGAATCTGCTATGGCTGCCACTGATCATCGTGCTGCAACTACTGCTGACGATTTCACTCGCCCTGCTGATCGCGGCAATCATCCCGTTCCTGCGTGACCTCGCCAACCTCGTAGGTACCGGGCTGATGTTGCTCATGTTCCTTTCAGGCGTCATCTATGACTACCGCGCAATGCCCGGCACCATTGGGCAATGGCTGGAATACAACCCGATGGCCGTCATGATCAGCACCTACAGGCGCGTCATCCTGGATGGCAATGCCCCTGACATGTCCGGCCTGGGCTTCATCGCGATAGTCACAACGACCCTGCTCACATGCGGAGTTATTTTCTACCGCCTTCAGCACCGTAAATTCGTACGCCAGGGGCTACGCTGATGGGCCAGATCGTACTCTCACTACGCAACGTCGGCGTACGCTTCAAGCTAAGCGGTAAAGGAGCACAGCAGGCATACAACCAGCCACTGAAGGGTATAACGCTCGACATCCGTGCCGGCGAAACGCTGGGTGTCCTGGGCGCCAATGGTGCAGGCAAATCTACCCTGCTGAAAATCATGTCGGGAGCGCTACAACCCGATACCGGCGAACTCATCAACCATGGCGTGAATGTGGCGCTGCTCGCATTGCAGGCAGGTTTCGACAGCAACCTGAGCGGACGCGACAACGCCCTGTTTGGCGGCATGCTCCTGGGTTACACACGCAGGGAAGTGACGCAACGCCTTGATGAAATAAATGCCTACGCTGAACTTGGGGATTACTTCGATGAGCCTGTACGCAACTACTCCAGCGGCATGGCGTCCAGGCTCGGCTTCGCCATTAGCACCATCATCAGCCCGGATGTGCTGCTCATAGACGAGGTGCTTAGCGTCGGTGACGCACATTTCAAACAAAAAGCAGAACGCACCATGCTGCAAAAAATTGCCAGCGGTCAGACCGTCGTACTGGTATCACATTCACGGGGGCAGATTGCCAACCTCTGCGACCGTTGCGTAATCCTCAACAATGGTGAGCTGATCGAGGGCGAAAACCTCGATGACACCCTCAAACGCTACGACCAGATCATGCAGCGCCAATAGGTCGCGACTTGAAACAACAGGAGATCAACATGCACGGAACCCTCAAATCAGCATTGGCAGCATCCTGCCTGGTTCTTATCGCAGGCTGCGACCAGACCGATACGCAAGCACCAGCGCTGAAGTCGCGCCTCAGCACGCTCTGCGCGCTGGACGTCATCAACGGCAGTCAAGACCTTGTGGTTGAAGCCAAGACAAAGACCGTCGACTTTCGTGGTTGGGCCGTGGACAGCGAAACAAAGACCGTGCCCGACAACGTCAATGTGGTACTGACCAATAAACAGGGCCACGCCTACGCCTTCTCGCACGCACAACGTAACCCCAGGCCCGACGTGGTCAAAGCGCTCAACCAGGAGAACTACCTGCAATCCGGTTATCGCGTGCTGGCCGACGTATCAACCCTGACCAATGACACCTACCTGATTAGCCTGCAGATGCCCACGCAAGACAGCGTGATCACCTGCAAGACCCGCAAAGTCTTATTGCTCAAGCAATAGCGGCCTGCCGCAGAGCCTTGCTCAATATAAAGGCACCACCCTCACCAGGGGCTCCAATGCCTACTGACTATCAGCCGAATTCATTCAAACCAGCAGTCAAATGAAAATTATCGAGCAACTGAAAAACCGTCTTATCTATCCAGCGGCCTACAGCTACGTCGCCTATCAATCGATGCGTAACGGCCTGCGCAGTATTGGCAAAAAAGACAAGGTACATTTCGCCGAGCCTTACGCCGGCCAGAAAATCATGCTCATGGCCCTGTATCAGAAAGGTGAGCTGCGCGCTGATGTCATCGCGGCATTGGCGGCTGCCAAGGCACAGGGTATCTACGTGATTGGCGTCAACACCCTCAAGATTGCCGAGCCAGACACCTGCCGTGACTATATGGACTGCTACATCGAGCGCTTCAATTATGGGCGCGACTTCGGCAGTTATAAATCTGGTTTCAGCTATCTGTATGCCAACGGCCTGGCCGAGCAATGCCCGCGCCTGTTGATGATCAATGACAGTGTGTTCTTCAGCAAGAAACACATCGATAAGTTTCTGGCAGATATGTTTGTCGATGATGTGGAAGTGCTGGGTGCAACTGAAAACTTTGAAATTGAACATCACCTCGGCTCATTCTGCATTGCCATGACTCGGCGTATTCTCAACCACCAGAGAATGAAGCGCTACTGGAAGGCTTACAGCTGTACAGACATAAGACCGAAGGTGATAGATACAGGTGAAATGGAGCTGTCAAAGCTGCTCAAGTCGATTGTCCGCTCCCCCATGCAGTTTCGGGCACTCTATGACATGGCCCATGTATCACACACACTGAGAAATTCACCGGAATTATTGGATAACATTCTAGCACTGTCGCGCAGAAGTAATATCGTACACTGGCAGCTTTTCACATTTACAGGTGTGCTGAAGCGGTTAAAAAAGACATACCTGCACAGCATCTCTGAGATAACCGGCGCAGGAATCAGCATCAGAGCTAAGGACATTGATACGCTGAAGATCAACTATGCAAAAACACTAACCGAATACAAGGAATTCATTCAGGATGCACTTAGTGATTCCGCCAGCGCCGGCGCAAGGCTGAACGAGATATTTAATGAGGAAGCAATTTCTCATTTTATGGAGTGCTTTGCCGAAGGATCACAAATACATCAGAGCAATATTTTCTTGCACAAGATTGGCCTGCCAATTATCAAGCTGGATGGTTTGTATCGAGGATCGTTCAACTCGAATGACGTAGAAAAGTTGGCCAGCGATCTCGATGGCATGCAGCGCGAGCACTTCCTGAGGACGATGTACTCAAGGCCTTATGGTGGGAATGTTCTGGTGGGTTGGAAACTGGCAGCGTTTATGCGGGGGTTGATCTAGCTATGAAATTTTCTGTAGACATTAACATGCATCTTGGCGACATACGCGGATGGGTTTCATCCTTAGACACAGCAAGATTAAAGATTTATAAAGATGATACTTTTTTAGCGGAAGCACATAGCAATATTTACCGCGAAGATGTTAAAAATGCCGGCTTACACCCAACTGGTCTCTGTGGTTTTTCTTTTGCAGAGACTGGCTGCGATCTTGTTGAAGGAGAAATATACAAGATCGAGATACTGACAAGCGCTTCGACCGTAACAGTGTATCGCCTTTATGGCGACCACAAAAAAATGCTTAATGAATTTGTGCATCTAGAACTTTTACCTCGCAATGATTTAAGCCACCTAGAACCTTCAACAGCTGACACTCTCAAAAGTGCGCCATGTATATTTGCGTACAAAAAGCTAATGATAAGACTTAGGCGCGGAAAAAGAGGAAAGCAAAGCAGAGGAGAGTTTATTGGTTATGAATATAAGCATAAAGACTCTGACTTTGCTTGCTTTCGAACACTCACCGAGAAGTATTTGACTGTCTGGACTACTTTTTTAGATAGCCGGTATCTTTGGTCAGTGGTGGATACTTATGCCGACTATGGTACGCCGACAGAGAGGCTTGCAGCCTTGGCAGTATCCAATTATATGTACGCAGAACGCTTTCACCAGACCCAGCACTGCCTATATCAATTAGCAGAAAAAGACGATGATGCAAAAGTTGTCAGCCATCAGCTGCAGTATTGGGGGGGAATGAAAACCAATCAGCTTTGCGCCGATGATGCGTTAGATGTATTCTTGACACGCAACCTAGAAATTCTGTCACTTGCACCAGCTATTAAAATCATATTCTTTAAATTATTAAATCGCTCCTCACTAGAGTCAAGATCCTTGCT
>Ga0079301_1001718_pt1 | contig 9961 bp, 10 predicted proteins | sample Wag4_2014_7_11_3_FD_74797 | JGI IMG/M metagenome (GOLD analysis project Ga0079301, IMG submission 74797) | Fresh water mixed with fracking chemicals microbial communities from Ohio, USA - Utica-2 Time Series FC 2014_7_11 | ecosystem: Engineered > Industrial production > Chemical products > Input...
ATGTGGCCTGCTACGCCATTGCCGCAGTCGATGACGATTTTCATGGGGCGGGCGAGTTTGATGTCGCCGGCGATGCGATCGATGTATTGACCGGTGACATCGGCTTGGGTGAGCGTGCCCGCGCCGTGGGTCAAGTCGTTGTCCTGGATGCGGCGGCGCAGATCGGTGATTTCGGGGCCGTAAAGGGTGTGGCCGCCCAGCACCATTTTGAGGCCGTTGTAATCGGGCGGGTTGTGGCTGCCGGTGACGCTCACGCAGCTTTGCACACCGAGCGCATGGGCGGCGAAATAGGTGACCGGGGTGGGCACCATGCCGATGTCGATCACATTGATGCCTGCAGCGCTTAAACCCTCGGCCAGGGCGCCGGCTAGCGCGGGGCCGGAGAGTCGGCCATCACGCCCCACCGCGATCGCGCGTTGGCCGCGTTTGATGGCTTCACTACCCAGGGCGTGGCCGATGGCGCGCACGGCATCTACGGTGAGGCTTTTGTCGACAATGCCGCGGATGTCGTAGGCCTTGAAGATTTCGGGTTGGGGCGTGGTGTAGTTCATGAGGGGTCGCTTGTGGAATGGGCGGGGCAAGTTGTTATGTGCCGAGACTGAAAAACTGTATCACCCTGTGCGGCAGCCAGTCGATGGTGCCCGGAAAAAGGCCGGCGGCAAAGCCCACATGGCCGCCCTCTTGGGGTTGCTCGAGTTGCACGCGGGGTGAGACTTCATGATCGACGGGCAAGGCAGCGGCCGGCAGGAAGGGGTCATTGCGGGCGTTGAGCACCAGGCTTGGCAAACGGACGCTGGGCAGATCCGGCTTGCTGCTCACACGGCGCCAGAAATCATGCACATCCTTGAAGCCATGCAGGGGGGCGGTGAAGGCATCGTCGAATTCTGCCAGCGTGGTGGCGCGGGCTGCGCGGGCGGCATCGAACAGGCCGGGGAAGCGGCGGTGTTTTTCGGCGGCGACCGCTTTCATGGTGACGAGGAAATTGTGTTGGTAAATGCGATTGCCGGGTCGGGCCATGGAGTGGCCGGCCTGGGTAACATCCAGCGGCGCGCTGATGGCCGCAATCGAGTCAGCGAGGCGCGAGGCGGCATGGCCGCGCGTGCCGGCCCATTTGAGCAGAGCATTGCCACCGAGCGAGACACCGACCACATGAAGCCGGGTGTGTGGGTGAGCGGCGCGCAGGCGCTGCAGGATCCAGTCGATTTCGTCGGCATCGCCGGAATGGTAGGCCCGAGGCAACAGATTGGGCTCGCCCGAGCAGCCGCGAAAATGCACCACCACGCCGCGCCATGATCGCGCTTGCAGGGCGCGCATCAGGGCGCGGGCGTAATGGCTGGAGGAACTGCCCTCGAGCCCGTGAAACAGCACGACCAACGGGGCCTCCAGGGGGCCGGGGAGCCAATCCAGATCAATGAAATCTGCGTCGGGCGTGACCCAGCGTTCGCGCTGATAGGCCGGCACCGGGCCCTTGATCAGCAGCGGGTAAATGGTTTGGGCATGGCCCCCGGGCAGCCAGCACGGGGCGCGGTAGGTGCTGGCGATCAATGAACGGTGTTGGAGCCGTGGCGGGTGTCGATGTCTTGCGGGATGTCTGCATGCGGCAGGATGGAGGCGTGGTGGCTCACCATGTGCCAGCCGGCGGCGCCGCGGAAATAGACATTGGTGGCCACAATGGGCGGTGCGGGTTGGTCGCCGTTTTCACCGACAAAGAGGATTTCATTCACGCTGTGCACGCTCATCAACAGCCCGCGCATCACCACCTCGCCCATCACCCGCACATGAAAGCGCGCCCCGCTGGCGAACACCTGCCGCCAGGATTCACGCACTGAGGCCAAGCCGGTGATGCGCGGCCCGCCCGGGTGGATGCACACCACCTCTTCATCCTCGGCCCACACCGACATCATGGCTTCAAGGTCCATTCGCTCCATCGCCTGATAAAACGTGGCTTCGGCTTGTTCGGGGGAGGTGAAGATGACCTTGCTCATGACGCCCTCAGGCCGCGCTCAGGGTGGGTTGGCCGGACAGCAGGCGATCGATCTTGTCGATCACCCTATCGGGGTGAAGATCGTTCAGGCATTTCGTGTGTTTCAAGGGGCAGGTGCGCTTGAAGCAGGGGCTGCAGGGCAAGGCGAGCGACATGGCCACCGCTTGGTCGGAAAGCGGCGGGGTGTAGGCCGGGCTGGATGAGCCGAAGAGCGCCACCACCGGCACCCCCAGCGCTGCCGAAACATGCATGAGGCCGGAATCATTGGTGACCGCCACCCGCGCTAGCGAGATGAGATCGAAGGCTTGTGAGAGGTCGGTCTTGCCGCATAGATTGCGCGCTGCGCCCTCGGTGAGGGTTTCGATGTAGTCACCGATGGCGGCGTCTTGCTTGCCGCCGATCAGCCACACCGGCATGCCGCGGTCGGCCAACATGCGGGCGAGATGGGCGAAATACTCGGGCGGCCAGCGTTTGGCAGGGCCGTATTCCGCGCCCGGGCAGAGCACTGCGGGTGCAGGGGCGGCCGCCAGATCAAAGGTGGCCAGCGTGGCGGCGATGGTCTGGGCGCGGCGGGTGAGCTGCGGAAAGGGCAGCGGCTGGGCGGGCGGTGTGCCTGGGTCTTCGGCCAGCTGGGCGTAGCGGTCTGCCTGGCGGGGCAGCGCGAGTTTATCGAGCCGGTGCGGGCGGTTGATGAGACCCCAGCGGGCCTCACCCACAAAGCCGGTGCGCACCGGGATGCCAGCGAAAAAAGGCACCAGCGCGCTTTTCCAGGAGTTGGGCAGCACGATGGCTTCATCGTAACGGTATGCGCGCAGGCTGCGGCCCAGGGCCATGCGGGCTTTGAATTGAAGCTCGCCATGGGCAAAGGGGTTGGGAATCACCCGCTCGATCTGCGGCATGGCGGCAAGCACTGGGGCCACCCAGGGCGCGGCCAGCGCATCAAGCGTGACGCCTGGGTATCGCGCTTCGAGCCGCATGAAAAGCGGCTGGGCGGCGATGGTGTCGCCGATCCAGGAGGGCGCGATGATAAGAATTTTGCGCGGCATGGTGGTCACGGGGATAACGGTGCGCACGGTGAGGTTGGGGCCGGGAGTATCGTTTTACGATCGGGGCGCGGCGCCGTGCAGGGGCGCGCTGGCGGCTGGCCTGCCGCAAAACACGCCCGACACACGCCCGCCCAGAGGCTGCTCAGTCATGACTCAGTGGTGGCCGTGCGGTTTCTCCCCGGTGAAGACATAACGCGTGCCGCAATACGGGCAGAGCGTGGCGCCTTCTGCCACCACATCGAGAAACACCCGCGGATGGCGCGCCCACAGCGGCGCGCCGGGCAGCGGGCAATGCAGCGGCAGATCAGCCGCGGTGACGCGGATCTCGCGGCTGTGGGGTTGTTTGCTGGCGGCTTCGCTCATGGATGTCTCCTGTTTGTGCTTGGACGCTCAGGCGAGTGTGAGCCAGTTGGCGTATTCCGGGGCGCGGCCATTGACCACATCGAAATAGAGCGACTGGATCTTGGCGGTGATCGGCCCGCGGGTGCCTGCGCCGATGGTGCGGTTGTCGAGCTCGCGGATCGGGGTGACTTCAGCGGCGGTGCCTGTGAAGAAGGCTTCGTCGGCGATGTAGATGTCGTCCCGCGTCAGCCGCTTGGCGCGCACTTCATAGCCTAGTGTTTTGGCGAGCGCGATCACGGTGGAGCGGGTGATGCCGGTGAGTGCGGAGGCGATTTCCGGCTCCCAGATCTGGCCGTCTTTGATGATGAAGAGGTTCTCACCCGCGCCCTCGGCGACAAAGCCTTCGGTGTCGAGCAAGAGCGCCTCGTCGTAGCCGTCTTGGGTGGCTTCGAGGTTGGCGAGGATACTGTTGGCATAGGTGCTGGCGACCTTGGCGCGGGCCATGGTGACATTCACATGGTGGCGGGCAAAGCTCGCGGTCTTGACGCGAATGCCCTTTTCCAGGCCCTCGGCACCCAGATACGCGCCCCAGGGCCAGGCGGCAATGGCCACATGCACCGCTGCGCCGCGGGGGGAGACGCCCATTTTCTCAGAGCCATAAAAGGCGATCGGCCGCATGTAGCAGGATTCGAGCTTGTTGGCGCGGACGACTTCGCGGTGGGCTTCCATGATGGTTTCCCGCGTGTAGGGGATTTTCATCATGTAGATGTGGGCGGAGTTGAAGAGGCGATCGGTGTGCTCTTTCAAGCGGAAGATCGCGGGGCCTTTGCTGGTGCTGTATGCGCGCACACCTTCGAAAACCGACAAGCCGTAGTGCAGGGAGTGAGTGAGCACATGGGTGTTCGCCTCGCGCCAGGGCACGAGTTTGCCATCGAACCAAATGAAACCGTCGCGGTCGGACATGGACATCGGGATTTTCTCCAGCAGGGCGTTTTTCAAAAAGGAAGGCGGCAGGCGCTGGCCGGTGGGGCGGACCCCATGTTGGCAGAGCGGCTGTGCGTTGGTTTTTTTATTTCGCACTTCCAAAGAGGCGGGATTCTACCTCATTTCGTTTGTGTGACTGATTCGGGGAAAACCCGGTCGGCAATATCCAGCAATGCCTCGGTCTCGTCCATGACACGTTGTCTGTTATCTTCGTAGAAAAGCCTTGGGTGGGCTGCGCGGGCGCTGTCGCGCAGGGCGATGTAGGCGTCGATGCCCTCCGCCGCTCGGGCGCACAGCGGTGCAGCCAGCCCGCGTTGTCGGCTTTCCCGTGAGATGGCGGCGGCAAGGTAGGCGTTTTCGGTGGCATAGCCGCTCACCAGTGCGTGGCGCATGGAGGACTGGTGGCCAGGCAAGGACTGCTGGGTGTCTATCACCAACCGATGCAGCTCATCCAGATCACCCGGGTTGATGCCCCGGGCGCGGGCGACTTGCAGGGTTTCGGCCAGCATGCCGCGCACCAGGGCTTGGCATCGGGGGTCTTTGTGGGTGCGCTCGAGCAGGCCACCGAAGGTGGTGTCAAACAGCGTGCACAGAGTGTTGTTCACCACATTGCAGGCGATTTTTCGCCATTGCGAAACGCGGATGTCCGGGACGAACTTCAGCGCAAAAAGATCGCCCCCGCCGAGCACACACTCGAGATAATCGCGGTCAGGGGTGCGCTCGTCGAAATACAGCGCGCCGCCGCGCGTCACAGTTGCGCGCCGGGGGCTGTCCTTGATCGCGGTGGCGATCGTGCTGATGCTGTGCTGGCGCTGCAGGTTTTTCTCAGGCGGCAGCGTGTTGGGGACACCGTTCTGGCTGGTGAATATTTTGGTACCCGCCGGCAAATCCTCCACCGTAGTAAGCAAAGCCGGGGCGACAACCGAATTAAACACCTTCGCCTCGGGCGGAATCCGGGCGCTCTCGCCCGGGGCGCGGATGCGCAAGGCGGGGTGGTGTTGCGGCGACACGCTGAAGGTTCGCAGTGTGCGGCCTTGAGGATCCACCTCATGCACAGGCTGGCGGGTGAAGCCGCCATCGCGGCTGATGGCGATCACTTCAAACCCTCTGCGGCGCGCATTGATGAGTGCCTGTGCGAGAATCGCGCAGGCTTGCGATCCGCTCGCGCCCTGAATGACAAACGGCGCAAAGCGCGCCATCACACGCTGCTCGGTGGCCGGCCAATAGCGCGGCGAGGGGGTGAGCGCGGTGTGCGGCGCCTCACTGGAGATCGGCTGGGTGTCGGGCGGGGGGATGAGTTTCAGAGCATTGGGGATGCGCATGAGTCTGTGGTTGCGGATTGAAAATTTTCAAGTGACGGTGATGGTAAATCGAATTTTATCGGGCGGCGTGTCTGCTGCGCGGGGGCGCTGATGCGTTGCCCGCCGGTTTCTTTGTCGGACCTGGGCGCTTGGGCGCGTGCAGGGGTGCATGCGAGCGACATGCACACTGCGCTGGCACGGCGTGACGATGCCGGGCTGCTCGCGCTGTTTCGTGCGCCCGATGCGGCCTTGCCGGACATGGCCGAGCCCAAGGTGCGCCTGGACGCCCTGCCCTTGCCCAGTGGGCAGGCACGCCGCGCAAAGCGGCTGCTGCGCGCCATCGAGCGCGATCTGGAGGCCCTGAAAAACGGTGTGCCCTTTGGCCGGCGGCTGCTGCCGTGGGCCGCGGCGATGGTGGCGGTGAGCTTGCCGCTGCCGATTCCGTTTCACACCGGGCAGCGGAAATTTTCGTCCTTACAAGTGGCGGCGCGCACCAAGGATGTGATGCTGCTGCTGGGGTTGATCGCGCAGGATACGTCGACACCCCGCGCATTTGGCCGGCATGTGGAAAACCGGGTGTTTCTCGATCTGGCGGGCACTGCGGTCTATGCCGGGCCGGCATTCATTCCGGCTGCGCGGCATTTGATGTCGGATCTTCGGTTCAACATCCCCGCCACCGTGGGCATCGCGGCGGCCACGTTGTTGTATTTCAACCGGGCGCACCTGCCCGGGATGGTGCGGGGTTTGCGCGAGCGCTTGGGCATTCCCGCGCGCACGCCGTTGAGCGATGCCGCCCGGCAGGAGATTCGCGCCTGGGCCAGCGAATTGACGTCACAAAAAAACCGCCTGGACACGTTGGTGGGCGAGTTTCGGCAAGGCACCCAGGCGGGCTTGAGCGACAACCTGAATCGGCTTCTCAATCAGTTGGAGGGCAGCTTCACGCAGCTCGGGCGTGAGCTTGTCGCCTGCGCGCCCGACCCGCACGCGCAGGCGGCACCCTCCAAGCCGAATGAGGATGTGTACCCCAAGCTCTCGGTGGCGCTTTTTTCGCTGATGATTGCATGCTCGCTCGGGGCTTTTTTGCATCAGGAGATCTCGGCGCTGGTGGATTTGTGCGCGCGGGGGGTGTGGATTTTTTCCGAGCTTGCCAAGGCGGCCGCGGATGCTTCGGTAAATCTTCAGGGCATCTTGCAGAGCTTCAAGGAAATCTCCGGGCTCGCGTTGTTGCTGCTGGGGTATCTTGCCGCCAATCAGGGGTTGGGGTTTCTGCATTCTGATGCGAAAAGTTTCTGGATCGGCACTGCGGCGCTCTCCGCGGCCAACATTACCCTGCCCGGGCCGGTGGCCACCGTGGTCTCCAAGGCTTTGGGCAAAGCACTGCAAACCTGCCACCGCAGCCCCGCGGCCGCTGCACCCGACCCTGAAGAGGCGCGGGCGCAAGCCGGCGCTGTTGATACAATCACGCCCCCGCCCACACCACGCCCAACATGATCTGGAAACCCAATGTCACCGTCGCCGCGATCATCGAACGCGATGGCCGCTTTTTGATGGTGGAAGAAGAAACCGCGCAAGGCGTGCGCTTCAATCAGCCCGCCGGGCATTTGGAGGCATCCGAATCACTGATCGAGGCCTCAATGCGCGAGACACTCGAAGAAACCGCGCATCGCTTTTCGCCCGCCTCGCTGGTGGGGGTGTATCAATGGACGAGCCCGGATAACGGCGTGACCTACCTTCGCTTTGCCTTCAGCGGCGAGGCCGAGGGGCCGCTTGAAGGCGCTGCGCTGGATGAGGGCATTGTGCGGGCGGTGTGGTTAAGTCGCGAGGAATTGCGCGCCTGCCGCGATATGCATCGCAGCCCGCTGGTGGCGCAGTGTGTGGAAGATTATTTGTCGGGGCGGCGGTTTCCGCTGGATTTGATCGACCATTACCGCTGAACCGAGTTTGATTGCGAATGAAAAAACCTTGGTGGATTTTGCCCATCGTGCTGATGACCAGCGCCCCAGCGCGGGCCGATGAGAAAATCGAAATTTGTTACAACTACGGCTGCGGCAGCACGGCGAGCATCGCCTACACCGAGGCTCAGCTTGAACGTGTGGGGCAGTGGATGCTTCATGCTCAAGATGCCGCCAGCGAGCGGCGGATTCTGCGCGGGGTGATGGGCAAACTCTACACCTGGGCCGGGCTGCAATCCCCGGTGAAGGCCGACCGGGGTGGCAATGACGCCGATGACAGCGTCGAGGGTCGCATGGACTGCGTGGATCACACCATCAGCACCACGCGGCTGCTCAAGATGCTGCAAGCGCATGGCTGGCTGCGGTATCACGAAGTCTCCGACCCGGCTGAGCGCAAGCGCGTCTTGGGTGTGTTGCAGCATTTTTCAGCCACCATCGAAGCGCGGCCCGGGCGGGTGCAGGATTGGCAGCTCAGCACCGGGCTGACCCGAGATGCGGATAACGCGCTGCGCGGGCCGCGGTTTGTGGTGGATAGCTGGTTTCATGACAATGGCGAGCCGGCGGAAATCATGCCGCTCGATGAATGGCTCAATGGAGGAGGTCCGGATGTCTGAAAAAGGCACCGTGGTGGTCGGCATGTCCGGCGGGGTGGATTCATCCGTGTCGGCCTTGCTGCTCAAGCAACAGGGCTATGAGGTGGTCGGTCTTTTCATGAAAAACTGGGAAGACGATGATGATTCGGAATACTGCTCGACCCGGCAGGATTTGATCGATGTGGCCTCGGTGTGCGATGTGATCGGCATCGATCTGCAGGTGGTGAATTTCGCCGCGGAATACAAAGACCGCGTGTTCGCAGAATTCCTGCGTGAATATCAAGCCGGGCGCACGCCCAATCCGGATGTGCTGTGCAATGCCGAGATCAAGTTCAAGGCTTTTCTGGATCACGCCATGACACTGGGCGCTGAAAAAATCGCCACCGGGCACTATGCGCAGGTGCGCGAGTTTCAGGGCAAATTCCAGTTGCTCAAGGCCGAAGATGGCACCAAGGACCAGAGCTACTTTCTGCATCGGCTGCAGCAGCACCAGCTCGCCAAAACGCTCTTCCCGGTGGGGCATCTTTACAAGCGCGAGGTGCGCAAACTCGCTGAAGAAGCGGGGCTGCCGAATTTTGCGAAGAAAGATTCGACCGGGATCTGCTTCATCGGCGAGCGGCCGTTTCGCGAATTTTTAAGCCGGTATCTGCCCGCCCAGCCGGGCGAAATCCGCACCCTGGACGGCAAGCTGGTGGGGCATCACCAAGGGCTCATGTATCACACGCTGGGGCAGCGCAAAGGCTTGGGGATTGGCGGGCAAAAAGGCGCCGATGAAGCGGGCGAGCATGACGCATGGTATGTGGCCGGCAAGGATCTCGCCGCCAATGTGCTGCAGGTGGTGCAAGGCCACGATCACCCTGCGCTGTTGCGCGAGTCGGTGGAGGTGATGGATTTATCCTGGGTGGCCGGGGCAGAGCCTTCCGACCGGCCGCATACGCATTGGGTCTACACCGCCAAGACCCGCTACCGCCAACCGGATGCGCCTTGCGAGATTGATTCACTCTGCGCCGAGGGCATGGAAGTGAAATTCGCCAGCCCGCAATGGGCGGTGACACCGGGGCAATCGTTGGTGGTGTATGAAAGCCGGGTGTGCTTGGGCGGTGGGGTGATTGCGTAAGGTGGGTAACTTGGGAGCCTCGTGCAAACCGCTCACCGAGCGCTTCATTCCCGCGAATGCGGGAATCCAGAAGGCAACACGCGTGGCGCCCCAATAAGCGGGGGGCGAGCGGTGCGCCAATCGCCGATTCGCGATTCCCGCTTGGCTTGATCAGGGCGCGTGGGGTACCGATTAGTTTTCAGGTCCATTCGATTCAGCCTCGAGAAACTCGATGGCGCGACAAACGGCAGCCTGCAGCTCTGCATCGTTCCCCCAAAAGCGAAAAAAATGACTCGCACCGAGCGTTTTGCAAGAGACTCTTGCAGCCTGATGGGGTGGTTTGCACCAGCGCGACGCCGGCAACCACCCCGCCCTGCGGGCACCCCTCCGCTGGAGGGGAATAAGACCGCGGTCGTCTCATCATGGCCGCGACTTCCCGCAGGATTTGGGGGTAATGATGAGCGCTTGCGGGAGGTGCGATAAGGCCATTGGTATGTGTTTGAGAGTGATCGCATTTTGATGCTTCGGCCCTAGCCTACCCTACAGGGCAATCGCATGAACAGCCCGCACTCCGGATATACCGAGCGCTCGTTCACGATCAATGGCTTGCGTGAGACTCTGTTCACAGCGCTCTGAATTGTGTAGTTTTCTGTCTTTTTGGGT
>Ga0079301_1001720_pt1 | contig 9959 bp, 9 predicted proteins | sample Wag4_2014_7_11_3_FD_74797 | JGI IMG/M metagenome (GOLD analysis project Ga0079301, IMG submission 74797) | Fresh water mixed with fracking chemicals microbial communities from Ohio, USA - Utica-2 Time Series FC 2014_7_11 | ecosystem: Engineered > Industrial production > Chemical products > Input...
GAGCCTGCGTGCGGCCCAAGCCACGCGCGATCCGTTGACGACCCAAGCCTTGGCCGAGTTCGACTTCAGCGTGGCGCTCGTGGATGGTGCTGGTCGTCGCGCGCAGTTGCGCGTGTCGAGCTTGTCCATGGGCTTGTCCGAACCGTACCAGCGCACCGCGTGTGGTGTGGGCACGGGGTGGGCGAACGAGTTCGAGACCGTGCGCGTGGACTTGGCGGCGTTGGCCCGCGAGAACCCAGCTCTCGACCTGTCCGATGTGCGCAGCGTGGAGTTGGTCTTCGATGCGGCCAGTGGACGCATCGGTTTGGATGATCTAGCGCTCGAGATGGATCGCTGAGAACGGAGCCTGAATCATGAACCGCACTTGGATGCTTGTTCCTCTCGCCGTAATTGGCTCCGCCATCGCTCTGCTGGCCACGCGCGAACCGGCGCCAACCGAGGTGCGCGACATCTCGGGCGTGAAGCGTCTCGTAGTCGCAGCGCCGTTCACGACGAGTGCGCCTTTCGTGCACTATTGGCAAGCGGAGCAACCGCTGGTCAACCACGGTTGGCTCTGCGTGGTCGAAGCGGATGCGCAGTTGTGCACTGCCAAGCAAACGGTAGAGCCGGTGTTGATCGCCGGCGCAGGCCCCGTCGAGCGCGTGAATCATGGCACGCTAGGACGGACCGTGGTGTTGGTGCCGTGCACGCAGGCATTGGCAGTGGACGGTCGCTGCGCCAGCACCTGCAATGCTGAGGCGTTGCAGGCATGGTGGTGGTTAGCACCGACCTTGCCGCAGGTTCTACCCGAACAGTTGGATAGCGCGACGATTGCCGGTGCACGCCTGCAGTTGCCGGAAGGAGCTGTGCGCATGCTGACAGCCGCCGAAGTTGCTGCGGCGCTCAAGCTCGGTGGTGACAGCATTCATGTCGCCAACGAGACGGAACTGCACCGTGTGGCTGCTGCGTGGATCCTCGAACACGCTCCCGAAGATCGTGATGTGGCGCAGGGCTTGCTTGCTCCGCCCGTGCGCTGAGGTCTCTGTCAGATTTTCTTGACAAAGCTCGCGACCCACGAATCAAACCGTGACGCGTCACCGCCACGCGCCTTATCGCGCGCAGCCGCTGCTTGGTTACGCCCCAGCACAAAGCGGCCAAACCACGCGCCCAAACGCCGCTCGCCATGATGGGCGAGTTGCGGCCACGGATCACTGAGTTGGTAGTGCGATCCTTGCACAAAGCGGAAGCCGCGTGCTTCCATCAACGCTCGCGCGCGGGGCAGATCCAGCGCGTTCATCTCACGCACCGCCACCAAGGCTTGCGTCGCGCGACGCTTGCGCACGCCACGCGAGGCAGCGTTCACATCACCGAACACCAGCGTGCCACCCGCGCGCACCGTGCGCGCCAAGCCATCGGCAAAGCGCTCGGCGTCCGGCGCAAAACTCACGACGCCTGAGGACACGACATAGTCATACGGCGCTTCGCCCTCGGCCGGAAACGGTGGTGCGTCGCCAAAGCCCGTCCGTCCTTCTACAGCCTGGATGCCTGCAGCTCGCGCATTCTCGGTCGCACGACGCACCATCTCCGGTGAAGGATCAAAGAGCGCAAGCTGCGGCGTACGACCGGCACGCTTGGCGACGAGCGCCGCTTCGATCCCACACCAACCAGCACCGCTGCCAAAGTCGAGGATCCGTGTTGCCTGCGATGCATCGGCGTAGCACCCCACGAACTGGCGCATCCAGCGATGGTGCGCCCAACCAGGTTGCGAGGGATCGCCATCCCAACCTTTGGCATTGGCATCAAACTTGGCGACGGTCGTTTCGGGTGAGAGCACCGTGTCGCGCGTTCCACAGACCACGAGCGTACCCGCGATGCCGCAGGCCTTGCGCAGGTCGTGTGTACCGCCCAGCTCTTGGCGGCGCACCCCTTGTTGCGAGAGGTGGTAGTGCGCCGAGATGTGCAGGGACGGCCACAGGGCTTCACGTAGCTTGGCCCCGTCCGTCGACTGCGTGGACTCCGCCGTACCGCGCACCCAGATCAACAGCGGCGTGCCGGCACTGAACTCCAACAAGCGTGCGCGCAGGTCCTCCGGTCGCGTGTGCGCAAGCTCTGTTGCCTGCACCTCGCAAGCGGCGACGCGGCTTTCCGCTGGCGCTGTCGTCGGTGTGCGAATGTGCTGCGGCTTCAGCTTGAGATCGGCCAAGGCTGCTTCGAGTGCAGCAAGGGGCGGAGAGGTGAGGTTCATGAACGATCTTTGCGTGTTAGTCGCCGCTGGCGACGCTGGGCTTTGGCGTCTACTTGCGGTGCTGCGCGGTCTGGGCGCAGTGCCATCGACAAGGAGTAGGCCACCTCATCGCCAGCACACCAGACCGAGTGCATGCAAGTGGAGTGCAGGCCACGGTTCGGTAGCAGGATGCCATCGCCCGCCTCCAGTAGGAAGGCGTGGCCTCGCTCGGCCAGCAAGTTTGTGAACTCCGGTCCGCGCTCCACGAGCGCGTGCAGCGCACCACAGCCGGGTAGGGCTAGCTCCGTACGCAAACGCTCGTCATCGTCCACCAAGCTGAGCATGTGCTGGTCGACAACTTGGCTGACCCATGGCATGGCACCTGCCCGCAGCAGTGCTGCAAACTCGCGCACGGCGTTGCAGAGCGCATCGGTGGACACGGCGATCCACGCCGTGCGTCCAGTAAACTGGACATAGCACACGCCTAACTGCCGGAATGCTCCGTCATTCCAAGCATCCTCCGCGAAGGCATCATGGTGCATCTGCGCTCCACCTTGTGGTGCGTTCCAATACGCGATGTGCTGGGTGGCGAGCACATCCATGCCCGTAGCGCGGCGCAAGAGCGTGCGCAAGAACGGATCCTCCAGCACCAAAGCAGCCTCGGGAAACAGCGTCTGCGCCAGCTCCGTCACCAAGCGGTGGCGTTGGATGTCGTGCGAGGCATCGTCATCGCCTTCTGCGCCAAACGAGGTGCGCAAGCGCAACGAAGCATCCTCCGGATAGGTCGACAAACAAGCGCTCTTCAGCCACAGCTCATGTTCGCCGGCTGCAACGCGCACCTTCTCGATGTCGCGCTCGGGATCGACCAAAGTGCGCGCGCGTTGCAGTGGCTCGAAGCCAGACTCCGGGTCCAGTTGTTCCAACAGCCAGTCGCGCAAACCGCCCGGCTCGGAGAGGCGTTCACGCAAGTGCTCGCGTTCGTCGAGCCATTCCTGTGTCTCTTCGACGACCTCGCTGAAGCAACCTTGCAGGACCACCGGCTCACAGCGCTGCCAGCGCGCCACGCATTCCTCCAAGAACGCATCCACGCCTTCGGGTTCGCCGGGTAGTTGGACATTCAGGTCCGCCCATTCCCCGTGCCAGTGGCCGCGTCGCTCCAACACAGCCGTTGCGTGCAACAGCTCCGCGGCCACCGTGGCACGCGCGGGGTCCTCTGGCACCAGCGGCAGCACCGGCCGAGCCCACGGCGTGCGCGCCCTCATGGGGTGCAGCAGCCGATCCAAAACCACCTTTTGGGCCTTCTTCATCGCGAAGCTCGTGCTGCACGGTAGCAGGCGCTCCCTCCGTGCGGAAGAATGCGCGTGTGCAGACTGGTGCGACCAAGACATGGCGTGTCTCCGGAGTGGAGGCGGGGGTGCTTGCGCCCGCGGGTGAGCTGCGCGCGCTGCTCTTGCGCGAGGCGGGGATCGATCCCGGTGCCGTGCGCGGCCTGCGCATGGTCAAGAAGTCGCTCGATGCACGCGTACGCGCCGGTGCGCGTCGGTTGCGCTTTGTACTGCAGGCCGACATCGTGGTCGATGCCGCCTATCGCTCGCAGGCGCTCGGCGTGGCTCTGCGTTCCGGCCGCGTGCACGAGGCTCCAGAGGCCGCGGCGCTCGTGCGTGAGCGTGTCCAGTCTACTTGTCGGGAACGACACGCCGTGGTGGTGGGGGCGGGTCCAGCGGGCTTGTTCGCGGCCTTGGTCTTGGCTCGCAACGGTGTGCGCGTGACGCTGCTTGAGCGTGGTGATGCTGTCGAGGCGCGCTCGTCGCCATTGGTGCGTTTTCAACGCACCGGCGTGCTCGATCCCGAGTCCAACTTGCTCTACGGCGAAGGGGGAGCAGGGACTTACTCAGACGGCAAGATCTACACCCGCGTCGATGATCCGTTGGAAGTGCCGATCCTTGAAGAGCTCGTCGCGTGCGGTGCTCCGCCCGAGATCGTGTACGACGCGCGTGCACACATTGGCACGGACAAGCTGCACCTAGTGCTGCCCGCCTTGCGTCGGCGCATGGAAGCCGAGGGTGTGGAGTTCCGCTTTCGCTGTCGCGTCGACGATCTCGTCGTGTGTGACGGTCGCGTGGTGGCGGTGCAGACCACGCAGGGCGAGTTGGGGTGTGACCTGCTGTTGATGGCGCCCGGTCATTCCGCGCGCGATACCTTCGAGATGCTGATGCGGCGTGGCGTCGTGGTGGAACCCAAGCCCTTCCAGCTGGGAGTGCGCGTCGAACACCCGCAAGAGCTGATCGACCAAGCCCGTCATGGCCAAGGCCCCGAGGCTGACCTGCTCGGTGCGGCCAGCTATGGATTGGTGTCCAAGAGTGCCGGCGAGTTGGCTGCAGCGCATAGCTTCTGCATGTGTCCCGGCGGGCGCATCGTGGCTTCTGTGAGTGAAGCAGGTTTCTTGTGCACGAATGGCATGAGCAACTCCACGCACAGCTCGCGTTGGGCCAACGCAGCGCTCGTGACAACCTTCACGCCGGATGACTTCGGGCATGAGCCTCTGGCTGGCATCGCGTTCCAGCGCTTGTACGAGGAGCGCTTTCATGTCGCCGGTGGCGGGACCTACGCCGCACCCGCGCAGCGCGTGTCCGATTTTCTTGCCCGCCGAGCCAGCAGCGGCGCACTGCCAAGCAGCTACCGCTTTGGCACCGTGTCTGCTCGTTTGGACGAGTTGTTGCCTGAGCGTGTAGTCGGGGCTTTAGGTCGTGCTCTGCCGTTCTGGGACAATGTGATTCCGGGCTTTGCCAGTGCCGAAGGCACCCTGGTCGGCGTCGAGACCCGCAGTGCCTGCCCCGTGCGTTTGCCGCGCGATCGCAGCACCTATCGTGCTGCGGGCTTCACGAACCTTTTCCCGGTTGGTGAGGGCGCTGGTTGGGCCGGCGGCATCATGAGTGCTGCTCTAGATGGCGCGCGGGCCGCAGTTGCGTGGCTTGAGCAAGGTCCCTGACCTTGTCCTTGGTATCTTCTGCGCACAATGAACGACCGCAGAGCAGCAGGTGAGCCTGCCGAGAAGCGCAAGGTCACCACGGCGGAGTTGAAGCGCATGAAGGAGCGTGGCGAACCGATCGCCGCACTCACTGCGTATGACCACACAATGGCACGACTGCTGGATGAAGCAGGGCTCGATGTGCTGTTGGTTGGTGATTCGGTTGCCATGGTCGTGCAAGGTCGCGAAACAACCGTCTCGGTGACGATGGAGCAGATGCTCTATCACGCCGGCCTTGTTGCGGCAGGGGCAGAGCGAGCCTTGGTGGTAGGGGACTTGCCCTTCATGAGCTACCAAGTGAATGCGGATGAGGCTTTGCGCAATGCCGGCCGCATGGTCAAAGAGGCCGGCGTAGAAGCCGTCAAAGTCGAAGGTGGTGAGCCCATCTGCGCCACGGTGCGTCGCATCGTCGATGTGGGCATTCCCGTCATGGGGCACTTGGGTTTGACGCCGCAGTCCATTCACAAGTTCGGCACCTATCAAGTGCGTGCCACGGAGCCTGAAGAAGCCGACCAACTGCGGCGCGATGCGCGTGCGCTGCAAGATGCTGGTGTGTTCGCGCTCGTGCTCGAGAAGATTCCTGCCTCGCTGGCTCAAGAAATCTCGGCCTCTCTGGCCGTGCCTGTCATCGGCATCGGCGCAGGTGCAGGGTGTGACGGTCAAATTCTCGTGACACACGACATGCTCGGCATCTACAACCGCTTCCGCCCGCGCTTTGTGCGGCGCTATGCCCAGCTCGGCGAGGTGATGGTGGGGGCTTTCCAGCACTTCGTGACGGACGTGAAGGCGCGGCGCTTCCCGTCGGCTGCAGAGTCGTATTGACTGGGAATTTCTTTCCAGTCGTCGAGGACTTTGCATTTGCCTGAAGTGGAGCACTTGTGGGCGACGAAACAGGAGTCATGGCGCCGGACACGCTGGCGTCCCACCACCTGAACTGCCACCACACATGAACAAGCTCCTGATCGTCGATGACAGCTCCACCATGCGCAAGATCATCATGCGCGTGCTGCGCCAGGCCGAGATCTCTGTCGACAACATTCTGGAAGCCGGAAACGGCGTCGAAGGCATGCAACAGCTGCTGTCGAACCCGGACATCGCGCTCGTCCTCTCGGATGTGAACATGCCCGAGATGAACGGCCTCGACTTCGTCAAGGAGATCCGCAAGTCGCACACGAAGGAGAAGCTGCCGGTCATCATGGTGACGACCGAAAGCGGTCAAGGACTCTTGGCCAACGCACTTGAGGAAGGTGCGAATGGCTATGTCTGCAAGCCCTTCACGCCGGAGACGATTCGCTCAGCGCTCGAACCCTACTGCGGTTGAGATGGCCATGTCTACCCTAAGCAACAACACTGATGCTGTGCCTGAGCAGGCTCTGCCAGAGCCGCTGCTTGGTCAACTGCGGGATTCCGTGCAGCAGGTGCTGTCCACGATGGTGGACGCGCGTTGTGACGGTTGCGAGGGCGCGCATGGCGAGCAACTCCGCATTCAAGCCATGGTCGACTTCCATGGCGCGCATGCGGGCACACTCAGTCTTGCGTGCGATGACGATGGCGCCGCCAGTCTCGCTCGCGGCTTGCTGATGCTGGCTCCGGAAGATCCGCTTGCGCCCGAAGAGATTGAGGACGCAATCAAGGAGTGCGCCAACATGGTCGCCGGTGTGTTGAAAACGCGCGCTTTTGGCGCCGATGGCGATGCGCGCTTGTCGGTGCCTCGTTTGGCTGCTGCGCCCTTGCCGAGCAGTGCATCGCCGCAGGATGGCTTGTGGTGGCGTGTGCAAGCCGGCGCGTTGGTCGTCGGGTTGAGGAGAGCCTCATGAGTGCCGCAACGACAGTCGTCACTGGTCCGGAGCTTGATCGTCGCGTGGTCGAAAGCGTACTGCTACGAGTCGCGCAAGACTTGGCCATGATCACTGATCGTGAGATCGAGATGACGGCTGGCACTGTCGAGCGCGCAACCCAGCGCAGCGAAGGGCGCGGTCGCATTCACATCTCCTTCAAGCTCGGGATTCAGCAAGGCGATGTCGTGCATCATGGCTGCATGGTGATTCCGTTGCCTGAGGCCATTAGCCTTGCTGGTTATCTCATGATGGTGCCTGACGAAGGCGTCAAAGCGCGGCGCGGTGCGACCACGTTGGATGTGCCGACCAAGGACGCCTTGATGGAAGTCGGCAATTTCATCGGCGGCGCGTTCGATGCCGCTGTGCGTGAGATCGGCGTCGAAGGTGTGCGCGTGCGCAGCGAAGGTTGTCAGGGTGTGCGCGCCGGTGTGCGGCCAGCTTTCAAATATGAAGAAGGCGCGCCGCTAGTGGTGGCGCGGTCGCAATGCCGCATCCACACCTGGCCCGCCTTCGAAGCGCTGCTGATGGTTCCGCCGCTCGGCTGAGTCAGCTCTTCTTCTTGTCTTTGTCGAGCGCAGCCTTGAACAGGCTGCCGAGATTCGTGCCCATGGCACGCGGTGCCGAGGCCTTCATCGCCGCATCGATAACCGACGCATCGACAGAGTCCTCCGAGCCGATCATCGCGCCACGCGAGTCGAGGCGCGTCAACGAGATGCGCTTGGCGGCGCGATCCACGGACAGGATGCGCACCTGCATCTCCTCACCGGCTTTGACGACGTCGCTGGCTTTGCGCACGCGTTCGCGCGCACCTAGCTGCGAGACATGCACTAGGCCTTCCACGCCCGGTGCAATCTCTACGAATGCACCGAAGTCCATCACGCGCGTCACCTTGCCCGTGACGACGCTGTCGGGCACCAGCTGGGCTGCATGCTCGTCCATCGGATCGGGCTCAAGCTGCTTGCGCCCCAAGCCCACGCGCTTGCCACCGTCTTCGATGTTGAGGATCTGCACCTCAAGTGTGTCGCCCACATTGCACAGCTCGGAGGCCTTCTCCACGCGGCGATGCGACATGTTCGAGACATGCAGCAAGCCTTCGAGGCCACCACCGAGATCCACGAACGCACCAAAGGACTCGATGCGCGCAACGCGGCCTTTGACCACCATGCCCACATGGAACTTGCCCACGGCTTCTTGGCGCGCCGCATCGCGTTCGCGCTCAAGCAGTTGACGCCTCGAGATGACGACGCGACGCTTCTCGCGGTTCACTTCGACCACGACCGCATCCATGTTCTGGTTGATGAACTGGGCGAGGTTGTCTTCACGGCCCAGCGAGACTTGCGAAGCCGGCATGAAGGCCGACACCGCGCCTACTTTGGCTTCCAGTCCGCCGGTGTTCTGGCCCGTGATCTTGGCCTTCACCAGCGCTCCCGGCTGTAGTTCATCCCACGCGGCGGCCACGGCCTGAGCTTTGGTGCGCGTGAGCTTCCACAGCTCGTCGTCGCGTCCAGCCATCTCGAACTCCATCACCGTGCCTTCAGCCGGTGCTGAGTCGAACTCGCGCAAGGACACCACGCCCTGCATGCGCGGACCCAAGTCTACGAAGACATCATCACCACTGATACCCGCGATGGTGCCGCGCACCGTGCTGCGTCCACCGCGCTTGCCAGCGGAGGGGGCATCCATGTCTTGCAGGTTCACGCCGCTGAGTGCGGCATCAATCTCGCGCGAGAGCGCGTCGTTCTTCTCGTTCTTCATAGGAAACGGCCGGAGATTGTAGCGGCGATCGGCCAACCTGCACCCCAAGGGCCGCGAGAATCCCCACAAATGAGTCGGCCTATATAAGCCGACCCCGCGGTGAAGCGGGGTCGGCCGATCAGCACGGGATACGGATGACTCAGAGTTTCACGTACTCGTAGTCGGCCGGTTGATCATTCACGCCCTTGGGCGGCGGCGCGACCCACGAAGCGATCTTGCCCTTCTCGAGGACGGGCTTCATCAGCGACTTGACATAGATCTTGTCCTCGACGGTCGGCAGCCACTCGGACACCTTCTGGTTCCAGGTGTGCTCCGAAATTTGATGGCCTTCGAGGTCAAAGCGTCCGGCCGAGTACTCGCCGATCTTGCGATTGAAACGACGATGGGGCAGTGAGAAGCGGAAGGGGTTCTCGTACTTCTCGCAGATGCGGTTCCAGTACGCGATGCCCTTCTGGTTGTCCTTGACGTACTCGTCGCGCAGCACTTCGTTCATCGCGTTGCGCAACGCCACGTCTTCGTGCACCAACTTGCCTTCGAGGAAACGCTCCATCGAATAGGTTTGGTCGAGTGCCTTGTGCTCCTCGTAGCGCTCTTCGTACGCGCGGCCCTTGAGGCCGGCCGAGAAGAAGTTGGCCGAGTTCGAGGACACTTCTGCGCCGAAGAGATCGGTCGAGGAGCTCGACCAGAAGTTGATGTACTTCTGGATGATCTCCATCGGGATGGCGCCGAACTTGCGCACATCTTGGCCGGGGTTTTCCTTCATCACTTGGCAGGTGCGCTCGATCACGCGACCCACGCCGGTCTGGCCCACGAACATGTGGTGGGCTTCTTCGGTCAGCATGAAGCGACAGGTGCGCGCCAGCGGATCGAAGCCCGACTCAGCGAGCGTCAGCAGTTGGAACTTGCCGTCGCGGTCGGTGAACATCGTGAAGCAGAAGAAGCTCAGCCAGTCTTCGCACGGTTCGTTGAACGTGCCCAAGATGCGCGGATGGTCCGCATTGCCGCTGCGGCGCTGGAGCAGCTCTTCCGCTTCCTCACGGCCATCGCGACCAAAGTAGGTGTGCAGCAAGTACACCATCGCCCACAGGTGGCGACCTTCCTCCACATTGACTTGGAACAGATTGCGCAAGTCGTA